>Ga0209188_1000080_pt1 | contig 114238 bp, 104 predicted proteins | sample C_130625_EF_Meta_FD_187307 | JGI IMG/M metagenome (GOLD analysis project Ga0209188, IMG submission 187307) | Freshwater microbial communities from Lake Croche, Canada to study carbon cycling - C_130625_EF_MetaG (SPAdes) (version 2) | ecosystem: Environmental > Aquatic > Freshwater > Lake...
CATTTCTCAAATACAGTTTCATTAACTATTGTTGCAGTTCAGTCCGTATAAAGACTTAATAATTAAGTTATGTTCCAGTAAACTATTTCAGCTTTGTATTCATCTGCATTATAAAAGCCTAAGTTTACATCAAACTTCTTATATTTATTTTCAGGCTTTCTTTGCCATAAATAGTATTCGTGGATGTGTGCCTGCACTAATTGCTAGCTCAAATATTTTACCTAATTAGTGATTACTCTAGCAAACTTAAGTACCTATGTAAAAGATCACGCTTTTAATAGATAGTAATTAGCGATTGTGCTCAACAAAGGCATTGTCCTAAAAGCCTACCTCAGTATAATCGTAGTGGGTAGCAAAACCACTACCCGAGTGCAAATAATAGACCAGAAATGGCCCTGGCAAAAATACTGGCAAATTCTATAATCACATAAGTTGTTGATTATAAATGGTGGGCCTTGTCGGATTTGAACCAACGACCAAGGGATTATGAGTCCCCTGCTCTAACCGCTGAGCTAAAGGCCCGAAAAGAAAGGATTGAATCCTATCATTTAATATACTGAACAGACTTATGCTACGCGACAAGCAGTTCTCATCATAAAAAATAAAATACTAAATGATACATTTATGAAGAAAATATAAAGATTAAGGATAGTCTATATTGTTAATATACAATTACTTAAGGCAGTTTAGAAGCTTATTATTGGCAATGGCTATTTGATTTAACATACATTCTAACGTTATTTAACAATAGACTTTTTAAATTAATAACTTCAGGAAAATTACAAAAATGAGTAATGCAATAACGACAAAACAACTAATTGATAACTTGAACTGGCGCTATGCTACTAAGCAATTTGATGCTACACGCAAGATAAGCGCTCAAGACTGGGAAGCTTTAGAACAATCAATCATATTAACCCCAACAAGTTTTGGCTTACAACCAATCTGTGCTGTTGTTGTTACAGATGCTGCCATTAGAGAAAAGCTTGTGGCTGATTCATGGGGTCAGCGTCAAATAGCAGATGCCTCTCATCTTGTAGTTTTCTCGATTAAGACTCACGTAACAGAGGAAAATATTAATTCATTTATTAAATTAATTTCCGAAAAACGTGGAGTTCCAGCAGAAGCTTTAGAAGGCTATCGTGGTATGATGCTAGGAGGAATAATTAAAGGAATGGATGAAGCTGGTCGCCGTATATGGGCTGCTAAGCAGGCTTACATTGCACTCGGTCAATTTATGGCTGCTGCTGCAATGCTTAATATAGATGTATGTCCTATTGAGGGATTCTCTCCTCCAGCTTATGATGCAGCACTAGGTTTAGCGAGTAAAGGACTTGCATCTACAGTAGTAGCTGCAGTCGGTTACAGAGCTTCTACCGATAAATATGCAGATGCACCTAAAGTACGACTACCAAAAGATCAATTAATTGTTCACGTATAAGCATCGGCTTTGAATAATGCTTCAGATTTTTATATCATTAGAATCTGAAGCATTTTTATGAACTTAGATTATAATTCAATACCGGGTACCAGTCATCCTTCTCAGGTATGTTTGAGAGTTAAAAGTTTATCTCGAGTACTTCTTTTTTACCGAGACATTATTGGTTGGAGTATTATCGATAAAACAGAAAAGAAAGCATTCATGTCAGCCTCAGGACATGGAGAAGCTCAATTGGTCTTAGTTCAAAGCGAAGATGCTCATGATAAGCCAGAGCAAGCTGTAGGTCTTTATCATACTGCCTTTCGTTTTCCCTCAAGAAGAGATTTAGCAGATGCTATTAAGCGCGTTGCGATTAAAAAATATCCTTTTGAAGGAGCCTCAGATCATTTGTTTAGTGAGGCGTTATATCTTAGTGATCCAGAAGGAAACGGAGTAGAAATATATGCAGATCGTCCACAAGACCAATGGCCAAGACGTGATGGTAAAGTACAGCTCATTCATAGCAAAACGCTAAATATAGAAAATTTACTCACAGAAGCTACGCCAGGTATTCCTTCAGCCATAGCTCCAGTAGGTGCTGACATCGGGCATATTCACTTACACGTCAAAAATATTGATGAGGCTAAATTATTCTTTAATAAATTTTTAGGCATGGAAATCATGTATGCAATTCAAGGAGCCTGTTTTTTATCTGCAGGTGGCTATCACCATCATATTGCGGCTAATGTCTGGTCTGGATCAGTTCCGGTTCCAGAAAATGCATATGGTCTAATGTCTTACAGAATAAAAGTTCCTGACCAAACTTATCTTGATATGCTTAAACGTTATGCAAATGAACAAGGCTATATTAGTGGTATGGCTCACAGTGATGATGGTGTTGAGGTATTTAGACTAAAAGATCCAAATGGACACTGGATGGAATTAACTACGTAAGATTATTTTAATAATCTAAAAGTTATAAATCATTGAAGGGGATAAGTAATTTCATTTTTTTAGATAAGTTTTGATCATACTTTACATTTTCCGTACCGTTTTTAAGAACACGCATTTTAATTAAGTTTAGTTTTTTATTAAAACACTCTCGCGCAAATGCCAAATGACCCCTTTTTTAAGGCATGGGACTATTTGATCGTTTATCTAAGAAAAGTGAGACAGCTCAAACTCAAGGAGCAGTTTCAAAATTGCTGCCTCAAATCGCAGCTCAATCACCTATTATTTCTAGATTAAGAGAGGCACGAGAAAAACTGGATAAGAAAGATTTAGAGGCAGCAATTATAATATATGAAGAAGTGCTTCACACGTCTGGTGATAGAGCAGATGTATTAGTGACTATTTCAGCAGACTTAGGTTCGACGGGATATGTAGAAAAGGTAATTGAATTAGTTGCTCCACGCTATGATGCAAACAGACATGGGCCTGCAACCGGCATTAATGTACTTCAAGCTTATCTCGCAGTTCGTAATGCTGAAGCAGCACAACATATTTTAGATTTATTATTTTCCTTAAATAGACCAGACATAGAGGAAAGACTTCATGGATTTTCAAATGCAATAACGGAAATAATGTTGAGTGGAGAAAGTAATTTTCTACCGCCCTCCTCAAATGAAACGGATCTTGTACCTCTTAAGATATCAATCGTAACGATAAGTAAACCCATATGGTTTTACGGCTTAGAGTCTATTGAAACAAAAGTATTACCTGCAAAAACACCGCGAAATCGTAGAATTGCATTTACCCAGCTTGCACTCCCAGGCGCTTACTTTGATGTAATGCAGGAAATGAAAAGAACTGAAGATGAGTTATGTAAATTATCTAAAGTAATTCCGCTATGGTTGTCAGAGGGATTTTCCGGATCTATAAACTATACATCAATTACTGCAGTTGCATTCATGGAGTATCCAGATGCTACCCGTTGTCCTATGATATTTGATACTGACTGGTCTACAGAACAACTTAGACAATTAAATGAAACAAATAGCGATCACATTGACTATGCTGTTACAGGAACTTTAAAGCAACGTGCTGAAGATTATGAGTTAAATATTAAAGTATGGGAAATAAAAAAATATAGAGAAAGGAAACAGTTTGTTGCTCGCTGGAATCCAGCTAGCGCAGATGTTGAATTAGAAAGATTACGACAAACACTGTGTGCTTATATGGAATGCAGCCCTGTAGGTTTAACTTTAACGGCTACAACTAAAATAAGCTCTTGGTTAGATAGTTTAGGAGCATCACTAAATTTATTTTTAGCCGAGAAAAAGTTACTTCCTTTAGAGCTTTTACCTTCTTTGGATAGACTCGGCAAAGACGTAGCATTACTAACTCAAGAATCGGAGGCTGCTTCCTTAGCATGGATAACCTTTGAAAAAAGATGTAAACAACTGTCTGTTACAGTACCTAATCTTAATATAAGATTATTAGATACTGAATTAATTAATGAAGCAAAGCAGTGCTAGGTATTACTCGCTAGTTGACCACACCCTGCAGCAATATCAATGCCTCGTCTTTGTCTTACAGTACTAGGAATAGAAAATTCCTTCGCTAGGATATTCTGGAATCGACGAGCAGATTCTCCGCGAGAAGCTACACCACTATAACCTTGAGTAGGGTTGAGTGGAATGAGATTAACTTGAGCGGGCATTTTCCCTAGGAGTCGTCCCACAGAGCGAGCGTCTTCCTCAGAATCGTTTTTACCTTCAATTAAAGTCCACTCGTAAAAAATACGCTTACCTGTTGAATCACTATAAGTCTGACATGCTTCCATTAATTCGTCTAAAGGCCATTTTTTTGCCGTAGGTACTAGAGCAGCACGGCCTTCCTGTGTTGCTGCATGTAGGGAAACAGCTAAATGCAATAAGCGCTTTTCTTTAGCTAATCTTAAGATACCTGGTACAACGCCAACTGTGCTTAAAGTTATACGATCACCAGAAAGAGATAAACCTGCAGAATCTCTAAATATATCTACAGCTTTTAATACAGCGTCATAATTATGAAGAGGTTCTCCCATACCCATTAAAACTATATTACGGAGTCGAGGTGCTGCGCCGTGTTCCAAAGGCTGACTTCTTAATATACGTTGGACATGAACAGCTTGAGCTACTATTTCACCCGTTGTTAAATGTCTTGAAAATCCCATTTGGCCCGTAGCGCAAAATACACAGCCCATTGCACATCCCGCTTGGCTACTTATACAAGCAGTAACACGGCCTGTATAACGCATGAGTACGGTTTCTATTTTCTTATCCTCAGGTAAAGTAAGTAAATACTTGCGAGTAAAACCGTCACTCGAATGCTTTTCTAAAGCAGTAGGCAACACGCCTAGTGAAGCTTCTAATCTAACTTTATTTAGAACGCGTGGAGGTAACTCAGTCATCGCATCTAAAGAATCTACACACTCCCAATATAAATAACGCCATACGCGTGCTGCGTGAACCGGACTAAATCCCCAAGATACAAACAGTTCAGTGAGTTCTTCACGTAACAAACTGTAAAGATCTAAGGTTAGATTCATATGATTTAATTGTTACCTAATTATGAGTAAATGAAACACATTAATCGCTAAAATAATCTAGGTTTAAGCTAGATCGGTTGCGTATATGTAGATAATAAACAAAGTATAATATATGAAATTTAAAGTTATTATTCCAGGAGGGAGTGGTTTTCTTGGAACTGCACTTGCAAAGCACTTTAGTAACTTAGGATGGGACGTTGTTATTTTATCTCGCAAGTCTCAAGAGAGTAGAGGGTCTGTACGTACTGTATTATGGGATGGTAAGTCACTTGGTAAATGGGTAGATGAATTGGAAAGTGCTTTAGCTATTATTAATTTAGCGGGTAGAAGTGTGGCCTGTCTAGATAATGAGATTAATCGTAAGGCTATTTTAGATTCACGAGTAGATGCAGTTAATACAATTACAGCTGCATGTAATGCCTGCTTAAATCCACCGCGTATTCTTGTGCAAGCTTCTACATTAGCTATCTACGGCAACGAAGGAGAAGCAGTGTGTAATGAAGAAAGTCGCCATGAGTCTGATTTCTTAGCAGAAGTCACAAAAGCATGGGAAACTGCCTTTTTTAATAGTGTATATAAAAATAATCCTAGATTAGTAGCGTTTAGAATTGGATTTATTTTAGGTCCTAAGGGTGGAGCATTAGCTCCTTTAAGTTTACTAACGCGCTTATTTTTAGGAGGTACTACAGGTACCGGTAAACAGTACATAAGTTGGACACATATAAATGATTTTTGTCGTATGTGTCAGTGGGCTATAGAAACAGAGTCTGCTCGTAATCAGTATAATGCATGTTCACCTGAGCCTGTGACAAATAAAGTTTTTATGAAGGTACTCAGGAAAGCATATAATAGACCTTGGTCTCCTCCAGCACCTGCTTGGGCGGTAAAACTCATTTCTAAAACAGTAATTAAAGTTAATCCAGATCTTGCCCTTAAAGGAAGAGCATGCGTTCCACAACGGTTGTTAAATGAAGGATTCAAATTCACTTACACAGACCTACTTACTGCACTTAAAGCACTTTTGATTGTTTAAAAGAAAGTATAATACTTATCGTGAGCAAGGCGGTCTATGAGTAGTGCTAGTTCAAGTGTATGATAGTCACCCCACATAGATGACTCTCCACACGGAACTTTTTCTCCTTTTGGAATAAAGTCCCAACCATTAGGTCTATGATACACACTGTGTAATAATAATCCTTGATGGCTTGTATCTGTAGAAAGATACGGTTCTTCGAATAAGTTAGAGGCAACTGTTAGACCTGCTTGGAAATAACGTTTTCCTTCTACCTTAGATCCGTTTTCAATCAGCCAACGGCCTAATCTTAAGAAACCTTGTGCTGCTATAACTGCAGCTGAGCTATCTACAGGCTCAAAAGCATTAAAGGGATCTGAATTTTTTTTAGTATAATCACCTAAATGATGTAGTTTTTGCGCCCCATTATCCCAATAAGGAATACCATCTTTTGCAGAATAACTATCGATATAGTAATCGCATGCAGCCTTTGCTGTTTCCAAATATAAATCTGTTACAGCACGTCTTCCTCCCATTTGGTCTAATTCTTTACCTTGTACTGTATCCAGATATTCTAACTGCTCCGCAAATCCACAGATTATCCAAGCTGCACCGCGAGTCCATGTGCTAAAAGGAGAGTAGCCTTGTTGAGTGCTAGGACAACGATATTGGCCATCATTACGATTAAAAATTGATTCATGGGCTACTCTACCTCTGACATCAAAAGCGTCCCTGCCTTGACCAAAAAAAACATTATAGCGTGCGGTTGTAGCTGCGTGCTCTATTGAACGGTGGAGTAAATTTATCTTTTTATCTCCTTCTCCCATCAAAGTATGGCCTAACTGATGGGCTATACTTAGCGAACGCATTGAGCGTATTGTATCAGCGAATAAGGATTGGGGACCATTAAAAGAATATATATATCCACTAGGAATAACTCCGGCTGCATGTGGTAGTGGTGACCAAGGTAGCACACAGTTAGTGCTAGCATATCGAGCTGCCTGCACAGCGCCTGAAACCTTTAGACCGAGCTCAGCAAAATGTAATTCATTGATTTCTTCGGATGCCTTACCTTCGAGAATTAACCTACGAAGATTACCATAGGTAGATATGTTATTAAAACCGTGGTCATGTACACCGATATGCGAGACATGGGAAGCCATGTGCTTAATTGTTTTATCACGACCCAGACGTAGAAACTTCTTATCTCCCGTGACATCAAATTGCAGAAAAGCCATACCGAACTGAAATCCTTGTGTCCACTCTGTCCACCCCCGGGAGGTGTATTTTCCAGCAACTGTAAAAACAGGTGTTCCATTATTTGCATTCCAGCTTTTATCTAAGGAAGCTATCTTTTGTCCTGCTAATTCGAAAACAGCTTTTGTTTTCTTTAATAATTTTTTTGGGGTTAGGTTTGCGTTTATTTTCATACTACAACTATGTTAAAATTATCCTTCAAATGAAGTAAGTATATCAGCGTATATCTTGGCTGAATCTAAAAGATCTTTTATGGATACTTTTTCATTAACTGCATGATAGTCATCTCCGCCGGGTCCATAGCCTACGGTAGGGATTTTTAGTTCGGAGGCAAAAAACTGCATATCGTTGAATCCAGTTGAAACGCTAAATACTGCAGGTTCCTTACGTATTTTTTCTAGGCTATGACCCACCGCTTTAAAGAAGGGGTGTGTAGGAAGTGAAAAGCAGGCGAAGTTTTCGGAAATCTTTTTTACGGTAATTGAGCAGTTGGGAATTTTTTTCGCAGCTGCAAGTAGAAAGTGTGTTAATTCTATTTCCGCATTTTTATGATTTTCTATAGCTAGTACACGGCGATCGATAGAGAAAGATCCGTAAGAAGGCACTGTGTTGATTTTTCCGCCTGGTCCTGACTGAAAAATACCCCCAACATTTATAGTTGGGTAGCGTATGTCTCCGCTTGGTGTTTTAAAAGAAGTTTTACGTAAATGTTTTTTGTAATCTTCTAAAGCAACTACTAGAGCAGCCATTTTTTCTAAAGCATTAATACCGTTATCTGGAGTCGATCCATGCGCAGGTTTGCCATGTATTGCGACTTCGAGCCAAATTACGCCACCATGACCACAACAGACTACCCCTTTTTCTCCACCTTCCATAACAACAGCGTAGTCTGCCTTTATAGGTGTATTATGAATCATCCAACCAGTTCCTAATGCTGAGTCTGTTTCTTCGTCAGCAGTAAGTGATACTTCAACATTTAGATTTGGTTTAGTTTTAGTTGCTGCGAGTGCCTCTAACGCAAGAACAAGACTTGCTATAGAACCCTTCATATCTGCAGTGCCTCGGCCATAAATATTACCTCCAGAAACCTTACCACTAAATGGATTTCCGTGCTTCCATACGCCTGAAACAGGAACTACATCATAATGGGCATTGAAATGTACAGTGCGTTTACTGTTCTTACCTTTAAGTTTTCCCAATACATTAAACCGGGGATAATTCAAAAATTCAGCTGGAAGGGCATGCTTGAGTATAGTCTTGGGTACAGAATATCGTTTCGATTTAAGACCTAGATTCGTAAGTTTAGAATTTAATACACTGCTAATTTCATCATACTTATCTCCAGGAGGATTCACAGTAGGAATACGTATTATCTGGCTTAAGAAATTAAGCATCTGCTTGGAGTGACGGTTGATATAATCAGTAGGTGTCATGGCGTGAACAAATAGTAGTAACCGCTATAAAAGAATTAGTTTCATGGCCTTAAAGCTATGAGGCGAGTGCCTTTTTTATGCTTAAACTAAAGCAATTTCGTTGCTCATTAGTCTAAGTCGTCAAAATCTTATATAAATTTATGAACTTAGCCGATCTTAGAAAAGATTATAGTTTAGCAGGTCTATTAGAAAAAGATCTTGCTCGAGATCCTTTTAGGCAATTCGAGAAGTGGTTCCAAGAGTTTGAGGCTGCGAAGCTTACAGAACCTAACGCAATGATTTTATCCACGGTAGGAGTAGATCATAAACCTAGCTCTAGAACCGTATTACTTAAAGGAATAGACGGACGAGGCTTTGTGTTCTTCTCAAACTATAACAGTAATAAGGGCCGTGATTTAGAAAATAACCCAAGTGCATCATTGTTATTTCCGTGGATAGGATTGGAAAGACAGGTTATCGTAGGTGGTAATATTACTAAGGTGGCAAAGGAAGAAAGTGAGGCTTATTTTCATAGCAGACCTATCTTAAGCCAATTAGCAGCATGGACTTCGCACCAAAGTGCGATTGTTTCTGGACGCGATGTTATAGAGCAAAATATGAAATCCACTGAAATTAAGTATGCTGGACAGCAGGTCCCATTACCTCCGCACTGGGGTGGTTATCGTTTAGCCCCAGAATATGTTGAATTTTGGCAGGGTAGAAGAAACAGGCTACATGATAGGTTACGCTATCGTAAAACAACTGATGGCTGGATTGTGGAGCGTCTCTCTCCATAAGGCTTACTTAAAACCTGCTATATTTTAGGATGCTTTATATTATTCGGCATGCCGATGCAGTTTCTGGTCCTGTAGATGCTAAAAGACGACTTAGTACTTACGGTCATTCACAAGTTAAAGCTCTAGGTAATTATTTAAAGCAGACAGAAATAGCAGCACCTGAAGAGGTATGGCATAGTACTCTAGTGCGAGCAAAAGAGACTGCGGTGGAGTTATGCAACTCACTTGGCTGGGTTGTACCAATAATTGAGAGAGATGACTTAAAACCTGAAGACGATCCATTTACTATAGCAAGAATGATAGGAAAAGAAACAAAGCTTATTGCTATCGTAGGGCATAATCCTTTTCTAGAATTTCTAGCGACAGTTTTAATAAGAGGGGTACCTACACCCGAAGCAATAGTTATGGATAAAGCTTCTTTTTTAATTTTAGAAAAAAAAGAATGCGCTAAATTAAATAGGTGGTCTGTAGTATCACAGGTAACTGCAGACAATTTTATAAAAGAGCAGATTTAACATAATAAACCGTGAAACACCTTCATGTTCTGCCTTATCGTATAGCACGCGCTGCTGAAAATATGGCTACAGATTTTTTGCTTCTAAAGCGTTATCCGGACCAGGGTAGTCCTCGTTTTAGGCATTATGCCTGGCATGCACAGGCGTTTACATATGGTTACAGTCAGAAACACGCTTGGGTGCACAATCAACTTCCACAAGAAGATACGTTCGATATTTGCCGAAGACCAACGGGTGGAGGAATAGTCGATCATAGATTAGATTGGACGTTCTCTCTTGTTATACCTCGCGGGAATCTGATGGAAGAAATTCGTGCTACAGAAAGCTATAGAGCAGTTCATGAATGCCTAGCTCAGGCACTCATCAAACAAGGAATAAAAGCTAAGCTCAAAGTTGCTGAAGATACTGACGCACAAGAGGGGATAACAGGAGTGTGCTTTCAACGAGCAGAGATTTTTGATGTAGTTCTACAGGAAAGTGGCGATAAGGTAGCAGGTGCTGCACAGAAAAGAAGTAAACAAGGCTTACTTTTCCAAGGATCTTTATCTAGAAAAGCAATTGGAGATTCTATTGATTGGAATTTGTTTCACGACGACTTTACTTCTAACCTCGCGCTACTGCTAGGAATGAGTGCTGAACAAACGCCGTGGCCTGAACTTAATGAGGATGAACTTACTGGGCTTATTGAACAGTACAGCTCACCTGACTGGCTAGAATTTCGATAGTTTAATTTATTCTCTCAAGCGTAATCACGCATTCTAGATGTCTAGTTTGAGGAAAGAGATCGAATGGTTGAATACGTTTAACTTGGTATCCAGAACTTAAAAAAGGCTTCAAGTCCCGCATTTGAGTTGCCGGATCACAACTTACGTAAACAACTCCTTTTGGATTAAAAGCAAAGAGCTGGTTAAGGAAGCTTTCATCGCATCCTTTACGTGGTGGATCAATTACTACTACCGTATTGTTAGCAGGAAAACTAAGGCCTAAGAAAATTGCCGAAGCTTCACCTGTTTGAAACTGAGCATTAGTGATAGTATTAGAAACAGCATTTGCTTTTGCACATGCAACACTTGTTGCGCTGATTTCAATTCCTGCTACCTCTTTAAATAGAGATGCTGCACTTAAAGCGAATAAACCGCTGCCACAATATGCATCCACAAGATATTGGGCTCCACACGAAGCAGCTTGGCTTCGCACGTAATCAATGAATAAAGGGAGTATAAAAGGATTGTTCTGGAAAAAATCACGTGCTAAAAACTTAAGTTTTAATTCAGTGACTGGAATTAATCCTTTGGGAAGTATCGTTCCTTTAACTTCAGGCAGCAAAACATGCTCTGTAATTGATGCTTCATAGTCTGTAGCTACTTCACCGCTAGCCTCACGAAGTAGTACTGTTGCGCCGCGTGTATAAAGACCTTCAGAAGCCTTAGACTTTATACGCGATCTTACTTCAGGTAGCTTAAGGTTGATAAGATCGGTTGCTATCGGACATTGCGGTACATCGACTAATTCGAATCGGGTACTTTGTTTTAAGAATCCTATCGGAAAATCCGATCCCTTTTCTACATGAGGGACTGCAAAATGAGGTGTTATTTTTGAGCGATAACCAAACTCCTTGGGTGAGCCAATTACAGGCTCAACCGCAAATTCAATGCCAGCCAAATGCTTCAGTAACTCTGTTACCTGCTGTTTTTTCCAATGTAATTGTGCAGAATAAGCTAAGTGTTGATATTGACACCCACCGCAGCGACCAAATAGCGAACACATAGGCGTTACCCTATCCTTTGAAGGTGTAAGTACTTCAAGTAAGTCTGCTTCGGAATAGTTTTTATGGTTTCTAAATACTCGGGCGCGTATTCTTTCTCCCGGTAAAGTAAAAGGAACCATTACTACCCAACCCCCTTGATTAGCCACAACGAGAGTTTCCAAGCTATCATTAGGACTTTTGGGAAGCATAATCCTACCTAAACCCGATCCAAGATTAGTGAGGGTCGTTATTTCGAACTCAATTTCCTGATGATAGGTGAAAGGGGTATCGTTAAATTTACGTTTTTTATACACGGAAGCAGTAATTCAACACGTTCTTTAGCTAGGAGTCGATACTGCTATTTTCGCCGTGCTCATTTTGAAGAAGCGTGTCTAAATGAATACTTTATGGAAGTAGAGCACATATCCAGTCTTCAAAATCCACGTATTAAACAACTAGTTAAACTACGTGATAGACGTCCACGTGACGAAGCTGGGGTATTTTTAGTTGAGGGTTATAGGGAAATACGTAGAGCTTTAGAAAAAAATGTTCAGTTAATTGAGCTTTATTATTCACCTGAATGGTTTCTGGGTGAGAATGAGCAAACGCTCATTGATCAAGCTGCTTCCAATGGAGCTACCCTCTACGAATTATCAAAAGATGCTTTCGCAAAAATTGCATATAGAGAAAGACCCGACGGGCTTCTTGCTATAGCTCCCCAATGGAAACGTACGTTAGACCAGATGGATTCTATTCTTCACGAACGTTGCGCAGGAAAGCCCCCATTTATTTTAGTAGTAGAGGCTATAGAAAAACCAGGGAATTTAGGTACTATTTTAAGAAGTGCAGATGCAGCTGGGTGTCATGCTTTAATTGTGTGTGATCCAGTAACCGATTTATTTAACCCTAATGTCGTACGTGCTTCAACGGGTGTACTCTTCTCAGTCCCTTGTTTTGTTGCAGAGAGTGCTCCAGTAAAACAATGGCTTAGCGAACGAAAAATTAAAACGGTGGCAACGACACCTTCGGCAAATACTTTATATTCAGACGCAAACCTTACTGGTCCACTCGCTATTATTATGGGAAGTGAACAATACGGCCTAAGTGACTTTTGGATGAAGAGTGCAGATCTTCCCGTTCGTATACCTATGGCTGGGCAGGCAGATTCACTCAATGTTGCGATGGCAACAATTATAACTTTGTTCGAAGCAGTCCGTCAGCGAGAAGTGAAGTAACTAAACTTTCAGTACCTTCCTTCATCGAGACCTTAGGACTATAATTAAGATCTCTTTTTGCTGCACTGATATTAAACCAGTGATCTTTAGCGAGTTCTGCAGCAATAAAGCGCGTTAGAGGAGGCTCTCCTTTTAAAGAGAATAAATTCCAAACCGTCTCTGCTAGAGATCCTAATACGAGGCCTAACGGTAAAGGAATTTTTTGATTAATCTGGTTTTTACCTAAGCGCATAAGAAGATTATTAATCCATTCCCATAGAAAGACTGGCTCATCATTCGTAATAAAATAAGCATTACCTAATGCACGAGAAGAAATTTCTGCTAAAAGATGCGCATCTACAACATTTTCTACATGAACCATATCTACTTTGTTCTTGCCTGAACCTATTATTTTAAGGCGCCCAGAATCTGCACGAGCAATCACGCGCGGAATAAGTTGAGTATCTCCTATGCCCCAAATTAAGTGAGGTCGTAAAGCAACAGTACCTAAAGTTAAACTATTTGAATCTAGAACAAATTTCTCAGCGATCGCTTTAGTTAAAGGGTAGGGACTAGGGCATGCTGTTGTCAGTGGAAGAGATTCATCTGCGTTTACTATGTTCTGCCCATTATACACCACACTTGGAGTACTAGTATAAATCAGTCGCCTTACCGCATTTTTCTTACATGCACTAATAATAGTTTGGGTTCCCAAAACATTAGTTTCATAGAAGTCATCGTATTTTCCAAATACACCAACTTTAGCTGCTACATGAAAGACTGTGTGACACTGCTTACAGGCATTATTAACTACATCTGTATCCGTAAGAGATCCACGAAAGAATTGTATTCTTTCATGAGTAAAATTTTCGGATTGGGTGCGAGCAAGTATACGCACCATTCTTCCCTGGTCTAAAAGTCGTTTAACAAGAGCACGGCCTAAGAAACCAGTTCCCCCCGTAACAAGGACAGGATAGTCAGCTATGTTGTCTCGATTTAAATTATTCATCACCTAAGCTAGAAATGCCCTTTGTTTGCCAGCCCATTTTGCCAATGTAAGACGATGTATTTTAGCATTATGCCTTACGTCAACGGGGAAGTCTTTTTTAAAATAAAAACGTGAGATCTGTTGCGTCTGTGGATTGCTAAGCGCTAATGCACTCAGCTCCTTCACAAGGGTAGAAATTTCTGATGAATCAGTAAGCTTGATTTCTACAACAAGAGCAGGGGTCTGTTTATTCTTTTCGCCTAATCCTACGAGTGCACAGCGTTTAACTTGAGGATGCGTTTTAAATACGCTTTCGCAAGGCTCTGTAAAAAGAGTTCCTTTTTCTGTAATAACTCTTTCAACCTTACGACCGCAAAACCATATGTTCCCATCTTGATCTATGAAGCCGCAGTCACCCATTCGGTGCCAAAAACTATCCAAGTCACTAATTTTACTCTCTACTGTTGCAGCAACTTTTTGGTAATATTCTTTAGTTACAACAGGGCCTCGAACGATAATTTCTCCTATTTGATTATTATCTAAAGGTATAACGTCACTTATATTTTCAAGAGTACCATCGTTAATAGTAATAATTTTTACTTCTATTCCTGGTATAGGTTTTCCAACACAAGCACCTTTATTTCCAGATAAAGCTAATTTTTCGGCTCTACATATTGAGCTTATAGGAAGTGCTTCAGTTGCTCCATAGGGGCTATACATATGACCATTAGGAATAAAAGAAAGAGATTGTTTCCAAAGAGAATCTGGAACGGGCGCTCCTGCACACATGACACGTTTAAGCGTAGGTAAAACTATATTCTCTTTTTTACAGTGATCGGCAATTAAACCCCACAAGGTAGGAGATCCAAAAGAGCTTGTAACCTTCTCCTGAATTATTGCTTGAACTAATTTAGCAGGATCTGCCTTTGCAGGTTTGCTTGGATTAAGTTCCGGAATAATTGCGGTCATACCTAGTGCAGGATCGAAAAGTGCGAATATAGGTAAAAGAGGTAAATCAATTTCACCGGGTTTAAACTCATAGGTTTCTTTTAATAATTTTACCTGAGCATCAAACATACCGTGTTCATAGCACACCCCTTTAGGTGATCCCGTTGATCCGCTTGTAAATAGAATTGCTGCAAGATCTGATGAAAGATTATTTGCAGGCGCCTCTGCAGCAATAGCGCGACCCTTTATTCGATATCGTAATTGAGCTATTAAGGACGTACTCACAGTTACTCTTAGCTTAACACTTTTAAAAGAAGGAATGAATATTCTGCTTAAAAGCTGAGCTATAGGAATCCCTACGAGTGCTTGTGGCCGAGTATGTGCTACGCTAGAAAGAAAGTTTTTTATTCCCATTCCTGGATCTATTACAACGGGTATAGATCCAATTTTAAAAAGAGCAAAGACGCACGCAATAAGGGGTAGTCCTGGTTTAACCATGACTAAAGTTCTATGGCCGCGCTTTATTCCTTTTTTAAGTAAGTGATAAGACCAAGCGCTTACTTCTTCATTTAAATCTGCGTACGTAAGGCTTACGTAATTAATCTGGCTGTCAGGTAAACGACCATTAGGAATTTTGATTGCAGCTACCTCAGGATTAGAGGTGGCCATTACGCTCAGAAAACGAGCAATATTGGCGTTATTTAAATCAGCCATTAGAAGCCAGCGAAGGTAGATCGCGCATTAGATTGGCCTGCCATGGAAGTAAAATCTCATTGAGCTTTTTAGGATCTCTTGCGATTTGAGATATTATTGCTCTATTTGCGATTAATGTGGGCTCTATTCCCAGTTTAACAGCAACGGCGTCGCGCTCAGTTTTAATCTTCTCCATCTTGTTGACTTCATCCTGCGTTAAAGGTGAATGACTAGGATCTCGACCAGGCCGCTTGGGAAGAGACTTAGGATCTTTAGCGAGACCCTCTACAACAGCTTCTACCAACGAAGTAATTAGACGATCATGGCGTTTACCTAAGTTGAGACCTTCTAAAATTTCGTTAGCTGTAGTATGGCTCTCAGCATAAGTACAAATCTTGAGTAGAGTATCGTTAGAGCAGACTTTGAAAGGGGGTGTGTCTATATGTTTGGCCTGCTCTTCTCTCCAATGCCATACGCAATATAGAACGGAGAGTCCCTTGCCACGAAGTTTTTCAGACTTACCTATACGCCAATCATTTTCTTCAGGAGCACCAAAACCCTCGGATCCAGCTTTAATTTGTGCTTCGCACTGTTGATGCATCCACTCTGTTCTTTTTAATTTAGTGAGTTCTTTGTTAAGAAGGTCACGTAGCTCAAATAGATGCCAAACATCGAGAGCTGCATAATCGAGAAGTTTTGGCAAAATGGGACGTTTAGACCAGTTGGCTTTCTGGCCGTTTTTATCTAATTGTACACCAAAATGATCCTCCAAAAGTGCCGCTAAACCAACGCGTTGTCTTCCGAGTAATTGGGCAGCAAGCATCGTATCAAAAATACTTTTTGTCCTAAACTTACATAAGTCGTGTAGGAGTCTTAAATCAAAATCACTTCCATGCATTATGATGTGTTTTTGTGCTAACTTCGGCCACATCGCCGAGAAATCAATATCTGCAAGCATGTCCAAAAGAAAGACTTCACCCTCTATCAAAAATTGCATTAAACATACCCTAACTTTATAGTGATACATATTGTCCGCTTCTGTATCCAAAGCGAATTCCTTACATGTATCTAAAGCCGTTAAAAGTGCTTCAAATTGATCCTGCCGATCAATTAACTGATATGAAGGGGGCCGTCCAGCTGACTTGACGCCTAAGAGGCGTCTTACTGGTTGAGGCAAGAATCGAGATATCATTTCTTCTGTTATCAGACTGGGAGTGCTTAGCTAAGAGAGCGATTATAAATGTTTTATTTTAGATCATAAAATGGCGTTTTTTTGTTAAATCTTTGGCTAAAAAACGGCTCTTACGCTCATCTCTTGCGATTTTTCCTAAAATTGTGACCATTAGAGGCATGAAAGTCGTTGTTTTATGTTCTGGAGGTATGGATTCCGTCAGTGCTTTGTATTGGGCTAAAGACGAGCATAACGTGATCGCGGCCTTAAGTTTTAATTATGGCTCAAAACATAATCCACGAGAAATTCCTTTCGCTAAACTTAATGCCGATCTTTTAGGTATTCGGCATCAGGTTATTAATTTAGATTTTATCGATAAGCTTTTTTCCTCGGCTTTACTTACAAGTGGAGGAGATATTCCAGAAGGACATTACCAGGCAGAAAATATGAAACAAACCGTAGTGCCGTTTAGGAATGCTATTATGCTTTCTATTGCTGCAGGATGGGCTGAAAGTCTAGATGCAGAGGGATTAGTCATAGCCGCTCATTCGGGTGATCATGCTATTTACCCTGATTGCAGAGAATCGTTCATGAAAGCTATGGGTGATGCTATTAAAGAGGGTACGTATGCAGGGATTAAACTCTTAAGACCTTTCATAGCTATTAATAAAGCGACCATTGTAGGAGAAGGACTTAAGCATGGAGTTGATTTCGCGAAGACCTACTCATGCTACAAAGGGGGCGACATCCATTGCGGTAAATGTGGAACGTGCGTTGAGCGCCGAGAGGCATTCATCGAAGCCCGTGTACCTGACCCAACGCTTTATTTATCTAAAGAAATATTACCTAAAGCACCTTTAAAATAATTTATAACGTGCTCATATCTGAATTATTCTACTCAGTGCAAGGGGAAGGAGAACTTACTGGAGTCCCTTCTGTGTTCATTCGTACAAGTGGGTGTAATCTAAGATGTAGTTGGTGTGATACGCCTTATGCATCATGGGAGCCTGAAGGAGATAGACATACCATTGATGGTATAATCGCGCGCGTTAAAACATATTCTAGTGCTAAACACGTAGTGCTTACAGGTGGTGAACCCATGATTGCTAAAGATATTAGGCTACTTGCCTCCGATCTTAAAGCACTCGGTTACCATATCACAATTGAAACAGCCGCTACAATTGCTCCAGAGGCCATAGTCTGCGATTTAGTTTCGATGTCTCCTAAACTATTAAATTCGGCTCCAGATTCAATTAAGTTTGGACCTTGGCGTAAGAAGCATGAGGCAACACGTTGGCAACCAGAAGTAATACGCACCTGGTTAGATAATGGCTATGGGTACCAATTCAAATTTGTTATATCTCAACCAGGAGACATCGAAGAAATGCAAGGCATGGTAAAATCTCTTCAGAGAGATATTCCGAATTCTAAAATTTTATTAATGCCAGAGGGTATCACGCAAGAAGCAATTAAATCGCGTGGACTATGGTTGAGTGAACAATGTAAGAAGTTTGGTTACCGTTATGCTAACCGACTACATATAGAACTTTATGGTAATAAACGTGGAACTTAAGTCCCTCGTTTTACTTTAGCTTTAAATTTATCTGTAGGACATCCGCCACAGCTTTCGGAGTGATTCTCTTTTTTAAAAAATAATCGGCGAATTAATGCCAGCGCGGATAAAGCGACTAGAAGTAAAGCTACGAGTGTTTGTAAGGTTGTAGACATACTTAAAAACCCAGTAATGATCCTACGTTATAAACAATAAACGTAACTACCCATGCAGTCCCGGTCATATATGCAATTTGAAATAGCGGCCATTTCCACGAATTAGTTTCGCGTTTAACTACTGCAACGGTGCTCATACACTGCATTGCAAATACGTAGTAGATCATCAGACATAAACAAACGAGTGGTGTAAAAAGCAGTCTACCATCTGGCCAGCGTGCATCTCTTAGCGCCAACCTAAGTGGAGTTGTATGAATATGATCTGTCTTATTATTAACACTGAATACAACAGCTGTTGAACTTACAAATACTTCTCTTGCAGCAAATGAGCTGATCAGCCCTATTCCAATTCTCCAGTCAAAACCAATGGGTTTTATAATAGGTTCAAGTAAGTGTCCTGCACGACCTGCAAAACTCTGAGATAGTTGTTGTTGTGCATCTGTGCCTTCATGGGCTTTCGGGTAAGCAGATAAAAACCACAGCACTATACTAATTGTAAGAATGATACTTCCTGCATTACGTAAAAAAATCCAAGCTCTTTCTATCATCTGTAAAGTGATCTGCTTAAAATGGGGTAAATGATAAGGAGGCAGCTCCATAATCATTTTAGGTTTAGGACCTTTAAGGAGAGTTCTTTTAAAGAGCCAAGCAAAACCAAAAGCTCCTAAAGTTCCTAACGTATACATAACTACCATAAGAACTGCTTTAGTTAAAAGGGGTACTCTGTCTGTAGGAACTAAAGCAGCCATCATGAGTAAATATACAGGCAGTCGAGCGGAACAACTCATGAGAGGAGCAACCAAGATAGTAATGAGACGATCTTTTTCATCTTCAATAGTTCGTGTCGCCATAATCCCTGGAATTGCACACGCGTAAGAACTTAGCATCGGAATAAATGATCTACCGTTTAAACCTACTCGGTTCATTAAACGATCCATAATGAATGCTGCCCTTGCCATGTATCCCGTACTTTCAAGTAGACCAATAAAAAAGAATAGAACTAAAATTTGGGGTAAAAATACGAGAATACTTCCAACACCTGCTATAACCCCGTCAGTTACTAGATCTCTTAGATCTCCTGGCGTAAAATAAGTTCTTACTAAATCTCCTAAATAAGTAACATGACTATCTATCCAATTCATAGGGTATTCAGCGAGAGAGAAAATGCTTAAGAAGATAAGCGTCATTGAGAAACCTAAAACTAACCATCCCCATAGTGGATGAGTAACTACAGCATCTATTCTATCTGTAATATTAGGTCCTACTTCAGATTCTTTGATTACCTTTGAGGAAAGACTAGAAATAGCATCATAACGCGATTGAACAAGCACTGCAGACCAATCTACACCCTCTGTTTGCCAACGCTTTTGCCATTTTTTTAATATCTCTGAGGTGCGTGGAAGAATCGCTTTAGATCCCTCAACATGGATTGGCGCTTGGTCGGTGAGCAAAAGAAGGGCCTCAGCTCGAGCAGTTAAGTATAGTTTTTGTGAGTCTGCTGTTAACGAAGCTTGAAGTTGGGCTACTGCCGATGAAATTTCTACCGGAATAGACCAGGCGTGTTTAGACAAAGGAAGATCTAGGCGACTCATCGCGAGTTTAAGATCAATTAGACCTTTACCCTTAGTTGCTTCTGTAGCTATTACAGGGATACCTAATGTTTGACTGAGCAACTTTATATCTATCTCAAGACCGTTCTTGGTTGTTAGATCCATCATATTTACGATGAGGATCATTGGCCTTCCTAAATCTAAAATCTGATGCACGAGATACATACTGCGTTCTAGACTCGTTGCATCTACAACACATAAAATTCTGTCAGGAGTGGGTGTGTCTAAACGCCTTCCTAGAAGGACATCGCGCGTAACTGCCTCATCTGGAGAGCGTGAAGCTAAAGAATAGGAACCGGGTAGATCTATCACCGCCATTGCAGTACCGTGTTGAGAATAAACGGTGCCTATTTTTTTCTCCACGGTTACACCAGGATAATTTCCTACTTTTTGTCTTAGCCCTGTTAGGGCATTAAAAAGAGTACTTTTGCCACAATTAGGGTTACCCACTAAAGCATAAACAAACGAACGAGTTTGAGTGCTTTGTAGTGAAGGAGATGACATGGGTGCCTTAGCTCGGTTCAACTGTTATAAAATCAGCTTCACTTTTGCGTAAAGTCAGGCGATATCCTCGTACTTTAATTTCTATAGGATCTCCTAAAGGTGCTGTTCTCATCAGGGTTATAGGTGTACCTGGTAAGACTCCCATTTCTCGTAAACGTATAAACTCGGTTCCAGACTTAGGATATGTACGGACAATAGCGGATGCCCCAATTTTTAATTCAGAAAGTGATATCTCTTTAGACACTATATATAAGTCATTTATAAACAGATATTTAAGATATTATCCGTAGAGTAAATGATGAGTTAAAGGTAATTTTAATACGTATTAGATTCAGAAAAACGGTCAGCAAGAATCAGTTAATGAGACTGAGTTTCATTTGTCAAGAACACCGCTAATTGCTTATCATCTGAAAACACCTAAAATAAGCTAAAAAAAGGCTATTTTACTCCAAAAACTGCTCTTTCTACCCCAAAAACTATCAATTTAACCTATTTATTACGGATTAAATTTAAAGCTAGTCTGCGGGTTGATTAGCAGCAGCACCTGCGGCTATCCATTGCGCAATAAGTTTTATTTCTTCTATTTTGAGAGGAGGCTTTCCTCCTCCAGGCATAGCTTCATCATCGTCTGCAGGTAAGGTTATTCGCCTATAGAGTTCACTTTTTGAAATACTCCACGGTACTATGACTTCACCATTTTCTCCGCCTTTCATAATAGCCGCATAGGAATCTAATCGCAGTTTACCTTTTATCTTTTTAGAGCCATGACATGAAATACATTTAGCTTCGAATAAAGGAACTATTTTTTGAGTATAAAACGTAGGCTTGTTTTTATCTGCGACTAAAGGTTTCTCTTTTTTAGTAGCATCTGGAATTCTAAATAATGGGCGTATTGCTGAAGGCATATATTCAGTAAGAAAGGTCTCTCCATGCGTTAAGGATCCCCCAAGGTGACTTGTCCAAAAAAGATCGATCAAACAAAGACAAAGTAAGCATTTATAAATAATACCTGTATTAATTTTACGTACGAAATACAGTGCTACACTCAGCCCTGTTAGAAGAGTTCCAGCGAGTAAATGATTAGCTAGAGTAACTCCACTATAACCTCCACTCCAAGCAAGGAGCCACCCATCAATTGAGGTTATACAGGTTGTGAGCGTCGCAAGACCTAGAACAAACCCCGCCGATTGTTTAAGATAAGGTTTCCCTAGTTTTGCACCTATAATTTCTAAAAATGGGACCAATATAAATAGTCCGATGGGTATATGTAAAAGGAGAGGGTGAAATCGGCCAATAAATTGTGCTATAGTATTTCGCTGTATCCCATCTGGAGGAAATTTAGTTGATACTAGCCAAAGAACTAAAAAACAGATCACGGATAACCTAAAATAAAGCTTTTGCCTATCTGCATGTTTATCTTTGGAAGCCATTTTATGATAAGATTATAGTTAATACTCTTAAAAAGCAAAGCGCACGTACTCTAGGAAAAATCCCAGTAGCCCTAAATACCTTTCTTCAAATTCTGCTGATTATCTCTAGGTGTAGGCATAAAAAAAGACCGGAGGATTTGTTTAAACCACGACCGGTCTTTGACTAAAGTCAGGACTTAACTTTCCTAAAATTAAGTTTCGTAAGCTGGAAGTGTTTTTTCAGCACGATGCTTTTCTAAACGAGCGAATACAGGCACGCCGTTATCGTGCGGAATTACGTTTTCTCCTTGGATGAGAGGTTGTACGTAGCGCAAGAACTGGAAGTTCATGCTCACGCCATCTTCGTTGATCCAATCGAGGGGAAGCTTTTTGATACCGTTAGCAATTTCACCTAGAGGTGCTAAGCCAGTCTCGCAGGTATAATGATCTGCTTCTCCACGAAGAAGAGTAACCATTTTATCTGTTTCACCGTTAATTGCTGCACGTACTGCAGCTTGGCCTGCTAAAAAGGCTTCATCTGAGTCTGTTTTGGAAGCGACATGAGCTGCTGAACGTTGGATTAAACCAGGACGTGCAACGCGTACTTTAACACCAGGAATTCCTGCTTCGATAATTTCTCCAAGTGCATCACCTGCGCCACCAAGACGAGCATGACCGAACGCATCTGTGGATGCATCTGCGGCGAGGTAGTTACCATCTGTGTCAACGAGACCCTCTGCTACTACAATTAAGCAGTACTTTTCACGTTTTAAAACACGACGTACTTCTTCGAGCACTTTCTCTTGGTTAAAAGCAACTTCTGGGAGTAGAATAATATGGGGAGGATCATGCGGGTGATCCTTACGTTTTGCTAGAGCAGCACCTGCTGCGATCCAACCAGCGCTGCGACCCATAGCTTCAATGATTGAAACCAAGTCGCCTTGACCCATAGCTTCATTATCACAAGCAACTTCACGTACAGTTGTTGCGAGATATTTTACAGCACTACCGTAACCTGGACAGTGATCTGTTACTGCTAAATCGTTATCAATGGTCTTTGGAACACCGATGACGCGAAGCTCGTAATTTTGTTGCTGAGCAAGTTTAGAAATCTTGTCTGCTGTATCTTGAGAATCGTTACCACCAATATAAAAAAAGTAGCGAATGTTGTGTGCTTTGAATACTTCAAGAACGCGTTCAAAATCTTGTTGTTTCTTAAGCTTGTAGCGACAAGTTCCTAAAGCAGCACCAGGAGTGTGGCGTAGTGCTCTAATCTGTTGCTGGGATTCAGAAGCAAGATCGATAAAGTCTTCTTGTAATATACCAAGAACGCCGTTGAGACCACCGTAGATCTCTTCGATGCATTCGTGATTTAGTGCTTCTGCTACAATGCCAGCAACACTTGAGTTAATGACGGATGTAGGTCCACCGGATTGACCTACTAAAACGTTACCTATGAGTTCAGCCATGAGAGTGTTGTGTTAAAAAAAGATAAGAGCAGCGTGAACTGCTATGAAGCCCGGCGAAACAATCAGAAGCAAACGAAAATTTTAGCTTAAAGGCTTAAAAAACTCTCTAAGTGCTGTAACCTCACAATAAGCGGGCAGGTTGATAGGTGTCTGACCCTTTAAACTTTTTAATTAGAGGTTTAATTTCGGCAACAAATGCATCTACTTGGAAAGGGGCTGCACCCACAAAGCGTGAATTTTCCGATAAAATTTTCTGAAGTGCTTTTTTACCTAAATTAATACGCTTATCGCCAGAGAGACGATTCATCAGATCCGTATCTCCAGTACCCGTTCTTATCGCTTTAGCGGCAGCCAAAGCATGTTCTTTAAGTGCTTCATGCGCTGTTTCACGACCAGCGCCGTGTTTTACTGCCTCCATAAGGATAGTAGTGGTGGCTAGAAAGGGTAAATTTCTTTCGTTTTCTGCCATTATCGCGGCCGGAAATACATCCATTTGCCTTAAAACGGTGATTAAAGTCTCGAAAAGACCGTCGATAGCAAAGAAAGCATCTGGAAGGGCAACGCGCCTAACCACGGAGCAGGATACATCGCCTTCGTTCCATTGATGCCCTGATAGACCAGCCGTCATGGCTACATAGCCGCTTATAATTGTAGCAAAGCCGCAAATGCGCTCACAATTACGAGCGTTTACTTTATGAGGCATCGCTGAAGAGCCTACTTGGCCCTCTTGAAAACCTTCTGTTAGGAGACCGGCTCCAGCCATCAAACGAAGTGTTGTAGCTAAACCTGCTGGAGCTGCAGCCAGTTGATGAAGGGCTGAAGTTACTTCAAAATCCAGACTACGGGGATAAACTTGTCCAACCGAACCCAGCGAAGCCTTAAATCCCAAATGTTTAATTACCCTAGCTTCTAGATCTGCTACTTTGCGAGCATCGCTTCCTAAGAGCGTTAATTGATCAAGTTGAGTTCCAACCGCTCCCTTTAGGCCACGCACGGGATAACGTTCAATGAGATCAGAGACTCTATTTACAGCGATTAGCAGTTCCTGCCCGAACATAGCTAAGCGTTTACCAAGTGTTGTAGGCTGAGCAGGAACGTTATGAGTACGTCCCGTTATCATCAGATCGCGATAGGTAGTAGAAACCGTTGCCAGTCTGGAAAGTGCAGCAACTGCTTTGAATTGAATTATTTTAAGCGCTCGAATGATTTGGAGCTGCTCTACATTTTCAGTAAGGTCGCGACTCGTTAAACCCAGATGTATGAATTGACGATTAGCTAGATCAGAAAATTCCTCGATGCGTGCTTTAACATCATGGAGTGTTTTTCTTTCACGCGTAGCTATAGCAGCAAGGTCTATTTGGTTTTTTACGCGTTCGTAGTCCTTGATTGCTTCTTGAGGGATAGGAACGCCTAAGTCCCTTTGAGCTTTCATGACTGCAATCCAGAAATCTCTCTCTAAAGTAATACGACCTGTAGGGGACCAAATATCCTTCATAGCCGCTGAGGCATATCGATCAGCTAGTACATTCGAAATCGGATCAGAGGAGGATAGGTCGGAGTCTTTCACAGGCTTATATAAGTAGTAAATAAACCTCTCCCTAAAATGGCGAATTCAAAAAATTAACCTATCAACTTTTAGCTACCGATAGACACTTTACAGCCATATCCCGTAATACGTCTTCTTGTTCATTCGGCCTTTTAATAATGGCTTCAAAGGCTGTAATAAAATCGTGTTGATTATCAATTAAACGCTTGAGGGTAGGAAGCTTACCACTAGCCAATTTACCGAGATAAAAAGGGTGTTGCGTGAAAATATTATAGGCTGACTTTACGCCTGCAGATTCCGCGTACTTATCATTATAAAGAGCTGCTGCTTTGGCTAAACCATCGACACCCCGAGGTCCCAGTTTTATATCCCCTGAATCTGCCAAGGATCTTAGTTGTAAGAGGAGACGATTACGGTTTTGAAGTGCTGCCAGAACAGGCCGAGCATCTCCCCCTGAGAAAAAATGGCGGTGAAGTGCATCGAGTGTACGGTTTATATTTCCCGAGAAAAAAGCCTCAGCCGCCTCAAAAAAATCACCTTCTGCAAAATTAGGGGTAAGGCTTTCGACATGGTCTTCAGTAATTACAATCTTACCTTCTATTTCAGGAGCAAAGGATGCCAATTTTCTTACTTCCTCAACTAAGAGCCGTGTATTAGCACCTACCTTTTCTATCAGTAATTCAACTGTGTTTGCGTCAATAGTAACTCCGATTAATTTCGCTTCTGCCAACACAATTGGAGCAAAGGCATCAAGTCCGTCCGATTCGCTATCAGTCACAACAGCATGAGCATTTTTCTCACACCATTTCAGAAATGCGCGTCTTCGGTCAACCGGTGAGGCGGTTATAAGGACTGCGACTTCAGCAGGATTAATTGTACTCAATAACTCCTGTAGATCTTCCACTTGTTTGAGTGTCCCATCGGACCTGCCAGTAACGCTATCCGCTAGAAAATTAACATCCTTTAGCCAAACAGCGCGTTTACCTCCAAACATTGGCACTGTTTGAACGGACTCTCTAAAACGATTAATTGCCGCCTCAACTTCACCTCCATTACCAGCAAACCCAGATACGGTGTCTCTCGAAAACTCATCCTCTATATCCTTGCACAGCTCATTGAAACGCTCTTGGCCTAAACGATTAACTAAGTAGTCGTCTTGGCCGCATACAAAAGTAAATTTTCTATCGGATGCCATTAAAAAGCCATAATCACTCACCTATCCATTACGGGTCAAGGATTGGGAAATAATAAAACAGATTTTTTACATAAAATTACCGCATAAGTGCATATAAGATGAGCTCGACCATTAATTAGGATAATGGAATACTATAAATCGATTGAACGCACAAAAACTCAGAAGCGTTTTTATACTCAACCGAATTTCTTTTTTAAGGTCGGTTGTATCTCTTTGTATTGCAGTAATGCTTCCTTTGGCACCTCCACTCGCAGCCAACACGCTAATACTTGATAATTCATCGAGCACGATTGAGGTCGCAATTAAAACTACGATAGGAAATTTTATATCTAAATTTGATACGTTCACACCACAATTGTATCTAGATCCATCCCTCGGCAAGGTAACAGGATCTGTTCATTTCTTACTGGCAGAACTTAAAAGTAACAACGACGAAAGAGATATGGAAATTTATACGTGGTTGAAAACCGATAAATTTCCCAAAGCTGATTTCGTATTAGATAAAGTAACCACAGATTTTAAAACTGGTGCTTCTGAGGCACAGGGCCGATTAACAATTCAAAACGTAGAACGAATAGTTAACTTTTCTTTATCCGTAGCTATAAAAAATAAAGTTATAACTATCGAGGGAAGCTCAGATTTGGATACGCGTGATTATGGATTACCTATATATCGCAAATTCTACTTTTTCTCCGCAGAACCAAAAGTTCGCGTACACTTTAGATTAATAGGAAGTGTTTCATCTCAATGAGTTTTATTTCTAATCTTTCCACATGGCGTCGAGATTTAATCGGACTCATTTTATTTTTTGGATTAGTTTTTGCATTTCGTTCCGGAACTTATCCCTTATTTAATCCAGACGAAGGTCGTTACGCTGAGGTGCCGCGTGAAATGTTGGCGAGCAATGATTGGGTCACACCCCGTCTAAATGGGGTGAATTATTTTGAGAAACCACCGCTCATGTATTGGGCAGAAGCAGCTAGCTTTAAATTGCTGGGTCTAAACGAAACTGCTGCGCGTGCCGTTCCTGCACTTTTTGCTTTGGTTGGTGTTTTACTTACATATTACACCGCACGTAAACTTTACAGCAGAGATGCTGGTCTAGCTTCTGCGATTGTCCTCGGAAGCTCTTTACTTTACGCAACTCTAGCTCGAGTTGTAATTATTGATATGGCAGTTTCTGTTTTGATGAGCTGGACCCTATTTGCGTTCATCTTAGCGATAAAAGAGCCTTCAGGATCGTTGCGCAGATTTTATTTTATGCAGCTTTATATTAGTGCTGCACTCGCTACTTTAGCCAAAGGATTAATAGGAGTGTTACTCACAGGTGCGGTAATGTTTTTATGGCTGCTTGTTTTTAACCAATGGAAAAAATTAAGGCCTTTATATTTACCAACAGGCTTACTTTTATTTCTGATTATTGCTCTTCCATGGCATATATTGGTTAGCGTCCATAATGCTACCTGGGCGCATCGGTATTTTGTTTACGAGCACTTCCAGCGGTTCTTTTCATCTGTTGCGAGTAGACCTGGACCCTGGTGGTATTTCATACCTATCGTTGCTATAGGATTATTCCCTTGGATTGGTTTTTTATATCCCGCAATTAAATTAGCACTTAAGGGAGGTTGGGCAAAACGCTCAGCAAATGTTGAGGCGTGGTTTTTTGTGACATGGGTTGTATTCATTTTCTTATTCTTCTCTAAGTCACATTCTAAACTAGCTCCCTATATACTTCCTGTCTTTCCACCACTTGCTATTTTAATTGGAGTTTGGTTAGCCAAGACGAAAACAAAATCAAATACCTATATTAAAAACGGCCTTTTGGTAGTTTCAATTGTAGGCCCGTTAATTGGAGTTGCCCTTTGTGTTGCAGTAACAAAACCAAATCTTGTAAGGTTTTCATTAGAGCAAGCTAATGCCATCAGGCCTATTGCTCTAACGCTTGCTGCAGTCCTAATTTGGGGAAGTTTTAGAATTCCACTATTAGCCAAACGTAGAGGCACTCAAATTGCCGTTGGTGCGTTAGCTCTAATGATGGGTGTATTTTTCGGTGTCGTTACTTATGCCGCTCCTTTTATTAAACCTGGGACGAAAGCATTAGCAATTATTGTTAATGAAAGCGCACTTTTATCAGATAGAGTCTATCACTATCATGAATTTTTTCATGATTTCACTTTCTATGCAAAGAGGCCTGTGGACGTCGTCGCATTTAAAGGTGAACTTGAACTCGAGGAAGATGCTAAAGCAAATGCAAGTGGCCATTTTATTGACGAACAAACTTTCCGAAAAGCTTGGGGTGAGCCCAGCCGTGCTTTTGTTATAGCCAGAAAGACAGATGTAAGGGAACTCTTTAGGGATCCTGCTTTCCATTATCATTTACTCGCGCAGACCCAAGATCACTATCTTTTCTCTAACCAACCCTAATATATCATGGCCGCGTCTGTTTCTTACTCTCAGGATATCGTAAAGGCTGCTTTGCCTTTTTTGCCCATGACTCGCCCCACGCTTGACGAAGAGACGATTGCTGGGGTAGTTGAGGTGCTACGATCGGGATGGATAACTTCGGGACCTTGTGTGAAAGAGTTTGAAACGAAGCTTTCTGCTTACTTTGGAGGTAGACCGGTACGTACCTTTAATTCAGGCACGTGCACAATGGAAATCGCTTTACGTCTTTTAGGTATAGGTCAAGGAGACGAAGTAATTACGACTCCGCTCACTTGGGTAGCCACGAGTAATGTTATTCTTGAGGTGGGTGCACGGCCCGTGTTTGTAGATATAGATGCAAATACGAGAAACATAGATTTAAACAAAATTGAAGCTGCGATAACAGCAAAGACACGCGCTATCATACCTGTTGATTTAGCAGGTCTACCTGTTGATAGAGCTAGGTTATATGAAATTGCTAATCGTAGAAAAATTAGAGTAATTGAAGATGCCGCCCAATCATTTGGTAGTACCTTTAACGGAAAAAGGATTGGTTCATTTGGTGACTTTGTATCGTTCAGCTTTCATCCAAATAAAAACATTACTTCAATAGAAGGAGGGTGTTTAGTTTTGAATTCTGAAGCAGAAGCAAAACTTGCTGAACAATATCGCTTACAGGGTGTAATTCGTTCAGGCAATGATGGTATGGATGTGGAGCTTGTGGGCGGTAAGTTTAACCTAACAGATGTTGCTGCGCGTGTTGGTTTAGGTCAGCTACCAAGAATTGATGAGTTTAATCAAAAACGAATTCTTCTTGTTAAATACTACTTAGAATTATTATCTCAGCCTGAAATTAAAGCCTATGGGTTAGGTCTACCTCTAGCGAATTTCACGGATTCTAATTGGCATATGTTTCAAGTGTTACTTCCTGGGGATCGCATGACAATTAAGCGTTCAGAGGTTATGGCTAAATTAACCCAGGCTGGCATAGGTAGTGGAGTTCATTATCCGGTAATCCATCTCTTTTCTCTGTATCGCAATCTTGGTTGGAAAGAGGGAGATTTTCCAATTGCCGAAAATGTAGGTCGCAATCTTTTAACGCTACCCTTATTTCCTAGTATGACTCATGCTGACGTAGAGCGTGTAGTTAAAGAACTTATAGCTATAGTATCGGCTCACATTAGATCATGATCGTTTCACCCATACAGCTTTCGGTAGTTATCCCCGTTTATAACGAACAGGCAAATTTGCCGTTATTGTTTAGCCGACTATATCCCGTATTAGACACTTTAGGTCGTAAGTATGAAGTGATCTATACTAACGATGGTAGTGCAGATAAATCAGGAGAGCTTTTAAGAGCCCAGTATAAAGCTAGACCGGACGTAACTCGGGTTATTGATTTTAACTCAAATTATGGTCAGCACATGGCTATCATGGCCGCATTCGAACGCGTACGTGGAGAGGTTATCGTTACGCTTGACGCAGATTTACAAAATCCTCCCGAGGAAATTCCCAAGTTGCTGCAGCTGATGGATGCGGGGCATGATTATGTAGGTGGGTTTAGATTAGCCAGACAAGATAGTGTTTTTAGGACTGTTGCATCTAAGATAATTAACGGTGTTCGGCGCCAAACAACTAATATCGAAATGACCGATCAAGGCTGCATGCTGAGAGCCTACAGCCGATCCATCATAGATGCGATTGTTCAAAGCGGTGCAATCAATACATTTATTCCTGCACTTGCTTATAGTTTTTCAGGTAATCCAGCTGAGGTTGGAGTTAAGCATGAAGAAAGACATGCCGGTGTATCAAATTATACATTCTATAAATTAATTCGTTTGAACTTCGATTTGATAACCGGATTCTCACTCGCACCTCTCCAATATTTTACCATGTTCTCCATGGTTTGTTCAGCAGGTAGTTTAATACTCGTTGCTCTACTTCTCGTAAGACGCTTTGCTCTTAATTTAGATAGAGAGACATTTGGTGTATTTACACTCTTTGCCATTCTCTTCTTCTTGCTCAGCGTTGCTATGGTAGGAATAGGTATAATCGGAGAATATGTGGGCCGCACCTATCAAGTAGTAAGAGCACGTCAGCGCTATCACGTTAAAGAAATTCTTGAGACAAAAGAATGACGCCAAAACCAAGAATCTTATTCTTTGGTTACAGTGAGGTAGGTTATGAATGCCTTAGCCTTCTCTTGAAACGCGGCGACAACGTTGTAGCGCTATTTACGCATGAAGATAATCCAAACGAAAAGATTTGGTTTAAGACGCCTGCATTAGCTGCTCAGGAAAAAAACATTCCTGTTTATACCCCTTCAAAGATTACAACGCCTGAGTGGATAGAAACGATTACAGCACTAAAACCTGATTTAATACTCTCGGTTTATTATAGGACCATGATCAGTACACGCATATTAGGACTAGCTCCCTTGGGCGCGTTTAATATGCACGGCTCTTTACTCCCTGCTTACCGTGGAAGAGCGCCCATTAATTGGGCTGTTTTGCATGGAGAGACACGCCTAGGCATGACACTCCATAGGATGGTCAAATCTGCGGATGCCGGAGCAATAGTAGATCAAGAGGGAGTAAATATTTCTGAGCGTGATACCGCGGAAGAAGCTTTTAGAAAAGTTTTACCGTGTGCGAAGCGCGTGCTCGAACGCCAAATAGATCTTCTTTTAACGGGTAAGGCTATAGAGACCGAACAAGATGAAAGTAAAGTTACCTATTTTGGTGGGCGCACACCAGAAGATGGAAGAATAAATTGGGAAAGCACCTCTAAACAGATTTTCGACTTAATTCGTGCTGTTACAGATCCCTATCCTGGAGCTTTTACTGATATTGGCGAAACTAGGCTTATGGTATGGTGGGCAGAGTACGAAACATCGGGGGCCCAAGCTAAACGCGGAAAACCAGGTGAGATACTCTCAGTAAAGCCTATCATTATTGGTACGTTAGACGGAGCACTTGAGCTAACACGCATCGAATGGCGCCCCAGCACTCGCGATCTTGTGGTAGGCCAACAAATAGTGCCTTTTAAGAAACCGGTATAAAAGATCAACTTTTGCTTATTTGAGCATGAATTGATAAGGCTCATGCTCTTGCATCTGTGAGCCTTATCAGTTTATCTCACATTTTAAAACTATCCTATGCCTATCAAAGTTCTGATTCTTGGCGCCAACGGATTCATTGGCAGCTCATTGACGCACGCCATTCTTACCCAAAAAGATTGGGAAGTATACGGTCTAGACATTGGAGATCACAAGCTGGGAGACAGCTTAGGAAATCCTCGTTTCAAATTCGTTGAGGGTGACATCACTATTTCTAAAGAGTGGATTGAATATCATGTAAAGAAGTGCGATGTAGTTGTACCGCTAGTGGCGATTGCAAATCCTATTCAATATGTTCGGGATCCGTTACGCGTTTTTGAATTAGATTTTGAAGGTAACTTAGAGATCGTTCGTATGTGTGCTAAATACAAAAAGCGCATCATCTTTCCTTCTACTTCAGAAGTATATGGGATGTGTCCCGACGATGAACTGAATGAAGAAACGAGCAGCCTAGTTTACGGACCTATAGAAAGACAGCGTTGGATTTATGCTTGCTCCAAGCAATTACTCGACCGTGTTATTTACGCATATGGTGTCCGTGATAATGTAGATTATACTCTTTTTAGACCTTTTAATTGGATTGGTCCTAAACTGGATAACGTTTTCGAACCTAAGGAGGGTAGTTCACGTTTGTTCACTCAATTTATTTCTAACGTTATTTTTAAGAAACCATTACAACTTGTTGATGGAGGTAAACAGGGACGATCGTTTACTTTTATTGATGATGGTATAGATGCACTCCTTCGCATTATCGAAAATAAGAACGGCAAAGCATCACGACAGATTTTCAATATCGGAAATCCAGATAATAATGTAAGCGTTGCTAAACTGGCTAAGTTGATTGTAGCTGCATTCAAAGAATTTCCAGAATATAAGGAACATGCTGCAGCTGCTAAAACAGTAGTTGTTTCTTCGGGTCAATATTTCGGTAAATATTATCAAGATATTAATCGTAGAGTACCATCAATCGCAGCTATCCACAAACAACTTGGGTGGAAACCCAAGGTTGATCTAAAAACAGCGATTAAGAAAACCTTGGACTATCATTTAGCTCATAAGGGCTACGAATTAGAATAACTGATGTCCGTTCGTATTGCTCTTAAAGTCGATGTAGACACAGATAGGGGAACTCGTGAAGGGGTCCCAGCCCTGGTCGCAGATTTTAAAGAATTTGATGCTTCAGCATGTTTTCTTTTTTCACTTGGACCTGATCAAACAGGACGAGCAATTACACGTATTTTTAGACCTGGTTTTTTTAAAAAAGTCAGTCGTACAAGTGTTGTATCAATGTACGGAGTAAGAACCTTATTAAATGGAACTCTTTTACCGGCTCCACACATTGGGCGTCGTAATGAGCGAATAATAAAATCAGTCTATGAAGCTGGATTCGAGGTAGGTATACACTCTTATAATCACTATCGTTGGCAAGATTATGTTCAGACATTACCCATCGAAAAAATTCGTAAAGAATTTGATTTAGCACGGAAAGAGTTTAAGCGCATTTTTGGGTTTGAAGCAAAAACTGCAGGCGCCCCGGGTTGGCAGAGTAATGCACGCAGTCGTCAGGTTTACGACGAAGCGCATTTACTCTACGCAAGTGATACTCGGGGAGATCATGCTTTTATACCGCAGATTGAGGGACAGGTTTTTAAAACATTAGAGATTCCTAGCACGTTACCTACATTCGATGAACTCATAGGTAGACCAGAGTTCCCTGATGATAGAATTGTCGATCATTACGTGAAACTGCTTAAATCAGATAGGCCTAATATTTTTACTCTTCATGCTGAAATAGAAGGTATGGGCAGACGACCTTTATTTCGATCGCTGTTAAAAGCATGGAAACAACGAGGTGCTGAATTTGTACGTATGGATGACCTAGCTAAAGAAATATTAGACACTCCAAATAAGGCTATGATTGGCGAACAAGCGATGGCTCAGATAGATGGAAGAAGTGGGCTTGTTGCTGTTCAGATATGACACAAATCGAAAGCGACGTGTGACTCACCTAATATAAGTTTAATTAACTGTTATGAATTTTGCTCTGTTCTGCTAAACAACCATATACCGATACAAATAAATATAATATTTGGAATTAAGAGTAATAGGTCGGGACGGTATTCAGGATGTCTATCTAGCCAGTTAACCATTACTGTTAGTAGATAGTAACCCATGGCGAGTGCTACGGCTACGCCTAAATTAGCACTCGTTTCTTTACGAGATACTTTTATCCCTAAAGGTATCCCTATAAGCACGAAAGAGAGTGCTGCGAGTGCTGTCGTAAATTTATCTGTGATAGTCATCGCATACTTCATTTGTGTACGACGATGATCTTTCTCTTCTGAGGCAGGTACTACCTCTAATGATAAACGTAGTATTTCTTGTTTAAGCTCATCGTATGTCATCCACGCTGGTTTACGTCTAGGACCTTTATGACCAAATATATTATCTAAAGCTAAATGCATGGGCTCAACTTTTTGGAATACTCCAATCGGTTGAGGTTCACTAAAATTATCTGGATTAGTTTCGTTACGCGTTTCGACCTGAGCTTGATAGAGGGTTAAAATAAGTTCGTTTGTGGTAGCACTATACTCAATGTGGCCAGAGGCAGCACGAATAAATCGAATAACTCGCCGATCGTTATCGAGCTGCCAAAGCCAAAAGTCATTGAGTTCATCTTTATTTTTAGAACCTACATAAGCCACGAAGCCAGGGAAATCCCGGATGAACGTTTTAGGAGTTATTAAACTCATAGGACTAGCCCTAAGGGCATTTGTTAGAACACTATCGTATTCCATTCTAGCCCTAGGCATAGACTCAAAGTTTATAGGTAAACCAGCGAGAAATCCAATAAGACCTAAAAAAACAAGAGGTCTTGCAATACGTGCTAGACTTACCCCACACGCTCGCATTGCTGTAATTTCACTATCTGCGGACAAACGACCCAAGGTAAGAAGCACCCCTGTTAACATACCCATCGGAAGTCCATACGTTAGACCTAACGGTATTAATAAAAGAACGAGTTGAATTAGAGAAGTCGAAGTTAACTGACCTGAAAGGCCCGGTCCAATTAGGTCACGTACAACATTACCGGTCACCAACATGAATACAAAGAGACCTACTGCTGCCGCGCAGGTAAACAAAGCGCTTTTAAAAATATAGCGGTCTAAAATATTCAGGACAGAGGTTGGTTTAAGTTACCAAGAATAAAAGGTATAACGTTTATCGCAGTATTTAAGCTATCTGACAACTGCTTTGATAGTAAGTTTTTACCTCTAAGGTTGCGTCTGAACAAGCAAAGGTTGAGCCTGTCTCTAATCCCTTGAACTTTTTCTTACAAAGACAATTCAGAATTTTATTACTATCGCTCTGCGTACTTAGTATAGGTTTTTGTGCTGATGAGCCAGAGGGCGTAACGTTACCGCAGCGTAATCTTAAACGTGTCGTAGAGAGACAAAAGATTATTTTAGAAAATGCGAGTAAAGGGGGAGATACCCAAGATATTGAAAGTGTAAGAGTTCAGTTGCAGGAAGTATGTCATGACTACGATCTTTTAATCCATGATAGTCCCGACTTCGCTGCAGGCTTTGCTTCCTATGGTTATCTTCTAGCAAAACTAGGAATGCAGAAAGAGGCTGCGGTTATGCTTCTTAAAGCCAATGCATTAGATAACGATATTCCTTTAGTAAAGAATCAACTCGGTAATTATTTGGCTGAGGAGGGAAAACCTCTCGAGGCAATAAATTACTTTATATCAGCAATAAAACTGGAACCTAAAGAACCATTATATCATTACCAATTAGGTACGCTTTTGTATGAAGCGCGCGAAGAGTTTATAAAAAAAGGGGTATATACGCGTATTCAATTAGATAACGCTATGCTTAATGCTTTTAGGAAAGCATCCGAGCTTGCACCTAATCGTATTGAATTTACCTACAGATACGCCGAAGCTTTTTACGATTTAGAAACACCAGACTGGGCTGGAGCTTTAATACAATGGGCTCATTTAGAAGATAAAGCTAAGACCACGCTAGAACGTGAAACGATGCGACTACATGCCGTGAATGTTCTTATAAAAGATAAAAGGTATGATCATGCCAGTCTTCTTCTAAAAACTATTGCGTCACCTGAACTCGAACAACAAAAACAGAAATTATTTAACGAACTAAGTCGTAAACTTAAAAGGTAATCTTTTAAGCTCTATTTAATACTATGTCATATCTAGATAAACTCGAGCGTCATTTTGGGCGTTTCTGCATTCATAATTTAACCCTATATATTATTATAGGACAGGTATTTGTTGTTCTTACTGGAATGCTAGGAACAGTTAATCCAGCAAATTTTATATATGTCCCAGCATTAGCTTCTGCAGGACAGTGGTGGAGGATCATAACATTTGTTTTTGTAACACCAATTCCATCTGGAGGATTATTTGGCTACGTATTTCTAGTTTTTGGGTGGTGGATTTTCTACTTTATGGGTAACGCACTTGAGGCTATATGGGGAGCGTTTAAGTATAATCTTTTTCTTATCTTAGGATGGGCTATGACGGTAGGCTTTGCATTTTTCGCTCCTTTAGTTCCTGTCTCAAATGTTTATCTAGGGTATTCATTATTTCTGGCGTTCGCCTACTTAAATCCAGAATTTGAAATGTTAATCTTTTTTGTTGTTCCAGTTAAAGTACGTTGGCTATCACTCGTAGTTTGGGTGTTTGCAGTACTTGGTTTTATACAAGGATCACTTGGTGTTAGACTTCAAATTGTAGCTGCAGTAGGAAACATAATCTTGTTCTTTGGCCGAGATATTTGGTCTTCTGCTGGGCAAAAGACACGCACGGTGAGTCGTGTTGTTCGCACTGCTCAAGCACCTCAATTTAGGCATCAATGTACACTTTGTAAAAAAACCGATATTTCTAACCCCGAATTAGATTTTAGATATTGTTCTAAATGTTCTGGGGATCACTGCTATTGTTCTGATCACATCTTTAATCACGAACATATTAATTAAACATATGGCTAAGTCACCACGCACAAAACCAGATGTATTCGAGAAAGCACCTGAACTTAAAACACCAGGACAGTGGCTTAGTTTTACAAAAAAACTTTATGTTAAACATAAATTAGCATTGGGTCAGGTATCGGATAATGCTCACGACGAAGCATTATATTTAATCCTATTTACGCTTAAAATACCGATGGATAGCGATACTTCTGTTTTAGAAAGAAAACTTAAAATAAGTGAGGTAAAGGCTTTAACTGAAGTATTTAGAAAAAGAATTTTAGAGCATATACCCGCAGGGTATTTAACGAAAGAAGCATGGCTTGGAGACTATGGTTTTTATGTTGATGAGCGTGTTCTCATTCCACGCAGTTATTTCCTAGAAATTATTCCCTACTTAGATTTGCTCACTGGATTAAAGAATCCGCCTAAACAAATGGTTGATGTGTGTACGGGCTCTGGCTGCCTCGCTATTCTATTGGCACATGCTTTTCCTCATGCTCAAGTAGATGCAATAGATCTTTCTGAAGCTGCACTTGATGTAGCTAAAATAAATATTACAAATCACGATCTAAAAAAACGTATTAGTCTTTATAGAAGTGATGTATTCGATTCTTTACCTAAAAAGAAGTATGACCTGATTTTAAGTAATCCTCCTTATGAGCCTAGTACTCACGTAGATCAGCTACCTAAAGAATTTCATCATGAACCGAGATTAGCCTTAGATGGGGGTGAGGATGGTTTGGCTATTATACGCAAACTCCTTATCCAGTCTGCCACTCGTTTGGCTTCACATGGAAGTATTTTAATTGAAGTAGGCGGTCTTCACGAGGCTATCAATAAAGAATTTAAGGCACTCAAGCCAATATGGCTTTCAACTGCAGACGGCTCAAATTGTATCTGCATGTTTAAAGCAGAGCATCTTAAAGAGTTAAAAACTACTTCTCTAAATCGTAAAGAGCGTAACCCGAAAGTAAATTAGGTAGAAAACGACTAGGGCTTTTCCAGTCCCCTAATAAGTGAACGTGGCGGCGAATCTTAATACCCTTACGCTCACAGAAAGATTCAAAGTCTGCTATTGTAACTGGATTAGCAGGACGACTTTCATCCCACTCTGTAGGGTAAATCAGATTTTTTACTTTTTTACCTTTGAAAAGTGTATAAACACGGTTTTTCCAAAATCCATGATTAACGAAACCAATGGTGAGTGTTTTACCTACGCGAAGAGCCTCAAGGATAACTTCTGCTGGATTGTGTAATTCATGGAGTGTTCTAGAACATATTACACGATCAAAGTGTCTCTCGGGAAATGAAGCCATGAAACTCGTCATGTCTCCTTGATACGCACTCACTCCTCTTTGTACGCAGGCTGTTATTTGGTCGAAGTCCAGGTCTACGCCAGTAGCAATAACCTGTTTTTGACTAACTAAATAGCCCAAAAGCTCTCCTTTACCGCAGCCTAAATCAAGTACAAGAGCATTGGGTTCTACCCAATCTCCTATAACCTGCATATCGATTGTGCGTTTTTCGGGTAATGCTTTCATGCCTTATATCGCAAAATCAGAGTTGGTTGATTTACGTCCTAGAAACGAACGTACAATATTGTAAAGTTCTTCGCTCTCCAAAAGGAAAGAGTCATGACCTAAATCTGTAGCTAGTTCTGCATAACTCGCACGTTTCCCGTTTTTAAGTAGAGCTAAAGCAATTTCTCTATTTTGCTCTGGAGGGAAAAGCCAGTCACTTTCAAACCCCACTATCAGATATTCTGATTTAACTTGAGCTACTGCTTTTTCAAGTGAGCCGTAGCTTTGCGCTAAATCAAAATTATCTAAAGCACGCGTTATTGTAAGATATGAATTAGCATCAAAACGATTAATGAAACTTTGGCCCTGGTGTTTCAAATAACTTTCTACTTCAAACGGAGCATTTAAACTAGGCTCCCCCTGAGGACTTTGCGATTGTGTTCTACGACGGCCGAATTTTCTATCCATTGAGGTATCACTTAAATAAGTGATATGTGCCATCATTCTAGCAATTGCTAATCCAACACGGGGTCCTCCATCACGTGGGTAATCACCTTTGTTCCATGCTGGATCTTGCATAATTGCCTGACGTCCTACTTCGTTAAAAGCTATTGCTTGTGCACTTTCCCGAGCAGTAGTAGCCATAGCAAGCACGCGTTTCACGTAATCTGGAAATTCAATACCAAACTGTAATGCTGTCATTCCTCCCATAGATCCGCCCATGATAGCATGTAATTCAGAAACGCCTAAATGATCTAAAAGTAGTTTTTGCGAACGTACGACATCTGAAATTGTAACAAAAGGGAAACTCATTCCATACGCTTTATGGGTCTTGGGATCTATGGATGTAGGCCCAGTTGAACCCTGACAACCTCCTAATACATTAGCACAAATTACATAGAAGTGATTAGTATCTACTGCTTTTCCAGGACCTATAATATTATTCCACCAACCTGGTTTTCTGTCTTCAATTTTGTGCCATCCTGCGCAGTGATGATCCCCACTCAAAGCATGGCAAACTAAGATAGCATTATCTCGTGTTGCATTTAAAGATCCGTAGGTTTCATAACGCAGAGTGAGCTCCGAAATTATTTGACCACTCTTAAATGTGAAGGGATGAGTGTAATTGAAATCTAACGGCACTACAATTCCTACATCACCTTGTTTAAGGTGATGAGTAGGTTTGCCCAATTTAGGCTCTATTGCTACTTCATCGCTCATTAAAAATTACACCTAATTAATCTTAAACTAAAGCGCAAGGCACCGATTTAAGTCTCATACCAACTGCTACTTCTTAGATGGGGTGACGTTTTTAATAAGTTTACCGTTAGTCCCAATTGCGGCGTTGCTTGGATCGCCATCATCTTTAGAGCGGTTGATTATAAGCTGCTGAGCAATTGAGAACAAACCGTTAGTAGTAGAATACAATGAAAGAGCACAGGAGTACTTATAACAGAAGAATAAAAATAGCAGTGGCATAAACATCATCATTTTTGCTTGGCCGTTATCTACTGTTGGCTGAGGCGTTAGGCGCATCTGTATAAAAGATACGGCACCGAGCATTAGCGGTAAAATATTTATAGATATACCCCATATTTGTCCTACTGTATCTGGAGAAGAAAGATCATGTGCCCAAAGGAATGAAGCGAAGCGTAAATCTGCATTACTTTGTAACATCGAGAAAAAACCAAAGAAAAAAGGCATCGTCAGTAACATCGGAAGACAGCCACCCATAGGATTTACTTTGTGTTCCTTGAAGAGCTCCATGGTTGCCATGTTTTTCTTCGTAGGATTATCCTTATACTTTTCGTTGATAACTTTTAACTGAGGCTGAATCTTCTGCATTCTTCGGGAAGAACGAAATGCCGAAAGAGTTGGATAAATAAAAATGATCTTTAAAGTAAGGGTTGTTAAAATAATCGACAATCCCCAGTTCGGCACAAATGAGTGAATCCAGGTCATGAGTGTTAAAAGAAGTGCACTAAAGAATTTGAAGAAACCAAACTGCATCACTTTATCCTGGTCTACTTTGAATACGTCGGAGTTGGATAAACGGTGGTATTCCTTTGGACCCACATAGTAGCTAGCAGTTAGCGTAGTTTGGTCACCTGGCTTTAATGCAGGTAAGTCAAAACCTGCTGAATCTGAAATACCATAAGCTTGATCTGTGTTATCGGATAAATCTGTTAGTAATTTTACACGTCGAACGCTTAGGTTTGAGGCGGGTTGATCCGGTGTAAGAATACCTACGAAGAAACGATTGCTCACTGCCGCCCAAGATAGAGGACCAGGTGTTTCAATTGAGGAAATTGCATCGTGTGCACCCATGCCAAAAAAACCACCGCTTTGCTCGAGCTTACCGCGTAAAATATTTTTAGGATCTTTACCATCAGAATACCATGCAGATAAATATAATCCATTATCGCCTGCATCAAGTGGAGCAGCTGTTCCAACTGCCATATCCACACGCATTGGCTTAACAGTTTCTTTACCTAGATTCTTGAATGTTGTTTCAGTACGAAGCTGATAGGGATCGCTATCTGATCCTTCATCGGGAGCTAAACTATAACGGCGTGTAACTTCGTAACCGCCAGATATAACGGTTCTATAGACAACTTCTGTTTGGCTTTGTGAAACAAGTTTGAATTGTGCAGTACGATCTAAACCTGGAAAATTAACAAACGCTAGTGCTGGGTCTGCATGTAGTTTATTGAATACAAAAGGTTCAGGTTCACCAAGATTAGTAGGGTATTGGTAACTACCGTTTCGCAACTTGTGTATTAATGCTACGTCCCTAATTGCTCCGCCAAAGTTAGTAAAGTTAACTTTGATATAGCTATTCTGAAGCGTTGCAGTTTGTGCTCCTAGGTTATCAGTAGAAGCGCTAACAAAATTTGCCTGAGTGCCGCTAGCAACAAGTGCGGTTTCCTTACTTATATTTGGCGCATGCTCAGCGACTTCTTGACGAACTGCTTGTGCATTTGATGGCGGAGGTACGGCATACTTATTTCCAAGTACCATACATCCCACTGCAGCTGCAAGGAGGAGGATTCCAATGATAGTGTTCTTTTTATCCACGGATTAAGAAAGGTTAAGAATTACAGTAAAGAGGGTTTGGCTAACGGAATAGATTTGGGAGACAGTCTTGAATTAGGAACTGGATCATGACCGCCTGCAGAAAAAGGAGTGCACTTTAAAATTCGGCCTGTTGCCAGTCCAGATCCACGCACTAAACCGTGATTCTGGATAGCTTCGATTGCATAATGAGAACAAGTTGGACTAAAGCGACATCCGCAATTTGATCCAAAAATTAGGGGTAAAGCAGGGGAAATCGCTTTTTGGTAGCCCTTAATTAGCGTAATAAGGCCTTCCGATAGCCATAAACTCACTTTACGAGCCAACTTCAGCCATAATGGAGAAAGAGTAGACATCGAGAACCTTAAAGAGCCTGTACTACACTAATACGCTTACAGGCCTCAACGAACTTAAGCTCCATTTCTTTGAAGGATCTTTTTACGGCTGCATTACGTATAACAATTACCAAATCGACGTCAGAAGTAATTAAATTCTGATTTTTACGGAAGATTTCTCTTAAACGTCTTTTCGCTCTATTTCTAAGTATTGCACCACCGACGGCAGCTTTCGAAGCAACAAAACAAACCCGAGGTCCTTTGACTGTAAATTTCGATATTATAGGATCTCTCGGGAGGGACCATATCGTAAATGCTTGGCAATCCGTACGTTTGCCTTGTTCTCTGGGCGCACGAATTTCGCTCTGGCGGCGTAGATGCTGCTCAGGGCGGTAATCCATGATTGATAATAACTTACAAAACGTCAGACTACAGTCAGACGTTTACGGCCCTTAGCACGGCGGGCAGCGAGTACTTTACGGCCACCACGGGTGGCTTTACGGGCTCGAAAGCCTATCTTGCGGGCGCGCTTTTTGCGGTGCGGGCGGAAGGTCGGTTGCATATTACTTGATAGTTAAGAGTTGACCGAAGTGCCTGATCATGGGCGGGGTGTCAAGGTTGGTTTACGTAGAAAAAAATCCGCCTATCAAAACACTGCTTTGATTGACTCTATCTTGAGGCTGCTCTGACTCATATTTATGCGCTTTTTCGGCCTTTTATTCAAGTATTTCGTTCTTTTATCAGCCTTTTGGGGTGTTTTGCCAACTTTCGCTGGTACAACTAATCCAGACCCGGATATACAAAAAATAATTTCAGAAATATCTGCTGATAGAATTCAAAGATCTATTTATGTCCTGTCTAGTTTCAAGACCAGACACACACTTTCTGATCCTTTACCTAGCGGAGATGGTATTGGCGGCGCAGCGTCTTGGGTTAAAGCCGAGTTTGAGCGTGTTTCCGTAGCCTCAGGTGGTCGTTTGCGCGTGGAAACGGACACTTTTATACAGCCAATACTGTTGCCTCGCGTACCTCATCCAACAGAGCTTATTAATATAGTAGCTACGCTTCCTGGAACTGATTCGAGCGCTCAAAGCAGAGTTTATGTGGTAAGTGCCCATTACGATAGTTGTAACCGGAATATATTAGATTCAACAAACGCAGCGCCAGGAGCTGATGATGATGCTTCAGGAGTCGCAGCTGTTTTAGAGATGGCCCGAGTTATGTCACACCACGAATTTCCTGCTACGTTAGTGTTTATGGCAGTACCTGGAGAAGAGCAGGGTTTACTCGGTTCAGCTCATTGGGCTGAAAAAGCTCGGAGCAATTCCATGCACATAGAAGGTATGTTTGATAATGATATTATTGGTAACTCAAAGTCACAGACAGGTAAGATTGACCGCAACAGTGTGCGACTATTCGCAGAAGGTGTAACTGCAAAGTCCAAAGTGGATGATCAGCTCCTTGAACTCATTCGAATCGGAGGAGAAAATGATTCTCCTACGCGTGAACTCGCTCGAGCTATTAGGGATACGGCTATGCAATATGTACCTAATATGACTGTGCATGTAATATACCGTGCAGATAGATATTTAAGAGGCGGTGATCACCAACCTTTTCTTCAGAAAGGTTTTCCAGCAGTTAGGTTTACAGAACCAGCAGAAAACTATCATCATCAGCACGAGGATTTACGCACTGTAAATGGCGTGATCTATGGTGATCGACCTGAGTTTGTTGATTTCGCATATATTGCTCAAGTAGCTAGGATAAACGCTTCTTCACTTGCGGTATTTGCCCGAGCTCCTGCAGCACCCTTAGGTGTTCAAATTGAAACCGCTCAGCTAGAAAACGACACTTCTTTGCGTTGGCTACCCAATACGGAAGCTAATCTCGCAGGTTACAGGATTGTATGGCGTGAAACGACATCACCGTTTTGGGAAAATTCACTTGATGTGCCTGCAAATGTAACGCGCAAAACGATCGAAGGTTTATCCAAAGATAATGTTATTTTTGGAGTACAGGCATTTGATACTGCTGGGCATATCAGTCCGGCAGTTTTTCCAAGACCTCGTCGTACGCTGTGAATAAAGCTGTAGAAATACCAGATCTTTTCGGCAACCAGACTCAATCCCAGCCAGCTATTGAGTTTAAGCGTAGTTTTAAAGCAACCCGTTATCGGCTTACGCTTAAGAGAGATGGTACTGTACTCGCTACAATTCCTGCGCGCGGATCGGAGCGTGAAGCTAAACAATTTGTTGAATCTCAAAAAGGGTGGTTGGAGCGAGCAAGACAAAGACAACTCAAGAAACCACGTAGTGAAGAAATATGGACCATAGGTACGTTTGTTTTGTGGCGCGGAGAAATGACTCAAATCCGTCTAGCTGTAGAAGAGCCTCCAGCAGTTTGTTTAGCAGCAGATGTATTTCGTGTTTACAAATTAGATGGAAACCTAAAGCCCACATTAGAAGCATCATTTGCAAGAAAGGCACGACTTGAGCTTCCAGGTAAAATGTGGGAATTAGCGGTTCTTACGGGTGTAGACGCAAAACAAGTGACTGTACGAAATCAGAGATCCCGATGGGGCTCGTGCTCAGCATCAGGAACTATTTCACTTAATTGGCGCCTAATACAAACTCCTGATTTAGTGCGTGATTATATTATTTATCACGAACTGATGCACCTTAAAGAAATGAATCACTCGAAGCGTTTTTGGGATCGTGTTTCTGAAGTGTGTCCTGCTTGGCAGGATGCTGAGCGCTGGATTAAACAGAACGGTTCTCTTGTTGGGCTTTAAGGCTTATTAGAAATCTAAGAGTTCTACATCAAATACAAGGGTAGCACGAGGTGGAACAGTCGGTGGCTTACCCTGTACACCATATCCAAGCCAGTAGGGAACGATTAAAGTACGTATTTCACCTTTTTTCATTCTTGGAATAGCGTCTTCCCAGCCTGGTATAACTTTTCCTTCACCAATCCTAAAAGTAAGTGAGGCCCCTCCTTGATAAGAACTGTCAATTGAACTTCCATCTAAAAGACGTCCAACATAATGGACTTTTACCATGTCACCTGAGAAGGGCTTTCTGTCACCGACTCCAAAGTGACGAATAATATAGCGCAAGCCCGACGGAAGCTTTTGCGCTGTAGAATAAAGACGATCTACGGTGAGTGAATCTTCAGTCGACAACTGGGGATTTTTCTCAGCCATAGCAGCACGCATGGCGCTATTTATTGGTTCGTCGTGGGTCTTTAGTTCAAAAATACCTGAACGAACAACCAGAGCTAAAGTCATCAAAAGAATTCCTAAAAGCAGGAGTATAAAAAAACTGCGAAGTGAAGATGATTTAGCCATGAGATTAGATTTCTACATTAATTTATAAAGTCCTTTTACAAGAAGGCAACTTAAGCGCGGGAAAAGTTTGCGTTAGGATTTTATTTTATATGCGTTAATAGCGTGGTAAATGAACACTCTACAGCACTAGATAATTTAGCCGTGCATGTTAAAGGCTTGGCTAAAAGTTACGGCCAAGTTCAAGCCTTAAAGGGAATCGATCTTTCGATTAACAAAGGAGAAATGTTTGCACTCCTTGGACCAAATGGAGCAGGTAAGACTACGCTATTTTCTATTTTAGCTACATTACGTACGCCAAGTGAAGGCCATGCTAGAGTGCTTGGGAAGGATGTTGTAAAAGATCGCGACGCAGTTCGACAGTCGATGGGGATTGTTTTTCAAGAACCTGCAATTGAGAAACGGCTTACAGGGCGAGAAAATCTTGAGCTCATGGGGCTTTTTTATGGACTCACAATTTCTAAATCAAAATCAAGAGCTGCTGAACTTTTAACAAGTCTTGGATTAGAGGAAGGTGCAGATAGACCTGCTGAAAACCTATCAGGTGGACAGAGACGCAAATTAGAACTTGCTCGCGCGCTCGTCACTGATCCAGGGATACTTTTTCTAGACGAAGCTACACTTGGGTTAGATGTTGATGCGCGGCGCGCTTTCTGGAGCCATATCAAAGGTTTAACTCAGACAGGTCGTACGGTATTCTTTACCACGCATTATATGGAAGAGGCTGAGGTTGCTGATCGTATAGCGCTAATTGATGCGGGAAGTATTGTAGCACTAGATACACCTCGTGCACTTAAGGCACGTCTTGGAGGAGGAGTTATAAGATTAACAACAGATGACGATGTTAAAGCAAAGGCCTGGTTATTAGAGCATGGATATACGTGTGAAAATTCTTCAAAAGAACTCATGTTAATTCATCCAGATCCAGCATCTGTAGTGCCTGAGCTCATGCGGAACCTCCCTGTAAAGGTTAAGCGGGTAGAAGTGCACGAGCCTAGTTTGGAAGATGTCTTTATAACTTTAACCGGACGTAAGCTTGCAGGAGAAACTTCTGCAAGTGATGGTCGAGGCAAGGGAGGAAAATGGTCATGATTCGTGGTATATATGCAATAGTACTTTTAGACCTCAAGCGTGCATGGTTAGACCGAGCGCGTCTTGTAGCTGGTCTTGCTCAACCTCTTCTTTACTTGTTTGTGCTGGGTGCAGGACTTGGCGCTAGTTCGCAACAAGGAGCTGGAGAATATAGAAAGTATATTTTTCCAGGAGTATTAGCTTTATCACTTTTATTTTCTGCTACGTTTGCAGCAATTGTAATTGTTTTTGACAGACAGATAGGCTTTTTCAAAGCCGTGCTTGTTTCGCCTCTGCCTCGTTATGCGATAGCATATGGCAAAATTATATCAGGAGCAATTCAGGCATTCATTCAGGGAATCATTGTTCTTCCTTTTGCTCCTCTTGCAGGAATAACCATGAGTTTCGGATCGCTTATCGAATTAATTATAACCATGGCTTTTGCTTCACTTGCTTTTTCAGCTCTTGGAGTAGCTGTAGCGTCACGTTTTTCTTCAACCACGGTTTTTCCAATTATAAGTAATGCAATGTTGCTACCTATGTTTTTTCTATCAGGAGCGTTGTACCCCTTAAAAAATGCACCGCATTGGATGCAAGTCGCTGCCCATTTAGATCCTGTAGCTTATGCAGTTGATCTTATGCGTGGTTCACTTTTAGACGTATTCTTTTTCCCCCCAGCTCTTTCACTCTCGGTGCTGGTTTTATTTGTATCCGCTGTCTCTTGGTCTGCGGTTGGTGTATTTAAGCGCGGAGAAGACGATTCCAGTTTAGGAGCAACCCAATTTAACTGGAGACGTTAATTAGCTTTTCTTAAGCTAATTTAGCTTAAGAAAGAGCAGATGTATTCGCATAGACCTGACTTTACAGTGATATGAAAGCCACTTTTGCCTGGTACATCAAAATGAGTTCCGCTTGAGAAACTTGATTCTGAATGGCCGCCATCAATTTTTATGATACATTCACCAGCAATAATTTCCATCCGTTCAGGAGCGCCTGTAGTAAAATAGTAGCTTCCAGGACGTATAAGACCTATCGTTTTTTTTAAATCTCCAGGGAGCAAAACGGTGTGGCTTATTACTCCTCCGTCGAAATATACATTAGCTTTAGCTACCACTGTAGCATCATGGAATTGAATCGGTGTAGTTGACATAGGTATGAAGGCTTTAGTGTTGAGACTAGGATGCTCTTTTTGCAAGGCCAGAGCTAACACAGTAAAAGTCGTTGTAGATACGACTTCGCAAAAGCCTAAAACTCTGCCATAAAGTCTATAATGAAAGTAAGATTCAAACTATCACTTATACTATTAACTGGGTTAATTGCATCTTTTGCAACCGCACAAACTTTAGCGGAATCTAAGAGTGGTACGGCTGCTCACGGAAACTATATTAATTTACCGAGCATCGATATCATTCGTATCATCCCTCAACCTCCTGAACTTGGTTCTCTTGCTGCTATGGCAGATTTGGAAACAGTTTTACGTGTACAGGCCTCGCGTTCTGATGATCAGATTGCGTGGGCTAAGCAGGTAGAAAAAGATAGTATTTATATGTATCAGCCAATAGTTGGATCTTGGTTTACGAAGGATAATCTTCCCTTGACTCTAGCTTTCATTAAGCAGGTAGAACAAGACGCCGTTAGTTTGAGCTACAGATTAAAAGGAATATATAATCGCCCTCGTCCATTCTTAGTCAGTAAAGAAGTCGTCCCTTGTGTAAGTCTACCCAAGTCCGGAAGCTATCCTAGTAACCACTCGCTTCAGGCTTATACGCGTGCTGCAGTCCTAGCAGAAATATTTCCTGAGAAACGAGAAGCCTTGTTTGCTTTTGCTCATCAAATTGCATGGGGACGCATTATAGGTGGAGTACATTTTCCTACGGATATAGTAGGTGGCCGTATCTTATCAGAGGCATTAATTAAAGAATTGCTCAATAACCCTAAATTTATCGATCAGGTAAATAAAGCACGCTCTGAAGTAGCGCCGTTTGTATTAAAGAAAGCTGCTTAATTCAAACCATGGCTGCTACACTTGTAGTTCTTGCTGCAGGAATGGGCTCTCGCTACGGAGGCCTAAAGCAAATTGATCCAGTTGGGCCTAGCGGCGAAACTGTACTTGATTACGCTGTTTTCGATGCACTAAGAGCTGGTTTCAATCGCGTTGTTTTTGTAATTAGAAAAGATATTGAAGATGCTTTTCGTACGAGCGTTGGATCAAAGTACGCAGGCAAAGTAAATGTTGATTACGTTTTTCAGGACCAAAACGATTTACCTTCGGGATGTTTAATCAGTAATGAAAGAATTAAACCTTGGGGCACAGGACATGCCGTCTGGTGTGCAAGACATGCAGTTAGAGAACCGTTTGCTGTAATTAATGCCGACGATTTTTATGGTAGAGATGCGTTTAGAAAATTAGGAGATTTTCTAAATTCTCCTAAAATCGGTTCCGAGAATGCTTGTTTTGCGATTATAGGGTTTAAGCTAAAAGATACTCTGTCTGAATTTGGTTCAGTAGCGCGTGGAATTTGTACCACGGACAAAAGTACGCTTTTATCAATTGAAGAAACCACAGGAATACATGCTATAGATGTAGGAGAAGGAAAGAAGCTAACGGGAAATGAAGTTGTTTCGATGAACTGCTGGGCATTCAGCCCAGATTTATTTAAATTACTCGAAAGAGAGCTTAAACTTTTCATCATCAATAATGGAAGTAATCCTAAGGCGGAATTTTATTTACCGGTGACTGTATCAGATATGGTAAAAGCGAATTCAGTAAGTGTAGAAGTTTATATTGCTGAGTCTAAATGGTTTGGAGTTACTTTTAAAGAGGACAAACCTCATGTCCAATTGGCTATTCAACAACTGATAGACCAAGCAGAATATCCTACGTGCTTATTTATCTAAGCTAGCCAATGAAATTCTCTAATCCCTCTCATGATTGTTTTGTACCTTCAGGTATAAATGCTGAAGTAGCATTAAAAAGAACAACTCATTTATGCGTGGCTGCTCATCAAGATGACATTGAGATCATGGCATACTCAGGGATTTCAGAATGCTACGATCAGGATAATAAACATTTCACAGGAGTTGTTGTAACTAATGGAGCTGGATCTCCTAGAGGGGGGCCTTTTGCAAACATGACTGATCTGCAAATGCAGGACGTACGAAAGCAAGAGCAGCGTAGAGCTGCTGAACTTGGTAAATATAATCTTCAAATCCAGCTCTCTCATCCCAGTGCAGACGTGAAGATGCCCCACCATCCTGGAGTCGCTTCAGATTTAGAAGGTATTTTTAGAGGATGTAGTGCCGATTTTGTCTATTTGCATAACCCTGCGGATAAGCATGAAACACATATTGCTGTCCTGCTAAGATGTATAACCGCAATCCAGACGCTACCCCTACACCTTAGGCCGAAGAAGGTTTACGGTTGCGAAGTGTGGCGCGATCTCGATTGGCTGCCCGATAACGTAAAGGTAGGTTTGGATACCAGCCAAAGGCCCAAGCTGGCTTTAGCCTTACTTGAGGTATTTGAGTCTCAAATTAAAGGGGGTAAACGCTACGATTTAGCTACCCTAGGAAGACGCTTGGCGAACGCCACGTTTCATACTTCGCACGAAACGGACACAGTAACATCGAAGATTTGGGCTGTAGATTTAACACCTTTAGTTATAGATAAACCATTGGCTTTGAATGACTTAATAAGTTCATACATACATTTACTAGCTCAGGATGTGAGTGATAGAATAAGCCGTTTATCTTAGGAGATTCTCGGTAAATTTTTTTTATCGTTAAAGTTTTTATAATTTAATCCGATATTACTGGGTTATAAAATGTAAGCATTTATTTTTGTTTTCATAAGTAGTTGACTGTAAGCTATTTATGATTTCTTAAGTAATTTGTCACAGTTTTTTGTACCTAACTTAAAGCTTTGGCAACGATTGTGCTAACTTTGGCAAGTGGCATTCACAATCTCTACATACTACACCTATAAACTAGAAAATAAATTATGAAACTCAGTACACAATTAGCAGCACTAGCTTCGCTTATTTGCGTTGTTCCAGCTATTGCACAAGTTAAAGTCAACGATCAGCTATCTTTCTCGGGATGGACTGTTGGCTCTTACCAGAACACGCATGTTACCGAGCAGCCAATGACAGATTCACTCAATGTGGATGCTGCTCTCATACAGGCTAACGTAACACCAACTAAGAATTTAACTGCTGTTCTCAGCACATATTATCGTCCTTCTTCAGAAGGTGGTACAAGTCCAGGAAGCGATGCTACTATTTTAGATGCATATGTTTCTTATGACACGGGATCAGGTGCAGTACTTACGCTTGGTAAGTTCGTTACTTGCATGGGCTACGAATCCTTTTATCTCAACCAAGATAATATGATCACATTAGCTAATCAGCAGTTTTTAGCTCCTATCGCTGGTTACCATGAAGGCATAAAACTCGATTTCACTGTTGATAAAACGTCTACAGTAGGTTTTCAAATCGTTGATTCTATTTATTCAAAACCAGGGTATAACTTCACAGAAGGTAATAACAGCCGTGGTCTAAGACATAATGCTGGTTTAGAAGCATACTACCTCTATACGGGTATCACTAATTTAACATTATGGACTGGTATTTCATACGAAACACTCACAAAGCCAGGTTTCGATATGGGTGGCGTAATGGCTAAGCACGGTGCTGCAGTAACTGTTTATGATATTTGGGGAACTTACCAAATTGATAAGACGTCTGCTATTAGTGCTGAAGAAATTTACAAAGACGGCGGCGTCGATAACAAAGGTTCTAATTGGTTAGTTTACTACAGCTATGCCTTCAGCGATAAGACAACTACTTATCTCGGTTTAAGCGGAGAAAACGTCCAAGGTGGCCCAAGCTATGTAAAGTACAGCATTGCTCCTACTTATGCATTAACAGCTAACTTAGCTTTACGCGCTCAACTATCTTACACTGCATATTCTAGCTTTAAGCCAGTAACAGATGCTACGTTTGCAGGTGCTGAATTCTTATTCAAATTCTAATCTAAAATTTAGATTAGAATTAAATAATTTAGGGGTCCTTGCAAAAGGGCCCCTTTTTAATTGGCCTATTTGAACATTTGCAAGAGAGCTAAATTACTGAGACAAATTTTCTATGCGTATTTCACGTAGTTTTATAACTATATTTTTAGCTATAACATGTTTTGGAAGTGCTTTTCAGCTAAAAGCCCAGCAAACAGAGTTTAGGATCAGCAATGCTACGCTAAGAAAGCAGGTTATTTCTGTAATTGAGGGACAACTTGAAGCGTTTCGCTTACATGATCTTAATAAGGCATTTTCTTATGCTTCTGTCTCACTTCAGCGCCATTTACCACAGGCAATCTTCATGTCTGTTGCTATGCAAAACTACCCTGAAATATGGGCTAATGCCTCAGCTGATTTTGGTTTAGTAAAAGACAATCAATTGCATAGTACGATCCAAGTTAGAGTTATAGCTCAGGATGGATCGTATGCTTCCTATGATTACGACTTGGCTTATGAATCGGGCACCTGGAAAATTGATGGAATTCTAAGGCATCAACAAAAGAAGACACCAGCCGCCTAGTCCCTGAGTACGATTTACTACCATATTAACCATCAAAGGTTGCAAAGCTCCTGAAGAGTAGGGAAGCTGGATCTTTTACGATCCTGGTTATTATGTTAAGAAAGTTTATAGCGAAATTACGCGAGACATTCACTTCATCCCAAAAGCCAAAACCTTTTGCTGGTAAGTCTTCTTCTCCCCATCCATCACAGCGCTCATCCCAAGGGCACTCAACAGCTACTCAAAGAGGGGGACGTTCTCATGAACATAAGTCAAGCAGTGGCTATGCTACTAGAAATACTTATGCACCTCGGAATGCACGTCCTGTAAAACCTCAAATTAAACAGGATGCCTATGAACATCCCGGGCATGAACCAATAAAACCAAAGATCGCAATCAGTGTCCCTAAGATGGATACCGCCTTTACTAAGTTAGGGCTATCCGATGCATTGGCTTTTGGAGTTCAGGAAATGGGTTACTTAGAACCAACGCCTATTCAGGCACAGGCCATTCCTGTGGTTTTAGGTGGTGGTGACGTGATTGGTTCTGCTCAAACGGGAACAGGTAAGACCGCTGCGTTTGCTTTACCAATCATTCAAAAGCTTAATGCTCATGGCCCTTTAAGATGTTTGGTCTTAGAACCCACGCGTGAACTTGCGCTTCAAGTGGAAGAGGCCTTTCACAAGTTTGCAAAATTTACTGATTTAAGGGTAACGATTGTTTACGGAGGAGTTGGCTATGGAAAGCAAACGATAGACCTAAAGCGTGGGGTAGACATATTAGCTGCAACACCAGGTCGTTTGCTTGATCATCTTGAACAAGGGAACTGTTCATTGGATCAGGTGGAAATACTCGTTTTAGATGAAGTAGACCGAATGTTAGACATGGGATTTCTTCCCGATGTAAAAAAGATAGTTCAAAAATGTCCTAAAATAAGACAGACATTATTTTTCACAGCCACACTTCCGCCAGAAATAGAGCAGCTAGCGAGTTGGGCACTGCACAATCCTGTAAAAGTAGAAATAGGCAGACAACGTTCCGCAGCGGAAACAATTGCACATGCATTTTATCCAGTAGTGGCATCCCAAAAATTTGATCTACTAGGTCTACTCCTAGAAAAAACTGAATTCAAAAGTTTAATAGTTTTTTCTAGAACCAGGATGGGCGCAGACCGTATTGCTAGCCGATTACAAGGCATGGGCCATACTGTAGGGGTACTTCATTCTGATCGTAGCCAAAAAGAACGCGTAGAAGCACTCGATGGATTTAAGAGCGGTAAATTCCAAGTTTTAGTTGCAACGGATATTGCAGCACGCGGCTTAGATATTGCAGGGGTTACTCATGTTGTTAATTACGATGTTCCTGAGAATCCAGAAGACTATGTGCACCGTATTGGTAGAACGGGTAGAGCAAGCCAATCGGGTGATGCCTTCACGTTGGTTACTGAAGATGATGTTAGGGATGCTCGAAGTATCGAACGATTCATTGGAGCTAAAATAGAACGTAAGAAACTAGAAGGATTTAATTACATTTATTCAGCTTTATTTGACGAAAAGAATATAGCGGATTCAGCTCCAAAGCCACAAAGTCGCCTGCATCGCGGAATGCGGCGCTAGGCTTACGTATCAAGCTTAAGTGAGAGTATTTTTCTCGTACGCTTAAGTTTAGTTTTAAACACTTAATTTTAATTAATAACTATGGCTGTAAAACTAGATATTCCAGCAGGCAACTTTGCTGCTTATATTTTTGATCTCGATGGTACGCTTATTGATACTATGCCACTGCATTATTTGGCATGGGATAAAGCGATGCGGCAAGTTGGTCTACAAACACAACTTGATGAAGACTTATTTTATTCACTTGGAGGAGTGCCTACACTAAAAGTAGCTGAAATTATTGGCGCTCATTACGGGTTGATAATTGATCCCGAGAAAGTTTTTCATGAGAAGGAAAGGTACTTTTTGCAGACGCATACGGAAGCACAACTTATAGATGTTACCGTTAATTTCGCTAAATCTGTTTTCACATCTCATCCTTTAGCTATAGCTTCAGGTGGAACGAGAGATGTAGTACTGAGTTCTCTTAAAGCTGCAGGACTTACGTCTTTATTTAAAGAAATAGTATGCGCTGATGATGTTAAGCACGGAAAGCCAGCACCAGATATGTTTTTACTCGCAGCACGCCGTCTTAATGTAGATCCCAGACATTGCCTAGTTTTCGAAGATGCTGAACCAGGAATTAAGGCAGCACTAGCAGCTGGTATGCAGGTTGTAAGAGTGGATAGCCGAATAAAATAAAGTAGGTAAGTAACAAAGTTTGGCCAAAGCTTAAATTTATGTTCTATTTAACAAATGGACTTTAAAACTTTGGCTAACCCCTCAGTTCTCGATCAACCGGTTTATGAGCCTGGTAAACCGATCGAAGACGTTGCACGTGAATTAGGGCTAGATCCCAAAAGTATTATAAAGTTAGCCTCAAACGAGAATCCTTTTGGGCCATCACCTAAAGCGGTTCAAGCAGCTATGCAGGCCTTGCTTCATGGTGAATTATATCCTGACGGAGGATGTTTTGTTTTACGTAATAAATTAGCGACTAAATTAGCATTCAAACCCGATGAGATTATTATAGGGAATGGATCTAATGAAATTCTAGAATTATTAGGTCACGCTTTTTTAAAAAAAGGCGATGAGGTTGTTATGGGTTCACCTGCATTTGTAGTATACAAATTAGTTACCCGTTTGTTTGGAGCACATGCAGTTGAAGTACCTCTAAAGAACTACACACACGATCTGACTGCTATGGCACTCGCAGTTACTGCAAAGACAAAGATGGTTTTTGTAGCCAGCCCAAATAATCCTACTGGCACTGTAAATACAGAGGCTGAATTATTAGCCTTTATTCGTTCACTTCCAGAACACGTAATAGTAGTATTTGATGAAGCCTATGTTGAGTATCAGCTTAAAGCTCCTGACTTAAGTGTTTTAATAAGAGAAGGGCGCAAGCTTATATGCTTAAGAACGTTCTCAAAAATATATGGACTTGCATCGCTACGTATAGGCTATGGTTATGCTGCAGCAGAATGTATTGCTTTACTTAATCGCTGTAGACAGCCCTTCAATGTAAATGCTATTGGTCAATCTGCAGCAACAGCGGCGCTAGATGACGAAGTATTTACTCAGCAATGTATTAAAGATAACACTCTAGGCCTTAAGCAATTGGAGGAGGGCTTTAAACAATTGGGTTTAGACTATGTACCGAGTGTAGCCAATTTTATTCTCGTTAAGGTTGGAAAAGGAGCCGTTATTTTTACTGCCCTTCAGAAACGTGGTTTAATTGTACGACCTATGGCCTCGTATCAATTACCCGAATGGATTCGTGTATCAGTAGGAACAAGAGAACAGAACGAAAAACTTATTACTGTTCTTAAAGAAGAATTAATTCTATTAAGCTAGTTTTGAGGGTAGTATTTAGTTTTTTGTTAATTACTTTTATTAGATCTAAGGCGAGCTTACTTAAATTCAGTCTTTGCTGCAGCGCGTTGTAAACGGTCATTTATAGCACAGGCAATCGCATGACCGTGCGCTTTTTCTGCGTATATTTTCTTCCAACCTCCAGAATCAAGTTCTCTTAACTTAGAAAAAAGATTACGCGCTGCTTCTTTAAGATTACCCGACTTAGAGAGATAAAATATATTATTTAAAAGTATGCCTTTAGGTTTTTTAATAAATAAATAGGCTGAACGTGTTGAGCTCTTAGATGCTGGTAGTTTAAGGTGTTCAGTTAATTTAAGTGGCGTACGAGGACTGTAATGTTTTTTTAAAAGTCCTGGAGCAACTTGATTAGAGTTAACTTTAGAATAATCAAGCGCACTACTAATTAAAACTTTTCGTTTAATTACTTTTTCAATCTGATTTTTTGAAATTCCACCTGGTCTAAGAATCTTGGGGTACTCTGGATTTCTCAAATCAAGAATTGTAGATTCAACACCTATCTCGCATGAGCCTCCTTCTAAAATATAACTTATCTTATTGCCAAGACTCTCATAGACATGATGAGACGTAGTTGGACTAACATAACCAAAAGGATTTGCGCTTGGAGCCGCTAAAGGCAGACCTGTTTTTTTAAGTAGTTTTCTAAAAACAGGGTGAGAAGGTATACGTACAGCCACAGAGGGTAAGTTAGATGTTACTATCGATGGAATAGATGTTTTTTTAGGAAGGATAAGAGTAAGTGGACCAGGCCAAAAAGCACGTGCTATGGGAGCTACTAAATAATTTATTTCAGCTATTAGTGTAATATCCTTAAGGGTATGGATATGTACGATAAGAGGATCTTGGGTAGGTCTTCCTTTAGCTTTAAAAATTGCGCGACATGCTTTTGCATTTAATGCATTAGCTGCTAGACCATATACGGTTTCAGTAGGCACAGCTACAAGACCGCCTTGTTTAAGTATTCGGGAAAGCGTGTTTATATCTTTCGTAGTATTACGATAGATATGTGCTTTGATATTTAGCGTTTTAGGCATCTAAGATAACCGTGCAAAAAAAAGGCCGGAGTCGTTAAGACTCCAGCCAATAAATTGTATTAAACCAAGTGGCTCAAAGGTGAGTCAACATGTTGCGTGACTTCTTGATTGTACGTGTAATCGCGCGCTGGTGCTTTGCGGTTAGTCCTGTGTACTTACGAGGAAGTATTTTACCTGTATCAGTAACGAAACGAACCATCAGCTGTGGCTGTGTGAAAGGAAACTCTGCTGGTGTTTGTGTCTGCTGCTTTTGCTCAGTAGTGCTCATGATTGAATGGAAGGGAAGATCGTGCCTTTCTTAGAGCTCGTGTCAACGCTTCAAAAACAGGTTTTCTGGTGCCCCCGCCCAGAATTGAACTGGGATCAGACGTTTAGGAAACGCCTGCTCTATCCATTTGAGCTACGGGGACCCTGTAAGAAGATCCCCAGATTGAGTAAATCGCCTTCATCAGTCCAGTCCTAGGTGCTAAAAAGGTGTTATAAGCTCTTACCTATAGCCTTTTCTAGAGGCTTCCTAATAAGGGTAAATGCAACGCCTGTAAGTATACCTATCATGGCCAACATCAAGAAGTAACGTTCTTTTGCCATCGTCTCGTAGAATGTCCCTAGATAACCAGTAAGATAATTTCCGAAGAAATTAGATAAGTACCATAGACCCATCATCATGGACACGACCTTTTTAGGAGCTACTTTAGTAACTAACGACAAACCGACGGGTGATAAGTATAGCTCACCTATAGTTGCAAGGAAGGTTGTTCCCACAAGCCATAGTACACTCCCTCGGGTTCCCTCAGGTACAAATCGGGCTGCTATAATCATTACTAAAAAAGCCGATCCTATGAGATAACAGCCTATGCCTAGTTTACTCACACTACTAGGTTCAGTCTTTTTCTTAGACTGTTCTATCCAAAACCAGCTTAAGGCAGGAGCAAAGATGAAAATCATTGCTGGATTAAACGATTGAAACCAGGTCGAGGGTATAGTGAAAAGCCCCATAACATTCCAATTCGTCCTCTCGTCAGCCCATAGCTGAAGTGTGTTACCTTGTTGTTCATAGACAGCCCAAAAACAAATATTAAGCACACACATTACCATGAGAGATCCCACAGCAATCCAATCTTGGCGAGTAAACGGAGCGTTGGCTTTAGTTTTTGCTTCGTGGTCATCCTTATGAATAGGTTCGGGTTGAGGGACGAGACCACTTCCTAAATAATATAGTGCTAGTCCAATTAGCATTCCTACGCCGGCTGCACCGAACCCCCAATGCCATCCAACTACTTGTCCAAGCGTGCCGCATACTAGAGGAGAAAGAAATGCGCCTAAATTTACTCCCATATAAAAAATGGTAAACGCACCATCTCGGCGTGAATCTCCATCAGGGTAGAGTTTACCGACTTGGGTAGAGATATTAGGCTTAAAACATCCATTTCCTAAAACAAGAAAAACAAGTGCGACTAAAAACGCTTGCTCACTCGCCATAAGAAAATGGCCAATTGCCATTAAGATCCCTCCGATATAAACGGTTTTGTACTGGCCTAAAATACGGTCTGCGAGCAGACCTCCTAAGAAGGGAGTAAAGTAAACAAACGCCGTGTAGAGCCCATATATTTGTGAACTCATTTGCTGAACACTTAAGTGGCCGAAAATAGAAACCAGTAAATGCTCAAGGGCGGGATAACCCCAAACAACCCCAGCAGTATGAGGGTCTGCCAGTAAGTGCTTCGTCATGTATAAGACGAGCAATGCTCGCATTCCGTAGTAAGAAAAACGTTCCCACATTTCAGTGAAGAACAGGGCAAATAAGCCCGCGGGATGACCAAAATACTCCTTGCCGCTAAAACGGTGGGTAACCCAATTGCGCATAAATCTTAGACAGAACGAGTAATAGACACTCGGCAATCGAAAACACTAGATCAAAACAGAACTTAGTCTTTTTTTTGTATCAATACCGTAGGACAACACATGTCCTCATAAGCATAAATAACAGCAACACTTACAAGAACGACTGCTACAAAAACGCCTACAACTAAACATACTAATCCGAGTATGAAAAAGGGAACAGCAAGTAACATGAGACCTAGCATACGCCACCACTGAGCTGAAATAACTCTCCTACTCACTTCAAGCGCTTTCCAGAAATCGAGTTGTTTGTCTACAATGAGAAGCCAAGTAAAAAGGTAGGCTATAGACAGATATATTCCCGGTATAATAAGAAGGATAAAACCCAGTAAAGTAAGAGAAGTTCCAATGATACCTCCGAGCATAAGAGGTAAGAATGCCAAACTAAAACCTGCAAAAGCATCGGCTACGGTAGTAGGTGCACCCCTTACTTTCTTTAAATAGTAGTACTGTAAGCCACCATTCAATACTCCACCTATAACTAATGATGCAAATGTACCAAGGCGAGGTATTGAATTTATAAAAGCTTCTACAAGAATGATGAGAAGTGTCGTACCTAATAAAGGCCAAAAATTATTTTTTACTAATTTCCAACTGCGCTCGTAACAGGAGCTAATCTCAATTTTCCCGCCTCGTTTAATTAAATCAGCTGCTATCGCTTTAGGTTCTAGCTCGTGATAATTTATCAAATCACTTTGGACTGGTGGTTCGAAGGAGCCATGAGGTGAGAAGTCACTAAAGTCTCTTAAATTTTTCCACTCCGTTAGGCCTTCTGTTTTTGCAAGGGTATCCAAATTTGCACGCCCAGAATCTATCCATGCTAAAATCTGCTCTTTAGATACAGGACCGTATTCTTTGCCATCGCCGCCTATGATAGTATACATGGTGAAAATAAAAGCAGAGCATGCCTTATGCGCTTCGTCAATCCAGAGCCTCTAGGGTTTAGGCGCTTGTCCTGTTGCACGCTCGAGCGCTTTACCTGCAATCACGCAGTCAAAGCGTGTTTGCAGGCGGTTGAGCTCAGCAGATCTTGCACTGCTCTGAGCATCGAGAAGTTCAAATGTAGTAATGACTCCATTTTCATAACGTGATTTTGCAAGGAGAAGTGCTTCTTGGGCTTGATCAACAAGCATATCAGTACTTTGAACACGTGAGAGAGCAGCTTTTAAATCACTAATAGCATCTGATATGTCAGTAGCTATCATACGATGTAGTTCCGCTACTTTCGCATCTGCAGTGCGAAGTTGAGCGCGAGCTTCAATTTTTTCTCCCTCAGTTCTTCGGCCTGTAAATAGAGGAACAGATACGCTTACCGCACCGGCAAAATAAGTATGATTTGAGTACAAGTTCGGCATTTGAGCATCTTCTAAACCAGCCGCTCCAGAAGCTGCAATAACGGGTCTATCTTTTTTATTAACAACATCTACTTTAAGATTAGCACTTGTTGCCGAATCTTTAGCTAATTTCATTTCAGGACGATTTTCTATACCTTGAGTAATTGCATCTGCAAGTGAAGGTATCGATGGCGGCGTTCCAAAGTCACCTAGAAGTACAACGTTAGCCTCTGGATCAAGACCGAAGAGCTGTCTAAAACGTGCTTCTTGTTTTTCTAGTGCCGCTTTAATATCCGTTCTGCGATTTCTCGCATTAGAGAGACGTACTTGGGTAGTAAGGACATCAAAGCGAGTTGCAGATCCGCCACCAAGTTTTTGTTTTGAAATACGTTCCGCTTCTTCGAGTGCTTTTATTTCTTCGTCTGCTACATTAATAGATGAATGCAGTAATATGACTCCATAGAAAACCTGTATCGTTTCGTAACCCAATTGGTAGCGTGCCTGCTCAAGAGCGTCTCTTGCGGAAAGTTCTCCGGAGCGCGCTAAGGCTATTATTGCATCCGTCCTTCCAAAATCACTGAGAAGCTGTTGAGCCGAAACGGAGCTCGTATAGCTATTACTTATGGTTTCGTAAAGTGATGGAAAAGAAGGAAAGGCTACGTAAGGTCTAAAAGATAGGTAGTTGTATTGGGCGTAAGCAGAAATATGAAGCATGCGAGCAGATTCACTTTGCATGGTCCGGCCACCGGCAGCGTCTATTTCAGCTTTAGCTGCATCTAAACTGGGGTAACGCTCAATGACAGTAGTTATTGCTCGATCTAAAGTAATAGCGTCTTGAGCACGAAGGGGTGGTGTGAGAGCAAGGACAAGTGCTAAAGCTAATAATGTAATTCTCATAAAAAAATGAAATTAATGGGATTCAGATGCCGCGGCCGCAATTTTGGCAGGTGTAGGTTTTTTAGTTTTTCCTGCAAAGAAAATTATAGGTACACAAAGTACAGCAATAATTGATACCCCTTGAAAGGCATCTATGTAGCTTAAAAAGTTAGCTTGTTTTTGAATTGTATACTCAAGGATACCAAGTGCTTTGCGTGATGCTTCAATCGATGTCACTCCGTGAGCAATTAGGCCTTGAGTAATTGCATGTAATCGACCCTCTGTTGCAATACCTCCTGCTGATACATGACTTAGTAGAGCGTTTCGGTGAGCAGCTACCCGGTGGTCTATGTAAGTGTTCATCAATGCTATTCCAAACGACCCTCCTATTTGACGCATCATATTATTTAGCGCTACTCCTTGAGGAATGTCTTTGGGTTGTAGTCCCGAGACTGCAAGTTGGATAAGGGGAATGGTCATTAAGCTTAGCCCCACCGCCCGTAAAATAATTGGCCAGAAGAATTCTCCCGCACCAGCATTTAAGTTCAAATTTGCAAGCATACCTGTGAACAAAGCCACTACAAAAAAACCTACTACTATGAGTAGTTGAGAAGGCACACCTTTGGTGAGCATCTTACCAATTAACGGCAGTATGATTATGGCGACTCCAGCTCCAGGTAAGAATAATAAACCTGTTTGAAGTGCAGTAAAATTTAAAAGACGTTGAGCGAAAACAGGTACTATAAAAACTGTAGAGAAAAGAGCGAAACCTAGTACAAACGTTAGACTAGCTGCTGTTGCCAGAGATCTGCTTTTAACAAGTACATGTAAATCTACAACAGGATGCTCCGTTTTGAGCTCCCAGAATATAAACGTGATTAAAGCCACTGAAGCTACAATTGTTAATACCACGATGTACTGAGCAGAAAACCAATCTTCGGATTCTCCACGCTCAAGTACAGTTTGTAGAGCAGCTAGACCTGTAATAAGCAAAGCTATACCCGTCCAGTCTACACTGTGTGAAGCTCTTACTTGTGTTGGTTCCTTTACATAAAGATAAGAAAGAACTACGGCGAGTATACCGATTGGCATATTAATATAAAATATCCAAGGCCAAGAGTAATTATCGATTATCCATCCACCTACTGTAGGTCCAATCGTTGGACCTATAAAGACACCAATACCAAATATAGCTGAAGCAAAACCTCTTTGTTCTACTGTATAAGTTTCAAATAGAATTGCTTGAGATGTAGAAAGTAGAGCACCACCACCTATGCCTTGTATGAAACGAAATGCTACGAGTTCCCATAAATTATGGGCTTGGCCGCAAGCCATCGAAGCTACCGTGAATAAAATAATTGATCCTATATAGTATTTTTTTCTGCCGAAACGTGCCGCAAAAAAACTACTCATTGGAATAATAATAACATTAGCTATAGCATAAGCAGTAACTACCCAAGCAACGTCTTCGAGGGTAGCACCCAAATTTCCACTAATGTTGGTGAGTGCAACGTTAACTATCGAAGTGTCGATCAATTCAATGATCGCTGCCATAACTACCGTGAAGGTAATTATTATTTTACGAAATCCTGTCTCGGCCATAGTTGTCTCTCGCGCTAGCGAGATTATGGTTTAATCGATACAGCTACATCAACACTCATTCCAGCCCTGAGTGGATGATCGGGATCTACAGGATCAGTTAAAACAATTTTTACTGGAACGCGTTGAGTTACTTTTACAAAATTACCACTTGCGTTATCTGGCGGCAAAAGTGCGAAACGTGCACCGGTAGCCTGAGCCATTGAATCAACTTTTCCGTGAAATGTAATACCGGAATAACCGTCGACATTAAATTCTGCTAATTGTCCTATATGGATACGTGCGACTTGAGTTTCTTTAAAGTTAGCGATTACCCATGCGTTAGTAACTGATGCGATAGACATTAAATTTTGTCCTGTCTGAACATATTGGCCAAGTTCGATTACCTTGTGGGATACTACTCCAGAAATCGGAGCTTTAATTTTAGTATAAGAAAGCTCGAGTTGTGCGTAGTGTAGATCTGATTCACGCTGGCGAACCAACGCTTTTGCTTGGCGTACTTGGGATACTGCTAAATTAATTTGGGTGAATGCTGCATCTGATTGTCTGCAAGCCGCTTCGTATGAAGCCTTAGCCATATCGGCTGCTGCCTTTGAGTCACTTACCTGTCTATCTGTAATAGCATGAGTAGCTGCTAGATTTTGATCGCGAGCATAATCTGCAGCAGTTTTTTCTTCATTTATAGCAGCCGTAGCGACGTTGGCTTTTGAAACTGCTGCATTAGCTTTAGCATTATCAACTGCTGCATTAGCAGACGCTAGATTTGCATTTGCAGCACTAACTGCTTCTGTTGCAGCTTCTACTTTTAGACTGGGCTCACGTGAATCAATTTCAACAAGGGTCTGACCTGCCTCTACTACCTGATTATCTTTTACTAAAATTTGGGTAATATATCCTGAAATACGTGGTAGTAAGGGGCTTATATCGTTTTCGATTTGAGCATCATCTGTTTGTTCATGGCTTAAGGTAAATTGCAGGTGCTGAACGCCCAAATAACCACCCACAACGAGGACCAGCGAAGCTATAATTCCCATAACTGCTTTGCGATTTCCGTTATTAGCTTTGGAGGCAGGTGCCGAATGCGGCAAATGGGATGGTGGATGCGAAGTACTCATAAAACTTAAAAAATGAAGCGTTAATTAGGCACCTAATCACCCTAAAAGGCAAGTTGGCCTGACTTATTTTTCTATTCTGTAACGTTATAGAAATATAGGCATACTATATATAAGTTACTATATATGAGCAGCTTATGTAGAATACTTATTTTTCAGGCTAGATTAATTAAACTGTGAAATCACACGAAGGAGTGATCTAGCGAGAGTAGTTTCCATTCGCCTAAGGCGAGTGATTCTAGCTTAAGGGTTCCAAATTGGGTTCGATGTAATGCGGTTACTGTATAGTTTTGACTAGCGAACATGCGTCTTACTTGGTGATAGCGGCCTTCTATTATAGTCAACTCTGCGGATGAATCGTTTATCCAATTTAAATCGGCTTTTAAACATGGCTCTGTTTCTCCAGAAAGTAAAAGTTTACCCGAAGCAAAAATTTCTATCATCGATTTGCGTTCCTGTTCGCTTACCTTCCTATCCAGGTTTGCTTGATACACTTTGGGTACCTTGTGCTTAGGCGAAGTTAATTTGTGCACAAGCATGGACTGATCTGTAAGAAGTATTAGGCCTGTGGTATCTTGATCAAGTCTACCAACACTAGTAACGATAGGATTACGTCTTTGCCAGCGTTCAGGAAGCAGATCGTATATACGTGCTCCCTCGCCAAAATCGTGAGAACACACATGGCCAAGTGGTTTATTTAGAACGAGTAAAAGACCATTTGGGTTATCAAGCGGTTGATCTTCAACGGTTACATCTGATTCGTTGCACCTTTGGCCCGAATCGCGGGCTAATACTCCTTTAACTTTGATCAAGCCTTCATCAATCCAGCCACGCGATTCACGTCTCGAGCAATAGCCTAAATTAGAAAGAAGCTGATCCAGCCTTCGCATGGGTTACTCTTCTACTTTAAGGGCCTCGGTTACAGCTCCACGTCTCCGATTGTAATAAAGCATCATTCCCCCTTGATATATAAGAGTTATTGAAGCGATAAGAGCCCAAGAAAACGTATTCAGTAGTTTCAAAGCTTGGTCATGGGTTAAACCTAACTGATCTTCTGCTGCCTTTAATTCGGCAAGTTTCTCTGGTGTATAAAGTGTATTAAAACTGGCTTTTAACTCATCAAGTGGGGGATGACTTATTTTAAAGTAAGCATATCCTAAGACTAAAGCCATGAGCAGTACTTGGCTCCAGATTAACCATGATACACCCCTTTCGTCACGATGATTGATCACTGTTAAACCATGTAATTCCATAGCACCTGCAGCAGCGATGGCTAAGCCAATGCCAGTGCCTGTGAAATCGTGATCAGATGCAGAAATTAAAGCGAAGGTACCAGCTATAGCTAGGGTTACCGTTCCGTTCATGCGTGCGGTACGCAGAACGCGTCTTAATGTTTCCGAGGGAAGGAGTGGTGGTGCTTTAGACAAGATAGTAAAACACTCTAGTCAACATCCTCTACCTGTTCGGGCAACTTGTTCTTTTGGTTTTTTTCATGAGGAAAATGAACAGATAAAAGCTCAGCTGCTCGTTCTATTCCGTGGATTACTCCTGAAGTGAAGTCATCTTTTTTGAAATAGGTTGTCATAGATTGAGTGAGTTCCGACCAAAATGCATCGCCACATTTTTCATGAACAGCTGAATCACCAATGACAGCAAAAGTTTTAGATCTAGGTGCAATAAAAATAAGGACCGAATTATGCAAAGGACTTTGGTCCATTTTTAGCCTTATAAAATGCTTATGAGCTGCAGCTATCGGATGAGCTGCTTTATGGCGTGCTATAAGCACGCGTATTTCACCTGAAGTAAGCTCGTATGCGGCATGGATAGCGTTGATTACTTTATCATGATCAACGGATGCTGGATTTGAAAAAAGCCACTTCATAGTTTGGTTTACCAGGATCCCCCTGATCCGCCCCCGCCAAAACTGCCCCCGCCGCCAGAAAATCCCCCGCCTCCGCCCCCGGAGAAGCCTCCCCCTGATCCGCCTCCGCCAGGAAATATCCAAGGCCCACTTCCCCATGAGGATAATCTACCGTTTCTGCCATAGGATATATGTTGTCGGCTGCGTACGACTAAATAACTAATAAAAAATATAAAAATAATTATTAGCCGTATCAGGCCGAATGAATTATGCAGATTATTTTTATCATATGCTGTTTGACCGCTTCCTTTGTATTCCCCTTGGCTTGCAGCCATCAAAGCGTTTACTCCAGTTATAATTCCTGTTCTATAGTCACCTGCTTTAAAGTAAGGAGTAATTTCTTCATCTATAATTCTTTTGCATAGCGCATCAGGTAGAGATCCCTCTAGGCCATAGCCTGTAGAAATATATAATTTATGATCATCTCTAAAGATAAAGAGAACGACACCATTGCTATGTCCTTTTTGACCTACACCCCATGATTGAGCTACGCGTGTGCAGTAATCGGATACCGAAGAGTCTGACTGCAAGTGCTTTACTATAGATACAATAATTTGGTTTGAAGTCGCTCGCTCAAAAGCGGCTAACTTTGAATTGATTAAGCCTAAAGTAGAGGAATCGAGAACACTTGCTTGATCATAAATATAAGTACTAGGTGCAGGAGGAATTACTTCACTGCTGTAAGCGGTAGCTAGTCCAAGCAGTAAAGCTGCAACTGTTAATAATAGACGGCTCAAAGATAGCATAGCCGTTTGGGGTAAACGCTTAGTTGCCAAAATCTATCTTTGGGGGAGTTTCGGCACCCACAGAAGCTGTAAAATATGGCTTCGGAGTAAAGTGAAACACGCCCGCTAGGATTACTCCAGGGAAGCTGCGAATAACAGTATTGTAAGCCTGAACAACTTCATTAAATCGACCACGTTCAACTGAAATTCTATTTTCCGTGCCCTCGAGCTGCGCTTGAAGATCTCTGAAGCTAGAGGTTGCTCTGAGTTGAGGATACTGTTCAGAGACGACAAGAAGGCGAGAAAGTGCTCCTCCTAATTGCCCTTGTGCCTTATCGAATGCTGCGAGTTGGCCTGGGTCGTTTGGTGCCGTACCGCTTGGAAGTTGAACACGCCCAACGGAAGCGCGGGCCTCAGTAACTGAAATAATAGTCGATTTTTCAAAGTTAGCTGCACCTTTAACTGTACTAACTAAATTAGGAATTAAATCCGATCTTCTTTGATATACGTTTTGCACTTGAGCCCATTGACCGTCGACCCCTTGTTGCAAAGATACCATACCATTGTAAGTGCTCACCGCCCAAAGTATTACAATTACAACTAAGCCAATACCAAGACCAATAATTCCTAAAAGGACTTTTACGGTAGTACTCATGGTTTAAGACATTAATATTAAATAGAATTTTCGCAAGAGACATCGAAAGCCTAACTTCTCTGGGGCATAGGACAGCTCCAATATTGATACTAGCAAAGAATAAGCTTACCTGTTAGATAAGACTATAAGCTTAATTATTCAAATTGTTCTAAATGAACTAAGTTTATCCTAGTCATTGTAAATTATATGATACGTAAACTTTTAGTCTCTTATCTATTTTTTGTTACCTACGCATTAAGTAATGCAGCAGATGCATCCATCGATGTTATGCCTTTACCTCAGCATTTTGAATTTAATGGTTTTCGCTTACCTATTGGTAAAACGTTAACGGTCCATTATACTCAGATTTCAAGTGAGCGCCTACGTTTAGCTAGTAATAGATTACTCACTGCGTGGCAGCCTAGACTAACGCAAGAGCTAAAATTAATAGAAGTTCCTGATAATAAATCAGAGTTACTCATAGACTGTGGCGCATTGAGTTCAAATATACCTGAAGTACAGCAAGATGAATCTTACAAAATAGAAATTAATTCTAAACAGGCGGTCTTACATGCAACTAATGAAGTGGGAGTTTTACGCGGACTATCGACCCTGCAACAGCTTTTAGCAAACGACGTACAAGGGTGGTACTTGCCTGGTATCGTTATCACAGATTCGCCTCGTTTTGCTTGGAGGGGACTCCTCATTGATACTGGAAGACATTTTATGCCCGTCGAAGTCATTCACAGAAACTTGGATGCTATGGCACTAGTAAAGTTAAATGTTCTTCATTTTCATTTAACTGAAGACCAAGGTTTCCGTATCGAAGTCAAGCGACACCCAGAACTAACAGGCTTAGGTTCCGATGGAAAATATTATACTCAGGATCAAATTAAAGAAATTGTATCTTATGCTGCAGACCGAGGCATTCGTGTAGTTCCCGAGTTAGATATGCCTGCTCATTCGGTTAGCTGGTTGGTATCGCACCCAGAACTTTCGAGTGGACCAGACCCCGTTTTGCTCGAAAGGCATTGGGGTGGTTTCGATCCTGTTTTTGATCCAACTAACGAAGCAGTATATTCATTTATAAATGACGTATTTAGCGAGGTCACGGCGTTATTTCCTGATCCATACTTTCATATCGGAGGAGATGAAAACAATGGAGTTCAGTGGAGTAAAAGCGTTTCTATCAAAACATTTATCCAGGAGCATGGGCTTAAAAATAATGCGGGACTGCAGACCTACTTTAATCAACGAGTTGGTAAGATTCTTGAAGGATACAATAAAAAGATGATTGGATGGGATGAAATACTAAATCCTAATTTACCACGGGGTAATGTTATAGAAACTTGGCGAGGAGAAGAAGGTATTGGTCAAGCAACACGTCAAGGCTATGATGTAATTAGAGCTCATGATTACTATATCGACTATTTTTATACAGCAGAAAAACATTATAAAGTAGACCCAGAACCAGATGCTTCACTAGGAAGATCTGGTCATGTACTCGGAGGCGAGGCGACTGCTTGGAGCGAGTTTATGAGCGATCAAAACATTGATTCTCGCATATGGCCTAGAACGGCAGCTATAGCAGAAAGATTTTGGTCTAAAGGGTCAGTAAGGGATATACAAGATATGTATCGTAGATTAGAAATTATTGATCTACGTCTTGATGAATGTGGTACAATCCAAAATAAATTCGTTAGGCCGGCTTTACTTCATTTACTTGGCTCAGATAGAAGCACTGCTCCTTTGGATATTTTAGAAAATTTCTTTAATGCTTGCGAGCCTGTATATGGAAAACGCACAGCTATAAATTCTATGACCCCGCTAAACGGTATTTCTGATATAGCGAGGCCTGACGGAAAAGTTCAACGCCACTTCTCCTCAAAGGTAAATGACTATATTAATAGTAGCTCATATGGCGGTCCATCAAGTTACTCGATTATGTTATATTTACTTAAATGGAAAGGGTCTGCCTCGCTTGTACTTAAATTAGCTAATACATCGCCAGCCCTTGCTGATGCAGCACCTTTGGCATATCAATTAAATGATGCTTCTTCGTTGGGTTTAGATGCAATTAATTATATTAAACGGTCCCAACCCGCATCTGCTACTTGGAAAGCAAAAGCCTTGAAAAGACTCAAGCTAGATAGCGAAATTCATGGCTCAGTTCAATTAGCTATCATTGGATCTATCTCTAAGCTTGTTAATGCAGTAACGATTGAAAAAAAGTAATCTATTTTATAATTATATTTATCCTATCAAAACACATTTGCACTGAGCTTTTGTCTAGTCTTACAAGCTTCACAAGGTCGCTTTAACACCACCTTCATATATAAGAACTTAATGCCAAATCCATCCTATAAATCTACAGCACATGTTGTATATAAAACATTAACACCAAGCCGTTTTGAACGTGCAAGAGTGGCTGTTTTCTCCGGTAGCGAAGATGCTTCTCTTAGTGTTGCTCGAGAGATTGCTGACCTTGTTTCACTAGGTAATAATGAAAAGCGTAAAATTGTTTTAGGACTTGCTACAGGTTCAACTCCTTTGAGCGTATATTCCGAGCTTATTCGTATTCATAAAGAGGAGGGGATTAGTTTTTCTAATGTGATTGTATTTAATTTAGATGAGTATTTTCCTATGCAGTCCGATGATAATCGTAGTTATCATCATTTCATGCAGGTACATCTCTTCGACCATTTAGATATACCTAGCGACCAGATTCATATTCCAAACGGATCCATACTTAGTAGTGAAGCCGATAAATATTGCCGTGAATATGAATTAAAAATTAAAGAAGCAGGTGGCATTGATCTCCAGCTTCTTGGTATAGGAAGAACTGGCCATATCGGTTTTAATGAGCCAGGGAGTGCCTCTCGCTCTCGTACACGCCTTGTAGCTCTTGATGCTATAACTCGTAGTGATGCTGCAGCGAGCTTTGGAGGTGAAGAGCATACGCCTCGTTTTGCTATAACAATGGGTGTCAAAACAATCTTGGAAGCTAAGCGCATTATCTTGTTAGCGCTTGGTCAGCATAAAGCCTCTGTCGTTAAGGCAGCTATTGAGCTTGAAGCAAGTCCTCAGATTCCTGCTTCATTTTTGCAAGAACATGAGCGCGCTGAGTTTATTCTAGATTACGCTGCATCCAGTGCACTCACGCGTTATCGCACCCCTTGGCTTGTAGGTCCTTTAGAAGAGCAGGGGTTGATTTGGGATGAGCGCATGACAAGACGAGCTATACTTTGGCTTTCTCAAAAGAAAAACAAAGCTATCTTAAAGTTAACAAACGAAGATTATAATGAAAATGGTTTGCAGGACATGTTACGTGTACATGGATCTGCTTATGATGCTAATCTAGCTGGTTTTTATCAGATGCAGCATACGATAACAGGATGGCCTGGTGGTAGGGATCCTAAAAGATCACGTTCAGGAGATGCTCCTGTAAGACCACTCAAGTCTTCTTCTGCAGATATATTTCCTAAGCAGGTTGTTATCTTTTCTCCTCATCCAGACGACGATGTGATTTCTATGGGTGGAACATTATGCCGAATGGTAGAACAGGGTCATGATGTACATATCGCATATCAAGTATCAGGAGCTAGTGCGGTTAACGACGAAGCGTTATGGCGTTATTTATCTTTCTCTAAAGACATAGGAATAGTTTCTAAAGAGACTGAACACTCGGTGAAAATGCTTTGTGCTGAATTTGAGGCTACGGGACAAATTAAATTCTCTAATGAAGTATGGCGTTGGAAAGGTTTGATTAGAAGAAATGAAGCAGCTGCAGCAGCTCGAATTTGTGGAGTAGCACAAACTAATTTACATTTCTTGGATTTGCCTTTTTACGATAGCGGACCCGTTAGAAATCGTAGATTAGAGAAACAAGACGCAGATATTATCCACGCATTATTAAATCGCATCAAACCGCATTTAATTTTTGCTGCCGGTGATTTAGATGATCCTCATGGAACGCACAGACTTTGTTTGCATGCTCTTAGAAATGCAATTGAGCAAAGCAGGCAGGAATCTTGGTTTAAACAAACCGAACTCTGGCTTTATCGCGGAGCTTGGGCTGAATGGGCACCGGACGAAATTGATATGGCGGTACCATTAAGTCCTCAGGAAGTCATGCGTCGTAGAGCTGCTATTTTTAAGCATGCCACACAGAAAGATCAGGCGCTTTTCCTTGGCGCTGATCAAAGAGAATTTTGGCAAAGAGCTGAAGATAGAGGAAGTAAATTGGCCGCTTCTTACAACGGATTTGGTTTAGCGGAGTATGAGGCCATAGAAGCATTTAAACGACTTTCGCCAGAAGAATTTCTTACTCATATTAAACTATAATTATGTAGTTTAATAGTTATTACTCCATGAATATTGTGTCATCTCTACAAGCGTATAATCGACTTTTATTGCTCGTTGCAGGTTTTGGAGGATTACTTTTCGGAGTAGATGTAGGCATTATTTCAGGAGCACTTCCTTATCTTGAAGCTACTTCAGGACTTACCTCAGGCCAGCTTTCATTTATAGTTGCTGCGGTTCTTCTTGGAAGTGTGATTTCTACCTTGTTCGCAGGTATGCTAGCAGATCTTATAGGTCGTAGAGCACTTATGACAATAGCAGGTATACTCTTTGTAGTTAGTATACCTCTTATTTCACTTTCTCATGGTTACGGTCCGCTAGTAGGAGGAAGACTATTACAAGGAATTAGTGGAGGGTTAATAGGTGTAGTAGTTCCGCTTTACCTTGCTGAGTGTTTAAGTTCTTCCAGTCGCGGAAAAGGTACAGGTATTTTTCAATGGCTTCTTACTCTAGGAATTGTTTTTGCTGCCTTTATAGGTATGTATTTTAGCTATCGTGTTGCTCAAGTAGCTGCGCTTGGAGACGCTGTTAAACTACTCGCGTTTAAGGATATGGCTTGGAGACGTATTTTTTGGGTTTCATTACCTCCTGGTGTATTCTTTATATTAGGAACATTTTTTGTTACAGAATCCCCTCGTTGGTTATATCGTAAAGGTAAACGAGATGCCGCAAGAAAAGCGTTGCTAAAATCTCGGACGCAAGAGCAAACAGAGTTGGAGCTTTCTGAAATGGCTGCGAGTGCATATGGAGAAGCGGAAGGATTAAATAAAACAATAGCTAAAAAGAATGACTCATTACTTAGCAAACGCTACATTGTACCTTTTGTTTTAGCCTGTGTAATACTCGCCTGTAATCAGGCGACTGGAGTGAACTCAATTATTGGCTATAACACGACCATTCTAATCCAAGCAGGACTATCGGATATTCAAGCGCACTGGGGTTACGTAATTTTAACACTTGTTAATTTTTTAACTACAATTGTAGGTTTTACACTTGTTGATCGTAAGGGTAGGAAAGTTCTTCTTTCTGTTGGTACAGCCGGCATTATTCTTTCACTTATAACGTGTGGCTTTATTTTTCGTAAATCAGAAGTTAAACGAATCGATTGCTTTAATACGCTGCAATCCCTTGTTCAAAAAGATCAAACACTTCAATTTTCTTTTAACGCTAACAGTGCCGCAAAGCTTATAGAATCTTCAAGCCTATCTGATAGAAGTGTAGAAAAGAAAACGCTTTCGCTTATTGTGATTTATTCCTACGGCGATTTTCGTTCAGCTACAACCGTTGTTAGATCAGATGATTCTTCAGCCAAGCCGGTCACTATATCGCGTGATGCGTGTGTACCTCCAAATAAGGTAGTAGCTTTTTTCTCTCATCCTTTTTCTGATCTTGATTATGCCAGAACAGCACCGTTGAAAATTGAAAACGCTTTGATTTCTCCAGTTCCGACCGAGGATAATGGAAAATTAATTGCGCTATGTCTTTATAGTTTCATGGCATTTTTCGCAGTAGGTCCTGGCGTGTGCGTATGGCTAGCACTATCTGAATTAATGCCTACTCGTATTAGGTCGAATGGTATGAGTATTGCCTTACTTATAAATCAAGCTGTTTCTACTGGAATAGCGGCAGTCTTTTTACCAACAGTAGGTCGTTATGGTTATTCTACTTTATTTTTTGTATTTGCAGGCTGTACGGTAATTTATTTTATAACGGCAGCGTTCTTTATGCCTGAAACAAAAGGTAAAACGCTAGAAGAGATTGAACACTATTTTGCTGAATCTAAAACATAAGCTATGACATATAGAATAGGAATTGATGGCGGAGCCACTAAAACAGAATGTATTCTTATTCACGGGTCAGGTGAAATCCTTGCTAAGCATATCACTTCCGGATCAAACCCTAGTGTCATAGGTGTAGATGCGGTGACTCAACTTGTAAACGAGGCTATTGCTTCGCTTAAGTTAAAAGCAAATATAGAAATTAAGGATCCCGAATGCACGCTTTTATGCGTAGCAGGTAGTGCAACCAGTTGGGCACATATAGTAAAAAGTATTTCTGGAGCTGGCCGCATTATTTTAGAGAAAGATTCTGTGCCAGTACTCGAACTAGCTACTGCGGGAAAACCTGGATTAGTATTACACGCTGGAACAGGATCTTTTATTGCAGCACGAACAAACGATAATCGCGTTCATTACGCTGGAGGGCTTGGATGGAAATTTGGTGATCAAGGAAGCGGATATGATATTGGTAAACGGTGTATTGAACGTGCTTTACTTGAAAAGCAGGGCTGGGCCAAAAAATCTTTACTTAGTGATATTGTCTCACATCACGCACAGTGCAGTGAAGTGTCAGATATTACACAATTTTTCTATAGCAAAGAAAATAACCCATCGGCAATATCAAGTCTCGCACCTGCAATCATAGTAGCAGTCGATCAAGGCGACACCGTAGCTTCTCAGATCGTATTTGAATCGGCTAAAGATTTGTTAGATCTAGGTATTGATGTAGCGCGTATTTTGTTTGGAGATGATGAAATAGCTATGATCCCTGTTGGACTGAGTGGACATATTTTAAAGCATAAGCTAATTTTTAATAGTTTATCGCAAGTGGCGCCTTTCAAACTTCACTGTCTTGAAGAAACGCCCACTGAGGGAGTTCGCAGGCTTTTAATGCGACTTAAGTAAAAGCCGTAAGCTTGCATCAAAACTTTCTTAGTGTTCCGATAAGATTTTAAGATCATGGCACTTATTGATACACACGCTCATCTAGATTCGTTTTCTCGCACCGGTGATTTAGAGGCTGTCCTCGAACGTGCTAAAAGCTTAGGCGTAACAACTGTTATTGCTATAGGAACAGATTTGGATGACTGGGACTTTAACCGAGCGCAATCGGTATTACATCCAAGACAGGTGTATTACACGGTAGGACTACACCCCTGCTCAGTTAAAGAAAACTGGGCAGAATCAGTTAAACAACTTGAAGCATTTTGGCTGGATGAAAATCAAATAAAGCCCGTTGCTCTAGGTGAATGTGGTCTAGACCGTTTTCATCTCCCTCAAGATGGGCAAGAGGCACAAAAAATATTCTCTTGGCAACAGGACGCGTTTAAAGCTCAACTCAAAATCGCTAATAAGTTAAAGTGTAAATTAGTTATCCATGCACGCGGAGCATTTTATGAAACAATGGAGCTTATCGATGCAAGTGGAGTAGATTGGTCTAATATCGTTTTTCACTGTTTTAGTGAAGGCGCAGAAGAAGTAAGAGTGCTTAATGCTAAGGGGGGTAGAGCCTCATTTACTGGTATTATTACATACAAAAATGCAGATAATGTACGTGCTGCTCTGCTTGCTCAGGGTATCGAAACATTAATGGTTGAAACCGACGCACCTTATTTAGCTCCTACGCCTAATCGTGGTAAAACAAATGAGCCTGGATGGGTAAGCTACACTGCCCAATACGCCGCAGCTTTGCTCGGTGTATCTGCTCAAGAATTAGCCGAAATCACTACAAGAAACGCGAAGATTTTTTACGGCTTAGATAAAGTTAATTAAGCTTCATCAAACTTTTTAGCAAAGAGTGCCTCTAACTCGCTAAGCATGAGTGCAGCATCGTCACCAGATACGATGAACTTTACCGTAGAGCCCTTAGCTGCAGCTAGCATCATAAGTCCCATGATACTCTTACCATTAACCTGTTCTTCCTCTTTTTCGACAAAGACCTCTGCTTTAAATTTATTCGTAATTCTTACGATCATTGCCGCAGGGCGGGCATGGATACCCATTTTGTTTTGCACGATAAGCTCTTTAGAAAGCTTAGCGTCAGATGCAGGGTTGGTCGATTTGTCCATAAAGTGATATAAACTACATTGTTATCTAAAAAGATGAGTCTTTAAATGAGAAAGTTGGCGAAACTCCGATAGGAGGGCTCGGCTTGCAACCTTAAAACATATCAGCAAGATTGAAGCCATGAGCCGCATCGCGATCATAGTTCCCTGTCGACTTGAGTCTAGTAGGTTCCCTCGCAAGCTTTTACATAAGATTAAAGGTAAACCTTTAGTCCTATGGGTAGCAGAAAAAATTGCCCAAGTAGCACCTCAAATTCCTTTGTATTTTGCTGTCGATCATGAACTTTTAAAAGATTGCGTCACAAAAGCGGGATTTAATGCACTCATGACGCGTTCTAGTCACGTAAGCGGTACAGATCGTATAGCAGAAGCCAATGAGCATGTTAAAGCAGACTTTGTTATCAATGTTCAAGCAGACGAGCCCTTGGTTTCGGAAAAACAAATTCAACTCTTAGTGGAGCTTATTCAGGGAAATGCCGAAATGGCTACGTTAGCTACACCGTTTCGAACTGCTTCAGATTTTCATAATCCTAACCAAGTGAAGGTAGTTATAGGAAAAGACGCTAAAGCCTTATACTTTTCTAGGGCTCCTATTCCGTATCCACGCGATCATGCCATAAAACTTGATGATCCTTGGATTGTAGCTAATCCCTGTTATAAGCATCTTGGACTCTATGCTTATAAAGCAGAGTTACTTAGAACCTATACTTCACTACCTATGGGTGCTGCTGAGGTAATAGAAAAGCTCGAACAGTTACGTATACTTGAAAATGGGCATGCTATAGCAGTTGGTATTACCGAAGACCCTACAATTGGGATTGATACTTTAGAAGATGCAGAGAAGTTTGAACGCCTGCTGCAGCTTTAATTAAGCTTATCTAAATCTTACCTGCTTTTCTTTTTTCTACCATACGGTAAAAATCTAAAAAAAGAGGATCTGCATCACTTGGTCCTGGTGCTGCCTCTGGATGATACTGAACACTGAACACGGGCAATTGAGTGTGCCGTAATCCTTCTACTGTTCCGTCATTCAAATTTACTTCAGTAATCTTTGCACCAGATTTTTCAATACTTTTGGGATCGGCGGCAAACCCGTGATTTTGTGCAGTAATCGATACTTTACCCGTCTCTAAATTCTTAACTGGTTGATTTCCACCTCGGTGTCCAAACTTGAGCTTAAAGGTTGTTCCACCGAGTGCATGGGTAATCATTTGATGACCCAAGCAGATACCGAATGTTGGAAAGTCAGACAGTAGGCCAGTGACTGTTTTATGAATGTAGGCCAGTGCAGCTGGATCTCCGGGTCCGTTTGAAAGAAAAACGGCGTCCGGTTTATGTTCTTTAACTTCTTCTGCTGTTGCTGTTGCTGGAAATACGAGGACCTCAAATCCATGCCGCACGAGCTTGCGATAAATCGAGTGTTTAGCGCCATAGTCAAAAGCTGCTACCCGGTACTTAACCTCAGGAGGCTGTGTTATACCAAGTGTTGTGCGAAAAGGAATGTATGCAGAATTATGATTTTTAGGATCATCTAAACGCCATACATATGGTGCTTTACAAGTAACATCTTTTACGTAGTCACTGCCCGACATGTCGCGCCATGATTTTGCTAATGCAATGGCTTCTTTATCGCTTAATTCAAGTGTAGTAAGACACGACTTCATTGCACCGTCGACACGGAGTTTTTTTGTTAAAGCCCGGGTGTCGATTTCACTTATTCCTGGAATTCCATTATCTCTTAAATAATCGCCGAGTGATATAGTAGATCTCCAGTTACTAACAATAGGAGATAATTCTCGAACAACCAGACCGCTTGCCTTGGGTGAAAGAGATTCTTCATCTTCTACATTAATTCCAGTATTGCCGATTTGAACAGCGGTCATTGCTACAATCTGACCAAAATAGGAAGGATCGGTTATAATTTCTTGATAACCGGTCATTGACGTATTGAAAACGCATTCACCTGAAATGGTTGCGTCAGCGCCAAATGCTCGGCCTCTAAAAATACTACCATCTTCGAGTGCGAGGAGTGCGGGCTTGAAAGCAGACATTAAAGAATTACGAAACAGTTGAGCCCCTCATATGCCAAGGGTTTTTATGAGAAATTATTAAATTCATCGTTTTTTTAATTAGATACGTATTAACTATACGTTCTAAATAAATGTAAGTACATGATATATAATTGATTACAAAAGTATATTTGACAGAATGGCTATAAGCACGAATATTTAAGGTTTTCCATGCCCTATATTGAAGACCGCACTTATTGGTTTGAAGGCCAGGGCCTCTGGCAGCACGTATCTGCTGCAGATTGGAACAGTTGGACATGGCAGCTTAAAAACAGGCTTACCTCAGCTGAACAGCTAGAGCAGTATATGACTTTAACGCCCGAGGAGAAAGAAGGCTGTGCGTTCGCGAATACAAAACTAGCGCTTTCGATAACTCCTTATTTTTTCAATCTTATCGATCGCAACAATCCTCATTGTCCTATTAGGGCTCAGATGATTCCACGATCAAATGAAATGCTTATTAGCGATGAGGAGCAGCTTGATTCCTTGGGTGAAGATGAACACTCACCTGTGCCTGGCTTAGTGCATCGCTACCCTGATCGCGTTTTATTTTTAGTTACTGATCGTTGTGCAGCTTATTGCCGTTACTGCACACGAAGCCGTCTTGTTTCCAACGCTCAGGACTACAATTTTCATCCGGAGTATGAACAGGGACTACGTTATATAGAGGCTCATCCTGAGATCAGAGATGTACTTCTCTCAGGTGGAGATCCTCTTTTACTTTCTGATAAAAAGATTGAGCATCTACTAAGTCGTTTACGTGCCATACCGCATGTAGAATTTATACGTATCGGCTCACGTATTCCTGTTTTTTTACCCCAGCGTATTACGCCAGAACTAGCTGAAATATTTAAAAAATATGGTCCTATATGGATGAGCATTCATATCAATCATCCAAAAGAATGTACTGCAGAATTAAAAGCTGCTTGCGATAGACTCTCCTATGCAGGCGTACCTTTAGGAAATCAGAGTGTATTACTGCGGGGTGTAAATGATGATGCAGATGTAATGAAAGCTCTTGTTCACCGTTTACTTAGAATGCGAGTAAGACCTTACTATCTTTATCAGATGGATCTTATTACGGGAGGAAGTCACTTTAAGGTAGATGTACGTAAAGGACTTGAGATTATTAAAGCCCTGCGTGGCCACACGACAGGTTACGCAATACCTCAATACGTAATAGATGCTCCTGGAGGTGGGGGTAAGGTTCCCATGAATCCCGATTTCGTTGAATCGATCTCTGATGAAGAAATCGTTTTCAAAAATTACGAAGGAAAGACTTTCAGATATCCATTAAAACAGTCCGTTGGCCATAAAAAAGATCCTGAGTACATGATACAAAATGCTCCTAAAGAAATAGTTATGTAATAAGTAAATATTTTCTTAATTATTTTGAGCATTTAAAACTCTAGTGCGTCTATCGCAATGTGTAATCATTCCATCTTTAAAAATGGATGATGTGTAGTTCTAACGGTTTGCTAGGTGTTAGGTCTAAAGAGGCGCCTTTTTTAAGGCGCCTCTTATGTTTTACAGGCGTTTTATAAGGTTAAGACGATTAATTATATTTAATTCCATATTAATCAATGATTTGTAACATACAGTTATTTTTTTTTGAATCTTGAGTGATGGAACAATCGTCCTACTTTTGGTGACTAGAAATAGCATACACAACTTACACTTTTTATGAGCAAGCAAACAAATATAATAGCTGTTTTATCACTCTGCGTCCTCTGTTCTGGATGCGTGGGCACAGGCCCCAACACGCAACAAGGTGCAGTTGCCGGCGGAGCAATAGGTGCACTAGCAGGCGCAATACTCGGAAATAACAGTGGTAGTCATAATGGTTTGGCTGGCGCTCTTATTGGTGGAACAGTAGGTGCTATCGCTGGCGGTACGCTGGGTAATAGCGTAGATAATCAACGCGGTACGCTCTATACTTCAGAGCGCGAAGCACGTACTCAAATCGTTTACTCCGAACCACCTCCTGTAGCCCCTCAGCCTGCAGCCGAGGTCATTAGTGCTCAACCTCGCCCTGATGCTATATGGGTTCCAGGTTTTTGGGACTTCAATGGCCAAGGTTATGTATGGGTAAGCGGGTATTGGGCAGTACCTCCAGCCTATCATCGTAGTTTTGTCGCCGCTCATTGGGCTTACCGCGGCGGTAACTATGTTTATATTCGCGGTTACTGGCGTTAATAGTTAACGAATTATTTCACAGGGCGATCCTTCAAAACTAGGTCGCCCTTTTTTTATAAATTTCCGTCGCCCTTAGGTAATTCAGCTTCTTGGTTTGCGGGCAGGTGATGAGGCAAAAAGAAATAGTAATTCATAAGCCACCAACTCCGCGAGGAACGGTATAGTAGTATGGGTACGACTATTGCACCAACTCCCGCCAAAATAATTGCTAGGGTTGAATCAATCATGCCGGTGTAAGCCATAATACCCAAAGGTCCTAAGTAACAACTTATTGTAACTCCGTAGTTAAGAGACATTGAGCCCAGAAAAAATCCTTCATCGTTATCTCGGTTAATTTTAAGACTACACTGAGAACATTCTTTATTTATCTTAAAAAGTGAACCTTTTGTGAATAGGCTAGCGGCGCCGCAATTAGGACAGCGATTTGTCAGGCCACGTTTTACAATTGAAAACCGGTTTACTTTATGTGCCGTAGGTCTGTTAGGAATATAAGGCATATGTTCAGTAGAGCTAAAAAGGTATAATTGCAGTGCTTCGTATTTGCAACACCTCGCCTAAATCCTCAAATCCATAAAAAAACTCACTTCGTTAGAAGTGAGTTTTAAATGTAATGGTAGCAGGGGAATCTTACTCTCCTAGCTTGTAGCGAACGAAACGACGAATTTGCATATTTTCGCCAATCTTTGAGATCTTCTGAGTGAGAATTTCTTTAACGGTCTTTTCAGCGTCTTTAACAAAAGGTTGATCGATTAAACAAACTGTAGAATAGAATTTTTCAAGCTTACCTTCAACGATCTTCTGAACTGCTGCTGGTGGCTTGCCTTCGACTTGAGCTGTCGCAATTTCGCGCTCAGAAGCAATAAGTGCTTCTGGAACTTGATCACGTGAAACATAAAGAGGACTTGCTGCTGCAACTTGCAAGCAGAGGTCTTTTACGAATGCACGAAATTCTTCGTTACGAGCAACGAAATCTGTTTCGCAATTAACTTCAAGAAGTACACCCACTTTGCCGCCTAAGTGAATATAGCTTTCGATTAATCCTTCGCGTGTAGCGCGATCTGCTTTTTTAGCAGCTGATGCAGCGCCTTTCTTACGAAGAATAGTAATCGCTTCTTCAACGTTACCGTTGGTTTCTGTGAGGGCTTTTTTACAGTCAAGAAGTCCGGAGCCGGTTTGGCCGCGGAGATCATTAACCATTTGTGCAGTAATAATAATGCTCATGGAACTAGGAGAAGTTTAGAGGTGAATTATTCAGCTTTGACCAAAGCTTTTTTAGGGCGTGAAGCTTTGCGCTTAATAGCGGCTGCTTCCGTTTCGCCTTCAACAGCGGCTGCTATATCAGCAGGAAGAACAACTTTTGATAAATCTACTTCGCCCGTGGATGATACTGCACTTTGTGCAGCAGCTTGTGCTTTTGCTTCTGCAGCAGCACCGCGTTGAGCACGACGTGCATCACGTTGAGCAAGTCCTGCTTGGATAGATCCAAGAACTGTTTCAACTATGATTCTGATCGACTTTACGGCGTCGTCATTTCCTGGAATTGGATGTGAAACTAAGGTTGGATCTGAATTAGTATCTACTAAAGCGATACAAGGAATGTTACAACGTTTAGCTTCTGCTACTGCGATGCCTTCGTGACTTACATCAACTACAAACATAGCAGCTGGTAGGCCGCCCATGTCAGCGATACCATTAAAGTTACGTTGCATACGTGTCATTTCACGTTTGATTGCAGATTCTTCCTTACGCGGAAGCTTAGACATTTCGCCAGACGTTTCCATTGCCTGGTACTTCTTGTACTTAGCGATAGAGCGTTTTACTGTTTCATGGTTTGTGAGTGTACCACCTAACCAGCGATCTACACAGTAAGGCATGTTGCTTGCAGCTGCAGCTTCACGTACGATTTCTTTTGCTTGGCGTTTTGTACCTACTAATAAAATTGAGCTTCCGTTAGCAACGAGGTCTTCTACGAAGGCACAAGCTGACTCAAGAGCGGAGTGCGTTTTTGCTAAGTCTATTATAGTGATACCTTGGCGGTGATCAAAAATGTAAGGTTTGGAACGTGGGTTCCAACGCTTGGTTTGATGGCCGAAGTGTACGCCTGCATCTAGCAGGTCTTTTGGAGTGACGCTAATGTTCATATGAGGATCTATGTATCGTTCGAGACACAGGTCGACCAAAGAGGGCCGCCTTGCGATCGGTGATGGTTATAGGTTGATTGTTAGTTACTGACGGAAGGAAAAAGACACAGGAGGAGTTCCCCTCTGGCAAGCGATTTCAGCTTGAAAAAAGTAAGTTCATTTCCGTGTACAAACAGGCTTTCTGTTGGGAAAGAGGGTATGGCATATGGGACAAACGGTTCCATCACAACCTCGGGCACTACAGTACTCTCTGCCATAGAATATGATACGTAAGTGCAAGGCGTTCCAGTGCTCGATAGGAAATAGCCCTTTTAAGTCTTTCTCAGTTTGTACAACATTTTTACCTGAGGTTAATCTCCAGCGTTGTGCAAGTCTATGAATATGAGTATCTACTGGAAATGATGGCACACCAAAAGACTGAGCCATAACCACACTAGCTGTTTTGTGACCTACGCCGGGTAGTTTTTCTAATTCTTCTAAAGATTGAGGGACTTGACCCCTGTGGTTTTCTACTAAAAGTCGCGCCATTTCAGAAATAGCCTTCGATTTTTGAGGCGACAGTCCACATGGCCTTATAATTTTTCGAATTTGCTCTACAGGCACATGACGCATTTTTTCGGGCGTATCTGCTAATGCAAAGAGGGAAGGAGTTATTAGGTTAACTCGTACATCTGTACATTGGGCAGACAAGAGAACAGCGACAAGCAGTGTATAAGGATCTTTGTGATCCAAAGGCACAGGAGTCTTGGGATAAAGTAAGGCTAACTGCTTATCTATATAAGAAGCCCTTTCTTTACGGGTCGTGTAGAGTCGACTTGGTTTTGCAGCTTTCACGTGTGAATAATTAGATGGTATTTCGGGCTTCGAATAAATGCTTATCTCTTCAGTTCTTTTCTCATTCGCGATTGCGCGAAGTAACAGACGTGTTACTTTTTAAATTAAGTATGCAATCCCTGTTTGCCCCTGAAGATAGTTTCGCAAGACGCCACTTAGGCGACGATACCCACGCGACACGCGAAATGCTCAACATGCTCGGCTATAGCTCGCTTGACGCACTAGTCGATACTGCAGTGCCTGCAGGTATTCGGCGTGGCCCTATGCATTTACCCTCAGCTTTATCAGAAAGTGAATCACTTGCTGAACTCAAGGCTATTTCAGAGCAGAATAAACTTAACCGTAGTTTTATCGGTATGGGTTACTACGAAACACTTACGCCTGGTGTTATTCAAAGAACGATTTTTGAAAACCCTGGTTGGTATACTGCATATACACCTTACCAAGCAGAGATTGCACAGGGACGTTTGGAAGCTATTTTAAATTTCCAAACAGTAGTTACAGAACTTACAGGTCTTGGTATTTCAAACGCTTCACTTTTAGATGAAGGCACGGCTGCCGCGGAAGCGATGATGATGTGCTACCGTATGAAAGAAGGTGGAGTTGCTAACGAATTTTTCGTATCAGAAAATTGCTTCCCTCAAACTATCGATATCGTAAAAACAAGAGCGAAGCCTGTAGGCATTTCAGTACGAGTAGGAAACCACAAATCGTATGTTCCTAGCGCGACCTGTTTTGGAGTGCTTGTACAATATCCCGATGCTACTGGTTCAATCCATGATTACTCTGCTTTTTTTGAGAAGGCGCATGCTGTCGGTGCTGCTTGTATTACCGCAACCGATCTCTTGGCTTTAACCCTCTTAAAACCTCCAGGTGAATTTGGTGCAGACGTAGCCGTTGGGTCTGCCCAACGTTTTGGTGTACCTATGGGATTTGGAGGCCCCCACGCCGGATTTCTAGCAACAAAAGACGAATACAAGCGTCAAATGCCGGGTCGCTTAGTTGGCGTTTCTAGAGATGCTCAAGGTAATCCTGCTATGCGTCTAGCGCTTGGCACACGTGAACAACACATACGCCGTGAAAAAGCCACATCTAACATTTGTACGGCTCAGGTTCTTTTAGCGGTAATGGCTTCCATGTATGCGGTATATCATGGACCAGAAGGATTAAAACGTATCGCCCAAAGAGTACGCGGACTAACTGAGCTACTAGCATCTGGATTACGTGCTCTTGGTGCTAAAGTTAATGCAGAGCCAGTGTTCGATACTCTCACGGTTTATGAAGTAGATGCATCACTGGTTCACGCAGCGTCACTAGCTAACAACGTAAACTTAAAACATATTACGTCATCATCTGTAGGAATATCATTAGACGAAGTCGCATCGGCTAATGATGTTAAACTTATCTTATCCTTTTTCAAAGGTGCAGTTAAGGCTACAACAGATAAGATAGATTCACGCGTATTGGGTTTAGGATTATTCGAAAGAAAATCCGAATTTTTAAAGCATACTGTTTTCTCTCGTTATCATACTGAGCATGAAATGCTCAGATATATAAAACGATTAGAAGCAAAAGACTTATCGCTTTGTCATTCAATGATTTCATTAGGTTCATGTACCATGAAACTTAATGCAACGAGTGAAATGTTTCCTGTATCTTGGCCCCTCTTTGGTAAAATGCATCCGTTTGCGCCTATCGATCAAACGAAAGGTTATGCTAGGTTGTTTAAGGACTTAGAAACATGGCTTACTGAAATCACTGGCTTTGCCGCAGTTTCATTACAACCCAATGCAGGTTCACAAGGGGAGTATGCTGGTCTCTTGGCTATTCGCTCATACCATGAATCACGCGGTCAAGGTGGAAGAAATATTTGTTTAATTCCAACAAGTGCACACGGAACTAATCCTGCTAGCGCTACATTATGCGGATATAAAGTTGTTGCTATAGCGTGTGACAGCCAAGGGAATATCGATGTCGCTGATCTAAAAGCTAAAGCTGAGGCTAATAGTAACGATCTGGCAGCGCTTATGATTACTTATCCTTCAACACACGGTGTGTTTGAAAGTTCGATTAAAGAAATCTGCGCTTTTGTTCATCAGCACGGCGGCCAAGTCTACATGGATGGAGCAAACATGAATGCTCAAGTCGGGCTGACATCACCTGCACATATTGGAGCTGATGTGTGTCATCTTAATCTTCACAAAACATTTTGTATTCCTCACGGCGGCGGAGGTCCTGGGGTAGGCCCAATTGCTGTAGCACAACATCTTGCTCCGCATTTACCTAATCACCCCGTAGTTTCTGTTTACGAGAGCAAGGGAGAGCGTATAGGGGCTGTCTCATCAGCTCCGTGGGGAAGTGCATCTATTCTTGTTATATCATGGATGTATATCCGAATGATGGGACCCGATGGTCTTACGCTTGCTACTAAAACAGCTATTTTAAATGCTAATTATGTGGCGAAGCGTTTAGAGTCACGATTCCCAATTCTTTATAGAGGAAATTGTGCCCTTGTAGCCCACGAATGTATTTTAGATTTCAGAGGCTGGAAAAAGAACGGAATTGAAGTCGAAGACGTTGCAAAGCGGCTGATTGATTATGGGTATCATGCGCCTACCATGTCGTTTCCTGTCGCAGGAACTCTCATGATAGAGCCAACAGAAAGTGAAACAAAACATGAGTTAGATCGATTCTGTGATTCACTCCTTTCTATTTATGGCGAAATACAAGCTATCGTAAATGGGGAGGCCGATCCTAGAGATAATCCTCTTAAGGGCGCTCCTCATACAGCAGCTGTTGTTATTTCAGATACTTGGTCGCATGCATATTCAAGAGAGCTTGCCGCCTACCCAAGTGCTTCCACGCGAGTAAGTAAATTTTGGCCTTCAGTTGGAAGAGTCGATAATGTTTATGGAGATCGTAATCTTGTTTGCTCGTGTATCGGAATGGATGAATACGCGGAACCAGCACATGCTTAAGCTTTAATATGAAAATCATACGTCATCATACTTCGCACGGCCCTGCCTATGCAGCGATTCAGGCAGATGGTTCAGCGTATGAAATAATAGGCGATATCTACGGAGATTATAAAGTAACTCAACAAAGCGTTAAGCTTGGTAAAATATTAGCTCCTGTAGTGCCGGTTAATATTTTAGCCATAGGGCTTAATTATCGTAAGCATGCAGAAGAGGGTGGCCGCGGTGTTCCTGAGCGTCCTATGCTTTTTTTAAAGGGGACGAATACACTTCAAAATCCCAACGATCCCATCGAGATACCTGTTAAACTACCAAGTAACGAAGTAGATTATGAATGTGAACTCGCTGTAGTAATAGGTAAAAAATGTAAAAATGCGACTCGGGATAATGCACTCGATTATGTCTTGGGATATACCTGTGCAAATGATGTATCTGCTCGTGATTGGCAACAGCGCTTAGGGGGAGGTCAATATTGCCAAGGCAAAAGTTTTGATACGTTTTGTCCTTTAGGACCTGTTTTAGTCACGCCAGATGAAATTACTAATCCTAATTCACTGAAAATAAAAACACTCCTTAATGGCCAAGTCATGCAGGACTGGAATACGGATGATATGGTGTTTGATGTACGCACGCTTATCGAATTTTTAAGCTCAAGTAAGACTCTTCTTCCAGGTACTGTATTATTAACAGGAACTCCGCATGGCGTCGGTGCTGCACGTAAGCCTCAAGTTTTTCTCAAAGCAGGAGACTCAATTTCTATAGAAATTGAAAAAATTGGTACACTTACTAATCCTGTTATAAACGAAGTCGTTTAAACCCTAATCGATTACGAGTGCTATTTGCACACCTGGGCCATGGACGCCTCGGATAAGTATTCCCTCAACATCTGCAGTGCTTGAAGAACCAGTACACCAAATTGTGTTAGGATCTTTGCCGAGTGTAGCAACGGCTTGGGATAGATCAGATAATATTTCAGACTTACGCAAAAGTGCAATATGTACCCAAGGAGTGAGTGCTGCTAATCGATAAGTGGTAGACGTATCGCTTAGAATAATTGTTCCCGTTTCTGCGACTGCTCCAACTGCACGGGTAATTGCAAAAGAATAATCATCAATGCGCGTACGATCAAAATGAGTTTCTAGGTTAAAGCCTGTAGTAAACGCATGGGCTAACTCAGGTAATAGAGCAGGATCACAGTAGCCGTGCGTCCATTTGCCTTCGTTTAATCTATCTTTTAATTGGGCTGCAGAGGTTAGTACACTTCCGTTAACTAATTTAATACGTTCAGAAAAGAGTTCCAAGAGATCTCTGTTAGCAATAATTTTACGCATGACCGCAAGGTCTTCTGCGTATTCAGGTAAAGTAGCCCTTTTCGGTAGCGGTGCTAGTGCCTCATTTACTCGCTTTAATATAGACTCTCTATCGTTAGCCATAAAATCAGTTCTTTTTAGGAGCGAGAATTTTCTCTTTACCTACAAAATATAAAAATAGAGCAAGCAATGTGAATGGAATTAAAGAGAGTGCATCTGAGTAAGGTCCATCAAAAAACGGATTATGCTCAGTCGACCAATTGCTAAGCTGAATATCGATTGGCCCAAGTACACCTGATAAAAATGCAATCACTATGCCTGCAATAGCACCACCTGCTATGTATCCAGAAGCAAGAAGAACTCCTGAGCTCTTATCGGCTTCTGCGTTAAGTTGATCCTCAGTTAATTCTAGGTGTTTGAGTTTCTTGCGCTGGTGCCAATCGACTAACCAACGTATGAGACCGCCTATCCATATTGGAGTAGAAGAAGATATTGGAAGGTAAACACCTACAGCAAATGCAAGGGAAGGGACTCCGGCGAGTTCGAGTACTAAAGAAATCATTACTCCCAGAAGAACTAAAGCCCATGGAAGTTTTCTATCTAATATACCTTTAATGATGTAAGAGATAAGCGTTGCTTTAGGTGCATCAAATTTACGCACCTCTGTACCGTCTGGTCTATGAGAAAAGTGCCCGTTAATGCCAGGATCAACATACCAAACTGCTTTACCGGATGCGTCTACAAGGTACTTACCCGGCATTCCTCCATCCAGATCTGTCTTATGCCACACCTTATAAGTATTGGTATCATCCTTAGCTTGTGGGCCAATGATGCGTTCTTCTAAAGTAAGTACAGAGGCATCTGTTTTAATTCCGTTAGGAGCAGCCTGCACCGCAGGAATATAAATTGTGGCTGACTCATTAAGCTTCATTAAAATAGGTCCTAGAGCTATTGCTGAAGCAAAGGCTCCGATCAGAATCGCGATTTGCTGATATTTAGGTGTAGATCCGAGCAGGTATCCTGTTTTTAAATCTTGAGACGTACCGCCGCCGTTAGAGCTTGCGATACATACAATAGCACCCACTGAAAGTGCTGTTACGTAATAGGTTCCCCCTGTCCACCCCACGACTAAGAAAATAAGACAGGTGAGTAGAAGTGTAGCTACAGTCATCCCAGATATTGGATTTGAAGATGAGCCAATTTCACCTGTTAAGCGGGATGATACAGTGACAAAAAGAAAACCAAATATAACGATCAAAAGAGCTCCCAAAGGATTCATGTGTAAAGAGGGTGCAGCAATAATTCCTATAATTAAGATGATAATACCTATACCAACTAATTTCATCGAGATATCCAGATCCGTACGATCTTTGGATAATGGAATGTCCTCTTGTTTTAAAAATCCTACATCTTTGAGTCCTGCTTTTAAACCGTTCCAAATCGTAGGGATTGAGCGGAAAAGACTTATTATACCGCCTGATGCTACTGCCCCTGCGCCAATATATAAAATATAAGCGCTGCGAATTTGGGATGGTCCCATTTGTGAAATTGGAATCGTACCTGGAGCAAGCGAACCAGAAATATGTTCACCAAAGAATTTAATCAGTGGGATTAATACTAAGTAAGCAAGAACACCACCACCGCACATAAGTGCACCTATTTTCGGACCAATGATATAGCCTACGCCTGTTAATTCAGGAGATATCTCCATACTAATAGAGCCAGCATTAAACGGAGCCCCGAATATTTTTTCTGGAACATCTTTCCAGCCTTTAGCTGCAATGTTGAATACCTTATAGAGCATTCCCGTAAAGAATCCTGCAAATATAATCTTTCCTCCTGGTGACTTACCTAGGCCTGCGTCTTGAGCGGCTTTAATTTCTTTTTGAGCAGAGGGTGATGCTACTTTTGCATCGGCATCGGATACGCCTGCTATAAGTACAGCTGCACAAGCTGTTCCTTCAGGATATTTAAGAACGCCATGCTCTTTAACAATGAGGGCACGTCTTAACGGAATCATCATTAAGATACCAAGAAGACCTCCAAGTATCGCTACTAGGAGTACTCGAGTAAGTTCAAGTTCGAAACCTAGAATCATTATCGCTGGCATTGTAACTGCCACACCAAAGGCTATTGATTCTCCAGCTGAACCTGCTGTCTGGGTAATGTTATTTTCTAGAATGGTTGAGTCTCTAATTCCCAATTTTGATAAACCGCGAAACAAAGCTAACGAAATAACGGCAACAGGAATTGATGCACTAACAGTCAAACCTACCTTAAGTGCCAAATACAGGGATGAGGCACCAAATATTACTCCAAGTAGTGTACCTGTAAGGACAGCACGTAACGAGAATTCCTGCATGGGAGTACTGGGCAGGATGAAGGGTTCGTGTTTTTTGGTACTCATGATTTATGTTTTTTAAGCCAAGATCTAAATTCACCACCTCTCCACTGTGGAAGATCGCGCGTATTTTCCCACGCTCTTAAAGGAGGTACGGGTAATAATTTTGTTGGCATGAAATTAATTAATTTACCTGCAACTAATGCTGCTTTCCATGCTGCTGGTTGCGATGCCATGACTGCCCATCCACCCATTGGAGGAGTTCCAGGTGAGGGTAGCCCTTCATCTTTTGCTCTTGCACGTAGCCGTAGTAGAAGATCAGGTATTGGAATATCAACTGGGCAAACTTCGTTACATGCACCGCATAGACTGGACGCTTTAGGCAGATCTGCTTTTTGCGGGAAGTTTTTCCCTAAAAGGAGGGGAGACAATACTGCTCCCACGGGGCCTGGATAAACGCTACGATAAGAGTGGCCGCTGGCCTGCCTATATACTGGACAAACATTTAAGCACGCTCCGCAGCGTATACAGCGTAGAATTTCTTTACAGTCACTCGAGAGAACATCTGTTCTGCCGTTATCGACGAAAATTACATGCATCTCTTGCGGACCGTCTGGCTGTGTTAATGCTTTAGAACCAGATATAAATTCTGTATAAACAGTGAGTTCTTGAGCTGTTCCAGAGCGGCCTAATAAATTGAGAAACAAGGCGAGATCTCTATCTCTAGGTAAAATTTTCTCTATACCAACAATAGCTATATGGCACGATGTGGCTGCTAAACAGAAACGAGAATTACCCTCATTAGTTACAAGGACAATTCGACCGCTTTCTGCTATAACAAAATTAGCACCAGTAATTGCAACATCACCCTCTAAATATTTCTTTCTTAAAAATTCGCGTGCTCGTCGCGTAATAACCTCAGGTTCATCATTATAAGTTCCCAGGCCGTTTTTTTCAAAAAGCTCTGCTATCTCTTTTCTATTTTTATGGATAATGGGTTTAACAATGTGGGAGGGTTTATCGTGATCGAGTTGTACAATAAACTCACCCAAGTCAGTTTCCAGACATTCTATATTATTTTTATGAAGAAAGGCTTCGAGTTCTATTTCTTCGCTTACCATTGTTTTTGCTTTAACGACGCGAGTGGCTCCTCTTGCTCGCATAATATCTAAAACCTGATTACATGCTGTATCTGCTGTAGATGCCCAGTGTACATGTATACCATTTGCTTTTAAACGTTCTTCAGCTGCTGGTAAGTAAGTATCTAAATTTTCAACTACGTGCTGTTTTATCTTTCCGGCAAGTTTACGTAATTCATCCGGTTGTGCGTAGTCATCAAATAGCAGTTTAGTTCTTTTCTCATAACCTTTTTTTGAGCCGTCGTAAACGGCAGCCTGTGTCTCTGGACGTAAACGTGACGCAAATGTGTCTATTTGCTGAAGTGCCATAATTTATAATTATTTAATAAGGCCAGCGTTAATTAATGAATCCCTTAAAATCTGCACGACGTGCTTAGATTTAATAGGCTTACCTTCACGAGAGGCAAGACCTCCAAGGTGCATCATACAACTCATGTCTGGAGATACAACGAGTTCTGCATTCTTAGCTCGTATATGATCTAATTTAAGATTTCCCATTGAAGATGAAATAACCGGAAAACTTACTGAGAATGTACCACCAAATCCACAACACTGCTCAGGCTCACCTATCTCAAGAATAGTTAAACCAGTAATTGATTTAAGAAGGGTAAGCGAAGCTTCTACACTATCACTTCCGCGCGTATGACATGATCTGTGAAAAGCAATTGTACTTTTAAAATTACCATCCCATTTTTTTATATTAAGACCATTTACAATAAAATCTGCTAATTCCCATGTTCTGTTACCTAGTGCTGCAACTGATTCTTTATCAGCTTCTTTTTCAAATTCGATTTGAGCACCATGAAACAACATTGCAGCACAGGATCCTGAAGGAACAATTACGGGATCATTTCCTTCAAAAGCTCTAACGGTATGTCTTACTACTTTGCGTGAAGCTTCCCAGTCACCTCCATTAAATGCAGGCTGACCACAGCATGTTTGCGAATCGGGGAAAACGACTTCACAACCTAAATACTCAAGGACTTGAACTGTCGCTATTGCTACATCGTCATAGAAGGCATCACACAAGCATGTTGCCATAAGCTGGACTCGCTTTCCTGTAACTTGAATTCTAGCGCTTTTCAACATGGTGGGGATTTTTTACCTTTGTCTTAACTTGCCTTACTGGCAAACGTATTTACCTCTGATTACTAAACAATTTAATAGATTTTAGGCCAATTTATTGCATGATAGTAGTATCGAACTATGGCTACCCCCCATTATTATGCCGCAATTGATTTAGGAGCTACGAGCGGACGTGTTATTTTAGGCGAGTGGACAAATAATAAATTAACTTTAAATGAAGCGCATAGGTTTCCTAATCACTTTGAAAGTGTCAGTGGCCATGATTACTGGAATATTGGTTCTTTATGGAAAGAAGTACTAATAGGTATTAAAAAAGCTACAGACTTACTGCCAAAAAATGCTAAATTAAATTCATTGGGGGTTGATACTTGGGGTGTAGATTACGTTCTTTTAAACGATCTCGGAAGACTTGTTTTTCCTGTACATGCCTATCGTGACCTAAGAACTCAAGTCGGATTAAAGAGGCTCATAAACACACGTGCTGAAGCATCAAGAATTTTTGCTGCTACAGGTGTACCTCCTGTATTCTATAATACATCACTTCAGCTTGAAGAAACAATTAAGAGTTGTCCTTCAATCACGGATCTAGCAACACGCTGTTTATTTTTATCTGACTATTTTAATTACCTATTATCTGGTCGCATGGAGAATGAATTCTCTATTTCGAGTACGTCACAATTATTAGACGTTAATACTCATGATTGGTCTAGGACTGCTTTAGATTATTTTAGAGTACCGACCCTTTGGTTTAAAAAACCAGTGGTTTCAGGAACTCATCTAGGACTTCTTAATAAAGAGATAAGGGCTCTTTCTTCTAAACTACAAAAAACAAAAGTAATTGCTGTACCTGGTCATGACACTGCGTGTGCCTATGATGCCATGCCCGCTGATCCCGATGGAGGTGATCTTTATATTAGTTCAGGTACATGGTCATTGGTTGGTTTTGAAAGTAAGACTCCACTGCTTGGTAATGATGCAATTGAAGCGAGGCTTTCAAATGAAAGGCGAGGCGATGGTAGCTATCGTCCCCTTAAAAATGTAATAGGTCTTTGGCTACTTGAAGGTGTTATGAAAGATTTTAGAACAAGGCCAAACTCTGACAGTGATTGGGCTAAACTAATAAAAAGTGCTGAAAGATTAAGTACACCCAAAAATTTACTTGATGTAGGTGACCCTAATTTTACTCATCCAATATCGATGAAAGAAGCTATCGATAATCACCTAAAGAGAAGAAAAATAAGTCCGCCTAAAAACCTTGTAGGTTACACACGTCTGATATGTGACTCTTTAGGCAAAGGTCATGGCGACGCTAAAACTTTATTTGAAAAACTTACAGGGCGTAAATTTAAACGTATATTAATGGTCGGCGGCGGATCTCGTAATAAGTTACTATGTCAAGCTACAGCGAATTTTGCAGGTATTCCTGTAGTTAGTTTCAATCTTGAGGGAACTGCAGTAGGAAATATTGCCTCACAACTTATAGCTTCGAAAACAGTAAAAGACTTAGCTACATTTCGGAACTTATTAAATGCTTCATTAGATAAGAAGACTTACCTTCCGCTTATTTAAAGTGTTTTAGGGAACAGCTTTTCCAACGAATTTAAATTCTTAATAGTACTTTTTTTAGTATTAGGATCAGCTAATTTAACAATCATTGGCTCCTGTTTCTGAACTACCCTAGGAATTTGTTTTGGTGATTCAAACGTTCCTTTCTGTTTAAATTCCTCAAAAGCCAAATCTAATTTATTAGATGATATCGATTCAGCTGTACCAAGTTCCTGTGCAAATAGACTTATTCTAAATTCTTCTATTAGCCAGCGTAGAGAAGAGTATGTCGTAGGAGCACTCTTATTTAATTTTATCTCAGCACTTACATACTTAGAAAGTATAATTGCTTTTTCCGCGTCCTTTTGTGGATTCTTTCTCCAGCGGTCTGCCCGGATACTCATACCCTTAAGGTAGCGCGGAAAGTGAACCAAGCGATCGTAAGATACGTTTTTTATAAAATCAGGAGATAACAGACTATCTATATCTTTGAGTAAGCCAGGGTAGGGTTGAGGATGTACCATAAGCGTGACCCGCATATTTAAAATTTCTCTAAGAAGTTCTATATAACGAGGTACTATACCGCTTATTTCTGCCTTCGCTTTAATAACAGCTTTATTAAAAGCGTCTGCCGTAAACGATTCAACTTTGTTAGTTGTTAAGAAACGAGATGCATTGCATGCCCAAAATTTAATCGATTGGAATGCTTGACTTTGCAATTCATCGATTGGAGCGAGTGTAGCCGTAAGTGCAGCTAAATTACGAATACTGCGTAGATCGCGTTCAATCCAGCCTAGTTCATGACCTAGTGCTTTATCTAATAAAGTAGCGACACCCAAAGTAGAGGCATACCATGCTTCATTTTCAGTTCTATAAAGGCGTAAAGCCACTCCCGTGTTTAAAGCAGTTAATCCTGGGAAAGCGTATGCAGGTATTCCTGCAACGGTACTTACTTGTATCTTGTGAGGAATATCTCCAAACGTCCATGACGTCTGGGCTACTTTCTCCCATTTAGTTCTTGCGCGCTGCCAGCCTTCTGGGTCCTGGCTAGAAATTGAAATATTCGCCTCGTTCGTGCGTTCTTTAAGTGCTGCTCCAAGCGCATTTAATTCTCTATTTTCTGCTACTATTTTACCTTCGCTATCTCTTACGCGTACTCTCACACGCAAATAATCGGGTGGTTCTTTTCCGTCCCAAAGTGATGCCGTTATAGTCATCCTAAAGCGCTCCCGCATTTCGGCAGCAAGTGCTTCTGCTATCGTATCGCGACGGCCGGTAAGTCGATCTCTACTACGTAACGCTTCTGCTAAGAGTTTTGTATGATCACTGAGAGGTATAAACGCACGACGCAGCTCTTTGGGTAACGACTTAAGGTAATGCTCTACCTTTGCCTCGAGATGACCCGGTACTGCCCAATCTAACGTTGCTGCTGTTAAATTTGGTACTTCATTTAGTTTAACTTCGATCGTAACGCCATCATCGTCTTGACCAGGTCTATAGGTATAGTGAATCGGTATAACTTGATTGACTAGTGGTAGTGCTAAGGGAAACGAATCACTATCTACAACTATATCGTTTGGATCATGTAAGTCAGAAGGCTCCAAAAATAAAAATCTAATATTTTTTGCACGCTCGTTTCGTATCAATTGAGAAAATTCAGCTACTGAAGAAATTCCCTCAGGACCTGTCTTTTCTAATGTTAAGTGGTGAGCGTAAAACCGGTATACAGCTTCATCAATATTGAGGGCGCCGCCGTTTCGTGAACGTGTTAAAGACTCTATTACTTTTTCTTTAACTGCTCGGTTATGCGTTACACATTCTAGCGGTGCTGTAATCGTATCATTAACTAAAGCTTCCCTGATAAATATTTCTGTTGCTGCTACAGGGTCAATCTTTCCAAAACCTACTGCACGGCTATCGATTTCAAGTCCGTAAAGGCGTGTCTTTTGTTTTACGCGAACTCGACCAGCATTATCATCCCAAAAGGGTTCGCTATGAGAAATCTTAATTAAATGTTTTCCTAAATCCATAGCCCATAAAGGATCCATCTTAGCACAGGAGCGTGCATATAACCGAGTAGTCTCCATTATTTCAGAAGCCATAATCCATCTTACTTGGCTTGACTTATTAGGTGCGGCCGAAGATTGCACCTGAGGTAATTTCTTAGAATCTACAGGACGCTTATAAAGAGAAGATCCTGGGAAAAGCATCACCTTTCTATCATGAGTTACTTTAAAGCCAGAACCTTCATTTTCCTTAACGCCAATATTTCCTAGTAGACCTGAGAGTATGCTTCTATGGATAGCTCTATAGGCTGGGGATTCAACAGCTATACGATTGTTTGGAGTTTCAGGCTCAACAGGTCTGCGAGAAGACTTTAACGCACCCGTTTTATTTAATCCATCAAACACAGAGCTAAAATGAATACCTTTTTTATCTTTTAGTGTTTCAATTAATTGTTGGTGAATGTCTCTCCATTCGCGCATGCGAGCATAACTTAAGAAATGGTCTTTACAGAAACGTCTCAATTTTGACTGCGTCATCGAATCGAATTCGTTATGATAGGCTTCCCAGATATTGAGTAACGTGAGAAAATCTGAATCGGGATGTATAAATCTTCGATGGGCGTTGTCGGCTTGGATTTGTTTCTCGAGAGGTCTCTCTCTTGGATCTTGTATGCTCAAGCCTGCAGCAATTACTAATACCTCTTTCACGGCCTTCTCATCACGTGCTTGCAAAGTCATTCGGGCAACGGAAGGATCTAGGGGTAATCTCGCAAGTTCTGAACCTATTGCTGTGAGCTGCCATGAGTGGCTTTGTATCGAAGTTGTTTCTGGACGAATAATCGCACCAAGTTCTTCGAGTAAACTATATCCTGCTCTCATTGCTTTATCTGCAGGAGGATTTATAAAGGGAAAACGCTCTATATCTCCTAGGCCAAAAGCTTTAAGACGGAGAATAACATCTGCTAAATTTGAGCGTTGTATTTCTGGCTGAGCAAAACGTGGTCGAGCTAAATAGTCTTCTTCAGAAAACAATCTTATACATACACCATTTGATACACGGCCGCATCGTCCCTTGCGTTGATCTGCACTAGATTGAGAAACTGGTTCAATAGGAAGTCTACGAGTTCTTGAAGTCGGTGAATAACGACTTACTCGCGATAAACCTGTATCTACTACAAATCTTATACCGGGTATAGTTAATGATGTTTCTGCAATATTTGTTGCCAGAACAATTTTCCTTTTCTGAGTCTGGGCAAAAACGCGCTGTTGTTCATCATTTGTAAGTCGTCCAAATAAGGGAACGATATCGCAGAAACGGTGCACTTTACCTGCAAGTAGATCTCGCGCTTCTCTAATATCTCTCTCACTAGGCATGAATACTAAAATATCACCCGAGTCACTGTCATTTAAAATTCTGTCTACAGCTTCAACTACACCATCAATGTAGTGTAAGGCTTCTGCTTTTTCAGCTACGTCAGTTGTTTCTGGGTCTGCGTCTGATCCAAAGGAGTCCAGTGGTGCATAGATAACTTCAACGGGATAGGTACGTCCCTCCACAGTTATAATAGGTGCTCCTTCAAACGCTTCGCTAAACGCTGCGGTATCTATCGTTGCTGAAGTAATAACGATTTTTAAATCAGGGCGTTTGTATCTTAGCTGACGTAAATGACCTAAAAGAAAATCTATATTTAAAGAACGTTCATGAGCCTCATCTATAATGATAGTATCATATTCTCTTAAAAGGGGATCTCCTTGTACTTCGGCTAGAAGCATACCATCAGTTAGGAATTTTATTATGGTAGATCTATCTGTATGATCTCCAAAGCGAACCTTTGAACCTACTTCTTTACCCCACTCAACATTTAATTCCTCGGCAACACGTCGTGACACAGACAGTGCAGCAACTCGACGGGGCTGGGTACATGCAATACGGCCATGTGTACCTCTGCCTGCTGCAAGGCATAATTTAGGTATCTGAGTAGTTTTACCAGATCCAGTTTCCCCAGCTAAAATAATAACCTGATTCTTTTCTAGTGCTAAAGTAATATCCTCAGATCGCGAACTGATTGGGAGTTCGGTAGGGAACTCCAATCGGAAAGGAAAGCTTTTAGATTCAGGCTGCACGAACAACTAGACTCTACCGGCAGCGAGAAAGAATCGAGCGGATTTCAATTAAGGATCACCAAATAGTAACTCTCTGTTCAGTACCTCTGTGCATAGAAGCGCCTTCAGGAACATTAAACGCCGTCCAGAATTCTGATAAATTAGATAAAGGACCGTTAACTCTAAATTCAGGTGGTGAATGGGGATCCGTATTGATCTGGAGTGTCATAGCTTCAGGACGCATGGTTTCACGCCAAATGACAGCGTAACTTAAGAAAAAGCGCTGTTCTGGTGTAAATCCATCGACTAATTCACGGGATTTACCTTCGAGCGTTTTCTCGAGTGCGCTATACGCAATTTTTACTCCACCTAAATCTGCAATATTTTCACCTTGAGTTAGTTCTCCGTTTACATGTTGCCCACCTTTAATCTTATAAGCGCTAAACTGTTTAATAATACTTGCTGACCGTTCTTGAAAAAGTTTAGCGCTAGAAGGGGTCCACCAATCAGAAAGATTTCCTTTAGGATCGAATTGACGACCTTCATCATCAAAGCCGTGGGTCATTTCATGACCGATAACTGTTCCGATTGAGCCGTAATTAACTGCGTCATCCGCTTTAGGATCAAAGAAAGGAGGCTGTAAAATTCCTGCAGGGAATACTATTTCATTCATAGTAGGATCATAATATGCATTAACCGTTGGAGCAGACATTCCCCATTCTGTACGATCAACTTCCTTACCTATTCGCATTATATTTCTTCTTGTTTCGAATGCTTTAGCCTTAAGTACATTTAAAACATAGGGGCCGCGGTTGATCACAAGTGTACTGTAATCACGCCATGTATCAGGATAGCCTATCTTAACTGTAAATAAATCGAGTTTATTTCTAGCTTTTTGTTTCGTTGCTTCATCCATCCAATCAAGCGTGTCAATTTTCTCACGAAGCGCTTTTCTTAAATTAGATACGAGTTTTACTGCACGCTCTTTCGATTCCGCTGGGAAATAGGTGCTGACATAAAGTTGTCCTAGCGCTTCTCCTATTGAGCTATCAATAGTGCCGACGACACGCTTCCAACGTGGCTTCATTACTTTTGTACCTGTAAGTGTAGTACCGTAAAAATCAAATTTTTCTTTTACATAATCTTCACTTAAATACGACGAGTATGTATTAATAAGATTCCACCTTAGATATGTCTTCCAAGCTGAAATAGGCGTGGTTTTTAGCTCGAGTGATAATGCTCTAAAAAAATCAGGATGTGCAAAATTAACGCTGCTAAATTCCGGCGCTTTTACTAGCGCAAAGTAATGCTTAAGATCTAATTCAGGAACTAATTCGCATGTCTTTTCCACAGTCATCTTATGGTAATTAGCATAAGGATCACGCAGTTGGACCGCTGACAGAGAAGCTTTAGCAAGAGATGTTTCGAGCTTCATGATAGCTTGTGCTCCTGCCTGGGCACTTGTCTCAGAATCGCCTAAAAGCATGAGAGTTCTTGTAACGTGCTTAACATACTCTTCTCTTAGCTTTTTAGACTTAACATCGTCCCTAAAATAATAATCTCTATCGGGTAGACCTAACCCACCTTGTGCAAGTTGAGCGAGTTCGTGACTGCTATCTTTAAAATCAGCTTCTCCGCCAAATTCAAAACCTGCACTAACTCCTATTTTATGCAAACTAGCTATTTCAGCTAATACATCTGCAGCTGAAGTAATAGCACTTATTTTCGTAAATTCAAAATTTAATGCTGCTGCACCTGATTGATTTATTGAGGATTCATCCATGCCACTTGCGTAGAAGTCTCCCACCATACGTTCAATAGCGCTAGGAGAGTTGTCCTGTGCGCTTGCTCTTTCGCATAAAATTTTGAGATTACTTATATTACGTTGGTTTAATTCATCGAAAGAACCCCAATGGGAATATTCTGGTGGTATTGCTGTTTGAGATACCCAGCTCCCATTTGCATAACCATAAAAATCATCTTGAGGTTTTACAGTACTATCTAAATTTTCAGGTATAAAAGCAGCCCTAGAAATACTAGTAATAGCTAATGCAATAATAGCCAGGTGGTATGATTTTGACATACCCTTATTATTCATAACCTAAGGCCGATTTCACCCTTTTTCTTTTAACAATCTTAAGTCTTTCAATGTGGCCACGTATAGGGGGATGGCGAAACGAAAGATTTATCTCAAGAATGCTTCGTACAAGCCCCCATCTACTGTGATCACCTGTCCTGTTGTTTTACTTAGTCGTTGTGTAACTAAAAGGAAATAGGCCTCTGCTTGATCAGCTGGGGTTATAGGAGACTTAGTCAGTGTCCTATCCGCATAAAATTGAGCTAATTTTTTTACGAGAGAATCTGTTGATTCATCTTCCGTATAAGGAATCGAATATTTAGCAAGTGAGCCTATTACACGATCACGAGGAAACATGGCACTGCCTTGCACTACTGTTGCAGGAGCAACACCGTTAACTCGAACTAGTGGAGCTAATTCCATAGCGAGTTCACGTACTAAATGATTAGCGGCAGCTTTGGATGTATCGTAGGCTAAGGAGCCTTTCTTAGCTACGACTGCATTTGCAGATGTTGTTAAAACAAGATTACCCTTTAGGCCTTGTTCTTTCCATGTTTTGGCTGCTTCGTCTCCTACGATGTAACTTCCTGTTACATTAATCGAGAAGGTTAAAGCCCATTTATCATCAGGAATATGACCTGTAGTATCACTAGGAACGAAAATACCTGCGGTTACACAAATAGAATCGAATCCACCGTAAGCAAGTGCAACGCTATTTAACATTGCTCGGACGCTTGCGCGGTCTGTAATGTTTGCAGCAAGACCAATCGCAGGACCACAATTAGAAATGCCTGTACCTGCAACTCCTATGCCATGGCCAAACTTTTCTGTAATTTCTTTAGCAGTAGCTTGGGCTGCCGCTTCATTTAAATCTACACAAACGATATGTGCACCCTCGCGTGCAAGACGGTGTGCTGTTTCTTTTCCTATTCCGGAGCCTGCTCCAATCACTACGATAACTTGGCGTGCGAGTTCTTTCTCTGCAGGCATGCGCTTTAACTTAGCTTCCTCGAGAAGCCAGTATTCGATATCAAATGCTTCTTGTTGTGGCAATGCGATGTACGTATCTATTGCCTCAGCACCTCGCATAACTTCAACAGCACAATTATAGAATTCTGCTGTAACACGAGATTCAGATTTATCTTTACCCCATGCAACCATACCTAATCCTGGTATCAGAATTACGGTAGGGTTAGGATCACGCATTGCAGGTGAGTTTGCATGCTTACATGTGCTGTAATAGGATGCATAATCTTTACGGTATGATTCTATAGCGCTCGCCAGCTTAGTTTTTAAAGTAGCGGCATCTTCAGTTTGTGGATTCCAATCAACGTAAAGTGGTTTGATTTTTGTTCTTAAGAAATGGTCTGGGCAAGAGGTTCCTAGAGAAGCCAAGCGGGCAGCTTCTTTAGAATTTACGAAGCGTAAAATCTTTTCGTCGTCTTGTACGGTTCCTATGAAGCGTTTTTGTTGAGATACTTGACCACGCAACCATGGCAGAAGTTGAGCGAAAGTATTGAGACGTGATTCAGCTGAAAGTGATGAATACTTGGCTCCACCAAACGCAGTTTTGTCTCCGCCTTTTGCATTATATTTTTCTTCAATGTATAAAGATGCTATCTCAATAAAATCGAGTGTTCTTGTATAGCACTGCTTCTCATCATCATCCCAAGATATGAAACCATGCTGGCCCATCATAATAGCGCGCACTGCAGGAGACTTCGTAGCAATTTCTTGCATTGCTAAGCCTAATTCGAAGCCAGGTCTCATCCATGGCACATAAGCCATTTCTGAGTTAAATATTTTCTGTGTTAGGGATTCGCAATTTTTTGAAGCAGCAATAGCTATGATTGCGTTAGGATGCATGTGGTCCACATGTTTATTTTTCAAAAAACTGTGGAGTGGGGTATCTATTGATGAAGGACGTGGATTAAGATTGAAGGTGGCATGGGTGTACATACCTACCATATCATCTTCAGCAGCTGACTTAAGGCCTTTATCATTACGGCTCGCATACAACGCTTGAAGACCAATTAATTTTGATTGGTAGAGTGATGAGAAGTTTTCACGCGTACTGGTCCGTAAATCTCCGCCAGAGCCCTTAACCCAAAGTACTTCTGTATCTTGCTGAGTAAGGGGATCCTTCTCGATAATTTTAGCTGACGTATTGCCTCCGCCTGTATTAGTGATACGTTGATCACTACCCAGAAGGTTGGATCTGTAAATGAGACGACCTACAGGGTCGAGTTGTTTAGCCTTGGAGTCATCCCAAGTAAAATTTACGTGGCTATAGCTTTTCATTAAGGTAGAGGTAAGAAATTAAAGACCGAGTGCTTTTTGGCGGTAGTGCTCATCAGGCCTTCCCGCAATTCGAGCAATTTGAGCAGAAGTCAAAAAGTTTGGTTTACCTGAATTTATACAGGCTCCTGTAAATACTTCAGCTGATTTAACAGCCATGAGTGTAGCTGCTAATACAGCTTCAGGTGTAGAACCTATGGCAATTAAACCGTGGTTTTCTAGTAGAATAATCCTTGGAGGTCTTGAGAGGCGTTTAATATACGAGGCAGTCGCTACCTTTATTGCCTGAGCTAATTTTAGTCCCGGGTCTGTGTACGGAACAAAAACACTTTCCACGCCACAACATACAATTTCATCCGGAAAGAGACGATTAGTTGCAAATAATTTAGCCTGCTTTGAGCACAGGATTTGATTCACAGCGACAGGATGCGTATGCCCAACAAAGTCTACTCCAGGTAGTGTGAGAAGGTAGGCATGAAAGATAGCTTCGACTGATGGTTTTTTCGCGTAAGTATCTGCACGTGAAGCAAATAGTAGATCGTCGATTGATTTATCGCTTAGGCCTTTTTTATCTAAAATTGGTAATAGTCTATCGAAATAGCATTCTGTTAATCCTGTCTTCGTCAAAGAACCAAGATGAGATCCGCTTGCTTTAACTAGAAAGGTTTTTGGGCTTGTACGAGTAGACGTATTTCCCTCACCAAGTATAGCGAGTTTACGCTCTTCTTTTCCTAGGTTATGGGATAGGTCTAAGATGCGAGCTAAGGACGAGGTAGTTCCTGGCATAAGATTGTGAATAAGAACATTATTCGGCCTCTTATTCCACATTAAATCTACTAAACTTATTTATGAGATATAGGTTTAATTTTTCTGAAAGCTTGCGCTAAGCACAAGTTTTGCCCTTCGTGAGATTTTACGATGATTAAAATCAACGAAAACTACAGTAAGCTTAAAGCCTCGTATCTGTTTGCTGATATTGCACGCCGCGTTAATGCATTTACAGCAGCAAATCCTCAGAAGCCGTTGATTAGGCTAGGGATAGGTGATGTTACAGAACCATTGCCAGCTGCATGTGTTGAAGCCCTCCACGCAGCTACAGATGAGATGGCTAACCGTGCTACGTTCAAAGGCTATGGCCCAGAACAGGGCTATGCTTTTTTAAGAGATGCCATTGCGCAGCACGACTATGTTGCGCGCGGGTGCGCAATTGAGGCAGACGAAATATTTGTTTCAGATGGTGCGAAATGTGATTGTGGTAATATTCAAGAGATTTTCTCCACTGATATCCGTCTTGCTATACCTGATCCTGTTTATCCCGTTTATGTTGATACAAACGTTATGGCTGGACGAACTGGGGTTAATAAAGAAGGCCGGTACGAGGGAGTACTCTATTTAGACAGTACTGCTGCCAATGGGTACGTTCCAGCGATTCCAAACGTATCTGCTGATCTTATTTATCTGTGTTTTCCAAATAATCCTACTGGAGCAGTAGCAACACGAGAACAACTCGTTGCTTGGGTTGATTACGCTAAAGCTAATAAAGCTATAATTTTATTCGACTCTGCCTACGAGTCCTACATACGAGATCCAAAAATTCCTCACAGTATTTATGAAATACAGGGAGCTCGTGAGGTTGCCATCGAGTTTAGAAGTTATTCTAAAACCGCTGGATTTACTGGAACGCGCTGCGCCTATACCGTAATTCCAAAAACGTTAATGGGTTATGACAATGCTGGAAATGCACATGCAATACACCCTCTCTGGAATAGACGACACACGACAAAATTTAATGGAGTTTCCTATCCAATTCAGAAGGCTGCGGCAGCAGTTTATACGCCTGCGGGACAAGCGCAGTGCAAAGCCTTGACTGATTTCTACTTAGGAAATGCAAAGCTTATTCGTGAAGCTATGGCTAAATTAGGTCTCCCGTGTGTAGGTGGAGATAATGCACCTTATGTATGGGTTAATACAGGAAGAGACTCATGGGAATTCTTCGATTTACTTCTTAATAAAGCTCAAGTCGTTTGTACTCCAGGAGCAGGTTTCGGAACGTGCGGCCAGGGTCATGTAAGAATCAGTGCCTTCAATTCTCGTGAAAACGTAGTTACTGCTCTAGAGAGAATCTCAGCTGCTTTGAAATAATTACGGTAAGTGATTGGGAATATCGTTGCCTAGAGCTAATGCATCGCTGCTTAGCTCTTCTGCTAATTTACCATAGTCCGTTCCGTCCCAGTCCAGGCTTTGAGCTATATAATTATATTTAGCTATAATTTTACTCTCAGGACTAGGAGTTGTTATTTCTACTGAAGCAGAAAACTGTGCGGACGTTTTATCCGAAGTATTAATAAATCCTTCACATGTATTGAGAGTGATCGTTACATCATAGTCCCTACTCATATCGATAGGAAACGGTGCGAAATTTACGCTTGATATCCGCGGATTCTGTATAAGACCTGATTTAATAACTCGACCTAAGGCGGTCTCTAAGGGTTCAGCCCAACGGTTCAAATCCTGAATACTTACTTCGTTTGTATTTTGTTTAACAACAATAGAACGATTTTGTAAATATCCTGGAATTTCCAGTTTTGTTATACCCAGTCTAAGGCCAGAGCTGGATGGTGGAGTCTGAGTTGGTTTTAGCTCTGGACTTGTAAGTACAAAAAAACGGGTAGGGTCTACTTTGGCTGATGGAAGTATATGACAGCCAGCAGTTGTAAGAATGAGAGCTAAGAGAGGTATAAATAGGTGCGATCTCATGGTTTGGTAGACCTTCCTGTCAAAATAGAGGACGGATTGCGTTCTAAATAATCAGCTAGACGTTGTATCGATTCAGCGGCCTCAGAAAGCTGAGTAAGAGCACGGTGAGAGTCTGTGCCAAAATTTTGTTGGGTATCAATAAAATGTCTTAAGGTAACTGCAGTTGCGCTAAACTGCTGCATAGCGTCTTGGCTTTTCTTCAACGCTGCTTGCAAAGCATCTCCATTATTACCCGTTTGTTCGTTCACCGTCGCTAGAGTATCGTTAAGTTGTATTAACGAGCTTTGCATGGTGATAAGCGTTTTGTTTAAATTTTTTATAGTTTCTTTTAGTTCAGGAGATTTGGCTAAATCTTCATATGCAACTCCTGTTCTAATCCACTGATTTCCCAGTGCTTTTAAATCTAAGTCATTTACTTTGGCGCGAGTTTCAACAAGCAAACCTTTTAAGTTATTACCGATACCTTCGAAATCAACATGCCTAATTTTAGTGAGTATTTCGGTAGCACTAGCCTGGAATTCAGCAATCGTGGAAGGCATAGGAGGAACTACGGTATATTTCGAATCAACGAAATAATTTTTTGCATAGGGGTATTCTGTAGGATCATAGAAATCGAGCTCAACTACGAGAAGTCCTGTTGCCAAACCAACTACGCCTAATTGTGCGCGTAGACCATGATCAACTAAGGCCTTAAGTTGAGTTTGGTCACTCACATCTACTTCTTTGCCTTTCTCGTCTTCTATCATGTTACGATCAAATTCGCATACCACTTCTACCACAGAGTTTCGACGCGCTTGGTCGTACAAAATACGTAAGTCTACAACTTTACCCACAGCTACACCTTTAAATTTTACAGAAGATCCTAAGTTAAGGCCTTGTACTGATTCTTTAAAATAGACGACGAAACGTTGTTGGTGTCTTAAGAAATTTAAGCTACCGAAGAAAAGCATCGCTAGTACACCAATGGCAAATGCACCGATGACAAATGCTCCTACAGATGCTGTGCTCACTTTCTTCATGATTTATATTTAGCTTAGTGTTTATTCGTGGCTCCGCGATGCAAAAAATCTCTCACACGTGTATCAGTATTAAATTTTAATAAGTCATGTGGATTACCCTCAGCAATTATATTTTTTGCTACTCTATCCAGCATTATAACCCTATCTGCTAGTTCAAAAATAGATTCAAGTTCATGGGAAACAATCACCAAAGTTGTTCCAAAGGTTTGCTGAATATCCTTAATTTGGTGGTTTAGTTTTCTTGAAGTTATAGGATCTAGTCCTGCCCAAGGTTCGTCAAAAAACACTATAGCTGGATCAAGCACCAAGGCACGTGCAAGTCCGGCTCTTTTTTTCATACCTCCGCTAATTTCTGAAGGGTAGTAATCTTCAAATCCTTTAAGGCCTAGCTGTGCAAGTTTAAGCATTGCAATCTCATCTATCTCTTTTCGGTTAAGCGATGTATGTTCCTCCAATGGAAGTGAAACGTTTTGCCTTAATGTGAGTGAACTCCAAAGTGCACTGCTTTGAAATAGCATACCAATGTTCATAAGCTGAACTCTTCGTGTAGCTATATCCGCTTTTGAAAAAGGTTTACCTAAAATTTCTACATTTCCTTGTTGAGGGGCGTTTAATCCCACAAGTGTACGTAGCAGAGTACTTTTCCCGCACCCAGAACCTCCGATTATGAAAAAAGCTTCTCCTTGCTTAACTGTAAAGTTTACATCCTTAAGAATTTGGTTCTCTTGGTAGCTGCAATAAAGTCCCTGAGCTTCAATCGCAGCAGGTTTTCCGGTTTTAATGCCGTCTGTATTGGAAGTATACATGGTTAGATTCCTAAAGCGTGGAAGAGAACAGCAAAAATAGAGTCTGCTACTATGATGAGTAAAATAGCTGTAACCACAGCAGAAGTTGTAGCTTTACCCACTCCTTCTGCACTTCGCTCAGATTGTAAACCGCGCATACAGCCTGAAAGACCAATAAGTATACCAAATGTAGTTGCTTTTATAAGACCGGTACATAAATCAGTCAGATCTATACTGGACTGAGTTTCTATCCAATATGCAGAAGGCGGAATTTGAAGTACAGAGCCTGCTACAACCATTCCTCCTAAAATTCCCACACAATTAGCATAAAGTGTAAGTAATGGCATCATAAGACCTAAAGCCAGCAATCTCGGAATTACTAAAAAATCTACAGCTGAAATACCTAGAACTTCAAGTGCGTCTATTTCTTCGTTAGCACGCATATTGCCTATGGTAGCAGCGAAAGATGCCCCAGTCCGACCAGCAAGTATAATTGCTGCCATCATTGGTCCCATTTCACGCACTACAGAAAGACCAACTATATCTGCTATATAAATGTCAGCTCCAAATTGCCTTAGCTCTACTGCTGCTTGGTATGCTAGCGTAAGACCTACTAAAAAACTTATTAAACTAACTATAGGCAATGACATCAAACCGCATTCTTGGAGTTGAAACATCCAATCCTTCCATCTAAATTTATTTAATCGAGAAGGCAATCGAAGCATACCTAGATATGCTTCACCAACAAAACTAAGAATACCCTCAAAATTCAGCCAAGCTTGTAGCGTAGAAAGACCTACTGAATGTATAAAACTATCTTCGTGATGATTTGATGCCTTAGTATCGTAAACATGTTCTAGATTGTCTAAGAGTGCCTGCATTCTTGCAGGTAATTCTGCTAAATTGCATACCAAGTTATGCGTTTTAGACCAGGCTTTGATTTCTATTAAAAAAAGAAGTAGGGAACTATCCCAAGCTTCAAGGCTTGATACTTTAATACAAACCGAGTCTATCTCTTTACCGTTTGGTGCATAGTTAATCCAAGAAGGTTTTGAAGAAGAGATATGCCATACGCCGCTAATTGTAACATTTAGCGATCGATCTTTCTTCACTACGCTAACCTCTGCTAATGTTATAGTTTGACCTGCTACCATTCCATTTACATTGGTTTGAATCATTACTTAGGCCAATATGATTCTGAATATTTCATTCGATTAGTTGCTAAAAGTAATAATACTGCGTTTTTTTCATTTCATGGGCTTTCGTACATTCCTATTCGATCTCGACGGTACACTCGTTGATCATTTTCAGGCTATTCATAGATCCTATGTATACACTATGAATTGCCTGGGTCTGCCAAAGCCTACCCTTGAGCAAGTCCGATCTGCAGTAGGAGGCGGTTTAGAACGAGCCTTTTCAAAGTTAATCGCCGCTCAGTATCATAAAGAGGGTTTGGCGATTTACCGAGAATACTGGGACAAGACTATGTTAGATGATGTGGTGCTCTTACCAGGAGCACATAATTTACTAGATAAATTACACAAGCGAGGTGCTACGCTTGGCGTTTGTACAAATAAACATGGACCTTCCGCTAGACGTATTTGTGATCACCTAGCTATATCACGCTATATGAATGCTATTGTAGGTGCTGGAGATACGCCATGGCTTAAGCCTGCAAAGGAAATGACTACACACACTTTAAATCTACTCGGTTGCAGTACAAACTTAGCTGTCTTTGTCGGGGATTCACCCTATGATATTCAGGCAGCTCATAATGGAGGTATTGCTTCTTGGTGCGTAACGACGGGAACTCATACGGACGTAGAGCTTAAAACTGCTGGAGCAGATGCAATATATGCTAATTTTGATCTTATGGCTTTAGATCTAGGTCTTTAATCAAACACAGTTAATATAGATTAAAGTAAAGGTAGATGTTCAAGCGCTTGCCATATCTAACGCTGCACGTTTCTTTATTACTCATCTGTGGCTAATGTATCCTCTTCATCGGTAGGAGCGGCTAACTCTTTGACCGGAGTGGTTGAGAGGATTATATTCTTTAATGAAGAGAATCACTATACAATCGCAGAACTTAGACCTGAGTCTAATGAAGAAGGATCTAAAGTAGAGCTTGTTACAATAGTAGGGGCTTTACCGGGAGTAGAGTGCGGCGAGACATTACATCTAATTGGCGAATGGACTCGGCATTCACAGCATGGATCTCAGTTTAAGATTAATTCTTTTAAAAGTGAATTACCTTCGAGTGTACACGGAATAAGAAAATATCTAGGAAGTGGTTTAGTTCCAGGTATAGGTAAGGTGTACGCTAACAAGATTGTCGATGCCTTTGGGGCTGATACACTTCGAATTTTAAGTGAAGAATCTGGAAAGTTGCGCAAAGTCGAAGGCATTGGTGCTAAACGAGCAACTGCCATAAAAAAAGCATGGGATGAGAAAAAAACTGAACGAGAAGTCTATGTTTTTTTACAAACTTACGGAGTTACTCCAAGTCAGTGTGTAAAGCTTGTTGCTAAATATGGAGCAGAATCTCAGCGCGTACTGCTTAACGAGCCATACCGTGTAGCACGTGAAATTGATGGGATTGGTTTCAAAACAGCAGATAAGATAGCAATTAACATTGGATTTGCTAACGATGCTGCACCTCGTATCGATGCAGGCATTATTTATGCCTTAGATACATTACAAGAGGAAGGACATACAGCTTACGGAGAAAAGGAATTAAGAGATTACACTGCTAATCTTTTGGAGACGTCTACTGATCTTGTGCTCCTGCGCATTAAATCGCTCATAGAGTCTAAACAATTAGTCTTACAAGCAATACCTGAAATACCAGATGTATTTAGTCTTCTTAAGCGTAAGTCAGATTGGCCAACTCAGTTAATTCAATTGCCCAACAACTCTAGGGCTGAAGAAAAAATTGCTGAGTCGCTAGCTCGCATTAAAAAAGCTGGTAGTACTTTGCCACCGATTAAGGTTGATGCAGCTGTTGTCTGGGCGGAAGAGAAAGCTGGTTTTCAGTTCCATGATTTACAACGCTCGGCAGTTAGCCGTGCGCTTACACATAAAATTAGTGTTTTAACAGGAGGTCCAGGTACTGGAAAAACAACTATACTAAGAGCGCTTGTTGATATTCTTAAAGCTAAGAAAGTAAGAGTTCATTTGGCAGCACCTACCGGACGTGCTGCACAACGATTAGCAGAAACAACAGGTGGGTATGCTTCTACAATCCATCGATTACTCAAAACAGACCCCAATAGTGGTGGATTTTCTGCCAATGAATCTAAGCCGCTAGCAACAGATTTTTTAATAGTTGATGAAGCTTCTATGTTAGATAGCCGACTTGCTTCAGCATTACTTCAAGCAGTTCCGGCTAAAGCTCATTTATTACTAGTTGGAGACGTAGATCAATTACCTAGTGTAGGTGCTGGAGATGTGCTTAAGGATATTATAGCTGTAGGCGAAACTAATCCCGAGGAATTTATTAAAACTGGATCTAAAGCAGGTATTATTCCGGTAACTCGATTAGCTGTTATTTATCGTCAACAGGGTCAGAGTAATATTGTAACTATAGCTCACTCAGTAAACGGTGGTGATACTTCACCGCCCCCTGTAGTACCTAATGTAGAATCTATACCTGCTTGGAGTGACCTTACTTTTGTAGCAGCAGATTCTGCTGAGGATTGCGTTAGTAAAGTTATTGAAATTTGCACGGATTACATACCTAAGCATTTTGCATGGTTTCATCCTATAAAAGATATTCAGATCCTAGCACCCATGCATAAAGGAGTTGCTGGAGTCGCAAATCTAAATACGCAACTGCAAGCGAGTATAAATCGTTCATCTGGCAGAGGTATCCGTTTTGGAGCAATTGAATTCAAAGTAGGGGACAAGATAATTCAACTACGTAATAATTATGACAAGGTGCTCTTTAATGGAGATATAGGAACTATAGTTAAAGTAGACGGAATTGAGGGAACGCTCACAGCGGACTTTGATGGAGATAGACATGACTATACACGTGGGGAAATGGGTGAGATAGGACTTGCCTATTCAATTACAATTCACAAATCACAAGGAAGTGAATATCCTATTGTGATAATTCCTTTACTAAAAGGACACTTCATGATGCTTCAAAGGAATTTACTATATACTGCAATAACACGTGGTCGAAAAAAAGTATTTATTGTTGGCGAAGTTGCCGCTTACGGTATGGCCGTAAGAAATAGTGAAGCAAAAACGCGTACAACGCATTTAAGAGAAAAGATTATTTTTAATCAGACTGAGTCTCTAATAAAAAAGTAAGAATCAAGAAGCTCTTAACAGAAGTACTGGTATTTTTACTTTATGTTTTACCTCCCTAGACGTGGACCCAAAAAATAAGTCTCCAAAAAAAGCATGACCATGAGTACTCATTGCAATTAGATTACAAGGATTAGTCTCCACCCACCGAATTATCTCTTTTGCGGGATCTCCATAAGCTAGTACGGTTTCGGCTGCTATATTAGATTTAGTAAACTCCTCCTTGAGTTCTTTAAGATATTTTTCATCTAAACTAATTTCAGCACTTATTGCTAGTTTGCCGTGTGTTCTGGCTGCCCAACCATCTGCAACATGTATGAGTGTTACATGGCTTTTAGATGCTCTAGCTAGAGGTTTTATATGATCGATAATTGCTCGATCACTGGGATTTCCATCAAGAGTTATAAGAATATTAGCGTATAAGCTAGTAAGCTGTTTTTCCTCAGTGGTATTCATATTTAATGTATTACCGCCCATGCAGATTTGATAGAATCAGGTAAGCCAATAATATCCATAGCTGTAATTATAATAACAGTACTCCATCCAGTTATAAGTAAAAACCAACCAAGCTTCCATTTGCCCATAATAGCTTCTGAACTTGTGAAGTGAAGAAGTGGGATCATAGCAAAGGGCAGTTGCATTGCTAGGACCACTTGGCTTAAGGTAAGAAGATCAGTTATGCTAGAATCTCCTTTTAGGCCAATTACAAGAATTGCAGGGATGATAGCTAGAGCTCGTGTTATGAAGCGTCTTATCCAAGGTCTTAAGCGCCAATTCATAAAACCTTCCATTACGACCTGACCAGCTAGTGTTCCTGTAATGGTACTGCTTTGACCGCTGGCAAATAATGCTATCACAAATAGTAGACTAGCGGCAGTTGTACCTAAGAGTGGAGCAAGAGTGAGATAGGCTATTCTTATCCAGTCAGTGGAACTTGAAAATGTAATTACTTGACCGCCTGCAGCTGTAACAGATGTTTTACCGTAGAATACTAAAGCAGCTAAAGTCAATATAGCAGCGTTTACTAGAAAAGCTAAAATTAAGGAGCAAGTTGAATCTATTGTATTGAAGCGTATAGCGCTTCGAATTGATGCCTCGTCTTTCTGAAATTGTCTGCTTTGTACAAGTGCAGAATGTAAGTAAAGATTATGTGGCATAACAGTTGCACCAACAATACCTATTGCCACAAAAAGCATACCTGTTTGGCTAATGCTTGGATGGAAGAGTGCGTGGCCCATCTCTAAAAGATTTGGTTGTGTTTGCGGAATTACAAAAAGCTCTATCCCATAACAAGCCGCAATAGTAGCAACTAACACAAGAACGACAGCTTCAATTATCCTTATTCCAAAGCTTTGCAGCGCTAATAAAAGGAGTACGTCGATACTGGTTATTATTACTGCCCAAAAAAGAGGTATGTGAAATAATAAATTAAGTGCCAAAGCGCTACCTAGAACTTCCGCTAGGTCACATGCTCCAACAGCACATTCGCATAAAAGCCAGTTTGGTATGCGTGTCCAAGCGGGGTACCAGTCTCTACAGCATTGTGCCAAATCCTTGCCGGCCACTACACCAAGTCTTGCTGAAATGACTTGTAGAATAATTGCCATTAGGCTCGAAAGTCCTACTACCCAAAGAAGACCGTACTTAAATTGCGCTCCTGCAGCTAATGCAGTACCCCAATTTCCTGGATCCATGTATCCTACACTAATTAAAATAGCAGGTCCTACAAATGCGCGCCATTTTTTCCAGAAACTTGCTCCAATGTCAGGAATAGGAACGCTGTTATGCATTCCCTCAAGAGATATAGAACCTTGAAGTGAGTTGGACGGCTCCTTTCGTGGTGAAAGTCTAAAGATATTACGCATACTGCATCTTAGTCCCAACATCTCATACTTTAACCTTAATAACAACTTTCCTAACGTACGAGGGTTTATTTAACATGCAAGAAGGCTTATGCGCGTCTGTAGGATAAAAAATTGCGAATTGGCCTGCTTTACACGCGATATGATTACATTCGGTTGGATCAGCATAGAAGGCTACATCTCTTTCTAAATTATAAGCCTCCGTCAAAATGAGAGAATGAGAAGGCGCATAATACATGATCTCCTGGCCCTCGAAAATGTATTGGATGTCAATATGTTCTATATGAGTCTCAAACTTTTTTTCAATTGGAGGAAAAGTCAAATAGCTTTGAACTATAGCAAATACGTCGTCTCTTAAAATACTAATGCGCCCATCCGGTGTATTCACATTCAGATTCGTAAGCCATTCGAAGCCTACCGCTAAGCGTTTGTTTGTTTCAGCGTATATTTTAAAATTATCCAGTATATCGTATATCATTGTTATTAGATTAAGAAACAATTCTACGAATTAGAAACGATACGTCGATGTAGAAACTATTTCATCTAAACTTGTGTGTAGTATGTTTTAAGTTTACTTTGAGTAATGATTACTTTTTTACGTATTGTTTTTAGCTTCATTTTAATATCGATGCTATGCGTTACGAGCTGGGCTTCTCTTCACTGCCCATTATTTGGCGTCCCTAAAATTGTTTATACCCATCCCTGGTTTATAGCTACTCTGTTTGATGCCTACTGGGGATTTACTACTTTTACAGTTTGGGTATTCTATAAAGAATCGAACTTGTTTTCTAAAATTGGATGGCTACTAGCAATACTATCTTTAGGAAATATCGCTATTTCAGTCTATTGTCTTAATCAATTATATAAGATTAAGACCTCCAATGAACTAAGCAAATTGCTATCATTAAAAAGTAATAACTTAGACTACATTGGTATAACGCTAGGAGCAGTTGGAACAGCTGTAACAGTATATGCAGCTAGACATTAATAACTTTTAATCTTTCAGCGTAATTTCACAATTATCTCTCAGATTAAACTGAGAAAAAAGAATAGCGTTTGGCAGTGGGTTCGCGCCTCGATATGCCTGTATTTGTCTACCTGCTAAAATAGAAGGAATAACAAATGTGCCTGAATTACTGTTTATAACAGACGAGCTACCCGCATTTAAACCATTAAAATTTAAATAAATATAACAGTTATCACTAGGATGAGTATTATTTATAGTTATTGAATACAAATAATTGTAATTTAATATTAGATACTAATATTAGAATATACAGTTATTACTTAAAATTGGTTACTCACACGAATGCTAAACAAGAAAACTGAATTGGCTTTTATTAAAGATCTAACTAATTCAAACCTAATTCTTTCATCTTGTTTTTATATTTATCTAGAAATCCCTGATCTCTCGTAGATAGAGGCATACTAACTTCAAGTTCCATATATTCCAAAAGATCTTCCTCATCGTAACCCGTACCAAATCCTATATCTTCTTTAATAATTTTTTTAATTTCTTTCATATAATAACAGAGATAATTGAATATAGTTATGACAAACTGTGAACATTGCCCTTTATAGGGCCTTCGAATTTATTAGTTTAAAAAACTCAAACCAAAACTAAAGATTTTATATAAGGGTGAAGTAATAGGGTCTTATTATGGTAATTATTTACTAAAACTTAAATCATATCCTGTTGGTTCTTTTTTATAGAAACTCTTAAATTCTTATCTTTATTTTATTCTTTTCTACTTTTGAGCAATATTACCCAAAGCATCTCAAATTCTTTTTCAGAATAATGATTCCTGCTATGTGAGATTTCCAGATCTTATTCTGTCATATTCTTTAACTTAAGCTTTAAGCATCCAAGCGTGATCTACCTTTAAGGTGTCTTCTGTTTTGTTTACTTGTTTAGCAAGATTCTTCAGGGAAACCCTCAACCAGCGGATAACCAGCCATGTACGAGACCTGCAATACAGTGCCCACTTTGCGGAATAGCAAAATCTGGATGAATTCGCCCAAACTGCGGTCAAGCGTGGAATGCAGGCTGGCTCACGTGACACTCGTGCGACGGACGCTGCGGTTCGAGGCTCCACCAATTGAGTCCAATCCAACCCAGACAACTTGAGAGATTGGGCACCTAAGGACAATGGGCATTATTATTTTACTTAGAACTTGCTTCCGCACATAGCTGCCTGGCTGTGCGTTGTCGCTGCCGGGAATCTACGCCGCAGCGCTTGCGCAGCAAGCCGTAGCCTCCACTCGCAGGCAAGGCGTGGGAAGGCTCAGTTGATGTCATTTTAAAAGATCAAATATGATTGCTTATAGGTATTTATTTTGACCTAGTGATCATATATTATCACTTAAAACAGAGTCAGACGTGCTTCGTGAGATCGCCGATTTGGTGCGGTCTCATCGGCTGGCTTTGCGCTGGCGCCAGGACGACTTGGCCCAACGCAGTGGGCTGGGCATCGCCACCTTGCGGCGGTTTGAGCGCTCCGGGCAAATCGGGTTCCAGGGGCTCGCCAAACTGCTGGTCACGCTGGGCCTTGCCGATAATTTTCTGACCGCACTCAAGCGCCCGGCGGACGCCCCCAAGAGTATCGCGGCATTTCTCGCCGTGAAAGGGCCGGCCAAACCAAGGCGACGGGCACCCGCTGCAATCAAATCCCCTTAACTGATGGCCGTGATCGAACCCAATCTGCTCCAGCTGAAATTTCTCGGTAGTCATGGCCTGTCAGCGCCTATCATCGAGAGTTAGCCACTACCTACTTTGCAACCTTCGGTCAGTATCGGGTTTAGACGCGACCTGACGCGACAAAACGCGAAGACTCTCCTCAGGTAAAATGGTCGGGCCGGGGAGATTCGAACTCCCGACCTCTTGCACCCCATGCAAGCGCTCTACCAGGCTAAGCTACGG
>Ga0209188_1000081_pt1 | contig 113031 bp, 118 predicted proteins | sample C_130625_EF_Meta_FD_187307 | JGI IMG/M metagenome (GOLD analysis project Ga0209188, IMG submission 187307) | Freshwater microbial communities from Lake Croche, Canada to study carbon cycling - C_130625_EF_MetaG (SPAdes) (version 2) | ecosystem: Environmental > Aquatic > Freshwater > Lake...
TTTTTATTTAAATTTTTTTTTTTATAATTTTTTTTTTTATATTCTATAAAAAAAAACATAAAGTGAAAGGACTATATAAAGAAAAGAATAATGTCTCTTGAAAGCAAGACGTTGGTGAAGGATGTTGTGTTGTCCAAGGAAACAATACAACGATTGATACGAGATATAAAGGAGATAATAAATCATCCATTATCGGACAATGGAATTTATTACAAGCACGATGAAGAAGATATATTAAAGGGATACGCCTTGATAGTAGGACCTTCAGATACACCTTATTTTGGTGGTTATTATTTTTTTGATATACAATATTCGAATGATTACCCACATAGTCCTCCAGTGATAAAATATTGTACCAATGGAGACAATGTTCGATTTAATCCGAATTTATATACTTCTGGAAAAGTATGCATTTCTCTCTTGAATACATGGCGAGGAGAACAATGGACATCATGTCAGACTATTTCAACTGTATTATTGACTTTGTGTACACTATTATGCAAGGACCCTTTATTGAACGAACCGGGTATCACGAATACGCATCACGATTTTGAAAAATATACGAAAATCATCGAATATAAAAACATAGAAGTAGCACATATGTATATGATGCAAAAAAAGATTGGATATTTTCCGAGTCATTTTGAAATATTTACGGAAGAAATGGAAGAATATTGTAAGCAAAATAGTCTTTTGATATTGAAATATCTAGAAAGAAAGAAGCAAGAATACGCACGGAAAAAAAACGGAGTAGAAAAAGTAGCAACTATATTATATAGTATGTGTATTGAGTTGAATTATAAAAAATTATATGAATCGTATCGATCGTTTTGTATGGAACGTGGTTTTATTTCAAAAGAAGAAATAGTTCCTTCTATCAAGAAACGCGTGGTTAAAAAGACGTCGATAGCAGCAAAAGAGTCAAATTAAAAATTGATGGAAAAAATACTTAAATAAATAATGTAAAACTATAATAGACGATGCATTTTTGTTCCCAATGTTCGAATATGTATTATATTCGCGTAGATGCAGAAAATACCAACAAATTGATATATTATTGTAGACATTGTGGAAATGAAGATCATATGATTACATTGGAAAGTGTTTCTGTATCCAAGACACAAATCAAGCCAACACAACAGACATTTTCACATTATATAAATAAATATACAAAATTGGATCCCACATTACCAAGAATCAATCGTATTTTATGTCCAAATGCGGAATGTGCTACCAACAAAGAACAAAAGGAGCGTGAGATTATTTATATTCGTTACGATGATGTCAATATGAAATATGTATATTTATGTTCTACATGTGATATTGTCTGGAAGGCGGATTCTGCACATACACAAGTCTAGACAATATGTTTTATAGTAAATAAAATAAAAAATTGATTTTATTTACCATTGTTTTATTAGAGATACAAAAATGGAAAAGGAAGATGAACCCTATGAATATTCTTCGGAAGAGGAAGAAGAGGAAGAAGAACCTGATATCTTGGAGGAAGAAGAAGAACCTGATATCTTGGAAGAGGAAGAAGAACCTGATATATTGGAAGAGGAAGAAGACGAGATAGAAGATGATATGGGAGAAATGGATATTATTGATAAAGAGAATGATGAAGACGAAGATGAAGACGAAGACGAAGACGAAGATTATCTACAAAAATTCAATCGCGATATTAACAAAAATTATCTAATTGATTTTCATCCGGAATCAGTAATGCATAATGAAATAGAAATTGCAGCACTTACTACAATTGTTCGTGACAAGGATAATAATGTGGTGGATGATTTGCATCGCACCATTCCTTATTTAACAAAATACGAAAAAACGCGTATTTTGGGACAACGTGCCAAACATATCAATGCAGGTGCAAAAGTCTTTGTCAAAGTTCCAGAACATACTATTGATGGTTATTTGATTGCTGAAATGGAATTAAAACAAAAACGTATTCCTTTTATTATTCGCCGTCCTATACCAGGTGGAGGAGTTGAATATTGGAATCTAAAAGACTTGGAAATGATTGATTTCTAGTGTAAAGAAAAAAGAGAATCCAAAAACAATTTGTTTTTTTTTGCATCATTGTATCCATTGTCGAATAATTCTACAAAATTACTATTATTACGGATCAATAATTGTTGAAAATTGATACAATTGGTTACTTCTGATTGTTTCCATAAGGATGGAGAAATATGTAAAGTTGGTTTTTCAGTATGTAAATAAGGATAACGACTGAATCCTCCATCAAAACTATATACATTGTGATATTTGTTCAAGAAACCACCTGTTATAAAGGGAATATGCGAACTGGCGATACACGCTTCAATAGCATCTTCCAAATCTGTAAAATCAGAAACAATTTTGGTTTTCCAACGTAATCCTTGTAATACTGTAATACCAATATATAGACGCTGCAAATCAAAATCGTCTTTTGTATATTTCGATAGAATGCATTCCTTTATTTTTTTTTCTATTTCTTGTATAGAACCCGAGCTCTTGACTACATTGTTCTCCAAAATGGGTACAAGCAATTCATATGGGTCTCGTTTGAATGTAAAGAAAAGTGCATTCCACGCTCCCGCAGAAGCACCAGAAAATACAAATGTATCAAGTGAATATTGTTCCTTGATATATGTAACAATCCCTGAAACATAAAAACCCTTGAATCCAGCAGGAGAGAGAGAAATAATTTTTTTATCTGTCCATAGGTTTTTTTGAATAGTGGGAAATACAGATTGTGTTTTACATATTCTTATGCCATAAACAGTCAAAAAAAAGGTAGCTAATATAGAATAATATATCATATACATTATATAGAGAGAAATAATCGTAAATAAATTACGTTTGTAAAATAATAAAATTAATATATATATAAAATATACATATGAAAGCAGCACTTTGTTTTCTAATTAGTTATGATCATAAGCTTAACAAAGAACATATATGGAGAGAATGGATAGAACCAAACAAGGATATATTGGAAGTATATGTGCATTATAAAGAAAAAGAAAAAATTAAATCAGATTGGTTGCGAGAAAAAGCTATTCCCATAGAATGGACAGTTGAAACAGATTATACTCACGTTGTACCTGCTTATTTTTCTTTATTACAATATGGTTTACAACAACGAAACATACAATGGTTTTGTTTTGTTACAGACGCTTGTGTACCAATTGTATCACCTTCTCAGTTTCGTGAAATGTTTTTTCTTTATTCCTCTTATTCTTTAATGTCGTGGCGAAAACCGTGGTGGAATATTTGGTTGTGCAAGCGCGCAAACTTGCATTTATTTGATTCTGTCTTTCATTTGGGACACGCACCTTGGTTCGTTATTTCACGTTCTGATGCGTTACTATGTTTAGAATTCAAACGTAAATATAGAAATACATACAAAACTATATGTGCGGGTGTTATCGCAAATGAGTCAATTTTTGCAATCATTTTAAAAGCAATGGGTGCATTGGATAGAGTTAAAAATGTTGAAACAACTGCGACTGATTGGTCGCGTATGATGTCACCTACAAGTCCTTTTCTTTTTACAACAGGCGACGCAAAGGACCGTGTTTTTATTGACGATTTTATTAAGAAAAATACACATACAATGTTTCTTCGGAAGGTGGATACATCTTTTCCAGATTCGATACTGAGAGAATATATTCGAGAGAAACCTGTTTCTTATATAAAACAATGTCAACGATTTTTTATAGAAAAAAAAGCACTTTTTTTAAATAAAATGGATTGGATAGATATATTCCTTATCACTTTACTTGGAGTGGTAGGTTCTTGGCTTATTCTCAAAAATAATCGTTACTAACATTTCCGATGATTCTAACATTTCCAATGATTTCCACAAGTAATACAATTTACAAATGTAGTCATTGGCTCATCCGCAGAACGTGTTTGTACTTGCGTAAAGGTACATTTTTTGGACCTGCATTTTCGACAAGTAAATGTATCAGTGGAAGCTTCAATAGTGGTTTCATATTTGTTTTTGTCTCGTTTTATTTTTTCCAAAATCATGGCTTCCCATTTCATTGGTTTTAATTCTTGGTGTGACATAAAAGCAATGTCTTGTGACTTTAATGACTCATTGTTTACATCTTGTACCAATGAATCATTTAAATTCATATAAATACTTCGTAATCGATCGATGTAAATTTGAACAAAATATGGATTGTCCCATTTTTTGACCACTTTTCGGAAATCAGCTTCTTTCAATGCATAATTGAAAATACCTCGTTCCAAATTACACGCGTTTTTTTCATTTTTAAATCGCTCATTGAAACGCACGCTTATTTTTTTTCGAAATTCATCCGGATTATCAATAGTTCGCATAATGTATAAATATATACTCTTTGTGTTTATATTTATATCGAAAATCAATTTTTTATACAATTTATGTTAGATGTTAGGGTTAGGGTTAGGGTTAGGGTTAGGGTTAGGGCAAAAGCGACGATAATTTATAGATATACTTCCTCACTAAGTTCCGAGCCGATGTCTGCTAGTTCAATCATTTCTTTACCATCTGCATCGGAGTTTTCATTGTCATCATCTTCATTTGAATCATCGTCGCTGATAGAACAAGAATCATATTCTTCATCTTCTTCTGCATCACTGTCTACGACGAAACCGTCTTTCAAATAACCATGTTTTGTTTTTTTATCCGCGGGAATCAGTTTTAATTCATCTTCTTCTTCCTCGTCTTCTGCTGCTGTCGCATTCAAATCTTCGAACCCACCAAATAATTTTTCATATATCTTGTTCCATAATTCCACGGTGAATACAGATACATCCTTCTGAATGTCTTTAGCGTCCTTTTGGAAGCTTTTGACTTCCACTATTTCTACCCCCACAATGACAATTGTTCCAAAGAATAAGACATTATCAATAGGGGGTGGAAAATCATACTTGTTCTCCGTGTTTGCTTTACCTTCTGTTTTTCCATACACTGAAACATTGTATTTCTTTCCTTCACATTTGGTTATCCACGTATGCTGTTTACCAAAATGGGTGGGTACCTTGAATCCACATTTTTTATATAATTCTTCTTCTTTGAATTCTTTAATCAATAATGATTTTAATGAGCCATTTTTTTCTACCAATATCACTTGCATCTTACTCTTTTTTCTGGGTTGTCTTTAAATGTTTATGATATAAATATTAAATCGGCTGTGTTATAAATATGCGAAAGAAATAGTATTATAATATATGTTTTTTTGGATACTTCAAATATCCATTTTTTCTATCTTATTTATTTTTTTGGTTCATCATTTAATTACCTATTTTACAGCGACCTTGACTGTTCCGAAAATAAAAGATTTAGTAAACAAACCTTCCAAAAAATACGAAGAAATGTTTTCTGTTATATATAAAGAAAAAGAACCAGATCTTGTATTACCACCTTCCTTTTCTGACTCTGAAGAAAAAATAAATATGAAACTTGAATTGAAAAATTTTATCAAGGAAAAAATGCAGGATACAAGATTCGAACCTTCTTCTATGGAATCTTCTTTTGCATTCCAAAGTATTTCTTAAAACAACTTAAAGAATGTATATCAATATATGATATATAATGGCATTGTCTCGATTTCCCAATGTGAAACTTTCTTATGAAAAAATAATACATAAGAAGGTTTATGATGCATTTTGTTGTTTGACTATTCCCGAGGGTGAAAAATGTTTTGCGTGGTTCACTCAACAATTTGAATGCATTGTTATGTATATTTCTGAAGATAAAATGATTGATCACTTTCATACATACTCGTTATTGAGTGCATCATATCCTTTGTGTGAAAGGGGTACTATTTTGTTTGGTACTGTCTTGCAAATCGGGGATAAAAACTGGTTTCATACAGAAGATGTTCTTTATTACAAGGGTCAATTTACGGACCATATTTCTATTGAAAAAAAGTGGTCTATTTTGCGTGATATTTTTGTACAAAAAATGATTGATGTGGATGGGATTCATTTTGGTCTTCCTCTTGTTTCTACATCATTGGAATATTTACGTAAACAGATACATGATTTACCATATACCATACGTTATATTCAATTTCGAAGGAATTCTGACCGTTATTTATATCATTTACCAATGACGTCTTTTGAAAACACGACAACAGACATAGCTATTTTTCTTGTGAAACCTGATATACAAAATGATATTTATTATTTGCGTTTATCAAATGAAAAAGAAGAGCGTATGGCATCTATACCTGATTATAAAACGAGTGTGATGATGAATCGATTGTTTCGGAATATCAAAGAAAATCAAAATTTGGATGCTCTAGAAGAAAGTGATGAGGAAGAAGAATTCGAAAACAACAATGTTGATAAATATGTATACTTAGAGAGAGTATATCGAATGGTATGTCGATACAATCGAAGATTTGGAAAATGGACACCATTGCGTGTTGCCAAACCGGAAGACATTGGGATGTCAAATGCAGATATTCTTCGTTTAGAAAAGAATAAAATATACAGATAATATATGCGAGTAACACCAATTACAAATGCAAATCTAGATAATTCACATTTTTCAGGTAATTTTGGAGGTACAAGTGGTGCAAATTATAATTATGGATATCCGAATACAACGCGAGGTGGCATTGATGCTGCGAGCGCGTCTGGATTAAAAGGTGGTGCAATGGCTATTTCTAAAAGAAAAATTAAAAATATAGTTAATTTATATAGAATGCCTAGGGGTAAAAAAACGAGGACAATGAAAAAACGTAGATTGATGTCGTTATATAAAAGGTCTGGATACAGTCGTAAACTTAGTCGTAAACTTAGTCGTAAACTTAGTCGTAAACTTAGAGGCAGTCGTAAACTTAGAGGCGGAAGCTATCATCAATATGGAAGCCAAATTCCCAATACACCGAGTTATTCTATTGGACATTCATTTTTGAAAGCGTCAGAATTACCTTTAGCAAATCCTCCACCTTTTCAGAGATTGCCAAATACTACTAACGGTGTCGATAATTTTAGTATGAAAACAAAAAGCGGGTTTCAATTTTGGTAAATTGTTACAATATTATTTATTTAGTCAGTTTTATTAATTTAAAAAAAATAAATAATATGAAGATAATATATAAATGGATATTTCAACATTGAATGATTTAAGCAGAATTAGACCTGGTATGAGATTTAGTATTGGTGGAATGATAGGACATACAGAGTATACTATTGCACAGATATTCTTACCTAATAATAGTAGTAACCAAGGTAGTATGCCAGGTAGTATGCAAGGTTATTCAAATAATAATAATCAACTTTATGATAGATCAGGGCATCGTGATATGTATAATCAAAGAGGTTACACAGCATTTGAAAATGAAGATCAATATCAAAAACAATTTAATTCAGTGTATGGTGATGAGAATAGTAACGGAATGAATGAAGTCATAGCAGAAGTTTTTGAAACTAGGAATCCGAGTAACAAAGCGGATGCGACATTCATAAAAGGGTTTCATGGTTCTCAACAATATCAAAGTGGTCTATTTAGCAGCTCGCCAAACAACTACAGAAACGAAAACGGAAACTACAATCAAATTCAAGTGGAACTTATTCCCACAAGTGGTTATCATTTTGTTCCTGTCATTCCATCAACTGATTATAGAAATGGTGATTTTAATCCACAACAGGGTTGGATGGGTGGTGGTAAAAGAAAAACAAAAGGAAAGTCCAAGAAATTGCGAAGATCACGACGAAATAGAAAGTAATTATTTCAATGTAAGTAAACATCGACCTTGTAGTAACTCATTCGTTGCAGGTGTTTGAGAGAAAACAGTGAATCCTTGTTTTCGGTAATAGGCGCGACGTTTTTGCCATTGTCGTTGAAACACGTCGTGTTTATCGACAAAATCAAATAGTGTCGGATTCGTTACCACGTGTTTTGTCCGTAAAATACGCCCCACTATTTGAACCACATCCGTTTTCGGAGTAATAAGAAATTCTGTATTTAGTGAAGGAATATCGAGTCCTTCAGAACACATTGAATATGTCGCCAAAATAATTTGCCGTTTTTCACTGCGTTTTAGTTCCGCTTCTTTCATTCCACCCACATAGTATCCCACCGACGCAATATTTCTACAAACAATGGCACGATACATGTATTCTAATATATTCAAATTATGTGACATCACCAATATATGGGCTTCTTCCATAGATTTTCTATTGGGAAGAATAGCAGAAAATGGTTGTTGATCATATTGAAGTACATGGCAGCATAGAGGGCATTTGGGTCTTGTTCGATCTATTTTTTTAGAAAATAATTCTAAACAAGGCATACAATAAGCGATTGTATTGCAACACGTGTTTTGCATCAAACAATGTTCCGTTTTATGGCATTGCTGGCACGGAGGATATTCTTCTTTTTCTCGCTTGATGGTGTCTTCTTTTTGTAAAAACTTATCCAATACGGATAATATAAATTCAGTGCGACGATTATAACTGCATAATTTGCTTATCATTGTCGGTAGTTGAGGTTGCCCTCTAAAATCAGTTACTGTTTCATTGAATTCTTCGTCATTCACACTGTATTGAATGTGATGGACTTCGACTGTAGCGTCGCTTTTTTTCACGGCTTTATGAACAATATCACCCAGAAAATATTTGAAAATACGTGTCGTACCGTCTTTGCGTTCCATTGTAGCAGATAACCCTAGCATATAAGGAGTTACAATTTTAAAGAGGGCTTGGGAAAATGTTTGACTACTTATATGATGTACTTCGTCAATAATGGTGAATCCAAAGGATGAAAAGGTGGAAGGAGGATAGTCTTTTTGTACTAGACTCTGAAGCATACAAAGGACAATGTCTTTGTTTTCAATATCGATGATAGGGCCTTGTATTTTTCCAATCCGAGCAGCGGGTATGAATTGTTGGATACGCTCTATCCATTGGTTCATCAAGAATTCCTTGTGCACAATAACAAGTGTTTTTTTTGCAATCTTTGTCAAAATATAGAGTGATGCGGATGTTTTTCCCCACGCACAAAATAGTTCCAATAATCCCCCTTTTTTTATTCCCTTTTCAACAGTATTTAAAAATATTTCTACAACAGGTACTTGGTAATCGCGTAGTGTTCCGCAAAAAGCTATGTCTATTGAGTCACCTTCAGAAATAATAGATGTATATGGTGGACCCCATTTTTCTAGACCATAATAATAAGGAATGTATATTTTATTGGTGGATTCACGGTATACGGAAAATGTAGTCGATTTATCAATAACAGGAGAACCGTGATTTTGAGGTTGCACAGTTAAATCCTTTTTTATCATTTGTATTTCTTCTTGTGAAATGTTTTTTTTCCATATAGTATAACCTTTTGGGCCGAGATAACATTTGTTACAATCATTTTTAATCATTGTTGTATCTTATAATTATAAACTTTGTTTTTATATTCAATTTTTACAATGCACAAGATAAAATCTCATTGTATGATATATGGATTTTTTAAAGAATCAGAAAAATATAGGAGAATCTATCTTGGCAATCCTCTTTCTTATTTATTTGATTCTGGGAAGCAAAACACCAATCTTTCTTGCCAAAGGAATTGATACTTTGTATGGAAAAGCCATTGTGGTTATTATTGCACTCATATTGTTTGTCAAAACCAATCCCATTTTAGGTGTTTTAGCATTCTTTGTGGCGTATCGTTTGATTCAAAACTCTTCTTTCGTCACAGGAACATATGGGTTGGAAGAATATATGCCTACAGAAAAAAAGAAGCACACAGAAATGACAGAATACAATCAATTTCCTTACACTTTAGAACAAGAAATTGTAAAAAAAATGGCTCCGATAAACCGTAATGGACAAAAATTCCATAATCATTATACATTTCAACCTGTTTTGGAAAACTTGCATCAGGCATCATCTGTTCATAGATAAATATATAATATAATTCATTACAAATATATTATAAAAACTTTTCATACCTTTTTATTATTTTCGGGGTTTTCAGATTTATCATCACCGAAAATTATATTTGTAATACTGTCTGGTATCATTCTTCCATAAGTTCCATTATAGAGACCTCTTATATTTCCTTTTGCAAAATCACTACCTAGTTTATTTGCTGTATCTTTTACCGAAGTATAAATACTATTTTTTGTTATTGTTTCTGTACCTGTGTCTTTTATTTGGGATTGTAATTTATTCAAAAAAGAATTATCAATCTTTTCACCTACAATAAATTTAAATACGGTATAATATATAATAATAATAACCACAAAGGAGACAGTGAATAGTAACAATACTATGGCTGGATTAGTAAACGTATTTATTAAATCATTTTGTGATGATTTTTTATTGAATTCTACTTCTTTTTTCTCTCTTGTATTGCCTGTGGGGGAACAATCAATATAAATATTATCGTCTGTTACATTGACTTTGTTTGCACCTCCTTCGTTATAATAGAGTGTATCACTTGGTTGATAAGGGTCAGATGAAGGAAGTGAATACAAAGATTGAAGTCCTTTTATTTTACCGGCATCCAAAAAAATAGCGTTACTTGTATCATATACAATAATATTGGCGTTGGATGTGGGTGAGATATAATAATAAAAAGCAGAAGTAGGCACAATAGAATTCAATGTAAACTGAGTAACTGGAACATTCATAGGATCTCCATATTGCAACAAAGGTTTAGATACAATTGCATCCACAATTTGTTCTAAAAGAAGTGTTCCTTCACTGGATACAACACCATATGATAATATTGGGATACATACCAACAAAGGAGAACCTGATTGCAATGAAGAATGTTGTATAATTATTTCTGCATCAGCAACTCCATTGGTAAATGTGTGAATGGAAGGGCTATATAGTTCAATTGTTTCTACTTCGTAATGGAGAGAATTGAATACGACGGGTGGGACGGAAGATTTATCATAGGTGAGAGAAATAAAACTGCCGAAATTTTGTGCTTTGGATGTAGAGGTTGTTGTATATTGATAAGAATAAAAACATTTTTCATCACATTTACCTGACATGGTTTGTTTCGAAATATTCATAAGGGACTATAATATTATAAGTATATAAATAAAAAATATACTTTATTTATATAGAAAATGAAGTTGACTAAAGGAAAAATCAATAAATTATATAAGAAAAAAAAACAGTCGATGAAAAAAGGAAAGAAGCTTTATTCAAAGCGTGGTTTACTTCAGACCTTTAGAAAAAGGAGACCATTGGATTTATATAGGAAAACATTGAAGCAAAGAGGTGGTCAAGGTGAAAATGATCAACCTTCTAAGTCCTCATATTTTTCAAGTATGAGAAGTATTGGAAGCAGTATTGGAAGCAGTATTGGAAATAGTGTAATTAGTGTAAGTAAAGCAATAAACGGTAATAAGGGTCAAGTATCTGTAAAAACAGATGAAAAACTAAAAAATAATCCAGATGATAGCCAAAATAAAATGAACAAAATAAAAACAAAAATGCAAGAATATATAGACAAAAAAATAACATCTGATGATGAAACAAAAAGGCAACAAGAAAGGAATAAATTACTAAATGATGAAATCATAAATATTGATAAAAACATTAAATTTTTCGATGATCAGCAAAGTAAAATATTCAAAGATAGACAGACAAAAGTGGATAGTATAAATAAAATCATTCGTGACATTAACAAGAATCCTAATTTCATTCGTGACATTAACAAGAATCCTAATAATACTACAAAAATACAGGAAATTTCTAATTCAGAAATAGATGACGAGATTGAAAGAGAATTTACAAAAATAGCAGCTTCAAGTAAAACTGAAATAGCAGCTTCAAGTGAAGGAGCTTCAAGCGAAGCAGCTTCAAGTGAAAGTAAAACTGTTCAAAGCGAAGGAGCTTCAAGTGAAAAAGCAGCTTCAAGTAAAACTGAAATAGCAGCTTCAAGTGAAGGAGCTTCAAGTGAAAGTAAACCTCTTCAAAGTGAAGGAGCTTCAAGTAAAACTTCAGATGCTACTACATCCAATAGTCAAGTAGGTATCCAGGATATTCCTAGTCCTGTTGAATTAGAAAAATATAACGAAATATCACGAAAATTAAAAACAGGAATTGATGAATTAGAATTACTAAAAGGTCCACTAACTAAATATTTTGAAAATGTAATGAAATATTTGCCAGATAATAATTCTGCTTTGAATAATGCTAGGGAATATAAAGATTTAACGCAAAAATATGCATTTATATGCACATTACAAATTGAATATTATGGTATACGAGATAAAGAAACAGGATTGTATCCCCTAGGACCTGGTGTATTATACTATTTATATATACGAAAAAAAGTAGTGAATGATTTGCAAAAACAATACAAAGATAGTAATTATCAAGCATATGAACAGAGGAAAAATGAGAGAAGTGCAAAGATAAAAGAATTACAGGAGACAGATCCAATGACAGATGAAATAAAAGCACAGATAACTAAATTGAAAGCAGAAGGCGAAGAGGATAGGTTAAAAAATGGAACTGGAAAAATATCAGCACTAAAGAGATTATTTTCAAGTAAACCAAAAACTCGTGAACAATTAGCCAAACAATTAGAAGATGAAAAGAAAGCGCTAGAAGAAAATAACAACAAAGCATCGAAATATAAAAAAATGAAAGGAACAGACGATGACCCTGAAAAAAATGATACAGATATATTTTCACCTCGAAAACCAAAAGAAGAAGAAGATAAAAGTGTGACAAAAGAAGAAGTAAATCCTGATTTATTACAACAAATAGAAGCAGATAGTGATCATTTTATTATTGATTCCAATATTGGAGAATTGGAATATAAATTTTTATTGGTATTACGAGAGATGATACAAAAACACGCAGGAGATTCTAGTGGACGTGCACAAGATTCTGAAAGTAGTACTTTGGTTAGCACAAAAACTACAGCAACTGGAAATGCTCTAGGTAAAAAAAACGACACTTCTGAACCATTAATTGATATAACAGATGAATATCAGTTTTCGGATCCATTGACATTTCAGAATAAAGGATTAATTAGATTATTGGGTATGATATATTATAAAAATAAACAAATATTGTCTATAGCTGAAAAAGTAGCGACAGTTGATGGAAATTTAATAATAGATGAAAGCATAACCATAACGCAAGAACAAAAGAACATATTAAATACATATTTACAAAAAGGGTTCAAGTCACACAAATCTTTTTGGATTTCGCTAGTTTTAAAAACGTTAAATTTTTATATATCTTTGACTCAAGAAAAAAGAGCCGAAATACCTTCAACTAATTTCTTTCAGGATGAAAAATTTTATATTGAAAAGATAATTGTTCCTTCTATCCCAGAATCAGAAAGAGAAAATGTAAAAAATATTCTTTTGAAAATAAATACACCCGAAAATTTAGAAGAAATAAAAAATTTAAATACTGAGATTCTAAAATACTTTAATATTAATGGTTATAGACGGTTTGATTTAGAAGTACCAAAAAATCCTAACAATTTTTTAAGTAATTTTACAAGAGAAAAAGCAGAGTTAGGGCAAAATGAAAAAGGATTAGGGCAAATTGATGGAGAAGGAGAAAATGATGGAGAAGGAGAAAATGGTGGAGAAAATGGTGGAAAAGACGACGGTTCAGTCGATGATGCAACGTTATTTAAAGAAATGGGTATGTTAATAAAACAAAATATAGAATTACCGAACACAGCCAATGAAGAGAATGTTGCAGGGTTAGAAGGACCAGGACCAAATGATTCAATGATACAACAGACACAGACAAATTCAGAAGGAATTGCTCCAAGAGAAGATGTTGCAGGGTTAGAAGGAAATGCTACAGGTTCAAGAGAAGATGCAGATCAAAGTGTTGCAGCGTTAGAAGGAAATGCTAGAGGAGAAAATGCTACAGGTTCAGAAGAAAATGCAGCGTTAGGAGAAGGAAATGCTAGAGGAGAAAATGCTACAGGTTCAGAAGAAATGCAGCGTTAGGAGAAGGTGTTGCAGGGTTAGAAGGAAATGCTACAGGTTCAGGAGAAGATGCAGCGTTAGGAGAAGGTGTTGCAGGGTTAGATCAAAGTGTTGCAGGGTTAGATGTATCAGGAACAAATGATTCAATGATACAACAGAGACAGACAGGTTGAGAAGGAATAAATTTGTTTGACCCATCAAAAACAAAATAAAACAGCAACATAATAAACATTATTTCGAATATAAAAATAATGTTTACAAATACGAGAGAGACGGAATATATTGTATGGAAGTATTATCATATATTGTCACGTGAAATGCTTGCTTGTAACCTTCTACAACAACAGTATCTTTGTCATACACGCTATCGACGCCATATTCATTCATACCATTGCGCCCCTTTACCAGAATAGGTAATTTTACACTGTTGTTTTGGTCACTCATTGTATAATATTGCCATTTATCGCGATTGGTAAAAAGTGGACGACCCATTAATGGCAAAATGCGTTCATTTGTGTTATCCTGTTTATGCACAGGCGTCAAAATACCAATTTGTCGATAAGAAGAACCATAATTGTAACCTATGTTGGTAGGTATATTGATGGGCATATCAGGTGGTTTCAAAGGAGGGGCGTATGGATTCATCAGTGTATCTCCTGGAATATTTGTAAAAATAGTATTGGGTTTTGAAGTAAAAGGTGGAAGTGAATATGTGGGTGGTTGTTGTATCCAACGCACTTCTTCTTTCACATTATAACGCGGAAAGGCAAAATAGAGGACAATAAAGATAATCAGTAAAGTAAATACCAATGTCATATTTTCAATGCAAAAGGTTCCTGGTGGACATTTTTTGCTCATATATTACTCAAAGTATTTATCATTTGTAAATTTAAGGTCCTGAATCACCAGGACCAAAATTCTTTGCAAATCCAGCGATACTGTTCAAACTATCCATATCAAATCCTTTCAACATTGATTTTGCATTGTCTAACAATGGTGTCATTTGTTTCATTGCATCTACCAATTGCATTTGTTGTCCCATTAATTTTTGTGTATCATCAGTCAATTGCTTAATACCTTCTCCTCCTAAAATTCGATCCAAATCTTCATAAGCATCTTCCACAGTGCTGGCATAATCAATACGATTGCGTTTCTTGTTGCTCATTACATTCATTCCTTCTCCTTCTTTTGTCGGTTCCAATGGTGTCACAACTGTATCTAATGTGGATGTTTTGGGTTTGCTTTTTGGCTTATCTTTGACTGGTTCTTTCGTATCTTGTGTCATGGTGCTTTTTTTTGCAGGCGCTTTTTTTTCCTTTTTATCATCTTCATCCTTTGTGGCATTTTCTAATCCTTCTCTCACTTTATTACCTACCATTAGAAGATTGGTTACAACAATGGCTATTGCAAATACAACCACCAAATTTTTACTAAAGTGAAAGGTTAGGTATGAGACAAGGGTAAAAAATATAACAGCGTTGATTTTTCCGTGTAAGAGATATCCTAACACATTAATAACTGCTAAAAAGAGAACAAAATACAAAACAATCTCATTGTTAAGAATTTTTGTTATGGTTTTGGATAACTTCATCTATATATATTACTTTGTAAAAAAAATTGATGTTGAAAAGCTTTCTATTTATTTTAAAGTATTAATAAAATGTCATCTCGATTTTCTATCGTGTTATGTGAATTATACAATCCATATATTCATTCTTCTTTAGAAGAAGATGAGGATGAAGAAGTGTACGGACATTATTTAGTTCATAGTCAATACAAACAGTTTTTGCGATGGGCAAATGACGAAGAAGATGAAGACGAAGACGAAGAAAATATATTTGAAATGATTCGTGAATATCAACATCATATTCGTATATGTGTATTACCATATTTAGAATTGTGTCGGCACCCTTTTATTCGTAATTATGATACAATGATTCGAAAACGAAATTATGTTCGCCCAGAAATAGCGGAAATAATGTATTTGGAAACAGGAGAATGTGTTGCTATTTTAAAAACATGGAGAATACGTTGTATTCAACGCGCGTGGAAACGAGTATATAAGGAAAGACAACGTATCTATATGCTACGTTGTCGTCCAATTGCCTTGCATTTTCGACAAGTTAATGGGCGCTGGTCGTCGGAATGTCGAACTCTACCTGGAATCAAAGGTTTATTGTTGTAAAATGATTCATTTCTTATCTTCTGGTCTTGTTTCTTCGTGAAGAGAACAATTTGCTACTATGTCGTTTCCTTGTTATGGATGATGATGCGTTATTATGCTTGTATTGAAAACCACCAGCCTGTTGTTGGTTACTGAAAACAGGATGAAAAATGAAACGTTTCTTGGGTTTACTGATGCGATGTTTAACACGTCGTCCATTTTTTACACTGTAACGTTTCTTTTTTGTTGCATTACGCTTCTTGCGAATCATACGCTTTCGAGTACGTCGACCACCCCCTATTAATTGATTAGTTGGCGTGAGAAACCATTCAGAGATTGATGATAATTTTGTGTTATTTCTAGTTGTAAAATCAATAAAATGGTAAAATTGATATCCAAGCGGTGTATCTTTTAATATAATATTACCTTCTTTTTCTGTTTCGATTAGTTTTTTAAGTGCATTAAATTCTGTTTCAGTCTTTAAATAACGAATTATTTGTTTTAATTGTGGGTTAGGTAATGTTCTATTAATATTTTTCGAAATAAAAGTTTCTACTCTTTGAGCATTAATATTTTCAGGGTCACCTAATATGTCGTCTAAACCAATAAATTCATTTATATCTTTAGAATTTACAACTGGTTTAGCATCTTTCTCAAAAAATTCGGGGTTAATTTCAGATTCATTAGAATCAGTAGATTCAATAGTTGCAGACCTATTATTTCTAGTATTATTTTCATTCTCATTAAAATTGCGTATATCACGTATAGCAGAAATAATTGAATCGAACTCTTCAAAATCTGATTCTAATTTATTTTGCTTCTCTCGTGTAATTTTTTTATTTTCTTTCAGAGTGGTTATGTTGTCCTTAAGATCTTTTATCAAATTTTCTTTTGCTTTTTCAGCCTGTGGATCATTTTCAAATTTATAATTATTGTTTTCTTCTAAATCGTCTTTAATTTTTTTTAAATAGTATTCATCATATTTTCCTTTTTTATTATTTTCAGATATTTTAACCGCAAGATCTTTCATTAACATCTTTTTAACTTCTCCTGTTTCGGGATCTATAATATCTATTGTTGAATTTTTTGGATTGGATCCTTTACTAATGTCAAAAACGCTCATATCCTTATTACGTAAATAATTATTAGCAAGTACATTTTTCTTAGCTTCCATTAATATTGCTTTATCTTTATCAGTGTAAATATTTTTGTTACTTCTAAATAATCCTTCCCTTCTCATTCTTGCCAACTCACCAGAAGAAGTGTTTTGACTGTTATATTTTGGATCCATCTCATATACTGCAAATTTACCTGTTTTGTTATCAAAATCTCTATTTATTAAATCTGTTTTCTCATTTTTATATCTATCTGAAATAGTAACAATAGAATTTTTTAATTCATTTCTTAATCCTGCAATCAAATCTGAAATAGTTTTTTGTTGGTCCATATTCAATTGTGAATATTCGTCTTGTTTTAATTGTTTTACATAATCCATAAAATTCACAAAAGAACCACGCACCTTTTCAAGTAAATCAAAGAAATAGGCTTTATATGCATTATCCGAGTCAATTGATTGCACTAATTCTTCCAATAAAAGTAAATTCAATCCTAAATCTCTTAAATCGTCAATTACCTGTTCATTAAATAATACTGTTTGTTGTTGAAACATATCCGTTTTCTGTAACACACTTTGTGCGGAATCCAAAAAATCATCAAACGTTCTACTGAAACGACGAATCTTGCTTTTATCCAATTTACTTGTAAAAATATCATCTCGAAAACGATCTCCTTTCGTATATTTAATATCCCATATTCGACTGTCTCGTAAATTATAATCCATTGCATCTTTACGTTGTGATATTGATGTTGCATATTCTTCATCTGTAGTCAAAATATTTTCTTCGTATTTGAATAATGGTTTATTTGGTTGATCATATAAATCTTTTGATTCTGTTGTTATTTCACTATCTAGTTCAATAAACAAAGCTTCATATTTACGTCTTCCTGTGTCATTTGAAGGTTTTTCTCCAGGTACTTCAGGTAGTTTTACTATATCAAATCCAGGTATTCCATTCAGTATCAAATCTTTACCTTGAGGAGTATTTATTTTATCTGTCATTTTTTGTAGTTCTTTTTTAAATGTTTCAAATGTCTTAGAAGTTTTATCCAATGTTGTAATGTCTGGTTCTTCTGGTGGCCATATATCAGTTACATCAATAAAGCCTTGGTAATCAAATATGGGTTCGAACCAAATACGGTCAAATAACTCATTTTTTTTTACAGAATTATTATCATTGGTATTTTCATCACTGAATTTTTTTTCTGTTGCATATTTGTCAAATAATCTTTTATTTGAAGGATCATTAATTTCCTCGATCTCAGCTGTTGCTATATTTCTTTTATCAATATATAAAGGAATGCGTTGTCCATTTGAATTAGTTACATAACTACCATCTGGATTTTTCTTATATTTTGGAATTAAATATGGTTTATAATTTTGTTTTTTGCCGTTGGGGATCAAAGATAATGGTATTATTTTAACTCTTGAAAAGTCTTCATATAGTATCTTTCCGTCTTTGCTCATTTTCAGTTGCTTCGATTTTCCTGTTATGCTACTATCAGGTCCATCATTATCTATATTATTATAGGAATTAATGCGTTCAAACCATAAATCATTACTACCTTTACCTCTTACCAATTCCGCATTATTCTCTGCTTTATCCAATTCCTTAGCTTCTTCGGTAGTATTAGCTTCTCTAGCTTCTCTAAAAGCTTTAGCTTGTTTTTGTATGTCTTCTTTACCTAATTCATTAAATCTAAGTAGCTGTTCTTTTTTTACACTTTCTTTTAAATCTCCATCATCTGATTTATCAGCAATAATTTTTAATTCTTCCAATTCTTTTGGAGTCAATTGTCTTATTGGTTTGTCAGTTAAATATCTTAATCTATCATTATCTTCGGGAGTAAGCATCTTATATTTCTATTATACTATCTCAATATTTTATTTTGGGAAATTGACATATCGTTTACCATGAAACCGAATCGTGATCCACTAAATAATTTAAATCTCCTTTGATTCGATCAATTTCGTTCAAAATCAATCGTTGGTCGTCCCTGGTTTCTTGGATCTGTTGTTCTGTCAATTGTGCTTTATGTTTCATTCTTTCCGTATACTCTTCCAATATATTCATCGCCCTTAATTGTTGTTGTTTCTCATTCACAATATAATTCCTGTATTTTTCATAATCATTTCTTACACCCGCTAAATATTCATTGTCCTCTTTCGTTTTGTCTAAATATCTACGCTTTTCTAAAAGAAGTTGCTTTTTCGTCCGTATTTGTTCCTCAATTTGTTGAATGAATTTATCACGCACTCCCAACAATTCTGGGCTAATTCTCTTATCCATATCTTGTATTGTATTTCGATTATCTTTTTAACAAACTATCATTTGTTAACGCGTTTATAATTAAATATATTTTGATACAAAACATTCTAACGAAAAAATATTAAAACTTCCTCATCTATTATATTAAGGATGTCAAAAACTGTTGTGGAACCTTTATTAGCGCGTGACGACAATCGTTTTGTTATGTTTCCTATTCAGCACCAAGACATATGGGAAATGTATAAAAAACAAATCGATTGTTTTTGGCGTGCCGAAGAAATCGATTTGTCGCGAGATACCGCGGATTGGAACACGTTAACGCAAGAGGAACAGCATTTTATTTCTATGATTCTCGCCTTTTTCGCGGGCAGTGATGGAATCGTCCTTGAAAATCTCGGTCTCAGGTTTATGAATGAAGTTCAAGTTGCAGAAGCTCGCGCCTTTTATGGTTTCCAAATGGCAATGGAAAATATCCATTCCGAAACATATAGTCTCCTTATTGATACTTATATTAAAAACGAAGAAGAAAAAAACAAACTCTTTTGTGCATTGGAATATTTTCCGTGTATCAAAAAAAAAGCGGATTGGGCGCAAAAATGGATAAAGGATAGTCGTGCGGATTTTGCCAAACGATTGGTTGCATTTGCTTGTGTTGAAGGTATCTTTTTTTCGGGTGCTTTTTGTTCCATTTACTGGATGAAAAAACGAGGTCTTATGCCAGGACTCACGTTTTCTAATGAACTCATTTCACGTGACGAAGCCTTGCATACTGAATTCGCTATTCTTTTGTACAAAAAATTATTGAAACGATTGAGCCCCAAGGTTATATACGAGATTATACATGAAGCAGTCACTATTGAAACCGAATTCATTTGTGAAGCATTGCCTTGTCGGCTTATCGGAATGAATGCTGATCTAATGACGCAATATATTCAATTTGTAGCTGACCGTTTGTCAGTTCAATTAGGATATGAAAAAATATACAATGTAAGCAATCCTTTTGATTGGATGCAACTTATATCCGTTGAACAAAAAACCAATTTCTTTGAAAGTCGTGTCAGTGATTATGCACTAGCAAACAAGACAAAGGATGATTCTGTTTTTGATTTTACGGCGGATTTTTAAACGATATCGGGAAACAAGGTCGGGTACTTATTGACAATCTTTTGTGTGACACGTTTTCCTCGACTTTTTTTTGTAGCATAAAAAAGATTACCTATTCGTTTTGGATATTTTTTTGTTATTTTTTTCTTATAACAACATTTTTTGACATAATGCTTCATTTATATAATATAAAGAAAGATTGTAATGCACTATTGAAAGAAACACTTTATATAAATCGCATAGATATACATTTTTTCTGATTTTGTATAATGAATGTTTTCTTATCAATATCCAACATCATCTTTGTATAATTGGTTTTTTTCTTTTCTATATCACTATATGTTTCACGTTGTGTAACACTCAATGGAGTAATTAAAAACCATTCGTCTTGTATTTGTAAAGTGAACCAATATTTATCGATAGCATATAGTATATGTTTTTGTGGTTCACGTATCAAACGATTTAATCCTTCACGAAAATTTTCAATCAATGTATCATAATAATGATTTTTAACGATGTAACCAGTTGTTGTTTGACATTTAGATACTTTTACACAACAATCATCTATATTTAAAAAAGGTGGCATATTGTTTCCGGCAATTAAAACAACATCCCAAATCTTATGTCGAGAGAAAAAAAGATTCAATTGATTGACAAAGAGAGAAGGATTTGTAAAATGAATATCATCTTCGCAAATCCAAACATGTTCCCATCCTTTGTTCTTTGCCATTTCCAAACAATTTATATGACTCATACAACAACCAATTGCACCATTGGGTAATTCGACAGCATTGAATCGTTCTGCATTAATACCTATTTCTTCCAGTTCCTTTTCCACTAATTCTTTGCGATCCGTTCGTTTTGTTAAATTAATATAAAAGGCGTGTTGTATATCTTTTATGGATTCTAACATTCTAAAATATATATGTATTCTTTTAATTATTTTTTAATGCATTCTTTTTATCGCATTTTAATAGATATAAATTTTTGTAATTAAAATAATGTTGTCTTACTATACTATGCCTAGAAAGAATAGAAGAAAAAACAAAAAAATTACTACCATAGAAAAAAATACTATAGAAAAATCTATAGAAAAAACCAATTTCAATGTTATTGAATTATCACAGAAAGCGATAGAATTGGCAAACAAGGCAGAAAATGCGGACAAGGCAACTGATTGTGTTTGTATTGCTATTGAAAATATAAGCGAACTTGATATAAAAAAAGAATTAACCATTATAAAGGATGATATTCGTATATTGAATCAGTACAATCAAGAAGCGATAGAAAAAACGAAACAATTGGCAGAATTATTATGTGCCGACCCACAATCGCATTATTGTGCTGTGCTGGCTGTTGAAGCTTCCAAAGCGCATAAAGATGCAGAATCGTTTGCGATGGAATATGCCAAAGTTGCCAATATATTGGTGGAAAAATACAGACTTGCCAAAACTGCTGCATTGGAATTAATTTCGGCTGCGATCACGGCATCCAACTCACATAGTATTGCAGCAGAAGCATTTGAAACAGTAGCAAAAAAAATAGAAGAAAACGCCTTTTTTTCTGAAAAGAAGGATATACAATGAAAAATATATTTTTTTTTCGGTCTGTATAATATATAATGACAACAATATCTCTTTTTGACTATTTCACACAATTTGTAAACAATGTGGAAAAACAAGAAGCCATCCAATTGTATTCCTTACAACCAAGTACGATTCAAACAATTCAAACCTTGCTAGAAAAAACACCGCAAATGTTTCAAGAATTATCTCACGAAATTAGTATTATCGTTGAAAAAGGGAGTATAAACGTGCACGACATTATTCCTATTGTCATTACTATGAAAGATATATATAATAAGAACATAACTACATTAAAAACACCCATTACAATAATACAAGGTTTGGATTTTATTGAAACAGTACTGATTTTATTGATTCACGAAAATATTATTCCGATTGATGTAGCAAATAGATATGCTTATATTTATATTATAGAAACATCTATTGATTTACTAGAATCTACTATTGAAGGTAAAAATAACTCTTTTTTAAAAAAAATATGTTGTTGTTTTTTTAAGCAAAAGGAAGAAGATGTTATTACACCGACAAGACGACGTTATAGTGTCGTTTAAAATCATAATGTCGCTTTTGACCATATATAAATATTTTCTTCGTATTTCTGACCCACATTGGTTTGTTTTTGTTTTTTTTGGGGTAAAATCCGGTTGTATTTTTTCAAAGCAATAGTGTCTGTTGCTTCTCCAAATAAGGGAATACAAACATCTTGATATAAATGGCACGGAACATTTAAGCAAAAATATCCACCCGGTTTCAAGTGATTCCATGTCATTTGAAACAGCGGTTTATAAAACGTATCATTCCATTCTTGAGGTGTCTTTTTTGTATTCCATTGTGTCGCCGTTTCTTTGTATAATTCTTTGTTATAATAGGGTGGTGAAGTGAAAACCATATCATAATCCAATGTAGCATAGTCTACTGTAAGTGCATCTTGAAAATACAAATCTATCTCGGTCGTCGTTTTAGTCGATGATTTTAAAAAAGAGGTCATTTTTTCATATGGTTCTTTTAGATTGATGTTGGAATCAATGCCGATATACTTGGGTATAGATAATACAGAGGCGCCGAGAAGACGTCCTCCCCAACCCATTGTGAAATCGAGGATAGATGATGGTTTGTATTTATGATAAATGCGTGCTGCGTGTGTGGGGCGGAAAATGCTGATACCACCATAATATAAATTGAATACTTGTTTAGCGATTTTTATTTCTGATAGATATGGTTTGTTGGTAGAAATGGATAAGATTAAATTCTTAGTAGCATCATCACGGTTCATATAAAAATGGCGATTCCACCAGAAATCATAAAAGGATATTCCGTGTTTAGAGAATGTATTGAGTAATTCGGTATGAATAAAGGTTTCAATAAATGTAAGACCAATTGGTGAAAGAGGTTTGATTGTATCCATATGATTAAGAATGGCTTCTTCAAACCGAATATAATCTTTTTTCGCTTTTTCCTGAGAATGCTCTTTTAATTGTTGTGATATCTCTCTTTGTTCCATTTCCGTAAATGAATGATGCATATTCTTGTATAAAGAGAGAAGGTATTTAAGAATATAAAAACGAATCATTTTCTATCAAAATTAAAATCCCATTTCTCTCTGTTGCGTTTTATTCGTTCTATAATCTGTGTTTTTCGTTGAAGTAAATACAAAATCAATTGTCTTCTTTTTATTCTTGTTTTTTTATCGTTTATATTATTAGCCCTAACATCAGGAGCCCATTCAGTAGCCCTAACATCGAATGCCTTAACATCGAATGCCTTAACATCGAATGCCTTAACATCGAATGCCTTAACATCGAATGCCTTAACATCGAATGCCTTAACATCGAATGCCTTAACATCGAATGCCCTAACATCGGATGCCTTAACATCGAATGCCTTAACATCGAATGCCCTAACATCGGATGCCCTAACATCGGGAGCCCTAACATCTTGACAATCAAAGGCATTGGTTCCGACAAACGGTGGTAATTTTCCTGTTGTTTGTATTTGATTTTTATAAAAAGAAAAAGCACCAATAGAAATGAGAGAAGTAGGAAATATGAGAGAAGTCAACATATTGTTTTTAAAGGCAGCGGAACCAATACAAAGTAATGTACTCGGAAACAATATAGATTGTATACCCAGATTTTCATATTCAAACGCATCTATATAAATAGTTCCTTCTGGAATAACCAATGTTCCGTTCTTATAAGAAGCATTTGAAATACTCTCCACAGAAGAAGGAATTGTAACGCTTGTCATTTGTGAATTTCCCGCAAAGGCACGTGCACCAATATGAACTATTTTATTGTGGAGAATGACACTCGTCATATTTCTATCCGTAAAAGCATTGTAACCAATAGATGTAACAGGATATGCCTTACCAGATAACGGATCGACAAGAAAAAGTGGTAGGATCAAATTTTTGTATTCACCATTGTAACGCACAATAGTAATATTGTAATTGTCATCTGTAACACAAACGAACCCATCTATGCTAAAGTTCATATATATAGTTTGTATAAAATCCTTATTTTTTCATCGCAACTTGTCCATTCGATTTGGAAGTAATACTCATTATTCTAGGATATTGTGGAGAAAACACATTCATACGCGAAACATGATTGTTATTACGAATTGCTTTATCTTGTATCATTGGTATGATTGTTTCCTTTTTATGTGTAAAAGGTTGCTTCTTGTGAGAAATAGTTTTCCAATCTTCTGTCGTTACAACACGTTTGTTTGTTCTTGATTGAATATCTGGTTTGATTATATTTATTGTCGATTCTCTCAAATCATATGTATAATAATTGTTTTGTTCAAATGGTTTTTCTGTCAAAAAAGAAAGGATATTAATAACATTGATTTTATCATTCTCCACTTTGTATATATTGTCTTCCGGATTCAAAGAATCCACATCTATCGAATAAATCAAACGATGAATAGTGGTTAATCCATCTATACCTGTATCCTTTTTACCTACTGTATAATCAGTAGGAGAGATAAGGCGCTGAACACCATCAAACAATTGGAGTATTTCTGGACTGCCAATGGGGTAAAAATGACTGCGATCGATATGCAATCTATTACGTAAACATCGCGCTTGTAAAACGGAATCTTCGTTCCCCCATCCCCAAAAATTGGGATATCCATTGATCTCTTCAAAATCCGACCCTTTGATGACAACTATCCCACCTAAAGCATATTCAAAACCATAATAATGTTTTACGACACCACGTTGTGTCTGGTAATCAAATAGTTTATGAAATGGTAATGTATCTACATCATTAAAAATAAATGTAATATCTTTGTAATGTTCTGGATATTTTTCTTTCATGGTGAGGAATCCAATATTTTTGCTTGCACCTCGATTGAATTGACGATTATCACATTGATGAGAGAAATAGATTTCATAATCGGAATCATCTTCCAAAAGAAAATTCATTTGTTTGCTAAAAAAGAACTTGTGTTGCAATCGTTGTCGATAAGGAACAATAAAAATACGTTTGGGAGTCATTGTCATTGCCGCTTATTTTATTTTGACTGTTTTTCTGTATAAACCCGTTGATTTATATTATTTCCTTTTATCCGGTATAAAAATAGAATGAAATCCAATTGTGAGAGAAGTATTACTAATTTCTCTCGTAAATAATTTCTTGGAATATAAATGAAGAAGACCAATGTAATTTTGACAAGTTTTTTTATCGTAACAGAAAAATAACAAATGTGGTTCTTCTTTGATAGAGAGAAAAGTGGGTTCACCACAAATAGAAAGATTATCTCTCAATGAAATAGTATCAATAATTTTCAAATCACGACATATCAAAAAAGCATTACTTTCCTTTTTGTCTGAATCCAAATGACGCAAAATAACCTTGTCTTCCCAAACAATCGGAAAATCAACACTGTATTTTTCCAAATCATCGTTTCTCTCTATACGTACTTTCTTTGTCTTTTTATTCAGAACAATACGCCTGTATCTCCCACATATATCTATTTTTGAAAAATCAATACTTTCATACAAGGGTGCATATATTTCTATTTCATCCCTTTCCTTTATTTCTCTCGCATATGCATAATGAAACAAAAAAAAGGATTCATCGGCTTTGTATTTTTTAAAACTATTATTTTCTTGGATACAATAAATAAAAGTACTCTTGTTAACACTAAATCGCATCATATTTTTCCACGAGGATGCATAAAAATTCCATTCAAAGGGTGAATCAATTACAATCGTTTTTTTATCCATCATATAAAAATCGTGTACCATTGGAACATATGTAAAAGGAATTTTATATTTAGAGAGAAGAGAGAAATTTGAATCTAAAGAATATATATGCACTTCTTTATTGATGACATTATAATCCAATGTGGTGATTCGTTTTAAAAAGGGATTGTATTTTGTATGACCAGAAAAAAGGCGGACACCAGGAACGCTCTTTTTTTGCAATGTTTTCAAGGTTCTCTCTTCAAATGAAATATCCAAGTGATAAGGATTGTTGTGTTCAAAAAAAGAATAATATGAATTATCAATAGCAACAATATTGGTATTCGATATGTCAAATGGATTTAGAAATGGTGATTTTTGTTTACGTTTTTCAGTTTCCACGTTTTTTTTCATAAACAAAATCTCACCTTTGTCAAAAAAAACACCTTGAACCAATCCATCCGCCATAAATAAATCAAACAAACTAGGAACCGTTTTCATTTTTACATCCGGACCCATTAATCCGTAAAATCCACTTATTTCTGAAAAAGGGTCTCTTTTTTGAAAACTCAAACGAAAGGGAAAAAGGAAAAGCCATATTGTCCATAACATATACAAACTATATATATAGTCTTTATATGTTTCTCTCTCTTGTAAAACAACGAGTGACCAACAGTAAAAAATTGAATTTTTTTTTCGATAAAGAAAATATGTAAATACAAATGATTGCCAAGATATATAATTCTTACAAGATATGGAATACGGAAATAGATAAAGTATCCCAAACACAATTAGATTCAATTGAATCAATTGTTAAAACAGAACAATCGATTCAAAAATCTATATCCTTTCTATCAGGAGGACGTTTGGATACAGTCAATACAAACAGAAATCGTCATATTCAAGCTGCCTTGACCAACTTTCTCTATGAAAATCAAATGGCCATTTCTTTCAAAGAAACGCCCTTGTTACGAGAATTAATGAATGGTTACGATCCACGCTATGCGCATTCGCAATCATTCTTTGAAGAGAGACTAGGGGGTCATTTGTGGTTTGAATATACTTTGACCTTTTTACAAAAAGAAACAGAAGAAACTAGATACATTTTGAATTCATTATTGGAGATTTACAGCGAATGGGATGGAGAATACCAATGCGAATCTTTGTATGCAAACAAGATATTCCGTCGTATATATCGATTCCAAATGACGGAAGAATATGGAACTTTTAAGAATAAATTGGGCGATTCGTGCAAGACAGAGGATGTACTCACTGGATTGGTCTTTTACCAGGAAAATGGAATCGGAAATGGACTATATCGCTCCTCCTTTTATAATGTATTTCTGTTTTATGTTTTGTATTCTGTTTTCCTTGAATTACGCGCCGTTACAGATCTTTAAATTGTTTTATTGTAATTAAATAATGTTTCCTTTTTTATTATGGATGAAATGCATATCCGGATTTTTGATAGAATATATATCTTCTCTATTGTGGGTTGATGAATGTTTGTTTATATATTTTATGTTGCAGATCCATATTTTTTTAAAATAATAGCGGGAACCAATTCCTCGCTCTTTTTTTCTATTTTTTTGTAACATTTATTAATAGTAACTTCACTGATTTCACTCACATTTTTTACCTCTCGTTTTGTTACATTCAACTTACATACTTGTACAATAAAATAAATGATACCAGCTGCAATCGAATGTGGTGTATTTTCCGGCATATAATTCATTTTTTCAATTCGTACCGCAATAAACTGACACACTTTTGTCAATTCTTGATTGATATTTAATTTACTACAATAACGTTGAATAAATGCCTCTGGTTTCGTCTTGCAGAAATTCGTCTTTTCCTTTTGATCCATATCCTTTTCCAATTGATTGATAATGAGTAGCGCATTCTTGCACCCCCTTGTAGCATCCGAAACATCCAAATGAAAGATAGTGGCAATTTCACGTGCCGTTCTTGGATACTGATTGATTCGACATGATATATAAATCGACGCCGCCAATATACCATCGCGATTTTCACCGCGGAAAGTCATTTTATATTCTGAAATCTTCTTATGATAACGCATTGCGTCGTCAATAATTGCTTTAGGAATGCCTGCATTTAGCGACATAACAGTAATACGTTGAAATTCTTCGTATTGTGATTTCTCTTTGTATGGCATTGATTGCCATTCCGTATAACGGCGAATTTTGCGCATTTCATACGAGGTAGAACCGTTGCAAAGAACTTTACATCCAAACGAGGATTGTTGTAATAATGGATTGGTTGGCATTCCACAACGTGTTGGATCAGCGCTTTGATTATCATCCGCACCATAATAACGCCATTCGGGACTATGATCCACCATATCTTTGTAAATAATTCCACATTTTGAATTCACACACGTAAGAAATCCTTCTTCAGAAAAAGCTAAATTGGATTCACAATATTCACATTTTTCACGATCACCTGCCACACGATAAAGACATTCCAAAGCAACATTTTGTTTGCTGTTTTCACCAACCATTTCGTCATCGAAAATATTCCATAATTCGCTTTTTTTAAATATCGGTTTATTTTTTTCTCGAAAACGTTTGCTTTTATTGTCCATAGTTATATCTTTTCTATTAATTATTCATTTTTAACTTCATTTTTTTATTCTCTTTTTTATTCTCTTTTTTATTCTCTTTTTTTAGTAATGTGGGGTTTCAATGTTACTATGTATGTAAAATATTTACCTTTGTTTGTTATACCCTCTACTTTTTTTTGTAGAGAAAAGAGACTATTCATTGGAATAGCCGTAGGTATTTTTTATCCCATTAGTTTTCCAATACTAGGTATTTTCTTTTTTAGTAAACAAGCTCTTCGAATAAGAAAATGATATTGAATTAGAGAGAAATCAATAATATTTTTTATAGATAAATTATATACAAATGGGAAATACACAGCAATCGAATCGATTGTCTTTTGTAGATATTCAAGAATTACTCGACGAAGATAATATAGATAAACTCAATACTACTTTCAATCGCATTATTTCTGAACCTAAAATAAACAATACCCGTACTGATTTAGATGCTATTGCCTGTGAATATATTTTAACAATGGATTATCCTAGTATGAAGAATATGCAAATAAAAGATTATTGTAACAAGATAACGACCCTTGCATCGGATTTGGTAGAAAATTCGTTACCAGAAAAGGAAATAGATTATTGGTACAAAAGAATTCGTAATAGTGATGGTGAAACAAAAGAAAAATGTATCAATATTGCGCGATTTTATACAAAAATTGGGCATTTGTTTTCTGCTATTATGATGGCAATCAATCCGCAATATATTTATGTAGACAAAACAGGAAATCGAAAAAAAATTGGAATACAGGAGAAACATTTGATTCCTAATGACACAGAAATACATGTAGTTACATCGGGACTATGTCAGAAGCGGATTGATATTTTAATGGACAAAGACTTTCTCTCACCGAAAGAAGATCCATTGTTGATAGAGGAAACAGGTATTCCTGAATTGATGGATTTGTATTACGACGCGGATTATGACAAAGAGACAGGAACATTTCGTGCAATGAAACAAGATACAGCGGAAACATACAAACAAGATGTAGATATGTTTTACAAGACATTTACAGGAGAGAAAAATGTTCCGGAAAATATCACATCATTTTCGCAAATTCGTCTGAAAGATTTTAGCAGAGGAAACAAAGACGCTTCATTGAAACAACGTATTTATTCATATCGTTCTTCTTTACTCATTACCTATGCAGAAAACATACGAAATATGATGACCGAAATGAATGAAAAGCACGAACGATTATTGGATATATTAAATCAACTTTTTTTAGTGGAAGAAAGAGAGAATACAATTGTTTTGATACATCCGCGTATGACGGAAGAAACACTTCAACAAATAATTGAAGAATCACGTAAAATAATTATTGAATTATATCTTCATTGTGAAAAAGATTATGAACAAGGATTGAAAATTTATGAAGCCATTGTGGAATCTCTCATATTGGATACATCACAGAAACAAATAAAAACATTGGAAGAAGAATTAGAATCATTGTATCGTCCTTGATATAATAAATATACCACTTCTATGGTATATTTATTTATTTACAACAAATCATTTACAACAAACTATTTACTGTTGCTGTTGCTGTTGCTGTTGCTGTTGCTGTTGCTGTTGCTGTTGCGTAGCAGCTTGGGAAACAGACTGAGCCATTGATTGCTGCTGTGTAGCAGCTTGCTTGGCGTGATTGGAAGCACTCTTCAATGCGCTAATAGCTCCGGAATGAGTAGAGGACTTGGCAGCCTTTTTGGTAAGAGCGACAACCTTCTTTGCCTTGGAGAGGATAGCACGGGCTTTGCGGTTAGCATTGCGAGCTATAGCCTTGACAGTTTTAGTAGAACGCTTTCCTTTAGAAGCACTTCGTCTGGATTTAGTAGCCATCTTATATATATAGTTCACAAAAAAATTAGTACGCTCTTTTTTATCCTAATTCCTAAATATAACGATTTTACTCATCCTTCCTAAAGATATTCTTTTACAAAAAATCAATATAAACAGAATGAAGAATATATATGGTTCTTTATTTACCAAATAGTATCTGTTGAATGCCACCACATTTTGTCTCCCTTTTTTACGTTGTATAAACTCCTAAATAATTCCAAACGAGACATTGGAACATTGGTTCTGTATTTATCCATAGGATGAGGATTTGTTTTGAGTTGTGCTTTTACCGCATTTTTATAGACATGTTGACGCTGTTGTATAGCAAAATATATGAAAAAAGATTGAAAGTAAAGAGAACCAATTGCAGCAAATTCATTCGAATACACTAGTAAATCTCTTAAATATTCTTCTAAAATAGCTACCGCAGAAATATCCGCCATATCTTCACCTACACCAATGGTTGCATCAAACTTGACACCATCATAACCTGCAAACACTTCATATTGTTTGATAATATCATCGATAATCCTTTGGTATTTTACTTTGTCTTCTTTGCTCCACCAATCATTGAGATTTCCTTTGTAATCAAATTTACTACCCATTGCATCCAATGAATGCGACATTTCGTGTGCCAATGTATCCCCAATATACGCCAAATTATACATATGCGATTTACTCAAATCGACAAAAGGTTTTTGCATATAAGCAGTGGGAATATAAATCGCATTCAACAACGGAGTATAAAATGCATTGGCAATATATACCTGACTTCCTGTAAGTTTAAAGAGTTGCCAATCAATGGTCGGAATATCAATAATAGGCTTTCCATCTAATTCAATAAATTTTCTCGTCTTCCATACCGCCAGTTTTTTCATATTACCCCACGCATCATCCGGATCATATTGCAAGGGAGGATCGTAGCGTAATTCTTCCGGTTCACCTACAATCAATTTGATATTTTCCAGTTTCAATAAAGCATACTTTTTTGTTTTTGGAGACAACCATTTGTTTCTGCGTATTATACGTTTGTATACAGTGAGTAGATCATGTCCCAAATTTTTTACATATTGAATAACTTGTGGGTCTCGGTTACGGTCTAGATATTCTCGCGACAACCAAGTATTGAAACAAAAGGAAAGCCCAAAAACGGGATAAATCTCAGTGGGGAATTTAGCTTGTTGTCCACGCAAGAATTGTTCGTGAAATTTGTAATGAATAATGCGCCATTTTTCATCAAAACGGATCATTTGTTTCAAGAAAATATAATACCAATAACTTTTCCATTCTTGTGTCTTCCATTTTTCTAAAAGAATATCCGACATACATTTCAAATAACTGAGATTACCACAAATAAATATATCTGGTGTTTCTTTGCATCCAAGATAATGTGTGAATTCCTCCCAATCAAAATGATATTCTTTCAATGCATCGGCCTTTTTAACTACATTATAATATTCCTTTTCGTTACCATTTTTAACTGAATTACATCCTGAAGCGAGGAGAATTTCACATTCTATTTTGAATACATCAGTCGATTTCAATCCGTGACCTTTTCCGAGTGTCGCATCAAACATTTCATCAATATATTCCAAATACTTTTTCTTTACCAATTCAACATATTTTTTCTCTTCTGGATCCTTTTCATTGAAATAATCCGCCATATAGACTTTGAAATCAAATACTCCCATTTGAGGTATACCGATATGATGACGATATACGTGTGCATTTTTTTCATCAGAATCAACACTCCAATTAAACGGACACGCCCAACTTATAATCTCATTCAAATTGATACGCGCTAAAAATTTCCACAAAGTATCCTTTTTTATAATTTCATCGTACAATTCAATAAAATCTCGGATATGTCTCTTTGTCGTTGATTGACGCATCGTTATGAGAGATTGATATAAATTATTAATGTTTCCTGCAAGAGGAGTTTTGTGTTTTTGTGTATATTCTTTAACAATATCAATTAGTTCAAAATTTATTTTATTTTGCACTAAACGTGCATTGTCGACCTGGACGAAATATTTTTCCTTTAATGATTTATTTTCACTTTGTTTGGCAGTTTCTTTGAGCCAACCATAATTAATATAGGTATAAAAATCATCATTTGGTTTGATCTCTGTTGGAGAGAAAGGCGTTTTGAATTTTTTAATAATCTTTTTTTCTACATTTTCTATTTTTAAGAACGAATCATATTCAGGTGATTTGGATAATTTATCCTCAAACAACATAATATTTTTGTCAACACAATACTCATTTTTCTTTTTTTCAAGACGTTTCTCTTTTTCTTCTTCTGCAAGAGATTTATTTCTACGTGTTATGTTGTTTTTTACCTTTTTTGGCATTTATTATATACAATGACAATAAATTAGTATTCTAATACCGTTCTAAATAATTTATTGTATTAGTTTCTTCTACTTTGATAAATACTTACTTTAAGCTAGCAATTTATGCATCATTTTTTTACATCTTTGCACAGTTGATATATTACGAAGAAAATTTATCACCTAATTGTGTCAATGTATCATCATCATATATGAAATTACCCTTTGGTTTATATGATTGAATAGGAGTATATTTTTTCGAGTTTGCATTTACATTTGATTTTCCCTTTGTTTCTTTCTCTTTGAAAAAGGGATTTTCTTTGAAAAAAGGTGATAGTCCATCGTTTTTTTGTTCTTCTTCGACTCTGCGTCCATATTCATCAAGAACAACACCTGTTTTTTTTTTAAGTTCAGCACGTATATATGAAGGAATAAATTCATTCCAGCATATGAAAAGTGTATTTGGATGAATATAACGAATAGCAAATCCATTGTTTTTTAATTTATCAATAACATAAGCAATACAAGCAGCTTGGTCATATTTTGGAACCCCAATAATAATTTCAGGAACAACAAACCAACAAAACGGTTCATTTATTTTCTGTCGCGCTGTGGTTTTGATTCTCACATGAATGCGATTTAGAATTTTATTAAACAATTCCAATTGATTCATATCGTGCTGCTTTTTTTTCTCATATAAATCATCTAAATTTATCTTTTCTGAAAAGTCCGCAATGTTTTCCAATGTAAAGATATTTGACATATATTACACATTACATAGAAAAAAAGTGTGCAAAGTACACGTACAAATAGGTTTTACACCTTTGCGTATTTAAAACGCCATCCTATAGGAAAGACGCATCTTCCCGTAAGGGAGTATCGTTCATAATCTTGGGAAGAAAACATTCTGGTCTTTATTGTAGAATATTATATAAGAAGCGTTTAAGGAAGAGGTATAAATTTCTATAGAAATATAATTCCATGACAATCAAACATTTAGTGATATCCGGTGGAGGACAAAGTGGTTTGCAAATATTGGGAATTCTACAAGAATTACATCAAAACAATGTATGGAAATTATCTGATATAGAAAGTATTTATGCTACATCTGCAGGGACTATGTTATCTGTTTTATTGATGCTCGGTTTTGAATGGGAAACCATTTATGATTATATTGTTTTACGACCGTGGCAAGAAGCATTTCCCATCAAACCCCTACAGATTTTCAATATTATTACAAAAAAAGGTTTGTTTGATTCTTCCTTTTTTGATATTTTTTATGAACCCTTTTTCAATGCAAAGGATATTTCTTTAAAAATTACAATGAAGGAATTTTTCGAATTTACAAAAATCGATTGTCATTTTTATGCTATTGACATAAATACATTTGAAGTTACTGATTTCTCTCATTATACACATCCCGATTTACCTATTATCCAAGCGGTTCATATGTCTTCTACTATTCCATTATTATTTATTCCATATTCTATAGAAAACAAATGTTTTATTGATGGTGGAATCCTTATCAATTATCCCTTGCAAGAATGTATGAAAAAGGTACAAGTAGTTGAAGAAATTTTAGGTATAAAAAAAATAGATGATGCCCTTTATCCATCTTTGATTCATGATGAATCCAATTTTTTAGATTATATTAGTTGTTTTATTCATAATATAATGAAAAATATTAAAACACCATATGTGGTTCCAAATAACTTTATTCCAAATGAAATTATTTTTTATGGGAGAGGCGTTTCTTTTCAAATTATGAAAGAAATGCTTTATTCTAGTACTATAAGAAAAGACTGGATTGATGGTGGATATGTTATTGCAAAAGAATGGTTGTTGAAACGCAAAGAAATTATACAAGAACCGTCTGTATAAATTTATCCAATGTGGATTTTGTCGGTTTTGCATCAAACTCAATGACCTGTCCATCTTTGATAAGTTTAATAGTTGGATATCCTTCAATTTTATATTTTTCAACCATTTTTTCAATGTCTGGCGTTTCGTTGGTGCAATTCAGTTCCGTAAAAACAATAGAATAACCATTTACAACAGTTCCATTGTATTCCGCCTTGACTTGTTCCCACTCTGGTTTGGCTTGTTTACAATGAGGGCACCAATCCACAGAAAATAATATTAATTCCGCATCTTTGTTTGCATCTGCATCTACGTTGAGGTGTTCTTTGTTTTCTTTGTATTGCACTTTCCATTTTTTAACAACATAATAATAGAATAATACAATAGAAATTAATACAATGATGCTGAGTGTAAATCCTATAAATATTTTAGTTTTTGAAACATTAGAAAATATACCTGCTACTGAATTTCCTGGACTGGTGTTGTTTAAAAAAGAAAACATTTATTTATATATAATATTAAATTAGTTTTTTTTGAACGATAATCTAAAAGAAATTTTGCAAGACTGAAAATAAGAGGACAAAAATAAAAAAGGTTAATATAAGACTACAAACAATATTGGTTTTCACGGCATCCCATGTCCCATCCAAAAAACTGGTTTGCATTAATTTAGTTAAATGTTGTATGTTCATTACGTTTTTATAGATGGTGTATATCAATAAAACAACAACAATTGTTTTGCCTAAAAGAGATAAAAGAGAATACCGTCGCAACGGGCTGACTACAAATACTAAAATGAGCAAAATAGAAGCGCATATATAATTACATACACTTCTTGCATTTTCTGAAAATAGTGCGTATGAATATTCTGGGTCCATTCTTTCCTGTATTATATTGTGGTTATTGTTTTTATTTATATAATATAGGAATGATTCAAACCAAAAAAAAACGAATCAATAAATTTAATAAATCAAAGAGAGAAAACAAGATATTTACAGAAAAAGATTATAACAACGGAAACGGTATGTTGACTACCGTATGGGGGCCCAGTATGTGGCACAGTTTACATACTATTTCGTTCAATTATCCTGTACATCCCACACGTCAAGACAAAAAAAGATATCGCGATTTCATTCTATCATTGCAGTATGTACTTCCGTGCAAATATTGTCGCATCAATATACGTAAGAATTTTATAAAACTGCCTTTGACACAAGATAAGATGAAAGACCGTGCTTCTTTTTCGCGATACCTTTACGACTTACACGAATTGATAAATACAATGATTGGAAAGAATTCTGGTTTATCATATGAAGATGTGAGAGAAAGATATGAACATTTTCGTGCAAATTGTGTTGTCGATAAACCGCGGATATCTGTTACAAAAAACAAAACAAGGAAACATAGAGGTTGTGTTCGTCCATTGTATGGAAAAAAGGCAAAATGTGTTATTCATATTGTTCCACAAGAGAGAAAAATAGAAACATTCCAAATGGATGATGCGTGCATAAAAAAGAGAGATATCACATAGTATGTTTCTGTCTTTATATTGTTTTCAACGTCTTTATATTGTTTTCAATAGTAATTTTTAAACAATATAAAGAAATATGTTTATCGTTTTGCCTTGCGCTTTTTAGATTTATTACGTCTTGTTTTATTACGTCTTGTTTTTTTTCTTCTTTTACCACCCCCTGTTTTTTTAAAAATACTTGGATGTCTTATTTGTAAAGCATCGAATAATAATGTTATTCCTTCTTTACCAACATTATCGACATTATCGACATTCACTTCTCCTTTTTCTGTTTCATTATTACTATCATTTGCATTATTAATAATAGTATTTGTAGTCGCATCTTTTATCATCAATTTATAATTATCTATTGTAGGTGTTTCTCTTGTGAATAATTTCATAATTATAAGTGTAATAAAATTTAATATATTGTCCATATTTCTTATATTTAATGTCAATAAATCAACTGGTAAAAACCCTCTGAATATTATATAATATAACAAAGTAAATATAAACCATAAACCTAGAAGTGATAATGATTCCAAATTTATTATTTTACTAGCTTCTAAAAGCATTATATAAGTAATTTTATTATCAGTATTTATATTTTTTATTAATGTTTCTACAAAAATATTTGTATTGTTAAAAAGATCTATATGTGCATTTACACAATAAGTCATTGTTGTAATAATATTTTGAACCTTTACAAATACTTCATCATTAGTAAGTATAGGTAACCAGTCTCTTATTTGTCCCTTCACACCCGCTATATCAATCACCACACCTTCGGCTTCTTTAATCATAGACTGCATTAATTTATCCAAAATAAATATCAAGTATTTATAGTTTTCTTTATGTAATAAACGATAATCTGTATTAAAATACCAATCTGCTAGTTCTAAAAATTCACTGTCAATAAGTTGTATATTTGAATCAATTTTTCTAATTGTTTCTTCTGGTATATAAGGATTTGTTCTACTTTTTTCAATCATTTCAGTTGGAGTAATTTTATGAGGATTATATGATTCTACTGCATTGGAATCAACTACTGCATTGGAATCAACTACTGCATTTGATTGATTTATTTTATATTGATTAGGATCAATACCTGCTATTTTCATTTTTGAATCAATTTCAGCTTGTCCTCCTAGTAATAATTTAAGCAACATTCTTGCTTTTATTGTTTGTAATTTTTCTGCAGCAAAATTGGGACCAGGTGTTTCTATTTTTACCAAACTTTTTACAAGAAGTATGATAGCTCCAAATGTCATTAATCTATAAACAATAGGAGCTTTTTTTATCTTCGCTTCGTCAAAAACGCTTTTCATTTTCGGATTTATTGTAGCCATATTTATATTAATCATATATAAAATTATTTATTTCTATTACATTCCATATGTACTAAAATCTTGTAGAACTGCTACCGGCATCAATTCATCTTGGTTCTTGTTATTTTTCTTATAAGTGGGAACCTTTTTACAGTGGAAATCAGATGAAGATCTATCTGGACAACGTGCGCACGCTGGACACGGTGGACATTTTCCCCCATTCTTGGAAGAAGATTCTTTAAGCACAGGACACACTGGACATACAGGTGGAACAATCTCTGATTTTAAAATATACAAGTCATCTTGCCCTTGTGGGATTTGTGATGCAGGTATACCTGATGGTAAAGAACTAGAATAATTATATCCATCACTAGGATAATAATTGGCAGGAGTCGAACATGATGGATACGTTGAAGGAGGAGGAGGGGGATTTGACGAAGGATCAGAAGGAGGATTGGACGAAGGATTGGAAGAAGGATTGGAAGAAGGATTGGAAGAAGGATTGGAAGAAGAATTGGACGAAGGATTGGAAGAAGGTTGATTGGTATAAACAACAATGTCTCCACTAGGATAGGTAATTTGTACAACCACATTGCAATCTCCATTGTATATAATACGAGCTGTTCCTCCATATGCCCCTTTAAATACAACACCTTCTATGGTATTTACATAAGATGATTTGTATATATAATTTGTCGCTGTTCCTGTCGAATCAGTAACTTTCAATTGATAAACACCATTTGAATTAGTAAATATAGCAGTTCCTCCTGTGGGTCCATAAAACGTAGTTGTTGTAATGGTAGTAGTATCCATTGCACCACATTGATCTGTAGAAGTAGTACTAGAAGTAGTACTAGAACTAGGAACAGAAGACCAATTTTCGTGACATTGCACCGCATTATCCTGCTTGTATCGTTCTATATATTGATTTGGATGTGTAATGCGAATAATTGCATTACAACAAGAATCATTTTCTACTACTGCAAATGCATTATCAGGACCTTGAAATTGTGCATTTATTATGGATACATCATTTGATATAGAAGGACCCATATAGGTTGTTGTTACACCTGTTGCATCAGTTGTTACAATAGAATAATTTGTGTTATCAGAAGTAATAACAGCAGTATTGTTATTGGCTGTATTGGTAAATGAAAATCCTGTCAAGGTTGTATTATCAGTTGAACAATTGGTATTTGTAAAACCTTCCTTGTAACAGTGATACCCCCCTAAAAAGGAACATAATAATAGACCTACTATCAATATAATAAGAAGAAATATAACTTGATAATTCATTGTATACTTTATACAATGAAAAAAAAGACGACTAAAAAGAGTCAAATCACTTACTAAATATATAAAATTGAAACAATTATCTATTGCATAAAATAGAATACAATGTCTTCTTCAAAAAAGAGTCAGTCAGTTTCATTGATTCATTGTTATGATCCCAATTCGATGACGATTGAAATGGGTATCGACGAAGTTGGACGAGGTCCCCTTTTTGGACGAGTTTATGCAGCTGCCGTCGTTTTACCTAAAGATGATAGTTTTGACCACAGTCAAATGAAAGACAGTAAAAAATTTCATTCTTCCAAAAAGCGTTCCATTGTTTCTGATTATATCAAAAAAAATGCACTCTTTTGGACTATTCAATGGGTAGATGAAACAACCATTGATTCTATTAATATTTTACAAGCTTCTCAAGAAGCAATGCATAAAAGTATTCATATATACTTTGAAAACCAAGAAAAAGAAAAACCTATCCTACTCGTTGATGGCAATTATTTCAAACCATATGCCATAAAAAACAAAGACAATATCGAATATCTAGAACATCATTGCATTGAAGGTGGTGATAATAAGTATACATCAATAGCCGCAGCTTCTATTTTAGCCAAAGTTGCACGGGATGAATATATTGATGCATTGTGTCAAGAACATCCTGAATTGACCGAAAGATATGGAATCGATTCCAACAAAGGATATGGCTCCCGACAGCATTTACAAGGTATACAACAATTTGGAATTACAGAATGGCATAGACGCACTTTTGGAATATGTAAACAATATTTGTAATGTAGAAATAAGCTGTTTCTTATATTTTTTATGCTACAAAAAATTGATTCAAAAAAAAACAATATAAGAAAGACATACTACCAAATATACAATAAGATGACGTCAAATTTTCTCGTGGAACCAACAGATGTGAAAGAAGAACAAACAATATTAGTTTTTGATTTTGAAACAACAGGATTACCAAAAGATAGAAATGCAAAATTTATTCCTGGTCATTCAAAAACAGAAGATTTCCCACATGCTGTACAATTAGCCTATATTCTTTACAACAAGCAAACCGGTTCCACGAAAATAGTAAATGAAATTATTCGCTTACCAGAAGAAGTTGTTATCTCGAAAGAAAGTGAAGCTGTACATCATATTTCCGCGGAATTTACGCGAAGAAAAACGACAGAAGGTATACATTTTCATAAAGAGATAGAAGATGTATTACGAGAGTTTATTATAGATTTTCGGAAAGCAGACATTGTTGTCGCGCACAATATTCAGTTTGATCGCAATATCTTATTGACAGAATTGGATCGTCTTCGTCAAAAGGGAAAAGAAGAATTTGTAGAATTCCTGGATGATTTTTATAATAACAAGATCGAATATTGCACCGCATTAAAAGGTAAATATATATGCAAAGTGGAAAAAATGGATAAATATGGGCAAATGTATTATAAAATGCCGAAATTAGTGGAATTATATAATACATTGTTCAATGTCACGCCAAACGAATCTATGTTACATAATGCCATCGTAGATGTTGTTATTTGTTTTCGTTGTTTCTTCAAGATACGATACAATATAGATATTTATAAAGAGGATCCTTTATTACATACAGAAATAAAAGATATTATCGAATCTTTACATAAAGAACCATTGGTTCCGAACGTACTTCATAAAGATGAATCAAATAACCCTGAAATAGAAAAGATTGATAACATTATTGATGAAGAAGAAAAAACGGCAGATGCTATTGTTACAGCGGTTTTATCACAAAATCGACAATCAGAACGTTTGTCCAAAAGAAGAAGAAAAAACAAAGGAAAACGTTCTAGAAACAGACGTACAAACAAAGGGATTTTGTAATACCTGATATGTTATGCCGAGCACATTTCACAAATATCCGGTTCTTCTTTTTCTTTTTCTTTTTCCATTTGTTGTTCCGGTTCGACTGTGAATTGTTGGGCTTGGTGTTTGCCTTTGCGTCGTAAATAATAGATACCCGTTTTCAATCCCTTTTTCCACGCATAAAAGTGCATCGATGTCAATGTCGAATAATTTGGATCCTCTAACCATAAATTCAAACTCTGACTTTGGCATATAAAAGCACCTCTATCCGCCGACATATCTATCAAATGTTTCATCGGCATTTCCCATACTATCTTGTATTTTTCTCGCATCTTCTCTGGCAACATTGTCAATTGTTGAATACTACCTTTGTTTGCAATAATATTATTTTTTACCTTTTCATCCCAAATACCCATTTGAATCATCTCCTTCATTAAATATTTATTAGCTAAAAGAAATTCACCCGCCAATGTACGACGACTATATATATTACTCGTCAACGGTTCAAAACATTCATTGTAACCTAGAATTTGCGACGTACTCGCTGTAGGCATCGGTGCCGCAAGCAACGAATTTCGCAAACCATATTCTTGAATATCCGCTTTCAATTTATCCCAGTCTTCCACTTTTATAAAATGTTCCTGATTTTTGGTTCCACCTTTATCAAAGGTGGTCCATAAGTCAAATTGTAACTGCCCTTGTGACGCTGGGGAACCGTTAAAAGTCGAATAAGCACCTACCGTCTTTGACAATATTCCGTTGTTGGAAATTGTTTCATTTTCTCGCTCGTATTCATTCAAGAAACTAGTAACCGAATTTGAATTCAATATTTGATCATAACGTTCCCTTGACAAAGCACAACTCTTTGTTAATGCTGCATAATAAATGGTCTCGAAAATACGTTTGTTCATAGTAATTGCTTCTTCACTACAATAAGCAATATCCATTAAAATAAATGTATCTGCTAATCCCTGCACTCCAATACCAATCGGTCTATGTCGTAAATTACTACGACGCGTTTTTTCTGTCGGATAATAATTAATGTCTATAATACGATTCAAATTATTTGTAATTACTTGTACCACTTCATTTAAACGCGCATAGTCAAACGTCTTGTCCGGTAAGACAAACGCCGGCAATGCCACACTCGCCAAATTACATACCGCTGTCTCCTTTTCATCCGAATATTCCATAATTTCCGTACATTGTGATGTAATAATACCATTGAAAATACCTGCATTTCTTTTTGGTTCATTAAAACAATAAGTATCGTCTTTTCTACCATTACGTCTTGTTGTGGTAATATATATAAATTGTTGTGCGTTACGTTGTGGTATAAAATCTGAAATTTTTAGACGTTTGGGTGCAAAACCATTCGCAACAAGTTTTTGTAATTCACAAGATGTTATCAATAATCTATATAGTGGTTTACAAATATATTCCTTTGGATTTTTATTTGAATCTGGCATCATTCTTGTCGCACCATTATGCATTTGTCTTACTTTAGGATTAATACCACAAGTCTGTAACATCATTTTGACATTTATTAAAAATTCTTTTTCGATAGAACTTATTTGTAATTGTTGATTATCACCATTTCGTGCGATGCAACCATCTGCGTCACAATATCCTGAAAACCATTCCATTTTATTCATCAAAGAACCTTTCATTGGTACAAGAAATTTTTCATTTATATCAACAGGTAAGGTTACATTTAATCTATCTTGTGTATCTTCATTTTCTATACTTCTATAATTTAAAAATGGTAATACATCTTTTTTTTCTCCATATAAAGACATTATAGGTTTTTTAATATAAGATACTCCATTACATTTAATATTTGTTTTTCTTACTAAATTATCATTAATATCTTCATAATCAATATGTCTTTTACAATACGAATGATTTACTAGTGCTTTATGTTTCTGTTCTGTGTTTTTGTTATATGTTCCATCACCACAAAAAAACCCGTGTGTATAAGCATATTTAAAATCTTCTTTACCATCATTATTAATAATAGGGAAATTACATTTTATAATCTTATCTCCTTCCTTTAAATATTGTGCTTCTGTTAATACAATATGTTTTTTTGATTTTGAATATTTATTTTGAATATAAAACTTATGATATGGTGTGCACATTAGTATAGATCCATCATTTGTTTCTACTTCCATTAATTCTTGATTTTCCCCTGTTTTCACGATAGTGACAGGACTGAATTCTTCTCCATTCCATACATTCACATTTTGCCCTTCCAGTGTTTTAATCTCAATATGTCCTTTGTCTGTTAAAATTTTTGTTTCTGGTGCTACACATAAATTTGAACTCTTAATAGTGCCGATATTTTTTTGATTTGATTTCTCATTCGCTGCATCTTTATACAAAAGATAAGGCGTTCCTGTCTCCATCTGGGAATCTAGAATTTTAAACCAAAGATCACGAGCATTCACAGTCCGTCGCGCCTTTCCGTCTGTTTCATATCGACAATAGAGTTCTACAAAGGCTTGCCCATATACGTCTGATAATCCAGGACATTCATTTGGACAAAAATATGACCATAATGCATTGGTTTTTACACGTTCCATAAAAAGATCGGAAACCCATAAAGCATAAAATAGATCACGTGCGCGCATTTCTTCATCACCGTGATTTTTCTTCATTTCTAAAAAATCTTCGATATCTGGATGCCATGTTTCCAAATAAATCGCAAATGAACCATTTCGTTTTCCACCTTGATTGATGAATCGTGCTGTATCATTAAAAACCCGCAACATAGGTACAATACCACTCGATTTCCCATTTGTACCTCGTATCAATGAATCTTTGGCACGCACATTATGAATATGTAATCCTATACCACCTGACCACTTTGATATACGTGCACAATCCTTCAATGTATCATAGATACCATCCAAACTGTCATCTTCAAGTGCTATCAAGTAGCAAGACGATAATTGAGGACGTGGAGTACCCGCGTTAAATAGTGTTGGTGTAGCGTGTGTGAAATATTTTTGTGATAATAAGTCATAGGTTTCTTTGATGGCAATCAGATTGTTTCCGTGAATTCCGATGGCAACACGCATCCACATATGTTGTGGACGTTCTACAATAGTTCCATTGATTCTAAAGAGATAAGCACGTTCCAACGTTTTCAAACCGAAATATTCAAACAAATAATCGCGCTGATAATCAATCATTGCATTGATTTCTTCTCTATGTTTGACTACCATATTCCAACATTCTTGGGATATCAAAGGACTATGCACTTTATTAGGGTCATAGAACCAATACAATTGTTTCATTACATTGTAAAATGAAGCACTAGTATTCTTTTGATGATTGCTAACAAAAATACGTGCAGCCAATGTTCCATAATCAGGATGTTGCGATGAAAGAGATGCACATTGTTCACATGTTAGTTCATCAATTTTGGTTGTAGGAATACCATCATATAATTGGTCAATCACCTTCATTGTCAGAGAAGAATAATTAAGTTGAATATCCACTTCTTGACCTATTTTTCTAATACGATTGACAATCTTATCAAAAGCAACAATCTCTTTTTGCCCATTACGTTTTGTCACATACATATCACTCATTGTTCTTCTTTATAAGAGGTGGAATGATTTTAAGTTGTTGTTTTTATAATACAAATTTTGGAAAGAAAATAATTCTAACAAAATAACAATATGTGTTTTTTAAAAGAAGAAATAAAACCAATTATAGAGAGAAAATTGACATCACAAAAACAAATATGGAAAATTATATATTATACTTTTGATGATAGTATTGTTACTTTTATCAATCGTGAATGGTTCCTTATTGATGATAATACATGTATTTTCATAACATTTGAATATCATCACACTATTCAACCAGAGTATAGAGAGAAAAACATATTACAATGTATAAAATTTCGCATAAAAGGTACATATGAATCTTATTCATTTGATTCCATAGAAGAATTTATAAGTTATATTATCAGTCATCCTTCTCTCTGTAAAATAATAGCAAGACCTTTAACTCTGGATAATGTATTTCAAAATGAAAAGAGAGAAATGAATGAAAATATAAAATGGAAAACGTGGGTTATCCAAGAATACAATCATTCTATTGCAGAACAAATAAATTGTCTCTTTGTATAGTAATATGCCTCAAACAATAACTGTTTTAGTCTCTTTATTTATATTGATCATTGTCGCTTTATTCGCGGGTTCTTATTTAGAGAACAAGAATCTTGAAACATTTGAAAATCGTAAATCATACAAAAAAATGTTTCATTATAAAAAACGTTTTGAAGATGAAGACATATTATTACAAGGCGTATATCCTATCATTCACGAACCAGGTATTACAGCCAATAGTATTACAGATGTATGGTGGAAACGACCCATTTTCCCAGTTGGATCATATGCACAAATCACAAACAATCTTCGTTATAGAAAGAATCCTGATGATGGCGAATGTACTACAATTGATTTTTGTGATTCACTTTACAAAGACATTCGAAATAAGTCAAATTATGTATTTCCTCTTCCACCTGTTCCCACAGAACTTAAAAGTGGTACAAAACGTGTTAATTACTTTAATACACCATATAACCTCTTTCTCGGAAATCAAGCCGTCGAGTTACCCGTCTTTCAATAATATTATTTCGGTTTTTCAATATTTTCATCCTTTTTAAATTCTTTTTTTGATAATGCATATTGCCCACACGGACCACAGTGGTCTTCATTTGATAAATCTATTTTATTGTTCATCTGAGTATTACAATTATCTATTCTCCATCTTCCAAGAGGTTTTGTTACTACTTTTGTCGTAGCTATTTTCATTGTCAATATATTTTTTATAATAGTTGTTATGTATTTCATACTATATGATAAGTATTCTTATTTTTAAGTATTTTTTATTTCGTAATTCATTTTCTACAAGGAATATTCTACAAGGAATAAAAGAACATTCCTGAGAATCCATTTTTTATTGCTTTGTAAATCATAATTTTTACAAGTAATAAACCTGCTTCTCTCTATTTTTTGATTGAAATGTCTTCTCCTCGTGTTTTGAAAAAGTTGAATGATAACAAGACCAAAGTATCACACTTTCAAAATGAACCGATGGATGCAACCGTTTGTGTTCTTTTCAGTTATTATCGTATTCACGATTTTTTAACGGTCATCAATGACCACGTTGGTTTGGAATTGATTTTCAACGGTTTGATTATCGTTACCGATAAAAAATGCAAGGCAGTACGTACTCTACCTACAAATTGGGAAATCTATACACCTCCTCTCAATAGAAATACTCAAAACGATGGTTGGCATTACAATGAGGAATGGCTCTTTCACAATGCTCTTGCAGAACACTGTATTTTTCGTTATTTTAAACCTATGGAAGAGGTGTTTCATATCTATGCTAATCACCCTACTCTATTGATGCGTGACAATTTCTTTAGAAATGAAATCTATGCATCAATGATCCGTTTTTTTGAATACATTGATGTAACGGATAAAAATTGTCCTGCGTTCCTTCTACCTTGTTATACCTATTATAAAAAGGTGCGCGTATATTTGCGTAAATACAATCACTTTCTGCATCTCTTCCTTTTAAGAAAGAGTCTTCCTATTGAATTAAATAGTGTTATTATGTCTTATCTATAATTTGTATTGCTTATTACTTATTTTATGTAATATAACCAAAGAACCTTTTGTATTCCAAAGAATATTCTTTCCTGTAAAAGAATGTTCCTAGAAAGTTCTTTTCAATATTGTTCCTGAGAATTCAATAAAATATAATTTTGTTTTGATTGTAAAATCAAATTTTATTACCACGAAACTACACCATATTTAATTTTTCTCTATTTTTTGATTGAAATGTCTTCCAGGTCAAACTCTATCATTGTATTGAAAAAGTTAAACAACAACAACAAAAAAATAAAATGTTTTTTATCAAAACCGATAGAAGAGATCATTTGTGTTCTTTTCAGTTATCATCGTATTCACGATTTTATAACGGTCATTAATAATCCTGTCACAATGGAATTGGTTTTGAATAGTTTGATTATCGTTACCGATAAAAAATGCAAGGCAGTACGTACTCTACCTACAAATTGGGAAATCTATACACCTCCTGTCAATAGAAATACTCAAAACGATGGTTGGCATTACAATGAGGAATGGCTCTTTCACAACGCTCTAGCAGAGTATTGCATTCCTAATTTCTTCAAACCTATGGAAGGTGTGTTTCATATCTATGCTAATCACCCTACTCTTTTATTACAAGATAGATTTTTAAACAATCCAACCTATTCGTCTATGATTACCTTTTTCGATTACATCGATGTAATGCATATGAAATGTCCCGAATTCCTTCTACCTTGTTATACCTATTATAAAAAGGTGTGTGTATATTTGCGTAAATATGATCATTTTCTGCATCTCTTCTTTTTAAGAAAGAGTCTTCCTATTGAATTGAATAGTGTTATTATGTCTTATCTATAATTTGTATTGCTTATTACTTATTTTATGTAATATAACCAAAGAACCTTTTGTATTCCAAAGAATATTCTTTCCTGTAAAAGAATGTTCCTAGAATGTTCTTTCCTGTAAAAGATTGTTCCTGAGAAAAGATACTTTGCTTTTACTTGAATAATAAATCATTATTATTGATATTATTATTATTATGAATATGAGTGATAAGAAATTATTGACGTTGGGAGTGATGAATTTCTTTTTTAAGAAAGAAGAGTGTAAAAGTTTGAGTAACTTTTGGGAATGTATTGTTGTTATTGAAGATGATGATAAAATAAGGGAATATGATAGTGGTGAAAATTGCTTTCATGGGGAAAAGTTTATTAGAATAAGTAAATATTGTGAAGATGAAAATAGAAAAAGGGTATTAATGGAATATGGGAGTAGATTTTTGAGAGGTATATGTGAAAAAAATGGTGCGATAGTAAAGAAAATGGGTAGAAATTTGATTTTGGATAAAAATGAATTGGATTTATGGGAAAAATTGAGTATAAATGTTCAAAAGGAAATTTGTAAATATAAATATGAGAATTATGAAGAGGTGAGAAATGATTTGATAAAAAGTAGGGGTAGGGTTTTAATTCATCCTGCTATGAGGTGTAGTGAAGAAAAAGTAAAAGGTAGATTATGGGAAGGAAAGGGTATTGTTGTAGATGGTAAAATAGAGGTGATAGGTAGAAATATGTTGGGTAATTTATGGATGGAAATTAGAGATAAGGAATGAAAATATGTTATCTGTAATTAGTATGTATTAGTATTATATATTTTGTATGCTATTTGTAATATAATTAACATAATCTTTTTACATTTATTCACTCATTTTTCCTTTAAATAAATTGTCTGGATATAAAAAGCAAAGATTTCCTTGGTCCTTTTTAATAAATGGACTGATATATGAATCCTCCTTTTTAGAACGTCGTGCAGGTGCTCTATGTTCGTATCCAGTAATTCTCTCGTGTTCAATGATTTTCCATATTTTACCCAAACATTCAATATTGTCTCGAAACCATTGACGGTTTCGTAAAACAAGTACACAACTGTATTCTTCCAATTTCCAATATATATTTTTAATCCAACAATGAGAATATTGCATATTATCCATTTGCTGTTGAAACCAGGGTTCAAACTCGGCTTGATCCATTGACAATGGTTTATACACATAATGAGGCCTACCTTCGGATGTTGAAAAATACAATATGATACCTTTTCTATCACCTTCTCTCGTCTCTAAAAAGGCGGATTCAATATTGGAAGCATCTTCTAAAAACGATGCTTCATTTTCATATTCTACAAACTTAGTTTCCAAAAAATCGCATTCATTCAAATCACATGTTTCCATTTGCAATTGCATTTGAATCCAATATTCTTTTTTAGGAATACCATCAATCTCTCGGTTTACAATGTTTTTGATTTCCAACATACGTCCATATCGATTTGAATCAGATGTAATAACAATCCCGTCAGGAGAAGCTCCTAAATAAGGATATTGGTCGTGTTGAATACAACCAAATTCACCCACGCTTAATTTGTATTCTTCTTCATATAACAAAACTGAAATCGGTTCATATTTTTGCCCCCAATGTAAGGAAGATTCTATGTTTACAAACGATGAACTGACATGTTTGTTTTCACTTCCTTCTTGGTTACCTCCTCCTCCCTGGTTACCTCCTCCTCCCTGGTTACCTCCCCCCTGACTTTGACATTTTTCAAATATCAATTGATTTTGAGTGCTCTGGTTTTCAAAAGCTTTATATGCGTTACTAGCTGTTATTAAATTATGACGAAAATTATACCACGCTTCTGTGCGTTGAACAGGTTGTGGTTTGGAAGACAAATAGTCAATTTTCTGTTCTATTTTTTCCCTTTCTTTTTCTGTTTTCTTTCTCTCGGAAACAAATGTAAAGGCAAAGGAACGTGGAGGATACAATAAAGAATAAAAAAGTTCCAAAGCAATTTCTTTGGCTTCTTCTAATACAATATTCCATTCATCGGAAGATAAAAGATTTCTATAAAATATATCGTGAGTATTGCAAAGAACAGAATAGATATGATCCCACATTTCTTCTTCAAAATCAGGTTCAGATATCTCTCGTGGATTCTCATCCACATAATCCGTCATCAATTGCAATATACTTTCAATGAGATCACATTCCTCTGATTCAGTCAATGTATACATTGTTTCCTCTTCCTCTTCCTCTACCTCCTCCTCAATAGACAATTCCTCGAGAGATTCCAAGTCATCAAGATATGTTATTGTTTTATAACAAGAACAATAGGTCATTGTTATAAATATATACTTTTATATTTATACCTTTTTTCTCTTATTCCTCTTTTTTGTTTCGTATTGTACTGTTGCTTTTCTTAGGAAGCGAAAGACTTTTAATAGTATTAATTCGTTTGTCCATATTTTTCAATGTAAAATGTTTATTACTCTTTTGAAATGACAAAGCAGGAATGTCTGTAATGATACATTTTTCTTTGTCATAATAAACATCTTTGATACGCTGTAATTTTTTTCTGTCCAATGAATCCTTTAAAAAGGCAATTAGCAATTCCTTTTCTTCTTCTGTATATAGATTGGTCAACGAATATGATTCTGCATAAAGAATTAATTTCTTTATTTTAACTGTCTTGTCTAATTTAGACCACGTCTCATTTTCCTTGTTTAATTTGCTATCTTCTAAAAATTTTTCCAAATTATTTGCATCCTCCTTGGAATATTTTATATCCGATAAAACAGTTCCATTCATTAACATTGTTTTGTATTTTATGTTTTTCAATTCAATACATTCTTCCAATACATCTTGTTTTATGTCCCTTTGAATATCTTTCTGAAGACCATCTTCTACTATTGTTGTCTCCATTTTATATACTATATTATGATACCCTAGTTCTAACTTGTTTTTTTGTAAATATATTTTGTCTTACCTTTTTTTAAGCCGTTTCTCTATAACTAGCATATCCTAGAAAAGCCATTAAAAAATACAATGGTACGATTTTAAATAAAGCTATTATTTTTTCTTCTGAAAATTCCTTGTTTTCCTGTATTTTTTTGTTCATTTCTTTCCATAAGTAGGCAAAGCCGAAACAAATTATTGTTTAAATATGATAAACCATATAAATATTTTTTACCATATAATTACAACCAATGAATGATTATGTTTCAAATAATATTTAACCGCACCCAATTTATAATCATCGCTTTTGTATTTATTTATACAATAAAATAAGAAAAAATACTCATATTTTGTGCGAACTTAAATGTTCAAAGGTGTATAAGTTGTGTTTGACATTATATATATATATATATACATATATAATGGAAGACACAAATATAGAAGAAATAAAATCGATCCCTATTCAAGGTCAAAACAATCGATATCAGATTCGAAAATGTATGAAAGAGAGAAAAGAAGCTACAAGGAAAAAGAATGCAATAGAAATTATCCCTTTTGAAAAACAAATAGTGATTCTAGAAGATATTTATTATGAATTGTATCCTTCTTATAAAAAAAGGTTGAATAATGATTCTCTCCCATTTACAGAAGAAGAGAGACATCGATTGTCAAAAGAAATAGAAAACAAACGCGGGAATTACAAACAACAAGATATTCTAAAAAAAAGATGGGATGAAACATTGTTTATCGATTATCAGTGTATTGTAAATCTATTATACAAGGCGCAATTGTTATGTTTTTATTGTCAACAACAAATATTGATTTATTATGATTTTGTTAGAGAAATGAAACAATGGACATTGGATCGTATCGACAACAATCTTGGACATAATCAAGGGAATGTAGTTATAGCATGTTTGGATTGCAATCTAAAAAAACGGAAGCAAAATATAGAGAATTTTGTCTTTACCAAACAATTACAAATAGTAAAAAATGATTGATTATTTCTTTCTCTCTTTTTGTTTATTATAAGCCAAAACAAAAAAGGCAATTGAAATAAGTAAAAAATATATACCTGTTGAATATTCAAGAAAGGTTTCCGAGAAATTTTTAGATAGAGAAGCACCATAAAGTGCTGAAAAACAAAAAGGTATTATTAGACAAATAGCCACATAAAAATCGACTTGTTTTCTTCTATAATATTCAATCACAGCAAGTAAATATATTGGAGGTAAAACTGTAAGTAAAATAGTACCTTCAATGGTTTTATAATCCTTTATTACTTTAAGAAAAGCAAGACCCAACAGCATAAATTCCGCACCTGATACAGCTAGTGCACCCGAGAGAGTGCCTCCTAAAAGACCTAAAATAATACTAGTAATTGTAATATACATTTATTATATGCAAGTATTTTTATATAAACATTTTTACAGAAATTCTTTTCGTACAAATCATTTCTAAAATAAGCATTAGAAATATATGAATCAATCAAGAGAGTGGATTCATTGGAAATGGACATTGGGTGAAATATACGATAGAAGCAAACGTGTAAAACGAGTTGTGAATGAAAAAGAACCCCAAAACAATCATATATTGAAACAGTGTTTATTATCTGAAGAAGAATGTTGGAGACAGGAAAATACCTTGGCACAACAATCGATAGGTGGAGATGATAACAAGAGAGAAGATACGAACAATCGAATGTCACAACGAGAATGGACTATCCAAACGGGTATCAATCCGTATTCAAATAATAATTATATGGATGATTTGATTGTCCAAGAAACATTTTTAAAACCCATCAATAGTCAAATCGATCGATTAAATACCAAAGAAGAAGAAAAAATGGCTTCGTTTCCAAAGAATTAATTTTAATAGAAAAGGGCTTAAAGTGAATATTTAAATATACAACTACAATGTCGACAAGTTATATATCACAGAATGATTTATTGTTGAACAATCTCTTGGAATTTTACAAGAATGACGAGTATTTAAACAAAATGTTGAGTATCATTACAGGTGAATCTAATATTTCGTTACGTATTGTGGATTGGTTTGCAACAAATTATGCAAAGAAGAATTTTACATTATATACTTTATCTTCTGAAATGGGACAAAAGCGATTCAAGGTCTATGTAGATTATAAATTAAAATTAAAGGCTTATAGTAAGAATAGGTTCGATCCTTTTTGTCGATGGGAGAGAATAAGCATACCATACAAGGGTGATAAATGGATAGAAACTACAATTGGTCAATTGAATTTTTTTAAATGGACAATAGAAAATAAAGTATTGGATTACATCGAGGAGCATTATACGGAGATTGAACAAGATATGAATTCACGAAATAGTACATCCAAGAGAAAGGAATTATCAATGGGTGATGCCAAGACGAGAAAGAAGCGGGAAGAATTGTCTATTTCTGCGACAAAGAGTATCAAGAAGGAAGAGGTTGAAATTGTGGTGAATTTTCATTAATGTGTATATTTAATGTTGAATAAATTATAGAATAAAAAAACTTAAAGGAAAAGTATGTTTATAATATGGAGACCCGGTTAGCTCAGATTGGTAGAGCGCCAGCCTTTTAAGCTGGTGGTCGAGGGTTCGAGTCCCTTATCGGGTGTGTATTGTTTTATATGGGGTAGTGTTTACGTCTTGTTCTATTAGATGTATTTATGAAAGGAGGATCATCTTCTTCCTGTAGAGAATTTTGTCGTGAACAAAATATTTGTGTTAAATTGTATATATTTATTGAATATTGTAAAAAATTTTCTGCGATAATAAAAAATAACAGATAATCAAGTGCCATTATATATTTTTATGTAATTTGTTACTTAATAATATATAATATTATAATAAAGACATAAATAATCATTCTATTATGATGTTGTTTTTAACATAATTATTTGGATATAATTGCATTAGGTTCTTTATTAATTAATGTCAGTTTTTGTTCTACCTATTTTATTTGTGCACGATATACGTCTGATAACCGCGAAGATGTTTATTCTTATTCAGAAACATTGCCGTTGTATCAAAGACATATAATAAATATATGATGCGTATTTATTATCGCGTATTTTAATATAAACCTTTTTCAATGAATAAATATAATGGGGAATGTACCTACGAAAGAAAAATTAAATTTTGAAGACATACAATATATTCGTAAACACCCTGATAATTATTTATTCATTAATACCTTACCAGTAGGTGAGCAAGATTGTTTGATTATGGGTTCTATCCAAGCATCCCAAGAAGAATCCATAATAAATGAATATATTGTAAACAATAAACGCGTTCCTATTGTTCTCTATGGGAAAAATACAAACGATGATACTATGTTTGTTAAACACCAGCAATTGACACGTCTTGGATTCAGTAACGTATTTGTTTATCTAGGAGGTATCTTTGAATGGTTGATGTTACAAGACATTTATGGTTTTGACGAATTTCCAACCACACGAAAAGAATTGGATTTTCTCAAATACAAACCACGAAAACAATTATTGACACATGTAATGATTGGAAATGGTTAAGTTTCCATTGCACAATGATTTATACCCTCGTTTGATAATGCATCGGCCCTAGTATTCTTATCTCTATAGACGTGTTCAAATTGTATATTTTCTATCATTTTGGATAGTGTCTTTGCTTCTTTATACAAAGATAGTATATTTATAGATTGTACCTTGTATTCTCCGCGCATTTGTCGAATAACAAGTTGGCTATCTCCACGAACTAACAAACAAGTAATACCCATTTCAACTGCCTTACGTAATCCAATAAGTAAACCTGTATATTCCGCTACATTGTTCGTCTTTTTGGCACCCACATACAAAGAATTTGCCCATATTTCTTCCTTGTCTTTGTACAAGACAGCACCCGCCCCTGAATGACCCGGATTGCCTTTACTGCATCCATCAAAATATAATATATATAAATCCATAATAATCTATTATATATTCATTTGTGTCTTTATATTCTATTTATATATTCAATAAAAAACAATTTAAAGACCCAGACCCAGACCCAGACCATAATGATAATTATTTATACAGTCGTCACACTTGCAAACAGTCGTCACACTTGCAAAACGGGTACACATTTTGTACAAAAGAAACAATGATGACAACAACGTATATTTTCGTGGTTAGGGCAAAATCTCCGCGTTATATTTCTATCATGATTATGCAAATATCCTTGACAAAAACTATTTCTCTCTAGGAAAGCATTGTCTTCCATTCCACAAAGATAAGCTTCACATTTTTTACCTTTTCTCTCTTTGATAAGACTATGCAATATACTATCTGGTATATAGGATGCTTCATAATAACTAATATATTTTTGGTCAGATAAACGAACAAATCGATTCATTAAATCTACATGAATCAATGAATCCGTTTCCTTGTGCGATTCTCTCGTAAATAATAATGGTTCTCGTTCTACCTCGTAATTTGTTGCAAAACGTATTCGCACCTTTTGTTGTATTCTCTCTTGCAAAATAGGAAGCAACGCAACAAAGGGAATAGACAAGACCTCGAACGAAGTAAGCAGTTTTCGCTTGTTCCTTTCTACTTGATCTATAGAAAGACCTGAAATAATAGAGTCTTCCCTCGGAAAGACAAATGATTCATTTCTACACAAAGGACAACGAACTCCATAAACAGAATCGTTGCGTTTGTATTTACGTAATAATAATTCACAATTTGTACATACCATATGACCACAATGTTGCAATGAAACAAATGAATTCATTGATTGTAAACAAACAGGACATTCTTCTGTATTTGTGCTTTCCATTTTATACAAAAGAGAGAATAGAATTATAAACAATCAATTTTTATATATAAATAAAAATTGATAATAAAAATAATATAAACAATAAAGATTATATTCATAATGAACTTGTATCAAACAAAACTTACCAAATCGGAATGGAATTCAACAGAGATTCCTGTTAGCGAACAAGAAAAGGAAATCCTATTATTGATTATAAAAGGATTTCACGATGTTAATATAAAATACAACAAACATTTATCCCTGTTTGGATTTTTACGTATTGATTATAATGAAGCATTGGAAGACTATTTATACAATACTTATTTTCACGAAAAAATTTACGCCATCGAAAAAAATGTCACCAAAGTAAAAGCCACAGTGGCTATTAAAAAAGCCGACCAAATTCGCATTGAAAACAACAGCCAACCTGAAAATGTAAAAACAGTGTTTGAATATATTCTCATTGACTTGGCAGAACAAGTAATAAATGCCTTTACGAAATCAACAAATAAAAAAAATGGTATTTTATCCTATTTTACACTCTATAAACTAGTTCGGTTTAATATACGTAATATGAATCGTCATGTTTGTCAATTCGTACAAACCATATTGACAAGATTTGAAAACAATATTGATATGACTCACGTGATTCAAAACGCGGTCCAATGTATTGAAAAAAACGTAAAACTATTGGAATACGCAGATATGACTTTATATGAACACCAAAAACAATTATTTACCCTTGTGAAACGACAGGAACCTAAACTGATTCTCTATATTGCACCCACAGGAACTGGAAAAACACTCTCCCCCATAGGACTTACAGAACAGTTTCGTGTCATTTTCGTTTGCGCAGCGCGACACGTGGGTCTTGCATTAGCAAAATCCGCCATTTCTGTGAATAAGAAAATTGCAATGGCACTTGGATGTGCAAGCGCAGAAGATATTCGTTTGCATTATTTTGCCGCCAAAGATTACACAGTCAATAAACGAAGCGGTGGAATTGGAAAGGTGGATAATAGCAACGGTGAAAAAGTGGAATTGATGATTTGCGATATCAAATCCTATATCACAGCAATGTATTATATGTTGGCGTTTAATGAACCTGAAAATATCGTGGTTTATTGGGATGAACCAACAATCACTATGGACTATGAAACCCACGATTTACACGAGACAATTCGTACTGTATGGAAAGATAACAAGATTCCAAATGTAGTATTGTCTTCTGCAACCCTACCAAAAATGTACGAATTGACAGATACTTTGGCATCTTTCCGAAATAAATTTTCAGGTGCTGAAATTTTCAATATCGTCAGCTATGATTGCAAAAAGACGATTCCTCTTATTAACAAAAACGGATTTGTTGTATTACCACATCATTTAGCAGAAGAATATTCTATATTGTTAGATATTGTAAAACATTGTGAAAACAATTTGACATTGATGCGGTATTTCGATTTACAAAATGTTGTGCAATTCATATTGTATGTAGAAGAAGGTAATTATATTAATACAAATTCAAAAATAAGACGTCATTTTGCATCCATTGATGATGTAAATATGATGTCCATCAAACTGCATTATTTGCGATGCTTGAAACATATAATACAAGGAACATGGGGGGCCATCTTTTTAACTCTTCGGGCTTTACGAACAAAGCGTATTACAGTGAATGATTCTGTGGATACAAAAGGAAATAAAATAAGAAAAATTTCCAGTATTGGACCAGGTATTAAAGAACGTGTTACAGAGACAACGACTGATTTACGGCGTATGGCAAGTATGCAGCACGAAAATGTACGAGAAGAAGAAGAAGTACAACCTGGTATTTATGTAACAACAAAGGATGCTTTTACATTAACAGATGGACCTACTTTGTTTTTAGCAAACGATGTAGAAAAGATTGCCAAGTTTTGTATTCAACAAGCAAATATTCCATCCATAGTAATGAAGGATATTCTAGAAAAAATCGATTTCAATAATGTAATCAACGAAAAAATGCGTATTTTGGAAGAAGAACACGAAAATTTAATACTCAAAAATACATTGAAAGACAATGCCAACAAAAATGGAAAAAATGATCGCGTCAAAACAATGAATAGCGAAGATGACCGACGCAGTAAAAAAATAGAAGCGGATCTGGAATTACTACGTCAGAATATCAAGTCCGCACAATTGAATGAAACATTTGTTCCTAATAAAATATTACACGCACAAAAATGGGCAGAATCCATCGCCCCTGCTAATATATTTACTTGCGATATGGATGAACGAACTGTGATGAATATAATGATGTTGCAGAATATGAATGATTCGTGGAAAATACTATTATTAATGGGTATTGGTGTATTTACAAATCATACCAATGTAGAATATACGGAAATTATGAAATCATTGGCTGACCAACAGCGTCTGTTTCTTATTATCGCATCAAGTGACTATATATATGGAACCAATTATCAATTTTGTCACGGCTATATGAGCAAAGATATGAGCACCACGCAAGAAAAAATTATACAGGCATTAGGTAGAATAGGTAGAAATAATATACAACAAGAATATTCAATACGATTTCGCGACGACGAACAGATACGAACATTGTTTTTTGAGGAAAAGGATAAAATGGAGGTACGTAATATGAATCTATTGTTTTCTGTGTAGTTTACTATTGTTTCTATTCTAATTTGATAATAATATTTGTTTTTTTATTTAGACTTTTTATACCGATAGTATACCGATATAAAATATTTAAAAAATACAAAGAAATGAATTTTTATACTATACCCAATCGTGTGCAATATAAACAACCTTTTTATTTTGTATGCGAATCAGAATCATTTTCACCGGATGCGAATTATATTTTGTATCAAATAAATAACGCCTCTACAGTATTGTCATCTTTTCAACCAAATTGTATATTTTCTACATTACCAAACAATCACATGGATCATATTCATTTTGCCACGGATTCGATAGGGGATTTATATGCATCTTCTCTCGAAAACAATATCATTTATAAATATAACAAGATAGACAAGGTATTTGAACATTTTATTACAGCGACACTTGTCTCGCCAAAAGGTTTTGTTTTTGATAATGACAATTATTTATATGTTTCCAATACAACCAAAGAAAAAAATGGACGTATTTCTGTATTTGATAGCAATGGTACTTTTTTATACGATATATTTTCCGAATGGTTGTCATCACCAGGTGACATCAAGCGAGATAAAATAGGAAATATATACATTATAAATGAAAATGCATTGGATTTGCCTTGCAATATATCAGAAGAAAATTTTAATCCCAATTCTAAATACAATGGTTCTTATTTGTTATTGCAAGTCATTCCCAACAACAATACATTATCAGGAACAGTCAATCTGTTTTGTTATCAAAGTTTTTGTAAACCTACATCTATCGCGTTTGATTCAAAAAACAATGGATATATATGCAACAGTGGAAGCAATAGCATCAGTATTATAGATATGGTGACAGGTGATGCAGATATTTATATTCCAAAAGGTGCGGGGTTGATTCATCCTCGTTCCATTACTTTTGATAAAAAGGACAATTTGTATGTCACTATGGAAGATAAAGAATTTCAAATACAAAAAATAACAAAGCAAAAACTATTGACGACATTTGCATCACAATGCGGAAACAATCCAATCAATTTATTTTGTGATAGAAATGACCAGTTGTTTGTGGGGAACAACGATGGTCAAATTTTCCGAATCACATGCAATCGGTTTTTATTTCGAATCACTCATCCATCCCTTTCTGTTGGAAATCATCCATTGATTATTTATGATGACAAAAAGGCAAAAACGGTAGTATCTTCTCTTTCTGTTCAAATTATAGGAGATTCACAATCGATTTTACCATCTTATTCGAAAAATAAAATGACAGACCGTTTTCGTATGGGTAGTACACGACGACTTATGTGGGAAAGACGTGGTAACTATACTCGAAGAAGATAAAAAAAGGACTTTGATTTATTTACAATAAGGGATACATTACAAAGAACAAGAATCGTTTCTTATCGTGTTTAGTTGTCTACGACATACCGCACAGCAATCTATATTGGCTTGTTCGCAACCACGAATGCATACTCTACAAAAAGAATGACTACAACCATAATGCTGTGTTATATAATGTGTTTCATAACATATCATACATTCTCCTCTGCTACGACTTTGTACAATGGGATTATTATAAAATATATTGGCAATACTTAAACGAGGTGCACGTGCAACTAAAAGAGGACGTACATAAAAAGCAATATCATTAAAATTGGGATACAAAGTTGCCAACATCTGATTCGAATTTGTCATTTTTGGACCCGTCTCTCGATAACGTCCATCCACCAATTCATATTCAATCATTTCAAAATCGCGTGGTATAACATTTGCCAAATGTAGGAGTAAATCGTTCAAGGTAATGTATTTTGATATTTCATACATTGCCATTTTACTACTATACGCCAATTTGACATAAATATGAATAAATGTGCCATTGCTTCTGTAGAACGTAGATTGTCTTGTCATTTTGATATATTTATAAAATATATCAAAAAAGATTTCAATTTTAAAATGCCTCCTCTGAATCATTTTTGAGAGAAATATGTTTTTCGTATACCTTTTCTCTCAATTCTTGGTATCGAATAAATTCTTCCGGGGACAATTCTGTTGGATATACTTTACAATTTCCTGTTGCCACTTGTTCTACATGTTTCTTGTCAACGAGAGAAAGGGGATTTGCTTGTATAATAGTGTTGTAAATACGAATGGTCTTCCAGCCTTCCAAGATACGTTCAAATATGAACAATACCTCGGGTCCCGTCACAGCCCGTTTGGCAGTCCTCTTTTGCGCGCGGCGTTCCTGTTTCTTTTCTATAAAGGTTTGTTTGTCTTTTGTATATGAATTGGTTTCCATTTTCTCTCTATGTTTGATAGAGAGAAAAAAAACTGGATATATAACTTACGATTAATGATTCTGTATTTTTTCTATATATTCATTATATCGTTCTTCACAAGGATACAATGGACATTTCTTTTCAGATATTTTTCGTTTTATATTTTTTACAATGTCAATCGTAACAAAATTGATATCTTGGTTTTGTTTCTCTCGATTTTCTTGTAATAATTTTAATATAGATCTACATTGCAATCCTTCAATACATTTATCGATGATAAGACATATTTCTTCCACATCTACTTTTCGTTTGGAAATAGCTTGTTCTTCTACTGTCATTTTCTTTGAATCTTTTTTTTCTTCATTTATACAAACAAGTTCTCCATTTTTAATTCTGGTTACAATATGTCGTCCTACATCGAGTTCTTTTTCAATATCAATATTTTTATATCCTTTGTCTAATAAAGAACGTACTTTCAAAATAACATCATCAGGAATACCTTTATTCATTTTATGTGTGATTGACATTTTTCTTTTTACATCTTCCGTCTTAGCAATTCCATAATTATGATTTGATTCTCCTATCATCCTTTCTGATTTTTCTTGATATTGTTTTCTTTTTCGAATTTCCTGGAAAGCGAGTCGATGTATTTCCATAAGTGCCATTCTTTGCAAATATCCTTCTTTTCCTATATCATTCTGATTTATATTTTTGAAAATCTCTGTTTTATGTTTTTCCTCATTGCAAATTCGATACATTTCTTTTTTAATATCGATATCATTTGTTTGTAAAAAGGTTTCAAACGCAATTGCTTGTTTATATTTAACAATCAATCCTGGTTTCATTAAAAGTGTAAAACGTAAACAATCTTCTTTATTATAAATTATAAAATATATTTCTTTATGAATTTGTCCACATTGTAATAATGACTGTATTTTATGTAAAACATATGGATTGTTTTTCTGTGATATTTTTATATAGAATTTTGTAATTCTTGTTTTATCAATATAAAAACAACCTTCTGCATCAAATAATCCTTGTATATATTCTATGTTTATTTTATCACTATTTTCCATATGATTCATAATCCTTTTTGAGCATATATTATACAAGGATTCCTTTTCTTCTTTTTTATGAGGAATATGTACAAGCTTCTCCATTTTACATACACAATCTAACTCTTTCTTTTTAACAACAATTGAATTCTTTATATATTCTAAAATAAAATGATATTCATTACTACGTATCAATAAATTGTACTGATTTCTACGATTATATTTATGATATAAATGACCCGAAGAAGAAGTATCCATTATATTCTCTATCGCATTATTTCGATTGGTAGATGTGGTAATACTTCCACCAAAATGATAGCGAATGATTTGTAATATATTTGTTCTACTTTGTGATATTGTAATTCCAGATTGATAACCATCTTTTATTTTTCGTATAAACATACATCCATCACCATCGATAAATCCTGCAATATAAGAGGGATGTGGTGGAAACTGTTTATATCGTTCTAATAATTCCTGGTTATCCTTTTCTATATTATCCATAATGGTTTGGTACTCTATTTATGCATTCATATTTTTAATCAATTTTATTATCCAATTCATTGATCTTTTTATTTGCTTGTTCCAATTTATCAAGAATGGATACAGAATGTGATTTGGTACCTATCCATATCTTATTCAAATTGGGGTGTTTTTCTATTTTGAAATATTCTCTCGTTTTTACCTTTTCGGGGTATATCCATTCTTTGTAATAGACAACATATTTACGTATCATATCTTGTGTAATTCCTTCAGGTAATTCTCTGGCGCTGTGTTTTCTAGCACGTTTTGTATCAACCATAATACCTTTGCTATTTTGTTCCTGTTCCTTACGAGTCGCTACACGCAAGTTTTCCATTGTATTGTTTAAAGGATTGCGATCTATATGATCTACACTCACTTGCTTTGTTCCTTTTCCGTTACCATAACATCCAGTTATCATTTGATGTATGTATAAATTTAAAGTAGAACTTATATATCCGTTCATTATTTTGAAAAATGTAATTTTTTTACCCGAATTATTGTCGCGTTCAAATTCTTGTATTCTTTTATAGCTATCTGGACATAATTTACACAAGGTATTGTTCTCACAATACATAAGTATATATTCCTTCCCATTTTCTTGGATATTCCATAATGGGTTTTTCATATGATAAGGATCCATACCATGTTTTGAATAATGTCCAGGAATATATTCTGTTACTTGGTAGTTTTCTGTAACGTGTTTATGAAATATATGGTAACAAGTTACGTTACAACGTCTTAAATCATACGGATTACCATTTTTGAAAACATAATTCACATTATTTTCTCTGTAATGATAAATAAATTGCAGATATGTAATTCTATGTTGATTGTATTGATAAGAAGGATATATATCATCTTCTTTTGTAAAAATAAATTGTTTCGGAAAATTAATTATATCATCACGATCTAATAAATCCATTATATAATTTTTTCCATTGTATTCAATCATTCCATATTGCATCATTGAATCGGTTACATATTTTGGTTTGTTTTGTTTATGATTGATACTGCAATCATTCTTGTATGCTATCGATGAATCCATATTATAATATATATAATATAGATGTTTCTAAATTGTTTTTGTGACTAATATGATTCTAACATTAGTTGCTTCAATTTGAATAGGCTAAACCCCCCCTTGGAAGTATTCCTTACTTTCATAAGAAAAATGGACTATCCCTTAAGTCTTCATCGAAAGTTGCTAGCTTTCTCTGACCCATTCTATTGTAGTCTCTGAACCTTCTCCATATGCTTGCGATAGCGCACGTAGGAGCTTGGCTGCGGATTATCCAATCCTTTTCGTTATTACTATGCCCGAGGTCATTATCCTGGGTTTTCATTACGCTTTCGTATAATGAAGTAGTAGAAAAGGCTCTAAGGATGTTCCCGCAATTTAAAAATGTCGCCTTCTTGTGACATAGTCACGAAAAGACTAGCTGGTTATATACTACATTTTTATTGTAGATTTGCTTTACACTGTTTACCCATATTAGTAAGCAAATATCTAATATGGCAGCCAACTGTTGGGCACAGGAAGTTTTAATGCCCGACATAATTCTTAGTACGTTATAATTGGTGGCGTAGACGCGCACCTTGGCGGTCTTTGTACCCTCGACGGTCGCGTTCGAGAGCACAAGCTGCAGGGTAGCGTTATCAATACGCGAGAAGTTGCACGTGCCTGATGGCTGATGTTCTTCAGGGCGAAGAGCAAAAGAATACACGTTGATACCCTCATCCGGATTGCGGGTATGCGATTGGTAAGGTTGGACCCAAGAGAAGTAGGAACCTTCACGCTCCGAGAAGCGATCTTGGCCGTTCAATTGAAGCTTGGCAACCACAACGGGGTTCTGACCCCAACAGTGAAGATCAATGGATGTCTCTGACAACACAAAGGTACCTGCATCTGAAACAGTGGAATTCAAGTTATGACTTCCTCCTTGGGGAAGATCTGCCTTGATACCACTGATTGCTGAAGGTATACCAGGAAGATTGTATGGCACAGCAGGGCCTCCAAAATTGGCTTCATTGTAGCCATGATGATCATTATGACCCCAGTAGCCTGTGAAATTATCTGGGATATATGCATCCTCTGCACCAGCATCCTCAAAGAGACCACGAGCATCAATATAATTACCATCTGATACCTCTGAAGGTCCTCCGAAAGCGTGGATAGCGTTGGGAAGAGCATCAATGGCATCAGTGTAGTTAAAGGGTTGCGCACCAAGCACTTTGAACAAAAGTGCGTCACAGAGAAGCGAAGAACAATAGTCCACGTTCTGATCAGGTTGAACCACCCAAATGAGTTCCTTCACAGGATGGTTAAAGTTGAGCTTGATCTTATTGGAAGACGAACCAACAGACTCATCACCAGTAAACTGAAGCTGAGAAATCAAATACTCGTGAGGATTTTGGGCAAAACGACGACGCTCGTCTGTATCCAAAAACACATAGTCGACATAAAGAGACGCGGCGACCAAAGATTGATTGTAAGCAACTGTCGCTTGAACACTGGTTCCCACAGTGTATTGTGTTTTAACATTTCCATCATTTGCAGAATTGCAAGAAAGAGATGTAACAGCCCATAGACACTCGTCAATAGGACGAAGATCTAAGTTAATTTTAACTTCGTGATACTGCACTCACGATAACCCCACCTTTCGGTGTATTTTATATTTCTAGGGGATAGACTTTATCTTAAGCCTTCATTGAAGTAGATTATACTTCTCAGACCCAAAACCATTAAGTCGTTGAACCTTCTTCATATCCTTATCATAACGGACTTAGAAGTTTGGCTGCGGATTGTCGATTTCTTTAGATTTATTTCATCTAAATCATACGAGGCGTTATTACCATACCTGAGTGTTTTTTTCTCAGCCACAATAAACTTTCATTTACTGCTTGGTAGCCTAAAAATTGTTTATATTTTGAATTGAAACGATGAATGTTTACTATGTTATTAAAATAATAGTGTAGATGTAATTTATTTGATTTATTTCTATTTTCGGTTTTTTCCAATGGTTGTAAATTTGTCCAATGAAAACAAATATTTCTATCTGTTTCAATAGAGCAATTAAAAGCATCAATAGGTAATATATGATCTATTTGCCAATATTCACCAATATTATTCCAATTCATATTTTTATCAAAACGAAATTCTATCCATTTTTTGAAAAACTCTAAATCACAATCTATAATTGTTTGATAATTTGGTTTTTCACCTTTGATATATTTATGAATTTTACTTCTTAAAATTTCACTCATTTTGAAATTTATATTGGTTTGTCTTAATTTCTTTATGTTTTGTTTCCTTATTGGTAAATATTCTTTATTTTTAACCTTTATATGCTGTTTTACTTCTGGTTTATTTCTATACGTTTGTCTTTGATTGTTTATTTTTATAAAATTTATTGCACGATATTCTTTGTTTCTAATCAATAAATCATTTTTATTTGTTTCATAATATTCTTTTTGTTTTATTTGAATATTTGATTTATTATTTTCTCTATAAAATTTTCTACAATCTTTACAATCATATCGTAAACCATCTGGAGTATTTTTTAAATTACCGAAATTATATACATCTTTTTCTATTTTACATTTGCAACATTTTTTCATTCTGCCATTAATTGCATTTTTCGTTTTAAATTGTTTCAAAATGATAACATTTTCTTTATACGTCTTTACGAGTTTCCCGAACAATTTGGTTTTGTTGCCTCTGATTACTAAAACAACTTTAATAACAAGAGACTAGCGACTGAGTATGGTTGAATGCAACCATCCGTGACTCAAAATGATTTTTACCAAAACAATGCACGGATGTTTTGGACATGACGCTTTTCTGCCCTGCAGATTTTAAGGCAATAAGTGGTAGAGCGAGACCAGGATTGGTGTTGAACCAAAACTGAAGAGGAACATACAAAGTGGTCTCAGGAAGAGCATTACGGGGTGCGCACACTTGACGAGGAGCAACAGAGTCACAAGGACCATCCACCTCTGAAAAAGAGGGGTCTGTGATAAAGGTAAGCTGCGTGGTGTTACCAATCATCTTGAAATAACCACGTTGTTGCTCAGAAGTCATTGTTAGCTGGTTCCAGATATGCATCCAGTCACCATACTGACGGTCAATGCGCTGACCACCAATTTCGACTTCTACTTGAGCAATAAGCTGTTCACCAGGGAAATCCAACCAACGAGCATACACATTGCCCTTGGCACCACTAGCAAGCGAAGCAGTACTACCCATATATTGATTGATCTCAGGAAGAGTCACCTGAAGATAAGTGCGGTAAGCAAGATCACCATTTCGACTGATGGTACATGTAACGCGGCGACCGAAATCCGCCTGGCCATTGAAAGTCTGCTCGATAGACTCAATAGCAAAATTGGTATAACGTCGGTAAGTAACTTTCCAAAAAGTAATCTGAGGATTACCAGTTAGGTAAACATCTTGCGATGTTGCTATCTTGCGATAGCAAAATCCCCATTGTTTCCAATGGGGGCAGAATACACCTTAGGAAATGTCAGGTCTGATTAAAACCTTCATTCATTCCCGAATGCCGTCTACTCGTTGAACCTTTTTCTCTCTATTCCATTCTTCTTTTCCAAAAGAGGGAAGAATTCATCATAAGAAAAGAGAGAAACTTGGCTGCGGATTGTCCAATCCTTTGCGTTTTTACTATGCCATCGATCATTATCCGACGGTATTGCTCTACGTCACCGTAAAACAAGAAGTAGCAAAGGCTCTTAGGAGGTTCCCGCAATTTGACATTCTTGCAATCCTTTTTATTTCTTTTAAAAATCCAAGAAAAGTAAAAAGAATCACTAGCGAGTTATATATTTACAACTGGTGGAAATTGTAAATCGTATATTTACACTGTTTATCTATTGCGGAGATATACGACCCACAATAGCAGCTCACTGTTGGCACCCAGATTGTTTAAGCGCCATAGGCTACGAGTTGCATTAATCCACCTCCCATAGTTTATAATATTGCTAAAGAAAAAATTTTCACTGAAAACACACAATTTTCTTTTTTTGTTATATATCACTTTTTCTAGTATGTTACCTCAATAATTTATTTATGTCAAAATTATCTCTCACAAAAGAATGCAAAAATGATTCTTCAAACACTTCTCTCTTACCTTCATGATTCTTTTTAAAAATAAAAGCGCCGTTGTCTTTTTTAACTGTCCAACCATTGTTTACAGCATTAAACAAGAACAACATTTTTTGAAATTCAATATTTTCTATTTGTATCGTGTCACCCTTTTCTATATTGATTTTAATTTCTTTTTCTTTTTCCATCTTATCTATATTCTTTTTTAGAAAAGTATTTTGTTTGTTTTCCTTAAGCGAGTTTATTTGTTTTTTTGTGCGTATAATATAGAATAATATCATGTCAAATGTGACGGAGTTTACACCTTGTGGTTATATGCGTGTTTATGATCTCAAGGATATAAATGATGCTCCTGCTTCTGCTCCTGCTACTGATAGGAGTACATTTTTTTATTTAAGAGCACAGGTTACTAATACATTTTGTGATAGTGGATTAAAGGGTATTATTTTAAAAATACCTAGAAAAAACTACTTTACATTGGAATATGCTACACCTTCTAAAATATATAAGGATTTTAATACGACTACATTATCTACTGTTGTTGATCCTACATTATCATCTTGGATGGACGAATCCAACAATTTTAATAAACTAGAAATACAGAAAAAGGTAAAACATTATGAACTAAAAGGTGATAAATTATACACAAATTTTATTCAGTCTTATATTGAAAACTCGTATAATAACTGGATTAAAAGTAATCCCGGCAAAATATATCCATTAGCTATCCCAACTTCTTTAACACAAACACAAAAATTTCAAACAGGAGGAGGTAAAAAAACAAAAAGAAAGAGAACCAGAAGAAAAAGACAAAAAGGTGGAAATTTCAATCGTAAAGAAACAGCCAAAATACGAAAAGAATTAAAAAAATTTAAATTTTCAAAGAAGGAAGAAAACACATTGATGGCTGAATTGAACAAGACAGCAACAGAACTTAGTAAAGATGACGGAGACATTCAAATTGTAGGTCAATTAAATGCGATTAGAAAGATGAAAAAAAACGAAGAAGAAAAAAAGGAAGATGTAAGACAATTTGTTGCATCGAGTGTAGAAGAATTCGGGGGTCAAGATAGAACAAACCGTGAATACTCTTCACAAGGCACAATATCTAATTCATCGCAAAATAGTCACTTACATCACTAACATCAAATATTATATAATTTGTTTTTATATATTTAAAAGAAAAACACCAGGGTATATATGCCGACATTCAAACCCAAAACGGTAAAGAAATTAAAGGTAAGCAAACGAGCATCTACAACACTCGATGGGAAACATCGTGAATTCATCAATCAATTTCACAAGGATGAACACGATATCATACCGCAATTGAAGAAAAAGAGAGAAGAAAAACGATTATTATTGTCAGAAAATTTGACTCTCTCTATAGAAGAAAAAATGAATATTAATGACGAAATAGACGAAATTACCAAACAAATCAAAACCACACGTAATAAAAAAACCGACTATTATCTCGATAATTCCAAATATATTTTCGAATACTTTGAGAACAAAAAAAATATTTCCAATGGTTCTGATTCAAACCCCAGCAACAGTAAAAATAAATTAGTAAACGCATTTTTCAAAATTAAAACAGAAGAACATGAAGACAATTCACAGAAAAAAGAGTCCAATATATTTACCAAATATTTGAGCAATATTGATGAATCATTTTTGGATATTCAATCCTTTTTACGACCCACTGACGTCTGTAATAGTTGTTACAAAGGAGAGATGATTCCGATGGAAGATGAAGGAGTTCTCATTTGTAATGTGTGCTCAAAAAATGAAATGTATTTGATTGAAAACGAAAAACCATCTTACAAAGAACCACCCAAAGAAGTATGTTTTTACGCTTATAAGAAAATTAATCATTTCAAGGAAATTCTCTCTCAATTTCAAGGTAAAGAAACAACACAAATACCTATCGATGTTATTGAAAATCTAAAGAAGCAAATAAAAAAAGAGAGAATCAATATTGATAAATTAACATATTACAAAACAAAAGAATTACTCAAGAAATTAGGATACAATAAATATTATGAACATATCAATTTTATCAAAGACAAATTGGGAATAAAACCACCCATTATTACTCAGGAATTAGAAGAAACATTGTGCAATTTTTTTATGGAAATTCAGTATCCTTATGCCAAACATTGCCCTGATTATCGTGTCAACTTTTTACATTATTATTATGTATTGTATAAATTATTCGAATTATTAGGTGAAGACTATTATTTACCAGAGATACCTATGTTAAAAGACCGAGAGAAACTTATTGAACAAGATACAATTTGGAAACGAATATGTCAAGATTTAAATTGGGAATTTATTGCAACAATTTAGTTATATCTTTGAATCATTCGTTGTAGCTACATTGTCATTCGCGTTTGCACCTTCAGCGTCCGCATCATACACTGGTTTACCATCATCTTCATCATCTTCGTTCGTCGCTTTTTTAGAATGTGAAAAAAGGGAACCAACAATTCCTTTAACAAATGATCTTCGCCTATTTTTTCGTGCACGACTACGATTCTTACGAATATATCTAATTATTCCACCTCCCTTTTTCGTTCCTTTTTTACTAGGAAAAGTTCCCTTTGTTATATAATGTTGCACGTAATTACAATAAGAACGTAACAATGAATCATCACGTGGAATATTATTATGTATTTCTTTAATTTTTTCTACCTTTTCATTTTTGTTAAACGTCTTATTGTTGGCAATGTCAAATAGTTTTATATATAAAGAATGTACTCCTTTACCTGCAGAAGCCGGACTACGTAAATGATCCAATTGTTGCAAAGCTGTAATTGGTGAATCTAACAATGGTTGGAATATTTTTGTGGTAATATCAGATATAGACATACTTTTATAATATCATAAGATTATTCTCAAAAATAATATCGAATTCATTCTAAATATAACATTTTTATGCAAGCATCCGCAAACGTGGATTCAATTCAGAATAAAATATTTCTCTCTTTATCTGTTTGCATAAGAGATCATCTTTTATGTTATCAATACTTTGCAAAACATCGTCCAATGAAACTTGGTCTATGTTTCGTATCTTTATATCAAACAATTTCAAAATAGATCGCAATAAACGCAATTGTTTTCTCTCTTGTTCTGCTTTTGCAATTGCAATTTCCTTATATCTTGTTGAAATAAGAACAAATATAAACGATAACAAAATCGCAATAACGTGATAAATAGTAAATTCAAACATAATTTGATGATTTGCTTTTTCAAAAAAAGTATTTCAATTTTTTTCATTTTCTTATAACGAAAAAAATGAAAAAATTATATCACTTGTTTATAGCCCACCGGGGAATCCAACAAGGGTAGAACCAATACCGAAACCGGCGCCTGTTCGTGCAGACACACCAATAGATGGGATATAGGTATCCAGAATACTAAATGTAGCTGCTGCAGTAAGAGCAAGGAGGATAATTTCCTCAATATTCAATGAGCGTTTAGGAATAGCATACGCGGCAATCGCAACCATAAGACCTTCAACGAGATACTTAATAATTCTCTTTACCAGTTCAGCAATGTCAAACATTTCTTATAATTAATAAGAAGAAAAAAATATAATATGCGATAAAAACTTAAAAACTTTTTAATCGATTCTATTAAATGAAACAAACCAAAACGTCTAAACCCGACATTTCATTTGAGAGAAAAAATAATAAGGATGGTAGTATAAATACAAAATACGTGGATTTATTGGAAGAAGACAAACCGATTGCTGGACAAAAGTTTGTATGTGTTTCCTTTGTTTCACCAGAAAAAATTTTAAAACAGAAAGAAGTTTTTTATTTTCAAGAGTTCCTAAAGAAATGGGATTTTTCAAAGAGTATGGAAAAATTTGTACAGTTTCTCAATTTTATAAGTTATAAATATAAACTAACATTTGAAGACATTAATAAAGATTTTCAAGAATTTGTAAAGGAAGAATATCAACATCTGATATCCAGTCGAATGGAAGATGATTTCAAAACATTCGTGGACCAGAATGAGGAAACTTTGGAAAACACATTTAATACAGCGCATCATTTTCAAACATCTACACGTGGATTAAAAATTCGTGGTGTCTATCCCACACAAGAAGAAGCAGAATTACGTTCTAAAATGTTGCGAGAGGTTGACCCCTATCATGACGTATTTGTAGGTCCAGTAGGTATGTGGATGCCATATGATCCTGAGGCATACAAGACAGGACGTGTAGAATACTTGGAGGAAGAGTTGAATCAATTGATGCAAGAAAAAACCAAGAATGAAACTTTTGCAAAAAATGCTTTTGACGAAAGACTTAAAGAAACGAAGAAAAAGGCGATTGAAGAGAATATTCAATTGGCTGAAAAAACGGGTGCTACATTAACACAGACTATTGATGCGGATGGAAATTTAGTAGGTGCTACTACACAAACAATTGCCTTGCAACAGGATGTTGGTAATAACGAGAATATTTCTGTGGCAGATATTCGTTCTGAATTGTTTGAAGGTGACAATATTGTTACTGCAGGTAAAAAAGACCCATTGCCAACAATTGTTGCCATGAAGGACCGCAACTAGATATATTTTTATTTTTTACCAAATACAAAATTATAAATTCGTTGCAAAAAACTTGTCTTGCGAGTCTCTACCTTTGAAGTCTCTACCTTTGGAGGTTCTACCTTTGAAGTCTCTACCTTTGGAGTCTCTACCTTTGGAATTATCTCTACTTCTGTAAATACTTCTACTTCTGAAACAAGTACTTTTTTCTTGGGATGATGTTTCTCTTCCATATCATTTAGTTTTGCCACATTGTGTAAATAAGTCAATCCAGTATCCATCTTCTTGGGATGATGTTTCTCTTCCATATCATTTAGTTTTGCCACATTGTGTAAATAAGTCAATCCAGTATCCATCTTCTTGGGATGATGTTTCTCTTCCATATCATTTAATTTTGCCACATTGTGTAAATAAGTCAATGAATTGTTATTTGACATTATACATTACGGTAAGACAAATTTAAATACAAATTTTTTTACGATCAAAATATTGTATCTTTACAAATACAATATAACTACATTTATTGGTTAATTTTTGTAATTAATGTAACCATATATCATATAACATTTAGAATATATTATTTGTCATTATATGACAAATAATGAAAAAAGGTATTGTAACATTAATAGCAATTGTGGTACTATTGTATGTATTATATAAACAATGGATTCTCTCTAGATTGGATTATTCTGATTTTGTCCATCTAGAAAATATATTATCACCAGACGAAATTACATTTGCGCAACAATGTACAGAAAACAACAATACATTGATATCGACGCCTTGTTTTGCTTCTTTTCATAAAACTATTTTTGCCAATACACAAGATATATTGAAAAAAAAGGGGAAACATATTATTCACATAGGACACGCACGTTTCAGCAACAACAACAACAATGATGGACTCGTATTTCATCGCGATATCAAACCACATTTTCGTGTTCAAATGAATGAATCTTATCCTGCTATCTATACAATGATTTGCTACTTGGACAATGCTTCACTTTATTTAGGAAATAAATACATTATGGTAAAACCAGGTGATGTTGTAATATTTAATGCTTTTCATATGCACCGTGCAGGCGATTTAACTATATGGAAAAACAAGAATCGCCGTATACTTCAATGGTTTCATGTTTGTTTTGATGAAGTCGAAAAAAGGGCTTTTTATGAGCGTCATTCTTTCCAATCTAGTTACAAGGTCCCATTGTGGATGAAAAATATATATTATTGTTTTATTGATATAAAATACCTTGTTGAATATTATCATTTATTGTTGTTTTTTTATCCAAAATGTGACACTGATTATGTCACATTTAGAAATGAATCATTTTTTTGTGAAACAGTCGAAGGAGTTCGCTATTACAGAGAATTTTAGACATTACGCTTTGTAAATAGATTACCAAAAATACTTGCAAAATATCCTGTTTTTTGTTTCACTTCTGTAATATCTTCAACTACTTCATTCATTATGGTCTGGTTTACAACATTGATTTCTTCAACTAATTCATTGATAATATTCTTTTCCACTTCTTCGACTACCTTGACAGGATCTTCTTTAACGACTTTTGTCGCTGGTCCATTGGTAATATACAACATCTTACTCGATTTAAAATACTTGTACATATAATAAGAGAATAGATAATAATTTATACATAAAAAATAACGTATTATAATAACGAATGCCTTTAAAAAAAACAATGAAAAAGAAACCAAGAATTATAAAAAAGGTAGTTTCCTTTCCACCCATTTCAAAGGATAATAAATTATGTTGCGCCATTCGCTTTTACGATAACGAACCTGAAATTATACAACAATTTATTATTTCGAAACCATTGGTAGAAGTTATACAAGTCTCTGGAGAATCCAATTATGATGTTATGCAAGGTGATACGACAGCAAATACATATATCTCTCGATTTTTATCATTGTATCCAAAAAATGCATATGCTTTGTTTTTGAAGCAAGGAAATATTCAAGAAAACAAAACAGCTATTGGTTTTTCTCGAGACAATGGTGAAAACTTGAAGCAATGGGTTATAAAAACAAAATCTGAAAAGGCGGTTTTATTTGATTGGGATCGCACTCTCTCTGTTCTGGAAGGAATTATGGTACCACCAAACAAATGGGTTATTAATGAATTTAAAAAAAAAAAAATTTCATATTATGATATGGCACTGTATTATGCAGGTACCAAAGCGAGGCTGCAATATTTACGTGGATTGTCTGACTTTTTAGAAAAACATCGTGTTCATATATATATTTTAACAAACAATCCATTAGCTACAAACTACTGGGAAAAATGGATCAATACTGCCGCAGTAGGTCCTGAATCGCGCCATCAATTTTTTATGGTGGTAAAACAATTTTTCCCCTCTCTTAAAATAGAAAATGTTCTTTGTGGTTTGGATACAGATGGTTTTAAACCAGATGTATTTTTAACAAATCAACACCTTCGAGATATGTATGGTAGAATGGAACATTGGCATTATATACATAGTCACACGGGACTCTTATACAGATGAATAATAATCCTTACAACTACCATTTTGTCTTTTTCACGCTGATTTTTGCGGTTTGTCCACGTTTTTTTACATTGTTTGGGTCATATTTTTCGTCTTCGTCGTCACTTTGAATATCCTTTGACAATTCCCAGAATTCTTTTGATCCAAGACGGAAATCATTATGTGAATCCGCCTTGTACCAAAAGACTTGTTCGTGCAATTTATTCGATTTGGCGTTGTTGTTGATTACCAAGCACTCGTAATTCTCTGTGCATTGATCCATTACCTGACAAAAAGACTCGAAAGTGGGAAACATTCCTGCATAATTTTCATAAATGCGTTTTCGATTAGCAATATATGGTTCTCTTAAGATAAATACGTAATCAATGTTTGTGCGTAAAGTAGGAGGGATGCCTAATGGATATTGCATAGTAATGATTAACATTATCTTCCAATGTCTCCCATTGAAAAAAAGGAGTCGCATCATCTTATCTCGAGTCCACGAACCGTCATAAAGACAATCATCAAGAATTACAAAGGCACGTGCATCGATAGTACTTCGTTTGTATGTTTCTATTTCTTTTTTAATTTGCTTTAGAACAGTACGTTGTCGTTTTAAAATATTTTCAATAATAGCAGTATTATATTCATTATGAATAAACAATTTAGGCACCAATTTGCTGTAAAATCCGTTGCCTTCTTCTGTGCCTGCAATGACTACACCAATAGGTACATCTTGATGGTAAAAAAGGAGGTCTCTTACCAAAAAAGATTTACCTGTATCACGGCGTCCAAGGAGAACAACAACGGGACCTTTTGCTTCATTCGGTTTGAAGCTAACGGTCTTCATATCAAATTTTTTTAATTCCAATGTCATATATATGCCCTGTAAAAAAAACGGATTCAGAAATCGAATTGACTAAAGAAAAAGACATTGGATAATATATGTTTACGGAATTGTATTTGAAAACAACGGATCCTACAACGAAATGGACAGATTTATTTCAACCAAAATGGTTTCCTCTCTGGATATTTTCCATCTTATATCATCTTTTCTTGTATACAATTTTTGCAAATCTTGTCTCTTTTGTCTTTTTAGGAAGATCTTTGTCTATGAATATTAATAAACGGCTCATTTTTTGTCTACTCATTATTTTATTATTTGGTTATTTCGGTCGGATGCACTATGTAAAAGATATTTACAAAGGTTATCATTATGACAAAGAAAAGGCTAAACTTCATATAGACAAATTCTTTATTTCCTGGGTATTTCTAGGATAAATTTTATTTGAGTTTGAATGATTTTAAATTATTATTTTATTTACCTAAAGATGATTGGCGGATTGAATATCCATTATGAAAAGAGAAAAAATATAGAATTCTTTAGGAAGGTATGTGAATTTTGTTCTTTTTCAGAAATACAAAATTATATTCCTATTTATAACAAATTTTTTGGTCTCAATGAGGGAAATTATAATTCTATCAATTTGAATCACCCTTTTTTTATTAATAATATTGAAGAAAAGCAACATCATTCTGTATATGAATGTACTATTAAAAATATAAACGAAGCATCATCAGAGGTTAAAACAGATGTTTTTTTTAAATTTGCACCTCTATTGGATCCTTATAAATTTCTATCTGGAAAATACAATATTCATAAATCATCTTTGTATACATTGCCTATATTATCAAAGGACATGAAGGAAGATATTGTTCATCCAAAATTGCTGGATGAAAACAACTCTTCTTATATTGATTCTCTCTTTTCATTTATAACGAGTAAATTACTACATCAATATGGATTTATTCACGGTGTCGATTTTTATGGTTCCTTTGTGGGTATTCAAGAAAACTTTACAATGAATGTAGCCGATGATTTAGAGTATCTTGTGCAATGTGATTTTTTCAAAAAACATAAAAACGAAGCTTTTTTTATTGAAAATTATGAACATTTAATAGACACAAATTTTGATGATGATGCGAGTAAGACTAGTCAACCATCATTGGTTCCTATTCATATAGAAAATCAATCTATTCCAATGGAAATAAATGACATTCAAGATTCAAAGGAATGGAATGATATTAATGATTTGTTTGATTCCACTACTACTACTACTACTACTACTACTTCTATGGAATTAATAGATATTATGAATGAAGAATTTGAAATAAATACTAACAATGTTACCACTTTACATTCATTGTCTACTTGTTCTTCACGAACGTCTATTACAGAAGAGGAGGAAGAAGAGGTAGAGGGAGATGATGAAGAACAATGGGAAACAGATGACGACGAGAAAGAAACGTTATCTAAAAATGAAGAGGAAGATGAAATTCCTGTAATGGTCACTATTCCGCGCTTTCCAGTTAATTTAATATGTATGGAAAAATGCGACTATACATTTGATCATTTGATTATCACAAACAAATTATCGGAAAAGGAATGGATGTCGACTTTGATGCAAATTATAATGATACTTGTTACATATCAAAAATGTTTTTCTTTAACACATAATGACCTTCATACAAACAATATAATGTATACTCATACAGAAAAAAAATATATTTATTATATCCATAAAAAGAAGCAGTACAAGGTACCAACATATGGTAGAATATTCAAAATTATTGATTATGGGCGTGCTATTTTTAAATATGATTCCAATTTATTTTGTAGCGATAGTTTTCAACACGGTGCGGACGCATCTCAACAATATAATACAGAACCGTATTTGAATGATAAAAAACCGAGATTGGAACCCAATTTTAGTTTTGATTTATGTAGATTGGCTTGTTCTATTTTCGATTATTTGGTGGATGATTTAGATGAAATAAAGGATATTGAACTATGTGAACCAATTGTGCGTATAATTACAGAATGGTGTATGGATGACAATGGTATTCATATGTTATATAAAAAGGACTATACAGAGAGATATCCTGATTTTAAATTGTATAAAATGATTGCACGTTGCGTTCATAAACATACACCTGAAGCTCAATTAAAACGTAAAGAATTTGAAGCATTTGTAACAAAAAAAATACCATTGTTACAAGAAGACATATTTATCATAAATATAGATGATATACCTTGCTTTTATAAACCATAATACTTTTATACCCCTGTAAAAACTTTATACCCCTGTAAAACTTTATACCCCTGTAAAAACTTTATACCCCTGTAAAAACTTTATACCCCTGTAAAACTTTTTTTATTGTATAATTATATAAAGAAATGTCCGACTTTCAAAGAACCTTTTTTAGTCCTTTAGGAAAAGAGTATTGTTGGTATTTTTATTTTTTGGCACTTATTGCTCTTGTTTTGATTTTATTAAAGGCACTCAATATTATATATTCTCTCTTTACCAAAAAGGAAAAGGATAGCACCAGATATGCATCTGATTTCATATTGCTATTGAGTCTATTGTTGAGTTATTTTGTGAATCGATTGTTGTACTCAATGTGTACTCGTAGTCTTCGATAGTTGTTTGTTTTCCAAAACTTTTTTACAAGCGTTTGTTTGTTAAAAAGCAATAAAATCGTATTTAAGCAATTCTTTTTATATGAAACATATAATATTATGGATATAATACCTGATCCTCTTCCACTCAAACCGAAAACATTTGGATTTATTATTACACGTCATGTGAATTCAATAAAAACAAATCGTTATTGGAATAAATGTATTCAATGTATTCAACGTTTCTATCCAGATAAAAAAATTATTATTATTGATGATAATAGCAATCGACAGTTTTTAAAGGAGAATAAAATATATGAAAATGTAGAATATATTTATTCCGAGTTTCCAGGTAGAGGGGAACTTTTGCCTTATTATTATTTTTACAAACATCATTTTTTTGACAAAGCCATCATCTTGCATGATAGTGTATTCTTTCAAAAAAAAATACATTTCGAAAAAATAAAGGCGCCTGTAATGCCTCTATGGCATTTTAAAGAAGAGAGAATGGAAAATCAAGAACATTCTTTGAATTTAATAAAAACAATGGAAAATGTATATCCTATTCTCTCTTCTTTAACATCACATAATGATACAATATTATCTATGAAAAAATCAATAGAATGGTTTGGATGTTTCGGTGTTCAATCAATGATTCAACATTCTTTCATTGTAATGCTCCAAAAAAAATACAATATTTTTAATTTGCTTACAGTTATAAAAACGAGAAAGGAACGATGTTGTTTAGAGAGAATAATGGGTATTCTTTTTTATAAAGAATATCCATATTTATTACGCCGTCCATCATTACTAGGTGTTATTCATCATTATATGAATTGGGGATATACAATTGATGAATACGAGAGAGATTGTATTAAAAAATGTGGATATAAACATCTTCCATTAATAAAAGTATGGACAGGTCGTTAACCATAGGACAGGTCGTTAACCATAGGATGAGTCTAAAAAGCGGGATTATCTGTAAACACTGCGGGATTTTGTAGTGACAATGTTTCACTTGTTTGTTTTAAAAGTGGTTTTAATTGTTCTAAAAAAAAACCACCTACAATTACACTAAAAAAGACAACCAATGTATCCTTTACTAATATTTTCAAAGGCTTGCTTTCCTTTTCCAAAAATCTCATTTCAATAAATTTCACGAGAAAAAAAACAACTGATATTATGACAGCTTCCACGTATATATTCATTCTTTATCTATAGGAGAACAATCAAAGAAAACTTTGAACGCAAAATACGGTTACACTTTAAGCCAATACTTCAATATCATCCAAAAAATTATTATCTTTTATATTTAAAGAAGGTGGGTCAATGACGTGAATATCCATATTATCTAGGTCTACAACATCATCAAAAATCTTTAATCTATCTGATGAAGAAGATGAAGAAGGTTCATATTCAAACATATTGTTTTTTGTTTTTTCAAAAACAGTAGCAGCCTTTTCTTCGACGTTTTTCTCAAAATCCTTTACCAATACTTCATTGTTGAATGTTACCTTTATCTCTTCTTCTACTGGTATTTCAGGAAACGTAAATATATCTTCCTCTTTATTTGGCAAAAAGATAGGATCGCTTTCCAATTGCTTCACATTTATTTTCTCATCACTAGAAACATCACTAGAAACTATTTCATTCACAATACTTGATTTATCTTCTGCTTTCAACTCTGATTCAGCTTCCTCTAAAATTTGTTCCTTTACTTCTTCCACTACATCCTCTTCCACTGTTTCATCCATATATGCCTGCAAAATAGCTTCCACAGGAACACTTTCTCTCAATGTATTCATAATTCCTTCTTGCACCAATATTTCTAATTCTCTAAAATTCTTTTGCTTCTGTAAAGGAGCAATACCCAATTCAAATAAATACACATTTTTATACACACGTCGTGCCACATAAATATACATTTTGTGAATAAAATCATCCAATTTAGGAATATTAATATTTATCTTTTTTTGTTTCTGTCCAACTCGTATCGCTGTTAGCAATTTTAATTGAATGATATGAACACATGTAACCAAATCTTCTAAATATTGACAACCACTTTTTTCAACGATTCTTTTTCTCTCTGTTTCAATAATTGTGGGATTCCATTTGGGAATACGACTAATAAAATTTTGAAATGTCATTAAATATTTATCATTTTCATTGTTGTTTTTGCAAAGAATAACCGCTTCATCAAAAATAGAATGAAATCCTTCAATCACCAAGGGTGTTAATATAGTTAACAAACGAGACCCCCATTCATTTTTTGATTGATGAAGAGAAGATATATCATAATCGTCCATATTTACATGAAGGATATATTTTCTAAACTTTCGTTTGAACTTACAAACAAAAAGTGTAATATAAACATCATAAACAACTTTTCATTTCTAAATTCCTTACGAACACGACTCATTGCAAAAAGCAATTCATATCTTTTCTCCAATGATAAATGTGAGAGAAGAGAGACATCTTCTTCAATAATAGGAATAAAATCCAATCCACTATATCCATTTTCATACAATTCAGAAGAAAAGGAATGTATTGTTGTTTCATTGATTTTCTCTCTTTGGTTCAATAATTCCTTCTTTAACCAATCAATCCGCTTTTTTTGAATCAACCTTGTTTTGAATGTCTCTTGAATATTGTACTTGTATAAATTAATAGTTTCACCTTTTAAAATAGGTTCCTGCACATTTATTTCACAAAAACGTGACAATATAGGTTTCAATAATTTATATTTATCTTCTACAATAATAAAAAACCGTGTATTATGACTGAATAATTCTATGCAACGGCGCAAAGCGGACTGAGCATCAATCGTCAATTTGTCAGCATTCAACAAAACAATACTCTTGAAAATATCACCACCATTGGAATGAATATGTGTCTTGGCAAAAAATTTCAATTCATCACGAATAAATTTAATCCCCTTTCCGTGTGCACAATTCACATACATGACAAACGTTTTAATCTTATCCTTGTCACCTGTATAAATTTGTTGAATAAAATGATTCACAACAGTTCGTTTCCCAGAACCAGAAGGGCCGTGGAATATTATATTCGGAATTTTGTTGATTCTATGAAAGTAATCCAATTTTTCTAGTATAGAGTTATGAATTTTTAACATTGATTTTGATATAATATTATGAATGTTTTTATATCAAAATTATTACGCAATTCCTTCCATTTCTATTGGCAAAATGAAGGTTGGGTTAGGGCAAATAGCTTAACGCGGGATCCATTAAAAATTTGACCACGATTGAAAACTCTGAACATAAGGGTTTGTTTTCAAGGCACTCAACATTTCCGGTTGAATACGGTCTGTACCAATCTTGTCATTATCATATTGCTGTGGAACAGTCATTTTTCCATATATTTCTTTTCCCACGGGCATTTGCGAGACAGTTGTAGCCTGTGGTACCCACATTCGAGGATTGTCTCTATCTGAATCCATTTTTGTTATATGAATATTTGACGTTTGATTGAATATCTGTGTGTTTCCCTGTGGTGTATACGAAATCTGTGCCTTTTCCAATCGATCATTGTTATATTGACGGTCAGTTGACTCTCTACTAAACAATCCCTGTGTATTCGCACCTGCATTTCCCGTATAACTTACATTTGTTGTATCTCGTTGGTTATCAATCGGTGTCTGGTTATGCAAGACAACACCTTTTGTTGTTTGATTCCCAATATACGTATCAGGAGAATACAATGTCGTTTCTTTTACTGTAATGATCGGTGTATCACGAGGATTCAAAATATACGAATTCGGTACTTGACCTCCTGCATCTCCATAGACACGCACATTGTCTCCATATTCTTCTTTTCGTGTAGGGCGGAACGCATCCATCAAAGGCGCTATAACTGCACCAATCACACCACTAAACGAACTGCGCATCGTATCTGGTTGCCGTGTTGTCGCACGATTGTTTGTATAATTTGTATGACTTTTCATAAAAGTATCCTTGTCTGTTCCAGGACCTTTTCCTTGCGCAGAAGACGCATTTATATCCTTGGCAGATAAAACATTTCGCTTCGACTCTGCATATTCCGTCGGGACATAACTACCGTTTTTTTCCGTCAAAGAAGGTGCACCCGCATACGCTGTCGATGTATCCATTCGTGTCGTATATCTATCTTCTTGAATTGGTTGCAATGCAGGCGCCTTTTCTTGGCCTGTTGTTGTGAGCCAACGATCTTGTGTATTAATAAAAAATGTATCTGGATGATATTTTTCCACTTTGCCTAGAATACCCACATTCTGAACATGTGAATACGAGGGACCTTGTAAATCATTCAAAGAATATTCCATCTTTGGATTTGTTTCAACACGCATCTCATCCACTGTCTTTGGCAACCATTTGTCTCGAGATTGCAATCCCGCATTATAACCACCTGTTCCTTTTGTTGTATATCCAGCATCCAAACCTGGACCTACATTTTCTGTTTCAAATGGTTTCACATTTGAACTCTTCATACCAGGAACAACGCGAGATTGATAGAAATCACTATAATTAGGTGCACCATATGCCCATTGAACATTGTCCTCTGGTTTAAACAAAGGTTCCTGTTCTATTTTTTTAATCACTTGAGCTCCTGTACCTGCCATATTGTCCAAGACAGATTCATTCACAGCCATATCGTAAACCTGCCCTTTAATCTTTCCACCATAAAAAGGAACCATATTGTTATGTTTAAATTGAGAACTATCTAAATAATTACCTGCAAGAGAATAAATATCTTGTATTTGATTCGTCACCTTGGTTCCATTTATTTCTTTGGTTTCATACAAGTTTTGATTGAAATACTTGTCCGTCGCTGCATTTGGATTCGCATATTCTTGTACTGTATCCACTAATTGTGATACATTAGAAACAGGATAATTCTGTGGCGGAATATCTGTATTAGGTAAAGCGTTTGCATTCGGTTTGTATCCCGTAAATCCTTCCCTGTCTGTCTGTATCAGCTTCAAACCTCGTTCCACTCTTTTTTTCTGTGCTGTATTGTTTTGATTTGATATTACATAGGCACCTGCTAATGCAATAAAGGGAATCGCTATTTCCATTATAATATATACAGTATTTTATTTTTGTTTGTCTTTATTTTATGCATTTTGATTTGGAAAAGAAAAACTGGAATTGGCATTCCATTCAGCAGCAATACGTTCATTTGTATCTCTTGCACCCTGGATAAAATATGAATCCTTTTCTAAAATACGTGTACTCACATTGTTTTGAAAAGGTAAACATGTATTTTCTTGTGGATTCAATGGTAAATGATACCAATTGACCTGCTCCTTGTCTTTTATCATCCACGCCGGTGCAATTGCTCTAGATTCCTCTGTATACAATTCTGTACATTCAGGATATACAATACGTTCTGACCTCACTTCAAACCTCTTGTATTCATCTTTTCCTAAACAATCTCGGCTCAAGGGACGGTTCACACCAAGCAATTCACTTTCCAAATTAACAATATTTGTTCGTAAATTACCACCCCATTTTTGTAGAATAATATGTGGATCCGCCATATAAGATGGTGTCATTCCATTTCCTGGAACACTCATATGATATCTTCCTGGATCCGTCATTTGTTGCAATTTTTTCGATATTCTGCAATCGTCACTATTGAATCGTGTCTCTGCCATACAATAGAAATATATTTTTTGCTCATCCTTTTCCATTGAATTCATTTTAATCCATTGAAAACTGTATTTTTGTACATTACAATTGTGATTGTATTACGTCTAATTATTTTCTATTTAGATGTAAAAGTAGAAAAAGGTTTTCTATTTTCTTTTTATAAAGATGAAAAAAACATTATGTTTGAATATGATTGTCAAGAACGAATCACATATTTTGACGCGGTTATTTGATTCAGTTATTTCTCTCATTGATTGTTTTTGCATTTGTGATACTGGATCAACGGATGGAACACAAGATACTATTCGCAACTATTTTGTTGAAAAGGGTATTCCAGGCATCGTTTTTGAAGAACCCTTTGTCGATTTTGCTACGACTCGTAATATTACATTATATAAATGTGTCGGAATGTCGGATTACGTATTGTTGTTGGACGCTGATTTCGTGTTGGAAACTTTTTCTTCAACAACGTTTAATAAAGAAAACTTGGACAAAGATGCTTATTATATAATGCAAGGTTCCCCTTCTTTTTATTTCAAAAATATTCGCATTATTAAAAACAATGGCGCCTTTTGTTACAAAGGAGTCACGCACGAATATATTTCATTGCCCCCTCATTCTCTTGTATCTAATATAGAAAAGGATCTCCTTTTTATAAATGATATAGGGGACGGTGGTTCAAAATCCGATAAATTTGAACGCGATATTCGTCTATTGACACTTGGTATAAACGAAGAACCTACCAATATGAGATACCATTTTTATTTGGCAAACAGTTATTTTGATTCTGGAAAATGGGCTGCTGCCATTGAATGGTATGAAAAACGAATTGCATTCGGTGGCTGGAATCAGGAAATATGGTATAGTTATTATCGAATTGGTTTGGCGTATAAAGAATTGACGCATTTTGACAAAGCTATTGCATCATGGTTAGAAGCCTATTCTATTCTACCTTTGCGCGTTGAAAATTTGTATGAAATTGTACATCATTATCGCAGCCAAGAGAAATATGCTTTGGCGTATTCTTTTTATAATATGGCAAAAGAATCTTTGCGACAATTAACCAACGAGGTAAAGGACAATTTTTTGTTTGTCAACAACAACGTCTATACCCATCTTTTGGATTATGAATATTCTATACTTGGATTCTATACTTGGATTCTATATGGGATTTAGAGATATACAAGTTCCTCTTGTTCGTATTTTGAACCACTGTCATTCATCACATTTGGTAAAAAATACTTTGTCAAATTTACAATATTATAAAAATAGTTTACAATGGGTTCCAACAAAAACAATAGATATCAGTCAAACAATTGAATATGATATTTGCGGTAAATTACGCACATTTTGTTCAACCACTCCTTGTATTATACCATGTCCAAAGAATTATGACTTTACGTATATGGTCAATGTTCGGTATGTGAATTACAGTGTCAATGAATACGGTGTATATACACACAACGAAAAACTTATTAGTGTCAATCAATGTTTATTCTTGGATGCTTCTTTTTCTGTGTTGCAAGAAAAATGGATCGAATGCACCGACAAAGAAGACAAATATTATGTGGGAGTAGAAGACATTCGATTGTTTGAAAGAAATGGCACGTTGTGGTTTATTGGAACGGGGTTATTGGAAAGAGAGAAATTGGGATTAAAATTTGGTGTCTATACCCCGGATAAACCTTTGATACCGAGAGAAATGACTTGTTCTTTTCAAAAACATTGCGAAAAAAATTGGTGTTTTGTTCCACTTTTAGAAAATGTGGAGCAAAAGGAGACGATCATTGTGTATCATTGGTATCCTCTTCAATTATGTCGTTTAATAAACGACGACAAAGACAAAGATGCCACTATTGAATTAGTGAGAACAATGGAAATGCCGCTCTTTTTTAAGAATGTACGTGGATCTACTTGTGGATTCGCATACAATCAGGAAATATGGTTTGTTGTTCATTTGGTTTCTTATGAAGGAACAAATGAATATCCGAATAAACGTTCGTATTATCATTCACTTGTAGTATTTGATGAAACCATGACACAGTTAAAACGTTATTCCGCCCCTTTTACAATCAAACAATACTGTATCGAATTTTGTCTAGGATTAATAGTAGAAGAGAATCGTGTTATACTATCATATAGCACGATGGATCGGACATCTCATATTTCTATGTATGATAAAACTGTTGTAGAGGAAAGACTCTGTTTTTCTTAACGTTTCTTGGAATTTCGTTTCTTGGAATTTCGTTTTTTTGATTTACGTTTTTTTGATTTTCGTTTCATTCTTTTTCCTCCTGGCATTACAGATTTTTTCCATACTCTCACGGTATTGTCCTCCGATCCGGATATGATTTTAGACCCGTCCGGACTCACACACACAGATTTTACCGGAGCCGTGTGGCCCTCCAGAGTCGACACACACGGACCAGTGACGGCATCCCACACTCGCACGGTATTGTCAAGCGATCCGGATATGATACGGGACCCGTCCGGACTCACACACACAGAGGTTATATCAGAAGGACTCTTCAGAATTAACACACACGCGCCGCTCACGGCGTCCCACACTGTCACGGCATCAGATCCGGATATGATTTTAGACCCGTCCGGACTCACACACACGGAGGTTACTTGATCATAGGCTTCTTTATCTTTGGAGTGTACCAGAGTCAACACACACGTGCCGCTTTCAGCATTCCATACTTTTACTGTCTTGTCATTCGATCCTGCTGATATGATACGAGACCCGTCCGGACTCACACACACAGATTTTACCGGAGCCGTGTGGCCCTCCAGAGTCGACACACACGCGCCACTCACGACGTCCCACACTCGCACGGTCTTGTCCCACGATCCGGATATGATTTTAGACCCGTCCGGACTCACACACACAGAGCTTACCCAAAAAGTGTGACCCTCCAGAGTCGACACACACGCGCCACTCACAGCATTCCATACTTTTACAGTATTGTCCTCCGATCCTGATATGATTTTAGACCCGTCTGGACTCACACACACAGAGTTTACCGGACCAGTGTGACCCTCCAGAGTCAACACACACGCGCCGCTCACGGCGTCCCACACTCTCACGGTCTTGTCCTCCGATCCGGATATGATTTTAGACCCGTCCGAACTCATACACACTGAGTTTATTTCATTATCGTGGTTTGAAGTAAATTTATTGTCAGAATTTACCTGATCTGGTTCATCATTTTTTAAAAGAGTCATTTTGAGAGAATATGTTTCAGATAATGTTTCTTTATAACTGTATTCAACCACGTTTGTTGTTGCTTGAATACTATTAGAATTTCCTAAAGTTCCTAAAGTTTCAGGTAATGTTTCAGTGTTTTCAACGTTTGTTGCTTGAATACTATTAGAATTTCCTGAATTAGAATTTCCTGAATCAGAATTTCCTAAATTATTAGAACTATTAGTAGGTTCTAAAAGTCCTGCTAATTCATCACTCATTATATATAATTAATATTTTAATAATTACATTAAGAACTGGGTAACGACGCCAAACACAATTTAATATCACCAAGAGACGCCACATTGTATTTCACCACCAATGGTAAATCATTCTCTAAATACAATTCAATTTGTGAACACAAATTTGTACATTTTATAAAATAACCCAGATTTTTCAAAGAAAATTCACCCTGAATCACTTTCGATGAATCCAATTTGGTCAAAATACTCATACTACCATCCGACTCCGCACGATGAATTTCCGCCGATGCAAACTGCCCAGAACATTTAAATATTAATTCATTCCCAACCGACTTTATTTCCAATTTATCCGAAATGCACGACAAATCACGAATTATTTTCTGAAAATCTGCCGAAGGCAAATTAATAACCGATGAAAACTTTACATCCGGATATTCCAACTCCTCCACTTCTGGTTCTATAAGACGCAACTTTTGTGTCTTGCATTGTTTTATTTCACCATTTTCAAATTTCAACGCCAAATGTGACACAATACCATCCACATAATCCGCATTTTCTATATAAATCGTCAATGTATCATCATTATCAATAGAGTTAATTAGTTTAAACAAGTGAAACATATTGACTCCAATAATGATTTTGTCTTTTTTGCATTCATATAGTTCAAAATTTTTGGCATCTAAATATAAATGCGCTAAAATAGTATGCGATTTATCCATATTAATAATACGAATTCCATCTGGTTGAAACGTTATATTGGTTTCTAATAATATATCCTTGAGCGCAGTCATCAATGTTCGAAAAGGAGCTATTTGAACCGTTTTGATTGTTAAAACATTCGACATATATTATATAAAGCTACAATGAAAATCTTTATATTATTTATTTCTTATTTTATAAATATTTTTAAACTGGGAATAATTTATCAATATATTGATATTGATTTATGAATGATTTGTTTTCTTTATTTCTTCTTTTTATGATCGCATCTGCTTCTTTATAAACGTCGTCTTTTTTCCCATTTTTCCCACCTTGTAAAACAGTTTTTCTCGTACCTCGATGTCCATATCCATATTTGGCACGTGCCTTTTTTGCGAATCGAAAAGCACGACTCGTTCTTGAATTGCAACCTTGCTCCAGAATGTTATAATCCACAGCTGCCGCTTTTCCTCCTGTAATAGAGCTAGCTAACCTTGCTAGACCCCAACTTTGTGCGGTTTGGTTCGGACGTGAACCCGACGAAAAATATGCACCTTCTCCTTTTCTCACAATATCAGACAATGCCTTTCGTGTGCATCCTGTTTTTTTAACCAACTCTCCATTGATTGTTAGATTCCGTATTTTGTAAATTCTCTCGGCATCTAAAATATGTTGCGATTTTTTTGAAACAAAAGAACCAACCGATTTTCTTTTTACAAATTCCCCACGTTTGTATGCTTTACGTGATTGACGCAACATAGTCGCCTGTTTCCTTCTATCTTTCTTTGTTAAACCCATTGGAATATAACGAAGAGGTACGTGAATTTTCTTTGTCGTCGTCATTTCTTATGAAATAAAGAGAGAAAATAATGTGTTCCTTCAAAAAGACATCTCACTCGAGTTTTTTCTGATGAAAAACAAAGGGATATACCAAAACATAAAAATCATATATATTCTTCAAAATAAACATCCAAATAAATACATCATAGAATATAGAATTTTCTACCATTCTTTCATTACATACCATCATCATTCCTAATTTATATACACAAATGAGAGACCAGCATATATATTTATTGATACCATGATCAAAACGTAAATATACAAAAAATAAAAAAGATGAAATGACAAATACAAAATGAATCCATTTCACTTCCGTATATAAAAAATAATTTGTATATAATAATCCAGCATAAATAGTATGCCAATCCATCGCCTTTATTATATTCTTTCTTACCAATGTCATCAAAAAAGCTGCTAATTGAATCGACAACAAAGGTGAAAATGCTGTGTCCTCATTTATCAACATAAAAAGTGTTGCACATACTTGCATTCTACTATGAAAACGAGTCATTTTATTTTGATCTTCTATTGCAATATTCTCATCATATGGCATATTTCTCATTGTATTCGATGATGACTTATAATGGTATGTGATTAAATCAGCTAATCCCATTGTCGCAAATATAACCATCATAGAATATATAATATGAAATTTATAGTGATGCAATGCGCAACATAGAATGCTTCGAAACGCAAACACAATACTATGCATACGAAATTCAGGATAAATCATAGGTGCCACTTTATTTCTAACACCAGAGATATGAAAAATAAGACTCGTCAAAGATAACAATCCGTGAAAAGACAACCAAATCATATCTCTCCCTCCAATAAACATAAAACTACGGTAACGAATGAAGAGAATAAAACGGTATAAAAAATGACATAAACATACAATACCCAAAATTTTATGTATATGATTGTATTTTTCATCTTCTTTGGTGAATAATTTTTTATAAATGTAGTCCAACATTGCGTTTATTAGACAATATATATGTATATTGTTTAATATCGTTTCATATATAGTTTAACGATATGTCCCACATAACATATCCATAATGGGAACCAAAAAACAATAATTGCACGTGCGAAATATATGATGTGTCACGTGGTGATTGTAAAACAATTTCGAATGAGATATAAATCCAAATGTAATGTACAAATACAATATAGTAATATATTCATACCAATTAAGTCGTAGAAAAACAACAGGCAGACCCATGGATGAAATCAAAAAGGTAAAATCCAAAGGATCCAAAAAAAAGGTATCGATGGGAAACACCTCTCTCTTTTCGTGATGTTTTCTGTGTAACCAACTATAAAAAAAAGGTATATGTGCTATTCGATGATATATATAATATACAAATTCAATACCGAAAGAAAATAAAATACAATTACAACAAAAATGTAGAATAGAATGTTGTTCCTCTACAATATAATATTTATGTAACACATAACCCACCAAGGTAGATTCTAATAGAGGCAAAGGCATCAGATAAGCAATATAGGTTACTGTATCTTGTATTTCCTTTTTTGAATGTGCAGGATTAAAAAACGGATATTTATACCAATAAAATACTCCTACCGCCGTGCTTATAGAAGCAAACAATGTCTTTGTAATAGAGAGAAAAGATGACACAAGAGTAATCATATTGTTTATATAAACAATGATAGGTATTTAAGTCCTTTTTAATATATAAATTTCAATAAAAAGTGTATAAAGAATCTATGTGATACTTATGCAATGTTAGAAAATGAAACTGTTTCCGAGAACAGTAATACAATATATCTTTATATGCAATCTATAAACGAATGGGTAGAAAAATACAAGGACAATGATTATATGAAACAACGATTGCATTATCACATGACTTATTTGCTCCCGAATGAATTAGAATCTGAATTCAAACAACGTAAAGAACGTCTCGAGAGAAATCACTATTTAACTCAAGAACAAAATGAGTTCATTCAATTGTTTTTGAATAAACATAAATATTATTATTTACCCAACAATCATTCTTTTTATGAATACAATGGCAAGACTTACAAGATGACCAAAGAAGATATCATTCATCATCAACTGCTCAAAACCATTTCAAAGGATAGAATTTTAATGGATTGGAAATACAAAACCAAAATAAATGTCCTTAAACGAATTCGTGAAGAGAGACATTTATTTTCTTCGGTTCCCGAGTCCACAACAATACAACGTGTTCTTAAACTATTTTATCCCACCTTTTTCGACGATAAAGCCGAAGTCAAATATTTTCTAACCATTTTAGGGGACGTATTATTGAAAAAACGCAATCAAACATCTTCCTATGTATTTCTTGTCAAACCAAAAGCCAAACAATATTTACAGGAATTGGATTCCTTTTGTTATAGTCTTACAGGAATTCACAACGTAACACAACATTTTGTGACAAAGTTCCACGAAAATTATGATTTCAATGTTTGTAGGCTTATTAAAATAAATCCTCTTCTCTCGTTGAATGAATGGAGAGAATCATTACATAAAAATGGCTTGAATCTTTTTTGTGTTGCGGCTCATTATTCAAAACGATTTGAATCATCTGAATCCTTTTTAAAACAATGTGCTTCTCTCTCTTTACAAACATATACCAAATCTTTTGTCAACAAAACACCAGATATATTCATTGAATCCTTTTGCTCTACTTATTTACAAAAATGTAGCAAGGACGATAATAATAACAGTATTTCTTGGAAGGATATGCAATATATTTGGAAACTCTTTCTCTCACATTCATCTATTCCACAACCTCTTTTCTCCCATTCCTTGAAATTAAAATTACAAAACATTCTTTCCTATGACGAAACAAACGATTCCTTCCTTTTTGTCACTAGCAAATACATTCCTCTTATTAGTAATTTTCATAGTTTTTGGGAAAAAAACATTTTCTTTTCTCAAGAAGATGAAATCGAAGTCGATGAATTATGTTCTCTCTTTAAACAATGGGGCACTATTGATGAATCAACCGTTTTAAAAATATTATCCCATTTTTTCCCCTCTGTAGAATGTCTGGATAACAAATATATTCTCGGTATTTCTTGTATTTTATGGAACAAGCATACAGATATTGATACCATTCTCTCTTTGTTGAGAGAACAAAAGACTGAAAACCCTTCTCTCGTTTCTTTTGATGAAGCATATAATTTTTATAATCAATATTGTCATAAACACAAAACAGATTATCCCTTTGTATGCAGTAAACGCTATTTTGAAAATCATATTACGACAACGATACCACAATATGTTGAACACGACACATTTCTCTCCATCTCTTGGATATCAAAATAATATAATATGAAACCAATTCATCCTCTTTGGATTCCCAACGAGGAAGACCAAGATCCTGTCACATTGAAGAATAAGATACTTGCATTGATTCGTTCTCCTTTGATTGTACAAGAATAGTCTTATTTATGTATCTTCTGAAACCTTATTTATATATCTCTTGATAGCATTTTCTAAAATATATTCTTCTTTAGGTGCAGTACTATCTTTTAGAATGGTAACGAGAGAATACAAAGAAAAAGTTGACATTAATATCTTTGAAAATTCAAGAGAGAGATAAAGATTGTATTTTGCTAATACATGATTGATAAAATACAAATCATTTGATTTGATTTCATCCTGCAATAAATTATATTCTATTTTATATTTCATTAATTCATTTACAATGACATTGGTCTCGTATTCTGTTGTAATATTCACGTTTTTTTTTTTCGATACAACTTCTATCAAAAAAATAAACATTAATTCAAATTCCTTAAAGGTATGATGTTTGAAAAATCTAAACACATATTCCTTAATTTCATCATTATAGAAATAGGTAATTCCGTAATCCAGAATACCAAGTTTGTATTTTGGTCCCTCTTCTCCCTCTTCCCGAAGAAACAAAATATTTCCTGTATGCAAATCACCGTGGAATAAATTATGATCCAACATACATTCCACTATAAAATCACATAATAGAACATAATAAATATATCGTTCTTCCTTTGTTAATTCATAAACCGTTTTTCCTTGAATAAAATCCATCACAATTGCAGAAGGATATAAGTTTGTATATTTCGTATATACATTTGGTATAACAACATAAGAACTGTCCTTGAAAGCGTCTTTAAATCGTTCCATATTGTCTATCTCTTTGGTAAAATTTTGTTGCTCTAATAAGATGTGAGTATTTTCACGAATAATATTATTAAAATGAAATGCATATAAATAAGGTACAAAACTCGTTAAATAGGTTATTATATCAAAAAAATGAAGTGAATCTTTTAATGTTTTTTCGATATTATTTCGCAACAATTTAATAACAATGGGTTTCTCTTGAATATTCATTATACCTTTGTATATAAGAGAAATGGTTCCAGAATTAATAGGGCTAAGTGAATCTAATTTTATTTTTTTTTCATTGACTATTCCCAATAAAGTAGCATAATCAATATCATTATCTGTATATTCTACTTTTTCAGATAAATTTAAAAATATTTTTTTCAATTCGTCATTTTCATAAATAATGGAAGAAGTAATCCATTGAAAAAATTTAATATATAACATATTGACACGACTCAGACGTGTAACAGTGTGTTTAATAAAACCGATAGTATCTGTTTTTTTACATTTCATTTTTATCCATTCGCTTAATACAATCATTATTGATTGACTCATTTGTTTCACTAATTTTATTGTTTGATAGGGGTTCCATTCAATGATTTTTTGATTAACAAATGAAAATATTATATTTGTAAATGATTGAAATGAATCAATATTATGCATAATATTGTTTACTATTTCTTTAACAATATTATAACGTGTATAATTTAACGTGTATATCATTAACGTCTTCGCTTTGTGCGACGCTTTTTGGTAAAAGAACTGCTACTACTGCTGCTGCTGCCAATTTTTACGGCACCAAATTTACCTTTTTGAGTTCCATAACCCGCTTTTACCAAACGTTTTTCCTTTTTGGCAGTATTATGTTTTTTTTTACTGACTATACGTCCATTTTTGTTCTGCAATAAATCACTCTTTTTCAAACCACCACTTGTTTTGTACGCGGTTCCGTGTACCACTTGCGCACGTGAACCTTCCAAAAATTCATAGTTTTTTCCCTGAATCACATAATGTCCATTAATTTTTGCATAACGTGTCATTCTAATTTCTCTAGAGAAAATAAAATACTTCACAAAGAATCATTCTTCATAATGAAAAAAAGAAAGAAAAAATATTCCTAAAAACGATTACGCAAGGGTCCAGGAATTCCCTGACCTTCTATCCTTCCTAAAACAGTTAGTAGTCTCGTCCCACCAAGAATACCAAATGATGTTCTTCCACCATTTGCATAACGTATCGTATTGATTTGTCTATGCAATATTGTCGAACCTGTGCTTTCATTATTAGATGTCATAACAACTTGTTTGTTATTAGTGCGCGGACAAGGAGTGGCTGTTGTCGCTGTTGTTGTCGTTGTTGCTGTCACATTTCTATTACATTTTATTAAACTACTTATACTACTCTTTCCTCCAGGTGTAAAATAAATACTCGTCTTACTCATTTTATTATATTCATAATAAAAATTGAAAGTGAATAAAACTCATTTAAAGAAGTCAAACGAAGTAAGAGTAACTATGTCAAACTTGTCAACTAAATACCAACAAAAGACTGATAAGCAACACATTCTAGACAACCCTGATACATATATTGGTTCCGTTGAACTCATCCAATCTGATGTTCACATTGTTACCGAAAGCAACAATATTATAGAAAAAAATATATCCTATATACCTGCTCTCTTTAAATTATTCGATGAAGGTATTGTAAATTGTCGCGACCATGTAATTCGTATGCAAAAATCCGTCGAAGAAAAGGTAGCTAATGCTATTCCTGTAACAAATATAGATGTATCTATCGATGAAACAGATGGAACAATTACAATGTACAATGACGGCAATGGTATCGATATAGCAGAACATCCTGAATACAAATTATGGATTCCTGAAATGATTTTCGGACATCTTCGGACTTCGACCAATTACGACAAATCAGAAAAAAAAATCGTAGGAGGTAAAAATGGATTTGGATTCAAACTTGTCCTCATATGGTCCACTTTTGGATCTGTGGAAACCGTAGACCATATCCGTGGTCTCAAATATACACAAGTTTTTCGCAACAATCTCGATATCATCGAAAAACCCACAATTGTGAAATGCAAGACAAACAAACCATATACCAAAATTGTATTTCGACCCGATTACGCGCGTTTAGGAATTCCATCCGGATTATCCTCTGATACCATTGCACTCTTCAAAAAACGCGTTTATGATATAGCAGCAGTTACAGATAAATCTGTGAAAGTTAAATATAACAGCACACTTGTACCCGTAAAACAATTTCAACAATATACAGAATTATATCTACATACAAATAACGCTGTATACGAAGATGCGGGACCTCGATGGGAATATGCTGTTGCCCTAACCCCGTCTGATGAATTTAAACAAGTGAGTTTTGTGAATGGTATTCATACGATAAAAGGTGGTAAACACGTGGAGTATATTCTGAATCAAATCACGAGAAAAATGGTTGCCTTGATTGAAAAAAAGAAAAAGGTTACGGTGAATCCGAATTCGATCAAAGAACAAATCATATTGTTTGTGCGTTGTGATATTGAAAACCCCGCTTTTGACAGTCAAACAAAAGATTATATGAATACTCCCAGTTCCAAATTTGGTTCCACTTGCACAGTATCTGACAAGTTTATCGAGAAAATAGCCAAACTCGGCATTATGGATGCAGCTTGTGCACTCACAGAAGTTAAGGAAAACAAGGCGGCAAAAAAAACAGACGGTAGCAAGACGAGAACTATTCGCGGCATTCCAAAACTGATTGATGCCAATTGGGCAGGAACCGACAAATCCAAAGACTGTGTCATCATCTTTTGCGAAGGAGATTCAGCCAAGGCAGGAATTGTATCTGGCCTATCTTCTGAAGACCGTAACACGATTGGTGTATACCCAATGAAAGGTAAAATTCTCAATGTACGTGGAGAAGCGACAAAAAAGATTGCAGAAAACAAGGAAATTTCGGAAATCAAAAAGATTCTTGGTTTAGAAACAGGTAAAGAATATACAACGACTGATGCATTACGATACGGACGTGTTTTATTCTTATGCGATCAAGATGTGGATGGTAGTCATATCAAGGGACTTTGTATTAATTTGTTTCAATCGGAATGGGCGAGTCTTTCACGTCTTCCCGGATTCATTGGGTTTATGAATACACCTATATTAAAAGCGCGCAAGGGTCAGCAACAAGAACTCGTATTTTACAATGACGGAGAATACGAAACGTGGAAAACGTCTGTAGGAGAAACCGAAGCATCACGTTGGCATATCAAGTATTACAAGGGTCTCGGAACCAGTACGGGTAAAGAATTTCGCGAATATTTTGAGAAAAAAAAGCTGGTTGGATTTGAACATACAGGAACCACGTCTGATGATGCAATTGATATGGTTTTTAATAAAAAACGTGCTGATGATAGAAAGGGTTGGTTGGAAGATTATGCACGTGATGTATTTTTAGACACCAATGATACAATGGTACGATATGAAGATTTCATCCACAAAGAACTTATTCATTTTTCGAAATATGACTGTGATCGATCCATTCCTAATTTGATGGATGGTCTTAAAATCAGTTTGCGCAAGATTTTATATGCAGCATTTAAACGCGGTCTTACAAATGAAATCAAAGTAGCACAATTCTCTGGATATGTTTCCGAGCATTCTGGTTATCATCACGGCGAGGCTTCACTCAATGCCGCTATTGTCGGAATGGCCCAAACTTTTGTAGGTTCCAATAATATCAACTTATTATTACCTAATGGTCAATTTGGAACACGATTGGCGGGAGGACAAGATTCTGCATCGGAAAGATACATTTTCACACAATTGTCTCATTTAACGCGTGGTCTTTTCAAATCCGCTGATGACGGTATTTTAAAGTATTTGGATGACGATGGACAGCTAGTGGAACCATTGTATTATGCACCCATTCTACCAATGGTTCTTGTGAATGGTGCCAAAGGCATTGGTACTGGATTCAGTACTGATATTATGTCTTATAACCCATTGGACTTAATGGCCTATATCGAAGCAAAATTGTTACAAAATGTTACACCAACATCGTTTGTCCCTTATTATGAAGGATTCAAAGGTACTATTACAAAAACGGAAGATAACAAATTCCTTATTCGAGGAACATATGAAACAGTGGGACCGGACAAGATTCGAATTACCGAATTGCCAGTTGGATATTGGACAAATGATTTCAAGGAACTACTCGAAACACTTATGGAAACAACAGACAAAACTGGTAAAAAGGTGGTTCCAGTTGTCAAGGATTATGAAGACTTTAGTACAGATACAGTAGTGGATTTCTTGGTTACTTTGACAAAAGGAAAACGAGAAGAATTGGTATCAGTCGTTTTGGAAAATGGTTGCAATGGTTTAGAAAAGCAATTCAAGTTATTTACGACAAATAGTTGTAGCAATATGCACTTGTTCAACGCAGACGATAAATTGAAGAAATATAGTTCTGTACAAGAAATTATGGATGACTATTATGAAACACGTTTGTCACTCTATGGAAAACGAAAAGCACATCTATTGGCTAAGCTGGATAAAGAATTGGTTGTCCTTAGTAACAAAACACGTTTTATTCAAGAATTGTTGGAAGATACAATTGATTTCAGACGAAAACGTAGTGAAGAAGTCCAAGCCTTGTTAGAAGCAAAAGGGTATGATAAAGAGTATGGGAATTATAAATATTTGACACAAATGTCAATGGAAAGTGTTACACAGGAACATGTGGATAAATGGATAAAAGAACATACAGAGAAAAGGGAACAACGGATTCTACTAGATGCGACAAGTAAAGAAGTATTATGGCACACTGACTTGCAAGAATTTAAAGACGAATATATTCGATACAAAGAACATCGGTCATCTCCTATTTCTTCTGCGACAATTGTTAAAAAAAAAGGTCAGTAAAAAATAAATTGATATCACGAGTCAATATTTATTGGTCAGACTAACTTGTAAAAGTAACTTGTAAAGGTAACTTGTAAAAAAATTGATTTATTTTTTTGTTTTCTCACATTATGTATTCATAAAACAAAATGTCACCAACTACATTGAGATATGGTAAAACAGTATGTGGTGTTTATAGAGAAGGAAATCTTGTTATTGCGAGGGAACTGAAAAACAATCCAGGGACAAGTATTACGAATGCAGCGGAAAGTCTTGCAAAAATCGCCTGCATATACTTTAACATCAAGATGGAGGATTTAATCTGGATGGAATGCACGGAAAAGGATGGTCTAGAGCGTGTTTATTTTGATATTGTAGGAGGTAATTTTGTTAATCCTGTTTGGGTTTGAATGTGTTTGTTTTGTAATGTAAACAGCTTTTTTTGCTTTATAAATCTGTATTTTTATGTAAAAAAAAAGAACGATTACAATTTTGATTAGGTTACAATAAATAGGTTATATTACTTAAAGAGATGAGTGGTTGCAGGGTAGACCACAGGGAGGTCTGTAAATCGATTAGGATTATTAGAATCTAAAAGACGTTGTATGAACAGACTATCTGATCGACGATTACCAGTGGAAACATAGGGTACTATTGATAAATCAAGTTTCACCTTATGTTGTCTTTCATAAAGTCGAATGGATCCAATAGCAATTCCTCCAGTAGGAAGCCTTTCTACAATCTGGTTATCAATGCGAACAAACGGATTAGTTGCCATGTTATTAGTTGGTGTTTTTATTTTTTTTTTAAAAAAAATAAATCAATTTTTTTTATTTAGTATAATTATCTTTTTATAAAAAGTGTAATTCAAGGGTTTAAAACCATTCCTTCAACATCAGTTCTTTATCTGAAGTAGTAGACATAATCGGTGGTGCCAAAGGTGTATACATTGTCGAAGCATCTACTATATATTGTCGGTAACCTTGGGCCTCGCCATATACTTGTGGGATGCAATAATCCCATACCATTTGATTCAATGCATCAACTTGTTCTGAAATATGCGTAGGACGATTGGTGGAGTTTTGTAGAAAAATAGACCGCATAATAATCTTCAATGTATCTTCATCTTGGTTGGAAATGGTAAATTGTCCATTGGATTTCTGATAGACACCTGCACGAATTCCGTTTTGGATAATACAAATATTTTTTCCAGAAAAAAACATTTTAGACAATTTTGTATTGTCCCATAATCCTTCTGTAGGGTTCCTAAACGTAGCGCATTGATTTACTGGAATTTTGTCATACATTTGAAACAAATCAGGTGTTTTAGGTTCGTAAATATCTACACGTCCATTGGATACAGAAGACGAATGAAAGGCATCCTTGTATATTTTATTTGAAAAAGTGGCATAATTTGATTTTTCATTGACAGGATTCATTGGAAGAGAGAATCTTTGAATATATATACTCTACATTTTATTCTTGTCACCTTTTTCTCATTGGAATATAGAAATGAATGTATTTTCCAATGTTCAACAAATGTATAGTAAAATTAGCCCATTCCATTTTAGAATAGTTATATTATTTTTGGTTTTATTTGTCATTTGTCTTGTTATCACTATTTTTACTGCTATTCGAAGTATCAAGACAGAACAATGGCCACCTATTATAGCTAATTGCCCTGATTATTGGGTAGACGCTTCAGGTAATGGAGGCAATTGTGTCAATACAAAATATTTAGGCACTTGTGTCGTTCCTAAAGTAGTATCTCCCAATGATTCACTTTTTGAAAATGCAGAAGATATTTATGCCAATGCACAAAAAATGGATTTTAGCGTTGCACCTTATATAGGTTCAAATGGTTTATGTGCCAAGAAAAAATGGGCAGAAGGTTGCGATCTATCTTGGAATGGTATTACATTTGGATACGGAGAAAAAGACTCGTGTAGTTAATTTTACCTCCTTCTTTTTGTAAATTTGCGTGTTTGCTTCTTTTTTCGTGTCTGTTTTCTCTTTTTATGTATGTTCCCTTTCTTGGATCTGTTTTTACCTCTGCCTTTTTTTCTTATTGATGATGATTTTAAATTACCTCCGCTATGAACGCCTATTGGTGGTAATAGTGAAAATGGTTGCATACCATAAAATAATGATTCAGGTTTATTATTAGAATAAAAATTTGATTTTGAGTTTGATTTTGCACGTTTATCATATGATTCCTCAGGAGAATCAATATTCATTTTTGATGAATTTTCTATTTCTGATGGATCTTCTTCTTCTTTTTCTATTTTACGTTTTGATGTTCGTTTTATTATTTTTGATTGAAATTTTTGTGCAAATTGACTATATTTTTTTACTAGTGAATCCTTACCCAACATACCTGATATAATTGCTATTGTTTTTGTTATAAATTCGCTTTTCATATCTGTAAATCCACATAGTTTTAAATGATATGTATCCGCATTTTTATAGACAATTTCAAATTTTACAGATGCACCGTGTACTGCATTATAATTTTCTTCTATAATTTCTTGTGATTTTCTAATGGCCCTTTCCATAACTAAATCAAAATATTTTTTTGATGATTCATAAGCTGGGTTAGGGTTAGGGTTAGGGTTAGGGTTAGGGTTAGGTATAGCTGAGGTACGACTAGGCATAGCTGGGGCCGACTTAAAAGAAGCTTGGTTAGGTCTAGGTATAGCTGGGTTAGGGCTAGACGTTTTTTCTTCAATGTCATAATTATCATCCTGTAAATAATAAGATTTTATATCTTGAAAGCGTGAATATATAATGTTTTCATTCTTTTTATCATATAAGTAATGTTCAAACATTGCATAATTTATATTTTTTAAACTATATTCATTATATTCTTCCAAAAGAATTGTTAAAAATACATAAAATTCTATATTATGTGGAATTAAATTAGTGACACCTATCATATCACTTAAAATGCATGATTCATCTATTTTTGTATAGAAAATATCGATAGCTTCTTGATAACCAACAAAACTAAGTTCATAATTTCTCAATAAATCAAACAAAGCATAAAAAACAGCTATGTTTTCTTCTAATAAATATTGTGAGTTATTTAATATGGTAACATCCGCATTTAAAATATTTCCTCCACCAACTTCTTGCATTTCATTTCGAGTGATATTTGAAAATGAAATAATCCCGAATAATACTATAACAGCGAAAACAATTGAAACATTAATAATATCAAAATATAATGTTTCAGTTATATTTTGTTGAGGTATATGTATATCTTCATAAACAAATTGTAATATATTCTCATCAACAAAAACATATTTACCATATTTATTTTTAACAGGCTCACCTTGTTCATCTGTAACATAAAAACCTTTATCATTTGCTTCTTTTGAAACATTAGCTGCAAAATTATTAGCAAATTGATATCTTATACTATCTAAATAAAAATGAATTCCACTTGTAATTTCTTTTCCGTCAATACTAAATTTTACATCTAAATAACAATCATTAATATATTTATTTTGGTAATCTTCTTGCACCATCTTTGGAGTAATTATTTTATCCACTATCATAATATATGTATCACAATATATAGTTAACATTCTTGTATTAGGAAATGTATTTATCTGTTTATCTGCAATAACCAAAGAATTATTATCATAATTACCTATATATTCATAATATGCTTTTTTTTCTTGTAATTTTTTGGATATTTTTTTTAACAAGTCTTTAAATCCTTTTTTATTAAAATTTGAATTATCAAAAAAATATAAAAACCGTATTAAATCATCCACATTTTCCATTACAGACATAGTTGATGTTTCTGGATCAAAAATAGTACCTCCTTTTTGAATCGGTATTATATCACAAGAATCCTTTTTTTCTTTAGGTTTAATTATTTTTTCTATTTTTGAATCTTTTTTTGAAGTTTTTTTATTATTATTTCCTCCTGCTAGTTCTGATTGTGGTGGTGGTTTATATATTATCATATTGTCTTGTAAATCCAATATAACAGGGATTTTGTTTATGACAGCATATGAAAAAAGCATTCTATCGTGTGTCACTAAAACTGCATCCTTTTTTGCTTTTACTGCTACAGAATTAGCAATTGTATATTTATTTTTTTTAAAAATTTTTCCTATTACATTTTCTTCCTTTATTACTCTATCGAAATTTACAGTTTCTAATTTATCTATTTTACAAATTCGTCCTTGTAATGTATCACCTAGTCTTTTTCTAGCATAATATATAGTATATTGATTAATATAATCATTATATATTTGATTATTTTTATTTTTATCAAATTCGCTATAAAATTCAAATCTACTTAATGCGTATCCTTTTGTGCTTATATCATAAACTTTTGATGAAAAAAGATCTGATAAACCTCGAATTGTTTTCGGAGTTATTCTTTCTATGTTTTTTCTAATCAAATCTTTAATCGTATCAATGGTATTTGCTTTTGAATTCATTGTTATAGTCACAAACACAGGAGCAACTCTTTGAGCAGCTATTTGAGCAGCTATTTGAGCAGCAGTTGGAGGATTTGGAGGATTATTTACAGCGATAGAATATTTTGCTTGAACAGAAAATGTGTCTTCTAAATCTGAAGTAATTACTTTTTTAAAAGTAACATCTACACCACCACCTATACCACTACTTGCTAAACATTTTCTTTCTTCTTCTCCAACTAATTTTTCAATATACCAATTTTCATAACCAAAAATATCATTTATTTTTGTGGCTTTTGGTTTGGGTGCAGGGTCGGTAATTGTTTCTGCAGTATATAAAATGCAAAATGAAGTGTTTCCATTTGATGCTTTCTTTTGTCTAATAATATCAAACAAATTTAACTGAAAATCGACCACTAGTTTTATTTTACCACCATTAAAATTTTCATCTTTATAATTCGCAAAAAAAGTAGCCAAATAATCATATATATTGTTTTTATTAATATTTGTGCTACGTGTATTAGGTAATATTTCTATTTGTCCTCCTCTTTCTCTTTCTCCTCCGTTTATTACATTAAAAATATTACCAATAGAAAAATAATTTTCAAGATTGTCTTGATTCAAAGGTCTCGGTATACGATTTAAATAGGAATATTTGTCTTGAATTAATAAATTTGGATATTTTGATTTCAATGAAGGATATCCTCCTTCCAATAAAAAGGTAAAACCAAATTTTTTAAAACTATATTCCTTTGGATTATTTTTAATAGGACATTGACAATCAAAAAAATCAGATTTAAAATCATGTAAAGAGTCGAAAAAACCCACAGCATCTATTTCCTTATACATATATATAGGTACATTAAGTTCTCCTGTGCTTAAATTCTTAATTGTGTTATCAGCTATAAAATTATTTTTAAATGGTTTAAATAATACTGGATCTCCTGGATATCCTGGATATCCTGGATTATCGTTTTTAATTTCCGTTAATGGTTTCAATGTATATGCTTCACCATGTCTATGTGTCATAGTATATTATAGTATAATAATTATGTCTAAAGATACATTTTTTACATAAATTATCAACTGAACAAACAAGAAATAATATTTACATCATGTATACAAATGGATACTTTTCAACAAGCAGTCATATTTATTGCCATTGTTATATTAATTATAATATTGGTTGTCGTAGGTTACGGATTATATAAATCAAACGACGAAGAGAGTTGGCCACCTTTGATTGGAGACTGTCCAGATTATTGGGTAGATACTTCAGGAAGCGGTGCCAATTGTGTCAATGTGCAATATTTAGGAACAAATTCTGGGACAAGAGATCCCAATACTACCCTACAATCTCAATTACAAAATGCACAAAAAATGGATTTCACTGTGGCACCTTACGTAGGTTCCAATGGTATATGCGCAAAATATACGTGGGCAAATAGTAGTGGTGTCACGTGGGACGGAATTACAGGAACAGATAAAAATCCCTGTATAACAACTACTACAACATAAAAGTTATATCTTGTAGAATCATGACATAAAATGATAACAAAGTATATACAGAATTATGCGAAATATAAATGATTTACCATTTGAAATTCAACAAGAAATATTAAATTACATTCCAACAATATATCTCCTCTTTACTAACAAACAAATGTATTTACAGCATCATTATCTCGTTAAAAAAAACATCCCAAAGGAACAATATGAAAATTATATACGTGATACGATACGTCGTGACAATGACTTTGTATTTTTTCAATTGATGAAAGAGAATCAAGAACGATGGATTCATTTAAAACGTTATACATATAAAAGCACTATTTTTTCCAATTATCTTTATTTCGTATTGGAATATTGTATACAAAACAATTCAGATCATTGTAAAAACATTATTAAAAACTTTTTGAAAGAATCAGGTTTGAGTAAAAACCAACATAAAAAGAATACCCATACAAATATAAGATGGATAAATTAAATATAAATCAATTATTGCACCGTGAAAACGATTATCAACGAACAAAGGAAATATTAAAAAATTTCGATAAAAACAAAAATGATCTCACTATCAAGCGTGGTATTTATTTATATGGAGAACCAGGTACTGGTAAAACCACCTTTATTATGAATATATTAAAAGAATTGGATTATGATGTTATTTCATATGACGCAGGAGATATACGTAATAAATCCATTATTGATACGATTACAAAGCACAATATGTCGGACAAAAATGTAATGAGTATGTTTCATAAAAAGGTAAAAAAGATTGCCATTTTAATGGATGAGATTGATGGTATGAATAGTGGTGACAAGGGAGGTATTAATACACTCATCAAATTGATACGTCCTAAAAAAACAAAGAAACAAAAACAAGAAGAAATGACATTGAATCCTATTATTTGTATAGGCAATTATCATATAGACAAAAAGATAAAAGAGTTAATAAAGGTATGTAATAGTGTAGAATTAAAAGTTCCAACCCATTCTCAGATTGCCACGATTGTGCATACGATTATGCCGGATGGTACCCCCACTTTTCACGAAAAGGTCACTTCTTTTGTGCAAAATGATTTGCGAAAATTGCATTCGATATGGGAGATGTATACAAATCATCCTTCAGGATTGACAAATGATATGATGGATCATATTTTTCAGATGAAAAAATTCAATCACGACACGAAAAAAATAACACAAAATATCATCAATCATAGTTATACGATTGATGAACATATGACTATTATGAATGAAACGGATCGTACTATTGTAGGTTTGTTGTGGCACGAAAACATTATTGATGTTTTAGGAAAAATGGACAAAAAAACGAGTATTTTGTTTTATTTAAAAGTATTAGAAAATATATGTTTTGCGGATTATATAGATCGCATTACTTTTCAGAAACAAATATGGAAATTTAATGAAATGAGTTCTCTCATTAAAACATTTAAAAATAGTAAAATGTTCAATACAACCTTTAAAAAAAAACCGAAATTTAATCCCCCAGAAGTTCGATTCACAAAAGTATTGACAAAATACTCAACAGAATATAACAATTTTTTATTCATACAAAATTTGTGTCAACAATTGAATATGGATCAACGTGATTTGTTTGCTTCTTTTATGGTATGGAAAAATCAAATGTCGACAATGAATCCAGAAGAACTGAATCATGTTTTGGAGGATTTTTTAGAAAATTATGAAATAACGAAATTAGATATCAATCGAATGATTCGTTATTTAGAGAAATATACCAAGGATAGTATTGTGACAGAAGATGGAAACGACGATGAGACTATCAGTATTTCGTCTTGTTAAAGATTTCAAAAGATGTCATCGTCAAAATCTTTCATTAATCCGCCTGCTAATAAATTCACTATATACGACGAAGACATCATTTCCATTTGTTTTACAATGTCCTTTTTTTCGTGTATTGAAATATGAGGTTCTTGTAAAATATGTAGCCAATGCATTTGATAAATTTGCAATTGTAGTCGCGATTGAAATTCGGCATCCTTCTTTTCTATAGAAGGATCGTTAGGAAAATATCGTTCGTCAAAACCAGAAAACGAACGCGTATCAGTAATATCTTTGGGAATGGTATGTATCATAATCGTTGCAACAGAAATGGGTTGAGAAGAAGACATCAATTGGAACCACTTCATTTTGTATGAATATATTTTATACATACAAAAACATTTTTAATCAATTTTTTATTCCATAAACAAATTTTTTATTTTATTTCAATAAAACGTTGTTCGCGTGCTTTTGGAATATCTTTTAATCGCTTTCCCAACGCCACTTGTCTCGCATACCATACTTTCTTATTTTCATTTTCTACCGTTTCAAACATATGACGTTCATAATGTTCAGGAGATTCATAAAACAATGTAATAGGTCCATTTTTTGATTCCCCTGTACAAATCATTACCTTGAAATATAAATCCTCCGAAAAGGAACCCACTTTATGAACAAAAATACGTTCCCCTGTAATCGCATTTCGAATAGATGTTCCTTGACCTCCTGAACCATAACACGGTACCTTTTTAATCACCCCTTGATTATTTTTACGTTTCAATAAATGAAAACCGCTATCTTCATTTTCTTGGTATAATTTTTGTAATCTTGCATTTTTCTCCGAATGAATGGATAATAAATCTAATTCATCATATAACATTATTCTCCTTTTCTTCATAAGTATCAAGAATAGTCTTTATATTCGTTTGGAAAATATATTAACTCCGACCAGTTTGTGGATCAATGTCGAAAGTAGGAGTAAGAGAAGACGATTCCCGTAAAAGAATCAAAGCCATTGCTGCATAATTATGCAGATCAATCAATGTATCTTCCAATCCTTCATTTTCAACAAGCGAAATCTGTCGGGAACCAATATTCAACGCACGATGCAATTTGTCCTCCATACGCATAAGAACACCAATAATACCATATTTGGCAAAAGCATCACCATAATCGTGGTTTTTTTTACGAAATAATTCCAAACCATCTGCTTGAATTGCCATCATTTGCTCTACACGGTTCGTAACTGAAGAAGTCATCAATATACTAAACATATATCAATGTCTTTACACTCTTTTAATACAAAAATTATTTTAAAATTGTTACTATGGTAATCAATAATAGACACAAACCATATTATCTAGACGATGAATAGATATTGTATTATATTTTTAAAACGTGTTAATAATATAATACTTTTTAAAACTGGATGCACAAGAGATAAATATAATAGATTTTATACCTATACAATTCGACAGAACACGTCAAACAGACACAATATTGAAATATTTAACATTGATAATTTTGTTTACAGATGCATTCATTTTTTTCGGGACCATTCAAACCGTTTCTTACGAGTTAAACAGTATATTTACCATATGTAATTTTATTTTCATTATCCTTTTTTTCTCTCTTGATATTGCTTGGTTACATTACAAATTACAACATATTATTATAGGTGGATACAAGCTATTTATGGATTTGAAAATTTTTAAATCCAACAGCAAATATTATTCTGGACTTGAAATACCTGATTCTTTTTTACGGGGAAAAATATATCCATCCATTACTATACAACTCCCCGTCTATAAAGAAGATTTGGACAATACTATTCAACCCACCATTCTCAGTGCAAAAATAGAAGCAGACAGATATTATTCAGAAACAGGTAACATCTGTAATATTATTGTATGTGACGATGGTTATAATATTATTTCTGATGAAGAACGACAAAAACGATTTGAATTTTATTCCAAACATAATATTGGGTTTTCTGCGCGTCCACCACCCTCTAAATTAAAACGAAATGGACGATTCAAAAAAGCAGGCAACCTCAATTTTTCAATGAATTATAGTACTACGATGTTTGATTCAAATCATTGTCAAATAAACGATGAAGAAAAACAGATAATGATTGAAAAGGGTGCGGCGTTTGGTGGTAATCTCGATTATGGCTCTTTTATTTTTCTCGTTGATTCCGATACTCGCTTTCCGACTTTTCCTATCACGGATTCCGGTTGTCTCAAACGTATTATCAAAGATTTCTTATTTGATGGAATAGACAAAATTTTATATACACAATGCTTCACTGGACCTTATATGAGTACCAGATGTATCGCAGAAAAATGTGTATTCCATTTTACTTGTCATATTTACAATGGTATATTGGTTGGTACTGCCTTGCATTCTATGGCACCTCTGGTTGGACACAATGCTATGTTACAAACCAAAATTTTACACGAAATTGCATCCATTGATACTGAAACAGGGTATCGATACTATTGGGACGAAAACCGCATATCTGAAGACTTTGATTGTATGATGCGCGGTTGTAAAAAAGGATATATTGGACGTTACTTGTCTTGCGCGGGTACTTTTTTAGAAGGCATATCTTTTAATTATATGACTGAATATTTCAAAGTAAGCAAATTTGCCTGTGGCGCAGCAGAAATGACATTTCAACCTATTTCTAAATGGTTTCGAATAAAAGGAGGCGGTATTTTCTCTCCCGATATAGTCGGTTTCATTATGTGCAAAGAAATAGAATGGTACAACAAAATCGGTATCGTCGCTTATATTCTCAATTTCATCGCCATCTCTCAAGCCCATTTTGCCGCCTTTTATAATCTTCTCTTTTTTGATCGCCTTTTCGCTATTTTACCTTTTGCACTTTTACCTACCAACCTAATGTGGGAAGGAATGATTGTATGGGGCGCAATGAATACTACCATCAGTCTTTTATTTGCAAAACGAATGCAATTCGATATGTTATCTTTTTGCAAACAACAAGCACGTGAAATATTTTTTACATCCTCTTTATATGGTTCTCTCTCTGTACGATTTTCTATTATGTATTTTGTTCATTTATTTGAATGGAACGTTAGTTTCGGTGCAACACAAAAGGACGATGAAAAAGTCCGTTTGATTGATTGGATACAATCTACCAAATATGAATGTTTTATATATTCTTTTTACTTACTATGTATTTTTATTCGACTTTTTGTCTATCCTTCAGTATCCATATTTGTAACCTTTTATTTCGGTTGTCTACCCATGTCCCTATTAATATTTTGGTATTGGTTTGGACCTCTTGTTTACGATATTTTACCCAGTAGAAAAAACAAAACCGAAAATAATCCACATTATAATGCAGAACAAAAAATGTTTCAAAATACTTATCATACTCAAATTCCTGAATCTATCGTTTATACTCACAATGTTGCTAGTTACACACAAGTGTAATATCATACTGTCTTAGCATCTCGGATACTTTTTTCAATCAATACTTTTATTTTACCTTCTAAATATTGAACCCTTTCTTTCAGTATTATGTTTTCTTTTGTCAATCCTTGTACTATAGCTTCCTGTCGTTTGAATTCCATTTGTATTTGCTGCATCAAAATAGCTTCCTTCTGTCTTTTCTCTCGTTCTATCATAATATTTTGCATCTGTTTTAATACATTCGGTTTGTTTTTCGGTTCACCTGCTTCATACAAAGAGAGAAGATTATCTATATGTTCCATAAAAAAAGAATAAATTACATTATCTTGAATATAATCCTCTACCGTCTTTGTAGAAAGACGCAAATATTGATTCTCTCCTTGTTCCAATATCTGTTTCTTATCAAACGAATTGTGTATATGAGAGAAAACCAAAATTGTCTTTTGCGTGTCCAACTGAATCATCGGAATCGTAAAATTTTTTAAAAATATCTTTTCCTCTGCCAACTCCATCGTTTCATCATATGTTGTTTCTCTCAGTAATTCTTTCCGAAAAGCAAATGTCGCTGCTGTAGCGTGATTTGGTGTATAAGGGCCCATTTGATACATCTTTCCTATATGTTTAAAATAAATATGCATTTCACTCGACCCTGCAATCTTGTATTCCGGATTTTGTATTAACGTTTCCACCGCGTGAGAGACACGTTCTGGTGGATAATAATCATCATCGTCTATATATATCAATATATCACCCTTTGCCTTTTCGTGCATCTTATTACGCTTTTTACCTAAACTCATTTTTTCATCAAATGAAAAGTATTTGACTTGTGGAATATCTTTTACCAAGTCATCAATTTTATCTGTTCCATCATCCAAAATAATCCATTCCATTCTATCCTTGGGATACGTCTGATGTTGAAAACAACGAATCGCCATTTCAAAAAAAGGTCGGCGATTGAATGTCGGTGTACATAAACTCACAAAAGGCAATGTTACCTTTTTCTTTTTTTCATTCATTTTTTATTACTATTAATTTGTTTAAATTGTTTTATAGAAACAATATAAAGCGAAACAATATAAAGACTTTTATTACTGTATAAATATATGCATATATTTTATATTATACTTTTTCAAATTTTATGTTATGATATATGGTTTTATCTGACGCATTTATTTTTACATATTCCATATATTTACAAACATATTCATTCAGTTCACCATGAAATAAAATATGAAACTATGAAATATACAGATACAAATATCGGTCATTATGCTGAATCCATATTGCAATTATTTGGTAATTTTATTCCTTGGTTTTTTATTGCATTCAATATTTATGCTTTTTTGGTTGCTTCTCTCTTTATATTTATTCGTGGAGGTATGCGTCACGACCATCGTTTTACTTGGTTGATAAGCAATCATCATTTGTTACATCATAAATTTCATAATTGTAATTTTGGAGAATATTATTTGGATTGTCTATTGGGAACACAATGCAAGAGAGAAGAAGAATATAAATATGGGTTATTTTATTTATAATTGTTATTTTTTAATCCTCTTTCTTGACCCTTTTGAACCACCCACTTTTGCTGCTCCTGCTGGATCTCCTGTTGGATCTCCTGTTGGCTTTTCTCCTCCTTCTTCTTTTTCATCTTCTTTTTCACCAAATAACAAACGCGAAATTGTTGAAATTGTACCCCCTCCCTTTTCCGGAACAGATTTTCTACATTTTTCAGCTGCTTGTTGCTGCACCGTCAATGCATCCATTCCCTTTGTATCTTCCATATATTTCTTTTCTGCAACACATGTACGCAATGCTGATTCGTAAGAGGCATAACCATCTGTAAAACGTATGTCATCTAATTTAGGTTTTTTATATACTTCTGGATAAAACCAATAAACAATAAGAAACGCAATCACAGCAAAAACAGCACCCGATCCACCCAAGGATGAATTTGCATCAATAAGTATGAAAAAAGAAATCAAAAACATAATAATATTTCGATTGTATTTGAGTGCATTGATAAAACAAGAGAGAAAACTGTAATGTTGTAATTGCCCCTTTCCTTCTTTGTCCGCTATATACATTGGTTTCCCTTCTGCAGTATACACATTACCTTCAAACATTAATGGTAACAAAATAACACGAAAAATAGTAATAAGTGATAGAAATGGCATTGCAAACAAAAGAACATACATAAATGACACATATGCAATTCCATAGACCATAATCGTCCATACCCAATGTTTTCTACGCGACCCTACACGTTTTTCCCAAACAACACGCATCTCCTTTTCTTGATTCTCCTCTGAACCACAAGGAATTTTTGCATCCTTTTCTTTAACAGGTTGTATTCCATCAGGTAGACATACAGGAATATCTTTATCATCCAACATAGCTACATTGACACATGTGATACGTTCTGAAAAAAGTAAACCCAATTCATATAAATACAAAAATGTACCATAAATAATATTAATAATACCAAAAAAAAATATCAACATAACATACAACATCGGTGTCACAAAATAAATGACCGATTCAGGTAAACATTGATGAAAAAAAGATGTCACCATATGAATATTCGAAGCAAAATTAGAAATCATTTTTTGCTGTATGGTTGCCATATACAAAGAAGTAGGTGATGACATTTCACCATTCATCCATTCTTTTAAAAATCCAATACCAATAATACCACTTTCTATTTGTTTTAAATTTGCTGCATAAGGAAAATGTACCTTTATCGATTTTTCTTCTTTGTTACCATCTTTATTTGTTCGGTATGCAACATCAAAATTGATAATTGTTTTTTTTGCAAAATTAATAATATCACTTGCTTCATTTTCAGGATCTACATTTCCTCTATTGTAATGCTCTTCTGCATGGTTAAAAGGTTCACAATTCATATCTCTCGGTAGTAAATCGGCCTGTGAAATTTTGGAGGTATATAATACAATCGAACCTATAAAAATAGTCATACATAAATAAAACATTTGTGTTACCATCAAAGTTCCAAAGATATACACTTCTTCAGCTGTATTTATTACAGCATCTGTATTTAATGGATCAGAACTATCTGACTTCTTTTTTTTATTTTTCTTTTTTGTATCAATCGAAGAAGGTTGCAACGATGACATACTATATAAAAACAATAAAAAAAATGTATTTTACAATATGCATCCTACACTATTGCATAAAATATTGTATTTACCTATTATATGACTTGGCTTACCCTTTTTTTATTCCTATTGTCATTGTTCTTATGGGAAGGTTTGATAATATGGGCTCCTCGAGTTCATCAAACCATCCTTTATGAAGGTTTTGAAACAAGTCACACAGTCGACTTACCCATCAATACATCCGTATCTTGTAAAAATATATGCGGTCCACAATCTCGTTGTTCCATTACAGGTCAACAATGCACAAGTGATATCGATTGCTATGGCTGTCAACCAAAACAAACTAATCCCCCTAAAACACAAACTACCATTGTTCGCGGTCAAAACGATGCAGGAAAATTAGGCAGTGGCGTTTCTTATTCTTCATTAACAACCGATATAGGTACAAAGAGTAAAACATTAAAATTAAATATAACATCTCCCACATATCAACAAGGCATCAATCATTGGCGATCTCAATTCGATTCAGATAAATCTAATTACGATAAATCATATGGTAATAATACTTCTGATACTTCTCTCGCACCAACATACCCTGTTCGACAAACATTGACAGGAGAATTCCAAGACGTAGGACCCCTCGCTGCTAATGATTATTTGTAAATAATATTATTGTATACATTATTCAATATATTATTTAAGTATGACATCTATTATGCATTTAGAAATATTATTATATATTATGATAGACGAACTAGAAAATATAGGGGCACGCTTACAACAAGAAAAAATGGACGTTTGTGTCGTTTGTTATGGTGGATGTAGTTCCAATACACTTGTAAATACTCTGGAAAAAAACGGTCTTATATGTAAAACGCCACTATGGGATAAAATTGTGTGTCATTGTCCTATTCCTTTTGAAACAGATATACCTATTATATACTTATATCGTAATCCAAGGGAAGCTTTTGCATCAATGAAGCGACGATCAGATGTTTGGAAAACAAACCAAATAAAACTAACCAATAACAAGGATTGTGTTTTATCGGATGAACATTTATTACGTTTTATGATATACCAATGGTATACGTGGACCAAATACGCGGAATATTCATTTCCAAAAAAAATACTTTTTATTCGATACGAACAACTGTTTCAGCCAGATATTTGTTTATTGTTGCAAAATTTTCTACAGAAACAATTACACTCTTTTCCAATACAATACGAACCACCAAAGCCTTATAATTATTCTGTTTCCGATATAGAGCTCTTTAAAAAATACGCAAAGCAATTGACTAGTATTGATACATATGAACCTGTTTCCATTTAAACAATATTATTTTATCAAATAAACTTCGGTTGCTACATTCCGTATTATCTTGTTGATATCGCTTTCACTCTCTGGATGTATTCCGGTCATTACCTGATTCAATATCTGAACGTAATCCATATACTTGTAAGACGATGCGTCTTCACAATCAGGATGTTCTGCTTTCCATGCTGGTATTTTTCTGACATTCTTAAAACTGACATCCAAAACCAATTGTTTCATCTTCTCTCGAGAGAGTTCCTTGTTCCAAACATTGTTTTCTTTTATATATACCGTTTCTCTCTTTTTATCTGTACAATGCATCGGTCTCTCGGTTTCATCCAATTCCTTCAATCCTCGAATCAAAATATTCGAAATG
>Ga0209188_1000082_pt1 | contig 112325 bp, 107 predicted proteins | sample C_130625_EF_Meta_FD_187307 | JGI IMG/M metagenome (GOLD analysis project Ga0209188, IMG submission 187307) | Freshwater microbial communities from Lake Croche, Canada to study carbon cycling - C_130625_EF_MetaG (SPAdes) (version 2) | ecosystem: Environmental > Aquatic > Freshwater > Lake...
ACGCGAAAACCCGGCTTGCCAATGGCGACCACCATCTCCATTTCAAAATGAAAATTGCTGGTCTCAGGCGGGTAAGCCACCGTACGTCCACTGGCACACAATGTTTGCGGTGCTTTGGTGAAATAAAACGGACGCTCTAGCGTCTTATCAACTGGTTTGCCCATTTCAATAGCATGGGCGTGGTAGTTGCGACCAACAAAAAACAAACGGTTGATCGGAAAGCGAGCAGCTTGATCTTTGATTGCCAATGATTGAACAGCGGGAGGGGTAAACACATAAACAGTCATATTGATTCCATGTAAAGGTTGAAACTTCAACCCCGGTTTTCGTAAACACCAAGTTTTCGGTGCAAGGGAGATTCATCTGCGATGAACACAAAAGAGGCTTTATCAGCTTGCAGATTTTTCAATGTGACCGCCTCGTAACCGGGGGCACAACAGGTGTCGGCTTCGGCCAAATTGAAACAGCTGTCAACAATGTCCGCCTGCACCGAACCTTCGATGACGTGAAACACTTGCGCTGGTGAGCGCGCAGGCAAACGCAAGCTTTGACCGGGACGCAACATCAGCGCATAAAACCCCAGAATATTTTCTGCGTCAGTACCTGTCTCGGGGTTGGTGTAAATGATTTGCACGTGTTCTAAATCGGGCAGATCGGCCGCCAATGTTTGAAGCGCTGCTTTGGCATCTGTCCACGCATAACGCAACATAGGGTAGGCCTTGTGGCTGCGCTCAAACACATGGCTGGGCACCAACCCTGCGTGCGCATATTGTTTGTCGCCGCGACCGGGTGCGATGCTTTGCCTGTCACCATTCACATGGTAAGACGCTTCCATGTAATACACCAAGGGCAAGTCCAACACATCCAACCAGATGACGGGATCTCTGCCATCGTGGCCGTGCTCGTGCCACAAGCCTGTGGGCGTGAGAATCAAGTCACCCCGACTCATGGGGCATTTCTCGCCGTCCACCGTGGTGTAAGCGCCCTCGCCTTCAACAATCATGCGCACTGCGTTGGGCGTGTGGCGATGACTCGGCGCCCATTCGCCGGGCATGAGTAATTGCATGCCCAAGTAGATGGCAGCACTGGCTTGCATTTTGTCCAGGCCGTGGCCGGGGTTGGCCAACACCAACACGCGGCGCTCGGCTTTTTCAATAGGTGTGAGTTCGCCAGCTTTCAACAACAAAGGCTTTAAAGTTTTGTAAGGCCAATGCGTAGGCTTTGTTTGACGCGTAGGAATTTTGGGCGGTAGTACGCCACGCAAACTCGGCCACAAGGGAACCAAGTTCAAGTCACGCAAATCCTGAACGTAGTCAGGGGGTAAGTCTTCTAAGCGGCCGAGTTCATGGGACATGGCTATTTCCTTCTGCGCGAAATCACAACTTCACCCATATGCGTTTGTTTTCAATACGAACTGGGTAGACCCGAATATCTTCAGTCAAAGGCGCACACAATGCCTTGCCCGTGCAAACATCAAAGCGACCTTGGTGAAAAGGACATTCGATGACGTTGCCTTCTAAAAACCCATCACTCAGCAGTGCGTCCCCATGGGTGCAGCGGTTGTCGCTTGCAAACACTTCACCCTCCACTTCATACAAAGCCACGGATTTGTCACCTAAGGTGACAGCAGTCACATCCCCGGGCACCAAAAACTCTAAGTCATACGCATCTGTCCAACCATCTGACATGGGGGCTCCTTAAATGGGGTAAATGATTGAGTTGGCAATCATCTCGCTGTCGTACACACACAAGCGAGAAAGAAACTTCAAACCATGGCCTGTTCGCACAACCACGTCGTGGTAATAGCCGGCACTCAGGATGGTGGAATCACCATCGAACTTGGTGCGAATCACAGCGTAATTGGCTTGGGAAACCATGCGTTCCCCGTTGTCATCCACTGTAATAATGCGCGGCGTTCCCACGATATGCCGTTGGTAATAGGGATCGTGGTAGAGGGTTTCTTTCACGCCATAGACACGGTCTTGGATCATGGCTTTGCTCTCAAGGGCCAACAAACACAAGGGCAAACCTTGTTCAAAATTTTCTCTTGGCTGTAAACGGTAAGTACCCGCATCGACAAAAAAATCAGGCCACTTTTCCCACTCGGTTGAATCACAGACCATGGCGTAATCGCTGTAGAGGCTGAGCAATTCAAAGTAAGTTTTGAAATCCATCATGGCTTATTCCCCCATCACTTTGCGCCAATATTGGTACATGCCGCGAATCAAAGTTTCAGTCACCATGTGATCGGTGTCGCCAACATCGTAGCCGCCCATTTCGACCACGGTGCGGTGCAAAGGTTTTTGCTCAAACCCTTGCTGCGACCACTCAATGACTTCACCGTCGTCAGCCGACACATAGCCTGCAGGCCCAAACAAATTGGCCTGAATCAAACGTCGCTCTTGCATTTCTGGGCTGTCGTCTTCAAAACCAAAATGTGTCCACACAAAATCGAACGAACCGTGGCCGCTAGGTTGAATGTGCCTGGTAGAGACACTGTTGACCTGTTGCTGGATGATGAGGCTGGGAAAAATCGTGGTCATCACCGCCGTGGGGCCGTTCCACCAAGCCTCAGGAACAATGTCTAACAAACGCATATCGTTCAGCGTCATTTTGTCTTTAAAGCTATCGACGCCGCCAACCACTTCTTCATTTTTGCCGCCTTGTCCGCGTGTGGAAATCATGGCGGCGTGGCGAAACTGGGCGTCCATTTTTAATTCAGACTTGTTGTCTGCCCGCCAAAGACCAAAGGTAGAAAACCAAGTATGCAAAAGACCAGGGTGGTAAGGGTCTTTGATGTTCTCTTGCATCAACTTCCAGTTACCAGGAATACGCTGGCGTCGGTAACCCAAAATTTTCAGCTTTCTACCGTTGAAGGTGCGGTCGAAATATTGCAGTATGGTGGGACCTAAAAATGCTTCCAGAGACTCAATCTCGTGATCAAAGGAGGCGAACACCACACCACCACGGGTGGCCACCTTGAGTTTGGTCAACCCATGCTCTTCAGGCTTGAACTCTTTGGGCATGCCCCCGTTGACCTTGCCGTCTTGCTTGACACCACGGCGAAACGGCACCCCTTGTAAATCGCCTTTGACGCTGTAATTCCACTGGTGATAGGGACAGAAAAAATCTTTGGCGTTACCGTTTCTTTCACGGCAAAAGCGCATTCCACGGTGGGCACACACGTTTTCAATCACGTTGATGCCGCCGTCAGGGTCGCGCACCATGATGACCGAACGCTCGCCCACCACAGTGCGTCTGAAATCGCCCGCGTTCGGTATCTCAGCCTCCAGACCCACATAACACCAGTGCTTGTTGTAGAAAAAATTATCCAACTCTTTTTTGTACAAGTCTTCGCGGGTGTAAGCCCAAAAAGGAATGCGGCTGGTACCCTCGCCTTCCCACTTGGGATCAGCTGGAAATACAGTGGTTTGTGTCATAGCCAATTTCCTTTAGTCAAAATCAAATGCCCGTGGGGCAAAAAGCATCAGCATGGATTTTTTCAAGCGGCATGCCCAAACATGAGATGTCTGTGTGAATAAGAATGTGTATATTGTGTATATCCGAAATTTATAAGTAAATAAGACAATTCATATAAGTTATATTTGTTTCATGAATAAAGGCTAGGCCATGGACCTCAGAGACATTGACCTAAATTTACTGGTTATCTTCAATCAATTGCTGATGGACAGACGGGTTTCCACCTCGGCCGACAAGTTGGGGTTATCGCAACCCGCCGTCAGCAATGCACTCAAACGCCTGCGCGCACTCTTGAAAGACGAATTGTTTGTGCGGACTTCGCGAGGCATGGAACCCACGCCATACGCCTTGCATTTGATCGAGCCCATAGGCTATGCGCTTAGCACCTTGCAAAACGCCTTAAACCAACGCGACAGTTTTGACCCGGCTAGCAGCGAGCGCACTTTCACGTTGGGCTTGACCGACATAGGCGAGATTTATTTCATGCCTACGCTGATGACCATGCTCTCAAGAGAAGCACCGCGTATCAAGATAAGCACTTTGCGCCACAACACCGGCCACTTGAGCGACGATATGGCCGCTGGCAACGTGGACATCGCCATAGGCTTACTACCCAGCCTGACCACCGGTTTTTTTCAACGTCGCTTATTCAAGCAGCGGTATGTTTGCATGTTCCGTCAAGACCACCCCAAAGCCCGCAACCCCATCAGCTTGGCGCAATACAAATCCCTGCCGCATGTGGGCGTGACCTCTGATAACACGGGGCACAGCGAAGTGGATGCATGGTTGACCCGTAAAGGTATAGCCCGAGATATACATTTGCATGTGCCGCACTTCGTCGCTGTTGGTCATATTTTGCAAAGCTCGGACTTGATAGCCACCGTGCCAGAGCGATTCGCCCAAAAGTGCGCTGGGCCTTTTCAATTAGAAACTTCGCCCCTGCCCTTTAAGCTGCCTGAAATTGCCATCAACCTTTTTTGGCACGCCAAATACAACCGTGAACCCGCCAATGTGTGGCTGAGACAAAGAATCATTGAACTGTTTAGTGAGTATTAAGATTTGGGTCCGATATGGCCACGCAATACAGCCAGTCCAATGGTGGTGACCACCATTGATCCACCCAGTAAATTTAAATAGGCGCTAGAACCACCAGCAGTGATCATCGCAGCACCGGCAAATGCACTTACAAAAGCACCTACCCTGCCAAAAGCCATGGCCGTGGCTGCACCTGTCGTGCGAATTTCAGTGGGGTATATATGGGCACACAACGCAAACATGGCGCATTGCAAAGCGGTAACGAACAAGCCATGAAACCCAAGACCCCATAAAAAGGTTTCAGGCGTTGCTGCAATGTTGACAAGCTTCAATCCGAAAGCGGTAAGTGCTGACATTGCAGCCCAAAAAATCATGGGGCGACGTGACCCAAAGCGATTGATTGCCGCTGCACACAAAATTGCGCCAAAAATACCGCCAAAGTTATATGCCGTCAAACCCATGCCTGACATGGCAGGCGACAGACCTTCAGTTGCCAACATGGTTGGTAGCCAGCTGTAAGCCGAGTAAATCGACAACTGAATCATGAAAAAAGCAAGCCATAGCCATGATGTATCAAAAGCTCTGCCGGCAAGAAACAATTCGGTGATGTGACCTTTTCGGGCTGTCATGACGACACCATCTGTGAACTTCTTTATTTGTGATACGTCGTGTGCCATTTTTTGTAATAACCCACGCAACTCTTCCCAACGCGAAGATTGACGCGCTAAAAATTTGGGTGATTCGTGCAATGTGAAATACAAAATCAAGGCAAAGGTAATTGCAATGCTTCCGCCCACATAGAAAAATACACGCCATCCCTGAATTGGCAATATTTGTGAAGCTGCGAGCCCCGCAAGCATTCCACCAGCTGGATAGCAAACGATAGCCGTTGTGACAGCCATGGTTCTGTATCGCATGGGAACAAATTCAGCCGTTAATGTGGTGGCGGCAGGTAGAGCCGCACCAATGCCTAAGCCTGCAAAGAACCGAATGAAGGCAATACTTGGCACGTCTCTTGACAGGCCAATGAGCATGGTTGAAGTACCAAACAGCAAGATGCTGGCGACCAAAACGGGTTTTCTTCCGAACTTGTCTGCCAATACACCAGCACTCAAACTGCCAATGGCCATACCTGCAAGACCACTGGCAACGGCTATGGAAAATGCCGCCCTGGTCGCTCCCCACTCCTTCATGATGAGAGGGATTGCGTAGCCAATCATTTGCCCGTCAAAGCCGTCTACGATGATCGCCAGCGCAGCCAGTACATAAATCATCTTTTGAAAATAAGTGAGGTCGCCATCATCTATGGCATTCGAAACGTCAAAAAGCTTTTCTGCCGAAGTATTCGTGACTGAATCCATAATGTCTCCTATCGCTTAGCGATCGATTAATTCATATTTATCTAAAAACATTCTAGGAAGCCATAGGTATTCTGCATAGACGATGAAGTGAATACAGCCTATTCAGCAGATGAATACTGTTTTTAAAATGGATGGTCTCATCTCAAGACATCGCCATCACAAAGAAGCAAGCTATAAATTAGAAAAAGGGTTAGCTCTGAAGAAGAGCTAACCCTTTGATGTCAATGGTCGGCGTGGCGGGATTCGAACTCGCGACCCCTTGCACCCCATGCAAGTGCGCTACCAGGCTGCGCTACACGCCGAAGGAAAAGATTATAGCCTTGCCGATGGGCAATTTAATTCAAGAGATCGCGTATCTCAAACAATTCACGGCGCAAAAACTGAAGCTTGCTGGCGTCATTGTCATCAGCGCTAAGTTGCCAAGCATCTTCAACACGCACTTCATCTAAAGACAAGTTGTCTTCTAAATCGTCAAGACCTTGCAGCATGACTTCACCTGCACGTTTTTTATCACGCTCTTGCTGAACAAGTTCTTGCAATTTGTTTCGCGCACCGCTGATGGTGAAACCCTGCTCGTAAAGCAAATCGCGAATGCGGCGAATCATCAACACTTCGTGGTGTTGGTAGTAGCGTCGGTTTCCCCGTCGCTTCATAGGCCGCAACTGCGTGAACTCTTGCTCCCAATAGCGCAGCACATGTGGTTTGACACCACATAGCTCGCTCACCTCACCAATGGTGAAGTAGCGCTTGGCCGGAATGGAAGGGAGAGAGCTCTCCATGAATGTAGTCATTAAAAGATGGAGGGTCGAGGTTACACGAAGTCACGGATCAAGTTAAGCTTTATCGGCATGAAATTCCTAAAATAAAGTTGAGATGTGTACTTTATTCGGCATCTGCCACTGCCACACCCTGAATATGCTCTTTCAACTTGTGGCTTGCATGGAACGTCACAACGCGGCGCGCTTCAATCGGAATAGATTCTCCCGTGCGGGGATTGCGCCCCGGGCGAGCCGCTTTGGTGCGAATTTGAAAATTGCCGAACCCAGAAATCTTGACGTCTTCTCCGTCGACGAGTTTTTGAGAAACAAGGTCGAAGAAAGCGTCAATCATGTCTTTGGACTCACGCTTGTTCAGTCCAATTTGATCGAACAAAAGTTCAGCCAACAGCGCTTTGGTCAACGCAGGCGTTTCTAAAGTTTCAAATGAAATTTCCATACCGTTTTCTCCTTCAGGTACGCAAACGTGCGTTGAGTTGCTGGGTCAATTGCTGCACCACCGCTTGAACGGCTTGCTCAATCTGTGTGTCTGTCAAGGTAGCGTCGTCGGTGCTTTGCAAGACCAGACGCACAGTCAAGCTTTTCTCACCCAAGGCGACACTGCCTGCCTCTTTGGTGGGTCTGTAAATATCAAACAAAACCGCGTCTTGCAACAAGCTCTGAGTAGGTGCGGCCCAAATACAGTCCATTAACAACTGATGCGAGACATCTTCACTCACCACCACCGCAATATCGCGTTCAACCGCTTGCAATTTAGGAACAGCAAAGGTTTTGGGCATAGGCTTGCTCAACAACGCATCTAACTGCAACTCAAAAACCACGGGGGCATGGGGCAAGTCCCAGACTTGTCGCCACTGCGGATGCAATTCACCTATCCAACCCACAGCTTGACCCTCTAAGCTGATGCGTGCGCAGCGCCCAGGATGCAGGGCCGGATGTTGCGCAGTTTCAAAACCCACAAGACGTGGAGAAAACAAAGCTTCGACATCCGCTTTGATGTCAAAGAAATCAACATTTTTAGTTTCGGTGTTCCAGCCCAGTTCGTTCACCGGACCCCACGCCATGCCAGCCACCATCATGGGCTGATCTATACCCTTGATCGATTGCAAGCTGTCTTGTGCGGTAGCGCTTTTATGAAACACCCGACCCAGCTCAAACACCCGAACACGCGAAGCTTTGCGGTCTGCGTTGAACTTCACCACCTGCAGCAACGAGCCAATTAGTGTTGAACGCATCACGCTCATCTGACTGGCAATTGGGTTGAGCAACAGAATGGGGTCTGTATTGCCCGCCAAATCTTTTTCCCATTGCGCGTCCACAAAACTGAAATTGATGGTTTCTTGGTAACCCAAAGCTGCCAAACTTCGTCGCACCGCAAATGGGTGACGTTGGTTCTCTGGCAACACATGCGGCGTGATGGGGGCCAATGGCGCGGTGGTTGGCAAGGTGTCGTAGCCCACCATCCGAGCCACTTCTTCAATCAAGTCTTCTTCGATGTTGATATCAAATCGAAAACTCGGTGGTGTGACCGTGATGACCCCTGGTGTTTCTGTCACCGGCAGACCAAGACCGGTCAAGGCCTGCGCCATGCGTTCTTGGGTCAAATCAACACCCATGACTTTGTTGGCGCGCGCCACCCGCATAGCAACTGGTGTGCGAGCAGGCATATGGGGTTGGTGGTCATCCATTTTCCCCACTTGGCTTTGCGGTGTCCCGCAAATATCCAATACCAAGCGAGTGATGCGCTCTATATGCTCAAGTGTTTTTTCGGGGTCTACACCTCGTTCAAAACGATACCCAGCGTCGGTAGAAAAATTGAATCGTCTAGAGCGCCCCGCGACGGCTTTAGGCCACCAAAAAGCGGCTTCGATGTAAATGTTTTTTGTGTCGTCTGAAACCGCCGAGGCGTCGCCACCCATGATGCCGGCCAAGGACTCTACCTGAGACGCATCAGCAATGACTCCCACTTTTTCGTCAAGCGTCACCGTGTTGCCGTTCAACAGCTTGAGGGTTTCGCCAGATTTTGCCCAGCGAACCACCAAACCTTGGTTGATTTTGTCGAGATCAAAAATATGCGATGGGCGACCCAACTCAAACATCACGTAGTTGGAAATATCCACCAAAGCACTCACGCTTCTTTGGCCACAACGCGCTAAACGCTCCACCATCCACGACGGCGTGACCGCTTTAGGATTGACATGCTTGAGCACACGCCCGCTGAAGCGTCCACACAAATCGGTGGCGGTGATTTCAACCGGCAATACGTCTGAAATGTCTTGAGGAACAGCCGGAAATTCGAGTTGCTTTAAGGTTGCACCTGTGAGCGCCGACAGTTCACGGGCAATGCCATAAACGCTTTGGCAATGTGCCAAGTTTGGCGTGAGCTTGAGGGTAAACAAGGTGTCGTCCAGCAGCAAATGCTCTCGAATGTCTTGCCCGATGGGGGCCTCGGCTGAGAGCTCTAGCAAACCTGCGTGTTCTTGCGACAAATGCAGTTCTTTTGAAGAACACAACATGCCTTGGCTTTCAACGCCACGCAGCTCACTGAGCTTAATCAAAAAAGCTTTGCCATCAGCCCCAGGCGGCAACTCGGCCCCGACAATTGCACATGGCACTTTGATACCTACACGCGCATTGGGCGCACCGCACACGATAGACAGGGCTTGCGCTTGCCCCACATCCACTTGGCACACACGCAAGCGGTCTGCATTGGGGTGTTGCTCGGCTGATGTGATCAGGCCTACCACCACCTTGGAAAAAGGCGGCGCAACACTTTTCATCTCCTCCACTTCCAAACCCGCCATGGTCAAAGTGTCAGCAAGCTGCTGTGTTGTGAGGGGGGGGTTACAAAATTCTCGCAACCAAGATTCAGGAAATTGCATGTCTACACCTTGGTCTGGTCATCGGAATTGGCTGAGAAAGCGAATATCGCCATCGAAAAATAATCGCAAATCATTCACGCCATAGCGCAACATGGTTAAGCGGTCAGGACCCATGCCAAAAGCAAAGCCTATGTAATGCTCAGGGTCTAAGCCCATGTTACGGACCACATTGGGATGCACTTGACCCGAGCCGGCCACTTCCAACCAACGCCCAGCCAAAGGGCCACTGGGAAATTGGATATCAATCTCAGCACTGGGTTCTGTGAAGGGAAAAAAGCTGGGTCTGAAACGCAGTACCAGGTCTTCGTTTTCAAAAAAAGTTTTGCAAAAATCTGTAAAGACCACCTTGAGGTCTTTGAAGCTGATGTTTTCACCGATCCACAAGCCTTCGCATTGGTGGAACATAGGTGAGTGGGTAGCGTCACTGTCAACACGGTAAGTGCGCCCAGGCGCGATGACCCGAATCTCTGGCATGCCCTTACCCGCGTCAATACCAGCCTGATGCATTTGCACATGGGCCATGGCGTGACGAATTTGCATGGGACTGGTGTGCGTGCGAAGGAGATGGCCACCTTCCACATAAAACGTGTCGTGCATGGAGCGAGCGGGATGGTCTTCGGGGGTGTTCAAGGCAGTGAAATTGAACCAATCATTTTCAATTTCTGGACCTTGGGCCACCGAAAAACCCATGGACGCAAAAATCTGCTCTATGCGCTCCATGCTCAAACTGACCGGATGCAAGCCACCTTGAGGGCGCAGCCCACTGGGCAAACTCACGTCGAGTTTTTCAGCTTGCAGTTGACGGTTGAGCTCCGCATCAGCCAGCGCTTGGCGCTGAGCATTCAAAGAATGCTCAATCGACTGCTTAGCCGCATTGATAAGCGCACCTTGGACCTTTTTAGTCTCCAAATCGAGTTGGGCCAAGCCCTTCATCAACTCGGACACACGACCAGATTTACCCAAAAATTGGGCCTTGGCATTTTCTAAATCTGCAGCGGTTGCACATTGCGCAAACTGAGATTGGGCTTGCTGCACCAGCGTATCGAGCTCATTCATATCGTCTTAGGTTTGAAATGAAAAAGGGATTGAAGCTGTTTTGGGCTTCAATCCCTTGGGCCATCATGTCACCCGGCTGATGGCGGCGGGCAGAGCAACCCGGTCAGGCAGCTAAGCGTGCTTTGACTTGATCGACGATGTGTCCAAAGGCTGCTTTGTCATGAACCGCTAAATCGGCAAGCATTTTGCGGTCAATCTCAATAGAAGCCTTACGCAGACCATTGGCAAACTGGCTGTATGTCAAACCAAATTCACGTGAGGCTGCGTTGATACGGGCAATCCACAACTGACGAAACACACGCTTTTTAGCGCGACGGTCGCGGTAGGCATATTGACCTGCCTTCATCACCGCTTCTTTGGCGATGCGGTAAACATTACCGCGGCGACCGCGGAAACCTTTGGCGAGGGCTAAAACTTTTTTGTGTCTGGCTCTGGCCGTGACACCACGTTTAACGCGAGGCATATTAAATTCTCCTTGTTCGTCCGTTGATTACAGGCCAGCCATGGGCAGCATTTGCGCCATGTGACCCATATTGGTTTCATGCACACCTGTGGGACCACGCAAATGACGTTTGTTTTTGGTGGTTTTCTTGGTCAGGATGTGGCGCTTGAAGGCTTGGCCGCGTTTAACGGTGCCACCTGGACGAACGCGAAAGCGCTTTTTGGCGCTGCTTTTGGTCTTCATTTTGGGCATTGAATGCTCCTTTTTGATTGTGCTCGTGAGGCGCTGCGTTACTGACGCAGACTTGTTAGCCCCGAGACACTTGTTTGCGCGACCTTTTAGACAGGAGCTGCTTGCGCAGTTTCTGTCGCGGGTTTGGTCGCGCCACCCGTTTTTTTCTTGCCAGGCGCGATCATCATGACCATTTGGCGCCCTTCAAGCTTTGGAAACTGCTCAACCAAAATCAGGTCAGCAAGTTCATCCCGAATTCTTTGCAACAGCGCCATACCAATTTCTTGGTGGGTTATTTCTCGACCACGAAAACGCAAAGTGATTTTGCATTTATCGCCTTCGTCAAGAAAACGCTTTATGTTGCGCAATTTGATGTTGTAGTCACCATCGTCAGTACCGGGTCGGAATTTGATTTCCTTGACCTCAATCACCTTTTGCTTGGACTTAGCTTCAGCCGCTTTTTTCTGTTCTTGGTATTTGAACTTACCGTAGTCCATCAGTCGACAAACTGGAGGTACTGCAGTAGGTGAAATTTCTACCAAATCGACATCTAGCTCGCCTGCCATTCGCAACGCCTCAGCCAAACTGAGTACCCCTATGGGTTCGTTGTTAGGACCGCTTACGCGGACTTCAGGTGCCATGATTTCTCTGTTGAGGCGGTGTTTGCGTTCCTCGCGTTGTCGGCGATCGCGGAATTCAGTAGCGATGGTTCAATCCTTCAAAAAAAACCTATTCCAAAAGGAACAGTGAAACACCGTCGCGTCTTCGACGACAAAGAATGATGTCAACCAGTGAAATCAAAGTTTGGCGGCAATGTCCGAAGCCAACTTTTCAGTAAAGGCTTCGAGTGGCATGACACCAAGGTCTACATTGCCTCGGGCGCGCACTGCGACGGTACCTGCTGCTTTCTCCTTGTCACCCATGACGAGGATATATGGCAGCTTTTGCATTGAATGCTCACGTATTTTATACGTAATCTTCTCGTTTTTGAGGTCTTGCACAACCCTAAACCCTTGATTTTTCAGTTTTTTAACTACATCTTGCACATAATCAGACTGAGAATCGGTGATATTGAGCACCGCGACTTGAACCGGTGCCAACCAAACCGGCAATGCACCAGCGTGTTGTTCGATCAAAATACCGATAAAACGTTCCAAACTTCCCACAATGGCCCGGTGCAACATGATGGGCCTGTGGCGTGCGCCATCTTCGCCGACATACTCCGCATCAAGTCGCTCAGGCATATTAGGGTCGACTTGCATGGTCCCGCATTGCCATTCACGGCCAATAGCGTCCTTCAATGTGTATTCGATTTTCGGGCCGTAAAAAGCGCCCTCTCCCGGGAGGTATTGAAATTCACAGTCAGAAGCGCGCAAGCCCTCGGCCAATGCTTTCTCCGCACTGTTCCAACTTTCTTCCGAACCTATGCGTTTTTCTGGGCGAGTTGATAACTTGTAAATGATTTCGGTAAATCCAAAATCTTTATAGACTTTTTGCAGCAATGTGGTGAAAGCAATGACTTCGGACTGAATTTGATCTTCTGTGCAGAAAATGTGCCCGTCATCTTGGGTAAAGGCGCGAACGCGCATGATGCCGTGCAAACCACCCGAGGGTTCATTGCGATGGCACTGCCCAAATTCGCCAAACCGCAAAGGCAAATCACGGTAACTTTTGATACCTTGGTTGAAAATAATAATATGCCCAGGGCAGTTCATGGGCTTGAGGGCGAAATCACGCTTTTCAGACTCCGTGACAAACATGTTTTCACGGTATTTATCCCAGTGACCTGTTTTCTCCCACAAGCCTTGATCCAAGATTTGCGGGCCCTTGACTTCCAAGTAGCCGTTATCTCTGTAGACCCGGCGCATGTATTGCTCAACCTCTTGCCACAACGTCCAACCTTTGGGATGCCAAAAAACCGTACCAGGGGAATGCTCATCGATGTGAAACAAATCAAGCTCACGACCGAGTTTGCGGTGATCTCGCTTTTCTGCCTCTTCTAACAAAGTGAGGTATTGCTGTAAATCATCTTTGCTGGCCCAAGCGGTTCCGTAAATGCGCTGCAGCATTTCATTGCGGTGGTCGCCGCGCCAGTAAGCCCCAGCCACTTTCATCAATTTAAAGTGTTTGAGTTTTCCAGTACTAGGGACATGTGGGCCGCGACACAGGTCGGTAAATTCACCCTCGCTGTAAAGCGAAACATCCTCTGCTGCAGGAATGGACGCAATGATTTCAGCTTTGTAGTGCTCACCAAGGCTCTTGAAATATGCGACGGCTTGGTCTCTTGGCATGACTTGTCGCGTGACAAGCTCATCCTTGCTGGCCAATTCATTCATGCGCTTTTCTATGGCCAGCAAATCCTCTGGCGTGAAAGGCCTGCTGTAAGAAAAGTCGTAATAAAAGCCGTTTTCAATCACCGGACCGATCGTGACTTGGGCTTGGGGAAACAGGGATTTAACTGCATAAGCTAACAAGTGGGCTGTCGAATGACGAATAACTTCCAAACCTTGGGTATCTTTGGCGGTCAATATAGCCAAGTGGGTGTTGTCTTTAATGAGGTAACTGGTGTCAACCACTTCGCCATTGACCTTGCCTGCTAAAGCGGCTTTTGCCAAACCTGCCCCAATCGAGAGCGCAACCTCAGCAACAGTCAAAGGCGCTGGGTATTCGCGAACAGAGCCATCAGGCAAGGTAATTTGAAGCATGTGCTGTATCAGTGAGTTTCGTGGAAAAACAAAAAACGCGGCATGAACCGCGCTTACTTTAGAGTTTATTTTCCCATAAAAAAACAGGCCTAAAAGGCCTGTTAGTTGGTCATTTAATCGAGCGGATTGCTTAGATCAATGGAATTGCTCTTCTTCTGTAGAACCGGTCAGGGCTGTGACACTGGATTGCCCGCCTTGAATGACGGTAGTGACGTCGTCGAAGTAACCTGTTCCCACTTCTTGCTGATGCGATACAAAGCTGTAGCCACGGTCGCGAGCAGCAAATTCTGGCTCTTGAACTTTCTCCACATAAGCTGACATACCGCGGGCAACGTAATCTTGGGACAAGTCAAACATATTGAACCACATGGAATGAATGCCTGCCAAGGTGATGAACTGGTACTTGTAACCCATAGCGCCCAGCTCACGCTGGAATTTAGCAATGGTGGCATCGTCCAAATTCTTCTTCCAATTGAAAGAGGGAGAACAGTTGTACGCCAGCATTTTTCCAGGATGAACTTTGTGGACCGCCTCGGCAAACTGACGAGCGAACTCTAAATCTGGGGTACCAGTTTCACACCAAACCAAATCTGCATAGTGTGCGTAAGCGATGGCACGGGACACAGCTTGCGCCATACCTTTTTTGGTTTTGTAAAAACCTTCCGCAGTACGTTCACCTGTGATGAACGGCTTGTCATTGGCATCGTAATCACTGGTGAGCAAGTCGGCGGCTTCTGCGTCGGTTCGGGCAATCACCAAGGTGGGCACGCCGCAAACGTCAGCAGCCATACGCGCAGCAATAAGTTTTTGAACAGCCTCTGCAGTGGGTACCAATACTTTGCCACCCATGTGTCCACATTTTTTGACTGATGCCAACTGATCTTCAAAATGCACACCACCTGCGCCTGCACGGATCATGGCCTTCATCAGTTCAAAAGCATTCAGTACACCACCAAAACCGGCTTCAGCATCGGCAACGATTGGTGCGAAGTAATCTATGTAGCCCTTGTCTGAAGGGTTGACACCTTTAGACCACTGGATTTCATCTGCGCGGCGAAAGGTATTGTTGATGCGCTCAACTACAGTGGGAACTGAGTCAACTGGGTAAAGAGACTGATCGGGGTACATAGAGGCATAGGAGTTGTTATCTGCAGCAACTTGCCAACCTGACAAATAAATCGCCTTGATACCTGCCTTGACTTGTTGCATGGCTTGACCACCCGTTAACGCGCCTAAACAATTGACGTAGGGTTCGTTGTTCACCAAGTCCCACAGTTTTTCCGCCCCACGACGCGACAAGGTGTATTCAATCGGGAATGAGCCGCGCAAGCGAACCACATCGGCCGCGCTGTAGCCCCTTTTGATGCCTTTCCATCTTGGGTTGGTGGCCCAGTCTTTTTCTAAAGCGGCAATTTGTTGTTCGCGGCTCAAATGTGCGGTGGTGTCTTGCGGCATGTGTAACTCCATGAAAAGGTTTTAAAAGTATCTGATGAAATTATATATCTTATATAAGACTTGAGAAATGTCTTATGTCTTATATATGAAATAAAAATAACTGTTTATAAACAATGAATTAAAGTTAATTTTTTATATTGTGAAATATAAAACTGCATGGCTAAATCTAAAAATGAAAAAAACAAAAAATCACACAAAAAGTGTCTTTAAAAATGCAAAAACATCATTTTCATTCGCAAAAGAAGCAATTTAGGTAGAAAAAAACAGTTTTTCTCCTTTAGGATAGCAATGCCGACAAAAAGCTATAAAGCTAGCGGCGTTTCACTCACTTCTAGAAGGAAAATGAAAATGGCAACTGCAAAAAAGGCAGCAAAAAAACCAGCTGCAAAAAAATCTCCTGCTAAAAAAGTAGTGGCTAAAAAAGCCCCTGCAAAAAAAGCAGCAGCAAAGAAAGCCCCCGCTAAAAAAGTAGTCGCAAAAAAAGCTCCCGCGAAAAAAGCGCCAGCAAAAAAAGTGATTGCAAAAAAAGTACCAGCTAAAAAAGCGGCAAAAAAAGTCGTTAAAAAGGCACCTGCGAAAAAACGCACGCCCAACGCAGCTTTCATGAAGCCTTTGACACCCAGCGCAGCACTGGCTGCCGTGGTAGGTTCCACTCCTTTGGCACGTACGGAAGTCGTGAGCAAGTTGTGGACGTACATCAAAAAGCACGCTTTGCAAGACAAAGTGAATAAGCGCAATATCAATGCAGATGACAAACTGAAGGCTGTCTTTGGTAAAGGCCAAGTCACCATGTTTGAACTTGCCAGCCTGATTGGCAAGCACCTTTCATAAGCACTTATCCCACTGAAAAGGGCCGCGTAAGCGGCCCTTTTTTTTCTCTCAACACCATCAAGCTTTGGTAAACATAAATTCACCAGGAGAAAGTATGGGGTCAACATTGACCATAATGGTGTCATGGGGCCCGAATTTACCCTCAAGCAACATTTTGGACAGTGGGTTCTCAATACGCTGCTGGATGGCTCTTTTAAGCGGCCTGGCACCAAAAATAGGGTCAAACCCGACCTTGGCTAACTCCTCAAGCGCGGCAACAGAAACATCCATGCCCAAATCCATTTTCAACAATCGGTCGCAAAGAACCTTCAATTGAATGTCGGCAATTTTGGAAATATCTTTGGCGTCTAATGAGTGAAAGACAACAGTCTCATCGATCCTGTTTAAGAACTCCGGTCTGAAATGATTTTTCAATTCATCCCATACCGCTTCCTTGACGTCTACATAGTCGGACCCAGCCATTTTTTGAATCAACTGTGAGCCAATATTGGACGTCATGGCAATCACAGCATTTTTAAAATCAACTGTCCTGCCTTGGCCATCTGTCAATCGTCCGTCGTCAAGCACCTGCAAAAGAATATTGAACACATCGGGATGCGCTTTTTCGATCTCATCAAGCAAGATAACGCAATAGGGTTTGCGACGAACAACCTCAGTCAGGTAACCACCTTCATCGTAGCCCACATACCCAGGCGGGGCCCCTATGAGTTTGCTCACAGAGTGCTTTTCCATGAATTCGCTCATATCAATGCGAACCAAGTGATCTTCGCTGTCAAACAAGAAACCTGCGAGGGCTTTACAAAGTTCTGTTTTACCCACACCTGTGGGGCCTAAAAACAGAAAAGAACCTGTAGGCCTTGATGGATCGCTCAAGCCTGCACGGCTTCGTCGAATGGCATTGGAGACCGCCACAATAGCTTCGTCTTGCCCAACCACACGCGCATGAAGCTTCTCCTCCATCAACAGCAATTTTTCACGTTCACCTTGCATTAATTTTGATACGGGAATGCCTGTTGCGCGTGCAACAACTTCAGCAATTTCTTCAGCACCCACTTGTGTGCGAAGCAGTCGCATTGATTGGGGACGACCATCGCTGGCGTCAACCGCGTTGGCAGCCTTCATTCTTTTTTCCAGCTCAGGAAGTTTGCCGTACTGGAGTTCTGCTACTTTATTGAAGTCACCTTTACGTTTGAGTTCTTCTATTTGAAAACGTGTCCGATCAATTTCTTCCTTAATGACCGCGCCGCCTTGGGCTTGAGCCTTTTCCGATTTCCACACCTCTTCTAAGTCAGCATATTCTTTTTGAAGCTTGAGGATTTCCTCTTCAATCAGCGACATACGTTTTTGTGAAGCATCATCTTTTTCTTTTCGAACCGCTTCTCTTTCAATTTTCAACTGAATAAGTCTTCTCTCCAACTTATCCATGACCTCGGGTTTAGAGTCAATTTCAATTTTTATTTTGGCTGCAGCCTCATCAATCAAATCAATGGCTTTATCAGGTAAAAACCTATCAGTGATGTAGCGGTGAGAAAGTTCGGCGGCAGCAACAATGGCTGGATCGGTAATTTCGACACCATGATGGACCTCGTACTTTTCTTGCAGGCCGCGCAAAATGGCAATCGTTGCCTCGACCGTTGGCTCGCCCACAATGATTTTTTGAAATCTTCTCTCTAAGGCCGCATCTTTTTCAATGAAGCGTCGATACTCGTCTAATGTGGTCGCTCCGACACAATGCAGCTCGCCTCTGGCCAATGCAGGTTTGAGCATATTGCCTGCATCCATCGCACCTTCAGCCTTACCTGCGCCCACCATGGTGTGAATTTCATCGATAAAGACAATGGTTTGACCTTCGTCCTTGGCAAGCTCGTTGAGCACGCTTTTAAGTCGCTCTTCAAAATCACCTCTGAACTTGGCACCCGCCAAAAGCGACGCCATGTCCAAAGACAACACACGCTTTCCTTTGAGAGAATCGGGTACCTCTCCAGCCACTATGCGTTGAGCTAAGCCTTCCACAATGGCTGTCTTTCCCACACCTGGCTCGCCAATCAAGACAGGGTTGTTTTTACTGCGTCTTTGTAAAACCTGAATGGCACGGCGGATCTCATCATCGCGGCCAATCACAGGATCAAGTTTGCCCATCCGAGCACGTTCGGTTAAATCGAGTGTGTATTTTTTAAGCGCCCCTCGCTGGCTTTCCTCATCAGCAGACTTAACTGTTTGCCCACCTCTTAAAGACTCTACAGCCGCAGCAAATGTTTGCCTGCTTAGGCCATGTTTTCTAGCGATTTGACCCATCTCCGACTTTGAATCAGACAGGGCCAATAAGAACATTTCGCTGGCGACAAATTCGTCCCCCTTCTTCAAAGACTCTTTTTCAGCCGCCTGCATCAAAGTCACAAGGTCACGCCCAACTTGCACTTGGTCTTGTCCATGAACTTCAGGCAATTTGTCCACTGCCTCTTCGCTGTCTTTAAGCAGGCTGGCAATGTTGACACCGGACCTAACGAGCAACGAACGCGGGCCATCATCTTGTTTCAGCATGGCCACCACCAAATGGCAGGGCTCTATATAGGCTTGGTCTTTGCCTAGGGCAAGAGACTGTGCGTCCGACAGTGCTTCTTGGAATTTAGTCGTTAATTTGTCTAGCCGCATGTCTATTCCTTAAAACCTCATCTCAGTCAGGTGAGGCGGCATACAAGGAATTCAAGGAGTCTATGGAGCCTAATCAACTCACCAAGGCATTTCGGGAGTCTATGCCCCATCTTGCCAAGGCTTGGTCGTCACTGACTCTGGCGTCTACCCAATGGGAACCTTGAGAGCCCGCCTCTTTTTTCCAAAATGGCGCCTGCGTTTTCAAGTAATCCATTAAAAATTCGCAGGCTTGAAAACTCTGACCACGGTGAGCCGATGTGACGGCCACCAACACAATTTGATCTAAAGGCCCAAGAACGCCAACCCTATGTATTACTTTAGAAGAAATAATATCGAAGCGCTTGTGGGCATCCACCATCATCTGCTGAATGGACTTCTCCGTCATGCCTGGGTAGTGCTCCAACTCCAAGATTGAAACATCAGTCCCTTCATTTCTGTCTCTGACGGTTCCCACAAAAGCACAAACCGCACCCACCTGAGGCTTGGCGGCTCGCAATTGAGCCACTTCATGACTGAGATCGAAATCTTCGGTTTGAATTCTTACCTCGATAGACATACTAACCGCCCGTCACAGGAGGGAAAAAAGCGATTTCACAACCCTCGGATATTGTTTCACTGCCATCGCAAACGACTTGGTTAAGCGCCATTCGAATTGCCTTTCCAAAAGCCAATGCTTCTGCAAATTTGGGTTGAACAAGCATCAACTCAGAGCGCAATTGGGATAAATCAACAGACTGAGTTTCAAACTCAAACACACTGATACCCAATTGCTCTCTTAAAGAAGAAAAAAATCGAATGGTAACTTTCATGACATTAAATCAGTGAAGGAGAGGAAGCTAACCATGTCTCCGGGCGAAATGGTTGTACCAGGTGAATTGTCCACCAAACCATCACCCCAGACGGCAGAGGTTAGAACACCTGAACTTTGGTTGGGAAATAAATCTAAGCCGCCCTTATTGTTTAGTTTTGCACGCAAAAACTCTCTGCGCTTATCGGCCTTGGACCATGCAAAGTCCGCTCGGATTTGGGTGGACCTGACAGTCACCCCCACACAGCCCTGCAGAGACAAAATAAACGGTCTGACCAACATCAAAAATGTCACCAAACTGGACACTGGATTGCCTGGCAGGCCAATGAAGTGTGCGCGTTTGCTTGGATCTGTTTGGTTGCTGACATACCCATAAGCAAAGGGTTTACCGGGCTTGATAGACAAAGACCAAAGCTGTAATTCGCCAAGAGCCTGAACGGCAGGTTTGACAAAATCAGCCTCCCCTACAGAAACACCACCACTGGTCAAAATCAAATCATGATCAAGAGCTGCCCTAGCAAGTGCTTGCAAGGTTTTTTCAGGGTCATCGGGGATATTGCCCATATCACTTACTTGACAACCACATCGCTCAAGCAAAGAGCGGAGAAAAAATCGGTTTGAATTAAAAATAGCACCGGGCGGCAGTAAATGAGGCTCTACTTCGCCAGGCATGATCAACTCATCCCCCGTGGAAAATAAAGCCACTTTAGGAGGCGATTTCACTTGCAAGCTAGCTTTGCCAATACTGGCGGCCAAGCCCAAGCTCACGGGTCCCAGACGAGTGCCCTGAGGAAGCAAAACACTATTTTGTTTTATGTCCTCGCCTTGTCGGCGAATACATTGACCAGGGACAGGTGCGGTTTTAAAACGCACGTGCGAATCATCAACCACAACAACATCTTCTTGCATCACAACAGCATCAGCGCCCATAGGTACAGGTGCCCCAGTAAAAATACGGGCCACCTCGCCTAGCTCCAAAGTTGTGGGTGCGTGTCCAGCCAAAATTCGTTGGCCAACCTTTAGTATGCCTTGGCTCAAATTTAAATCAGCAGTCCGCAGGGCATAACCATCCATTGCGGAATTATCAAAAGCCGGAACTTGCAAAGCTGAAACCAGATCTTGAGCCAATACACAGCCATCAGCGTCAAACGTTGAAACAACATGGGTCGCGGCAAGTGGAATGGCTTTTTCTAAAAGCCTTTCTAAGGCCTCATCCAAGGACAGTAAGGTTGGTGGATTCATGCTGCAGGCATTTCATAAATAAAACGATCTTGTTGTTGAAGAAGCCAATCAGCTATGGCCTCGGGACTGTCCAAAGGCAACACTGGTAAAGCAGTTTCAAACTTCAATTCAGAGGAAGAGGGACAGGCTACAGCCGAAATAAAATCATCGAAGGGAAAAAGTGGATTGAGCAAAGCGTCTTTGGACCGAATGACTTCAAGCTTCAAGAGATCACTGCTTTTATAACCTTCGACAAAAATCCAGTCAACGCCTTCATACATTTGAGCCAAAACTTGGTGCACAGACATCTTGAAATTCTGCTCGAAATGTCGCTGCAAAAACATGGCGGCATCAGAAACCAAAACGACTTCAAAAGAGCCCGCTTGCTTCATTCGCCAGGTGTCTTTTCCCGGGTAATCAACCTCAATGTCGTGGTGCGTTTTCTTCACATAAGAAACTCGTAAACCTTGAGCCTTGAAAATAGGAATCAGCCGCTCAATCAATGTTGTCTTTCCAGAACCTGAGCCACCCACAAAAGAAATCACATGCATCATGCAACCGTTTTTTTATTCAGCGTGCTGACAATAAACGCTTTCAACACTGAAACATCAGGCGGTAATTCTTTAACAAATTGAGGAAGAGATTCAAGACCAGCGAAAACTGCAGGACAAGGTGGAGCTAAACCAGTGGCATCAAAAATTGTTTGGGCAAATTTGATTGGCAATGCTGTTTCCAAAACCAACATGGGAATATTTTTATCATAAAGATCCAAGGCCACTTTGATGCCGTCGGCTGTGTGCGGGTCTATGAACTCATTCATATTTTGGTGTATATCCCGAATGGTTTTCAACCTGTCCGAATGGGTACTCTTTCCGCTCAAAAACCCAAAATCCTGCTTGGCCTTTTGAAATAAAGGGTGCTTTGTAAGAGTAAATTGCCCAGTTTGGGCCAATTCATTGGCAAAAAGCTGGTTAACACTTACGGCATCTCTTCCAAGCAAGTCAAAGATAAATCTCTCAAAGTTACTGGCCTTGGAAATATCCATCGACGGACTAGAAGTTTCGAAAGTATTTTGACTTGCGCGAGATTTGTAGACACCAGTGCGAAAAAATTCGTCCAAGACGTCATTTTCATTGGTGGCAACAACCAAGTTTTGGATCGGCAAGCCCATCATGCGCGCAACATGACCAGCACACACATTACCAAAGTTTCCACTGGGAACCGTAAAGCTAACTTTTTGAGACGAGTTGTCTGTCGCTTGAAAATAACCGGCAAAGTAATACACGACTTGCGCAAGAAGTCGAGCCCAGTTGATGGAGTTGACTGTGCCAATGTGGTGTTTGCGTTTAAAAGTCAAATCATTCGAAACTGCCTTGACCATGTCTTGGCAATCGTCAAACACACCTTGAACAGCAATGTTATGAATATTGGGGTCAGCCAAAGAAAACATCTGCGACTGCTGGAATTTGCTCATGCGTCCAAGGGGACTGGTCATGAACACCTGCACACCTTTTTTACCTCGCATGGCATATTCAGCGGCACTGCCCGTGTCGCCCGAAGTTGCCCCCAAGATATTCAAATTTTGTTGACGTCTTTCAAGCTCAAACTCAAACAAATTACCCAGTAACTGCATGGCTATGTCTTTAAAAGCCAAAGTGGGACCATTGGATAAAGCCAGAAAAAAGATGTTCTCTTGATAGGGGCGCAGAGGCGTTATCAGGGCAGAGCCAAAAATCTTTTGGGTATAGGTTTTTTGGCACAAACGCTTTAATTCATCAGGCGCAATATCGTCTATGTACAAAGAGAAAATCTCAAAGGCCAGCATGGCATAGCCATCACGGTGAAATATTTCTCTCCATTTTTCAAGCTTTTGTGTGCTGACAGCGGGATAGTACTCAGGCAAATACAGGCCGCCGTCAGGCGCCAAGCCCTCTAACAAAATATCACAAAATCTTTGCTTCGAGGCATAGCCTCGAGTTGATATGTACTGCATCAGATCAACTCTTCTTTTCTAACTCGAATGATGGGCTCTATCACTGTGGGTAAAGCCTGAATTTTTTTCAACGCAGCGTTCATCATGGACTCAAGACATTGGTGAGTGAGAATAATTAATTCCGTGCGCTCATCTTTTGAAGGTTGTTGAAGCATGGCATCGATGCTGATGTTGAATTCTGCCAATAAGCCTGTGACACTGGCCAATACCCCAGCCTGATCGGCGACACCCAAGCGCAAATAGTAAGCTGTCACGACCTGATCAATTGCAAGTACGGCAATATCGCGCACACTGTTGGGTTGAAAAGCCAAATATGGCACCCGGTGAAGTGGGTCCGCGGTATGCAAGCGGGTGATGTCAACCAAGTCCGCAATGATTGCGCTTGCTGTGGGTTCACCACCCGCACCTTTTCCATAGTAAAGAGTCGTTCCGACAGCATCTGCCTGAACCATGACAGCGTTCATCGCACCCTCAACATTGGCAATCATCGATTTAGAAGGAACCAAGCACGGATGAATTCGCAACTCAATACCCTCTTGAGTTTGTTTGGCAATACCAAGGAGTTTGATGCGGTAGCCAAGTTGTTCGGCGAATCGGATGTCTTGCGCCTGCAACTGGGTGATGCCTTCAACATAGGCCCTTTGAAAGGGCATTTGAATACCAAATGCAATGGCGGCCATGATGGAGGCCTTGTGTGCGGCATCAATGCCTTCAATATCAAAAGTAGGATCAGCTTCGGCATACCCGAGGGCTTGTGCTTCTTCTAAAGCTTGCTGGAAAGACCAATTTTTTTCTCTCATTTGCGAAAGTATGAAATTGGTCGTCCCATTGATGATGCCTGCAATCCACTCTATATGGTTAGCAGTCAAGCCTTCACGCAAGGCTTTAATGATAGGAATACCACCCGCAACAGATGCCTCAAAGGCAACCATCACACCTTTGCGGTGAGCAGCTTCAAAAATTTCTGTGCCGTGAATCGCCAATAAAGCTTTGTTGGCAGTTACCACATGTTTGCCCGAGGCAATTGCAGCCATCACCAATTCATAGGCAATTCCATAGCCACCAATCAACTCCACCACAACATCAATGTCTGGATGGGTAACTATTTCTCTGGCATCACTGACAACAACACAATCCGAACTGACCAGCGATTTTGCTCTTTCAACGTCTAAGTCAGCTACCATGGATATATGAATATTGCGCCCTGCTCTGCGCTCAATTTCTTCTTGATTGCGATTCAACACACTGTAAGTCCCTGAACCTACAGTACCGACACCAAGAAGACCGACTCTCATGGACTTCATGCTGTTGGGTGCTTTCTGTATTGGGCCAAAAAAGTTGCGATGCGACCTATTGCAATTCGCAATTCATCTTCGTGGGGTAAAAAAACTATACGTAAATGATCTGTTGAGGGCCAATTAAAACCAGTTCCTTGTACTAACAAGACTTTGGTTTCTTGCAGAAGCTCATTGATAAATTGCTGGTCATCTTTGATGGGGTACATCTTAGGATCGAGCTTGGGAAACATATACAGCGCAGCCTGAGGCTTGACGCATGTCACGCCCGGTATAGCAGTGATGAGTTCATAAGCCAAATCTCTTTGCCTGCGAAGTCGTCCACCGGGTTTGATCAAATCATTGATGGTTTGATATCCACCTAAGGCAGTTTGTATGGCGCTTTGACCAGGCACATTTGCACACAAGCGCATGGACGAAAGCATATTCAAGCCTTCAATGTAATCTTTAGCCGGTTTTTTTTCACCAGACACCATCAACCACCCAGCTCTGTAACCGCAAGAACGGTAACTTTTGGACAGTGAATTGAATGTGAGTGTCAAAACATCCGTAGACAAACTGCCTATCGCCGTGTGCTTGACGCCGTCGTATAAAACTTTATCGTAAACCTCATCAGCAAACAGCACGAGGCCGAACTCACGCGCTACTTGAACCAGCTCCTTGAGCAAGTCATCAGAATACAAAGCACCTGTTGGATTGTTGGGATTGATAACAACGATACCCTTGGTGTTAGGTGTGATTTTTGATCGGATGTCTGCAATGTCGGGCATCCAACCGTTGGCCTCATCGCAAAGATAGTGAATGGGCGTTCCGCCAGAAAGGCTGACTGCTGCAGTCCACAAAGGGTAATCAGGTGCTGGCAGCAACATTTCGTCGCCATCGTTGAGCAACGCATTGGTTGCCATAACGATCAACTCACTGGCACCGTTACCCAAGTAAATGTCATCTAAAGTAACGCCTTCAACGCCTTGCTCTTGGCTGTACTGCATGACCGCTTTTCTGGCGGCAAAAATACCTTTGCTGTCTGAATAAGCTGCAGCACTGGGCAAATTTCTGATCATGTCCTGCTGAATCTCTTCAGGCGCATCGAAACCAAAAACCGCTAAATTTCCGATATTTAGCTTAATGATTTTGTGCCCTTCTTCTTCCATTTGACGGGCTTTATCTAGGACAGGTCCACGAATGTCATAGCAGACGTTTGCAAGCTTGGCAGATTTATGTATGGTTTTCACAGGCTCTTCCTATGCATGAGCAGGGTAAAACCTATAATTTGACCATACTTCAAGGGCTACCCGTCCTTCTTTTGAATTGATTTCCTGTGAAATTACAACCTGACCGTATCTTTGGGCAAACAGTTACCGGCCACGGTGATGGCTGGATTGGCTTAGATGGGGAGAGGTTTCAACAAAGTCTTTTGCTAGCGTGGACAGGCTGGAGATTTGTTGGGGATATCTCTTTAAAAGACTTACCAAGCTCGCCACATCTACAAGCGTTACTCAAAGTTAAGCCCGAAATTCTGATAATCGGCTGTGGAGCGAAAAAGATAGCTATTGCGCATGAGCATTTAGCGACTCTGATGTCTCAAAACATAGGGATTGAGACGATGGATACGGCAGCAGCTTGCAGAACTTACAACATCTTGGCCGGTGAAAACAGAAAAGTAGCGGCAATTCTTTTAATTTAGCTCGCGCTTAGGCAAAAGCCCTTCATCATTTTCAGGATAAAATAGCTATTATTCGAAGATTGTCTTCGGGCTATATGTCACACCGGACTCTGAACCATGGCGATTGTTGTCAATAAACACCTCCCCGAATTTGAAGCCAATGCAACTGGGGGCCTTAAAGTCAGCAACCAGTCTCATTTAGGCCAAACTGTTATTCTGTATTTTTATCCTAAGGACAATACTCCTGGGTGCACCACAGAGGCTATGCAGTTTCGCGATAAATTCAAAGACTTCACTAAAGCCGGCGCCGTTATTTTTGGTGTTTCCAGAGACAATATGCGTTCACATGACAGCTTTAAAGAAAAGCTGGAACTGCCCTTCGAACTCATTGCAGACACTGAAGAAAAAATGTGTCACATGTTTGGTGTGGTAAAAAACAAAATCATGTACGGCAAAAAAGTTAAAGGCATTGAAAGAAGCACTTTTCTTATAGGTGCAGATGGGGTACTTAAACAAGAGTGGCGTGGTTTAAAAGTGCTTGGACACGTCGATGAAGTACTTAAAGCTGTTAAAGCATTGAAAAAAACCACCGCCACAGCTTAAAACTCATGCCTTTGCCACCCCCCCCAACAAAACGCTCAACCGCCCTTCAATCACTTGTCAAAGATTCTCCCGAGAAAAACGCAAAGTCTCTAGCTAAAAACTCTTTCGTTGAGACCAAGCCGGTGTTGACTTCGGAGTTTTCTGAAAAGAAGAAGTCTTCGGCACAAGAAAAAGCGACAGACTTCTCAGCACCACAGTACTCCCCACGACTGTCAGGCAAAGTGCAGTCAGCTGCGGCTAAACTTCCAAAAATTAAAAAAAGCAAAAAAACTCTTTTGTCTGGACCCGTTAAGCTTTTTGTTCTCGACACAAATGTATTGATGCACGACCCCATGTGCCTCTTTCGTTTTGAAGAACATGACGTATTTCTCCCTATGATTGTTCTTGAGGAGTTAGACAGTAATAAAAAAGGGATGACTGAAGTTGCTCGCAATGCGCGGCAAACCAGTAGAACACTGGATGCTTTGGTTGGTCTGCAAGACGCCGACATCTCAAAAGGAATTCCTCTCAAAGGCACTGGGCACATTGAGGTTGATGGAAAGCTTTTTTTCCAAACGAAACCCTTAGATTTTTCTTTACCCTCCAGTCTTCCCCAAGGCAAAGCTGATAACCAAATATTAGGTGTTGTTCAGGCTTTAGGCAAACTTTACGCCGAACGACAAGTTGTTCTGGTTTCTAAGGACATCAACATGCGGGTCAAGGCTCGCGCCCTTGGACTGCCTGCAGAAGACTACCAAAACGACAAAACCTTAGAAGATGGCGATTTGCTGTATTCAGGTTCTTTAGCCTTACCCCCAGACTTCTGGTCTAAACAAGCTAAAACTGTCGAAAGCTGGCAATCGGGAGGCAATACTTTTTACAGAATTGGTGGATCTATTGTCTCCAGCATGCACATCAATCAATTCATTTATTTCGAAGCGCCTGGTGAGCCCAGCCTTTATGCAAGAGTGACCGAGATCAGAGGGAAAACTGCTGTTTTCAAAACGCTCAAAGATTTTGGGCATATCAAGAATGCAGCTTGGGGGGTGACTGCTCGTAACCGAGAGCAAAATTTCACGCTGAATATTTTGACGGATCCTGAAATAGACTTTGTGACTCTGACCGGAACTGCTGGCACTGGAAAAACCTTACTGGCACTTGCCTCTGGATTGACACAAGTGCTGGACGACAGGCGCTATACCGAAATCATCATGACCCGTGCCACAGTCAGTGTGGGCGAAGATATTGGCTTCTTGCCTGGCACTGAAGAAGAAAAAATGGGGCCTTGGATGGGTGCATTAGATGACAACCTAGAAGTCTTGGGCAAGACAGACACCAGCTCTGGTGAATGGGGAAGAGCTGCGACAAATGAGTTGATCCGCAGCAAGATAAAAATCAAAAGCCTTAACTTTATGCGCGGACGAACTTTCTTGAATAAGTTCGTGATCATTGATGAGGCTCAAAATTTAACCCCTAAACAAATGAAAACCTTGATTACCAGAGCCGGTCCTGGAACCAAGATCATTTGCATGGGCAACTTAGCGCAAATTGACACCCCTTACCTGACGGAAGGATCTTCAGGACTGACTTTTGCCGTGGATCGATTCAAAGGCTGGCCGCACGGTGGACACATTACCCTAGCCAGAGGTGAGCGTTCTAGATTGGCAGACTTTGCCAGTGACGTGCTTTGATAATCTGACCATCAATAATCTGAAGAAGGTCCTGAGTAAGACTCGAACTTTGTAATAGGTTTTAGGAAAGTTAGCTTCACAGTCCCTGTGGGACCATTACGCTGTTTCGCAATAATGATTTCTGCAACATTAGGTTCTTTAGAGTCCTTGTTGTAGTAATCATCTCTGTAAATAAACATGATGACATCGGCATCTTGCTCGATGGCGCCAGATTCTCTCAAGTCGCTCATCATGGGCCGCTTGTCGGTTCTTTGTTCAACGCCTCGATTAAGCTGGGAAAGCGCAATCACCGGGCATTGCAATTCTTTGGCGAGCATTTTTAATCCGCGAGAAATTTCTCCCAATTCCGTGGCGCGGTTCTCACCATCACCGCCACCGCTTCCACTCATAAGCTGTAAATAATCAACAACCACCAACCCCAACTTGCCGCAACTGCGTGCCAATCGTCTGGCACTTGCCCGAAGCTCACTGGTGTTGAGACCGGGGGTTTCATCAATAGACAACGAAACCGCTTTTAATTTTTCAACAGCCTCTGACAACCTTGGCCATTCATCATCAATCAGCTTGCCCGTGCGCAAACGCCCCTGATCGATTCGACCTATTGAGCCAACAATACGAATTGCCAACTGAGATGCGCCCATCTCCATAGAAAAGACCGCCACTGGTAAATCTTCTTTTAGTGCAACATGCTCGGCAATATTGATAGCCAAGGCGGTTTTTCCCATTGAAGGTCTGGCTGCAAGCACAATCAAATCACCCGCCTGCATACCAGAAGTCATACGATCAAGATCATAAAAACCTGTAGGCACGCCGGTAATGTCATTGGGGTTTAAGGACATCTCCTCCACACGATCTAAGAGCTGGAGAACAAGTTTGTCCATGCTCTGAAAACCTTGGCGCATGCGAGAGCCTTCCTCGCCAATACTGAAAATCTTTTGCTCGGCCTCATCCAACACAAGGGTCACTGGTCGACCGTTGGTATTCAATGCAGACGTTGCAATTTCGTCGCTGACGCTCACCAATTTACGCAAAATAGATCGCTCTCGCACTATCTCAGCGTATCTTCGGATATTGGCTGAACTCGGAACGTACTGTGCCAGCGAGTTTAAATAGCCGAGACCACCGATTTCCTCCGCCTTGCCTTGGCTTTGCATTTGCTCAAAAACGGTGATGACATCAGCTGGACGGCTGACATTCACCAAGGAACTTATAGAGGCAAAAACCAAGCGATGTTCATAACGGTAAAAGTCAGCTTCTACTAAAAGATCCGCAACCTTGTCCCATGAATTGTTGTCCAGCAGCAACCCGCCCAAGACACTAGACTCAGCTTCGTGTGAGTGAGGTGGAATACGCAATTGAGCAACTTGCTTGTCATTAGAGGATAAATAATTTTCCTCAGACATAGAAAAAACAGCAGACATCTTTATCCCTCTTGTTGTTCAATCCTACTGATTGACAATGCTTAAGTCACCGCATAACTATGTGCAATACAAGTGAACAGACTGGGGATAACTTGCATAAAAGCCATACACATATGTTTCATAAAGAAAAAACCGCTCCTGAGAGCGGTTTTGAGGAGCAAAAAAAAATCAGGTCGTTTCGCCGTAAACCGAAATATTCACTTCAACCAACACATCGGTGTGTAAGGCGACGCTCACAGTCGAGTCCCCAACTGTTTTGATCGGGCCCTTTGGCATACGAATTTGAGATTTACTCACCTGATAGCCAGCCTTAACAAGTTCTTCAGCGATATCAAAGTTAGAAACCGAACCAAACAGACGGCCATCGACACCTGCTTTTTGTGTCAGCTTGACTGTTGTGCCATTTAATTTCTCAGCTTGGCCTTGCGCGGCGAGCAACTTTTCATGGGCTGCTTTTTCCAGCTCTGCACGGCGAACCTCGAACTCTTTGATAGCGACATCAGTGGCTCGACGGGCTTGCCCTGAGGGAATCAAGAAATTACGCGCATAGCCATCTTTGACTTTGACAACTTCACCTAAATTCCCAAGATTAACTACTTTTTCTAAGAGGATAATTTGCATGTTGATAACTCCTTAGATTTTGTGTTGATCGGTGTAGGGAAGCAAGGCTAAAAACCTGGCTCGCTTGATGGCTGTGTTGAGTTGTCGCTGGTAAATTGCTCGCGTACCCGTTAAACGGGCAGGAATAATTTTTCCGTTCTCTGCGATGAAGTCGCGAAGCGTATCTATGTCTTTGTAATCGATTTCTTCGACATTGGTTACGGTGAAGCGGCAAAAACGTTTGCGTTTAAAGAGCAATGACTGTGTGTTGCGTTTTGGGCGCTTATCTTTGTTGAATTTTTTAAATGTGGCCATGAAAGCCTCCTATAAAACAGTATTAATTTCTTGAATGTGGAAAACGACAGATTTTTTGTTCTTTGAAGAACCCAGAAATCCATCAAACGACCAAATACTACCGAGTTCAAACCCTTGGACTCGCTCAGCAAGAGATCCTATTGCAATTGACTTCATTTCCAGTTGAATTTTTCTTGGCTCGTTTGCTTCAACAACCGTTGATTCATGCAAAAGCATGAAATCTAAAACGGGAACTCCTACAGGTGAATAACGCAAGATTGAAATCGAATCAATTCGCGCTACCAACTCAAGGCGATTCACAAAACCATTAACAAATCAGGCCTGAAACTCAGCGTGTTGAGTTTTACGAGCTTCTTCGCGTTCAACAGTCTTCATCATCAAAGAAGGTGAGAGATCTGCCTTTTTCTTAGAAACAGTCAAATGGCGCAAAACAGCATCGTTGAACTTGAATGCATGCTCAAGTTCGGACATCACATCTTGATTCGCTTCGATATTCAAGCAAAGGTAATGCGCTTTGGCTAATTTGTTGATCATGTAGGTCAACTGTCGTCGGCCCCAATCTTCAAGACGGTGAACTTTGCCACCCCCAGTAGTGATCAGGCTTTTATACCTTTCAAGCATGGCAGGGACTTGCTCGCTTTGGTCGGGATGTATAAGCAAAATAATTTCATAATGACGCATAAATTCTCCTTGTGGTTGAAGCTGCCCATAGCGTCATGCATGGTTACAGCAAGGTCAAGCCAACTATTATAGTATTTTCCTGAGCTATTTGGCTTCATTGGCAAGAGCTTGCCAAGTTGAGACAACGCTGTCCGGATTCAGAGAGATCGATTGAATCCCTTGGGCGACAAGCCATTGCGCAAAATCCAAATGATCACTAGGCCCTTGACCACAAATCCCCACATATTTATTGTTTTTTTGACAAGCTTTTATGGCTTGCGAAAGCAAAATTTTGACGGCTTCATCTCTTTCATCAAAATCTGCAGCCAGCAATGGCATGCCAGAGTCCCTGTCTAAGCCGAGAGTCAGTTGTGTCAGATCGTTAGAGCCTATTGAAAAACCATCAAAGAAAGCCAGGAATTGGTCTGCTAATAATGCGTTACTGGGAATTTCACACATCATGATGATTTTCAAATCATTCTCGCCGCGCTTTAAGCCTTGAGTGCTCAATAAATCAATAACCTGAGATGCTTGTTTAGTTGTTCGCACAAACGGCACCATGATTTGCACATTGGCGAGTCCCATCTCATTTCTGACACGAAGCAAAGCTTCACACTCCATTGCAAAAGCTTCAGAAAATTCTTTACTCAAGTAGCGAACAACACCTCTAAAGCCCAGCATAGGGTTTTCTTCTTCTGGCTCATAGCGATTACCGCCAATCAACTTTCTGTATTCATTCGACTTGAAATCAGACAGTCGAACAATAACAGGCTTGGGCCAAAAAGCACCCGCAATAGTTGCAATACCTTCGGCAACCTTGTCAACAAAAAAAGCGCGCGGAGAAGCATGCCCTCTGGCAACAGATTCAACCGCTTTCTTCAAATCACTGTCCAACTGCGGATAGTCCAGAATGGCCTTGGGATGAACACCAATGTTGTTATTGATGATGAACTCTAGCCTTGCTAAACCAACGCCTGAGTTTGGCAGTTGCGCAAAATCAAAAGCCAAACTTGGATTGCCAATATTCATCATGATCTTGGTTGCAATCTGAGGCATAACGCCTCGCTCTACCTCGGTCACCTCGGTCTCCAATAAACCATCGTAAATGTAGCCAGTATCCCCCTCTGAACAACTGACAGTCACCAAAGATTCATCAATCAATTTCAAAGTTGCGTCCCCACACCCTACAACGGCAGGAATACCCAGTTCGCGAGCAATGATGGCAGCGTGACAAGTGCGCCCTCCCCTGTTGGTCACAATGGCGCTCGCCAGTTTCATCACAGGCTCCCAGTTGGGGTCGGTCATATCAGTGACCAAAATATCACCTGCTTGTACAAGGTGCATATCTGCTGAGCTGTTAATTAAACGTACTGTGCCCGTACCAACTTTTTGACCGATAGCGCGTCCTTCAGAAAGAATCGTTCCTCTGGATTTCAATTTGTAACGAATTTCTGTTTTACCAACTTGCTGACTTTTAACCGTTTCAGGCCTGGCTTGAAGGATATAGATGAGTCCATCTTTTCCATCCTTACCCCACTCGATATCCATGGGACGCGCGTAATGTTTCTCTATCAGTACAGCATAGCGGGCAAGTTGCGTCACTTCGTCATCCGTTAAAGAAAACCGATTTCTCATTTCTGCAGGCACATCAACAGTGGTTACAGAGTGTCCGCTCAGCGCTTTTTCATCGGGCGTAGCAAAACGCATTTGAATTAATTTGGAACCAAGATTTCTTCGAACGATAGATTTTTTATTTTTTTCCAGCATGGGTTTATGAACATAATATTCATCTGGATTCACAGCCCCCTGAACCACAGTCTCACCTAAACCGTAACTGGATGTAATAAACACCACATCCTCAAAACCAGATTCAGTATCAATAGTAAACATCACGCCCGAAGCGCCCAAATCAGATCTGACCATGCGCTGGATACCGGCAGACAAAGCTACTTCGGCATGCGCAAATCCTTTGTGAACCCTGTAACTGATGGCTCTGTCGTTGTAAAGGGATGCGAAAACTTCTTTAACCTTTAAAAGAATTTGCTCAATGCCCACTACATTCAAAAAACTCTCTTGTTGCCCTGCAAAGGATGCATCAGGCAAATCTTCAGCCGTGGCTGAAGATCGCACGGCGTAAGAACTGGATGTTGAGTTGTCGTTAAGTTGAATGAACTGGGACTTGATTGCAGCTTCAAGATCTTGCGGGAAAGGTTGAACCAATATCCACTGCCGAATTTGATGCCCAACGTCTGCCAGTTGCGCTAGGTTAGTTGAATCTAATTTGTCAAGCAGTTGATTGATACGAGTAGACAATTCCTTGTGACTTAAAAATTGCTTAAACGCATAAGAAGTTGTCGCAAATCCAGTTGGAACCCTAACCCCTTGTGGAAGTTGAGAAATCATTTCTCCCAAACTGGCATTTTTCCCACCTACAGATTCAACATCTGTCATTCGTAATAATTCAAAAGGTACGACCAGATCAGTTGCCTTAAAAAGTAAAGACATAGAAAAACTCCAAAGTTAAGATTCATATATGAGCATGTAAAAACTCATAGGTTTTTGACATTAAAAGGCACAATTCTTGCTGTTTATTGGGGTAAGAGGCTAACAATGTCAAAGAAATATGCAGTTAATTCATTTTAAACTTGAATTTATGGCCGAATACAAAGCATGACCAACAGATCAGTTTTTTTTGTATCAGACGGAACCGGCATCACTGCCGAAACATTTGGTAACGCCATCCTTGCGCAGTTTGAGTACGAATATCGTCACATCAGATTGCCATTTGTTGACACTATAGAAAAAGCGCATCTCACTGTCGGTCAAATCAATCTGTGCTTTGAAAAAGAAGGACTCAAACCAATTGTTTTCACCACTTTAGCCAACGAAGATGTTTTGGCAGTTTTGACACTGGGTTGTAAGGGACTGATCCTTGACATGTTCAGCAACTTTGTAAACCCTTTAGAGTCAGAATTTCAAACAAAATCGAACCATCGAATTGGTCGATTTTCAGATGCCAGTAAAAGCAAGGCTTACCAAAACAGAATTGAGGCCATCAATTTCAGCTTGGCCCATGATGATGGTCAAACACAAATTGATTTGGACAAATCGGACGTCATATTGGTGGGCGTCAGTCGCAGCGGCAAAACTCCCACCAGCTTGTATTTGGCCATGCAACACGGCTTGAAAGCTTCAAACTACCCACTCATTCCGGAAGATTTCGAAAGACAACAATTTCCACCGGCGCTGCTTCCACACTTACCTAAGATTTTTGGGTTGACGATTCATCCGGAACGCTTGAGTGAAATTAGAAACGAACGAAGGCCTCAATCACGCTATGCAAGTATTGAAAACTGCAAAATGGAAGTGCATGAAGCCGAGTCAATGATGCGTCGATATGGCGTCAGGTGGCTTTCAACGACCACTAAAAGCATTGAAGAAATTGCCACCACCATATTGCAGGAAATTAAACCGGAAAGACTGATTTACTGATTGATTTAATTTTCAAGAGCTGAAATACCCGCCTTGGCAATCTGTGCATCTTCATTTGACTTCACACCGCTTACACCAACAGCACCAATCGTGTGTCCGTCTTTCATAATTGGAACTCCACCCTCTAAAAGTCCTTCCAAAACCGGCGCAGTTAAGAAAGAGTAGCGACCGGAATTGATCATGTCTTCGTAAATCTTGCTTTCTCTTCTACCCAACGCAGCGGTATGTGCTTTAGCTGGTGCAATATGGGCTGAAACGGGAGCAGCACCATCGAGTCTTTGCAACCACAGTAAATGACCGCCATCGTCAACAATCGCAATAGTTACTGCCCATTGATTTTTCACTGCCTCTGCCTCTGCCGCAGCGGCAATGGTTTTGACATCAGACAGTTGAAGGAAATGTTTGGTTTGCATATGTTTTGGCTAAATATAAAACCCTTAGCTTATCATTGCCTTATTTTAAAAATTGATTACTTTGAGATTGAATTGTTTAAAATCAGCCTCACTTATCAATCTAAATCTTTAAGGAGATATGTATGACTGAAAAAGTTGAAACTATTGAATTTCGGGAAGTTGCGGGTTCATCTTCAGACAGCAACAAGGTTTTGCGAAATACTTACTGGCTTCTTACCTTAACTTTACTTCCCACCGTTTTGGGCTCATGGTTTGGTATCGCCAGTGGATTGAGTTATTACCTTTCTGGCGGGCTTGGTATGGTTTTCTTTTTGGCCGGTACTTTTGGGTTTATTTATGCCATTGAGAAAAACAAAGACTCCTCATTAGGAATTGCTTTTTTATTAGGCTTTACATTTTTCATGGGGCTCATGTTGTCCCGAATGATAGCCATGGTTTTAGGTTTTAAAAATGGTACTGAACTGGTAATGACTGCTTTTGGTGGAACGGCAGGCGTATTTTTTGTGATGGCGAGTTTGGCTACTGTGATCAAAAGAGATCTGACCAGCATGGCAAAGTGGCTTTTTGTTGGCGTCATTGTTTTGATGGTCGCCAGCATCATCAACATCTTCGTCGGGTCAAGCACAGGAATGCTGGTCATTTCAGTTCTGTCTATCGGTATTTTTAGTGCTTTCATGCTTTATGACATCAAGAGAATCATCGATGGTGGTGAGACCAATTACATCAGTGCTACTTTAGCCTTGTACATGAATGCCATCAATATCTTTCAAAGTCTTCTTGCTATTTTGGGCATCATGGGCGGCGAGAGAGAATAAAAACCTGCACTAGCTTAAAAGGCCTCTTCATAGAGGCCTTTTTTACATCAGTTCAAAAACCGCCATGCTCTCAACATGTGCTGTGTGAGGAAACATATTGAGCATGCCTGCAGATTTGCAGACATAACCCGCTTGGTTTACCAATAGACCAGCGTCTCGTGCAAGAGTAGCTGGGTTACAGCTGATATAGACAATTTTTGTAGGCGCGTGCCAATCTGCTTTTTCTTTGTCTTGTTTTAACTCAACAAGTGCATTAATCAAGGCATGCGCACCTTCTCTTGGAGGATCAATCAACCACTTGTCAACATTTCCAAGTCGGTAGAGCATGTCTGCATTTATCTCGAAAAGATTTTGCGCAAGAAAATCTACAGGGCAAAGTGAATTTATGCCCTTGGCATGCTTAGATAAATTCCAATCGAAATTTAATTTAGCCAAATCAACCATAGATTGACTACCTTCAATCCCGATGACTTCACGTGCCAGGGTGGCAATTGGTAAAGTGAAGTTACCCAAACCACAAAACCAGTCAATGATTCGATCTGTTTTTTCTATTGATAAAAACTCCACACCCTTAGCGACCATCACTTCATTGATAAAGGGGTTAACTTGGGTAAAGTCGGTGGGACGAAAACGCATTTCCAAATCAAACGCAGAGAGTTCATAACTCAACATTTGTGAATCTGAAACATCACCTTCAAAATCCAATGGCTTAACAGTGTCTGGGCCTTTAGATTGAAGCCACCACTGAACAGTATGTTGGATAGAAAATATCCTTAAATGATTTTTATCCTGCTCACTCAATGGGTGCATATGGCGAAGAACCAGCGCAGTCTGAGTTTTTGTGCATGCCAATTCAATTTGTGGACAGCTTTCTTTGGCTTCCAAAATTTCAATTAAATCTCTTAAGGGAGAAAGTAGTTTGGAGACTTTGACTGGCAAAACTTCGCAAGTCAACATATCAGCCACATAGCTGCTTTTTCGCTCATGAAACCCAATCAAAACTTTGGCTTTTTTCCTGACAAAGCGAACTGATAGCCTTGCTCTGTAGCGATAAGCCCAGTCGACGCCTTGCACCGGTCTTAATATAAATTCAGGTTTTACCTTTCCCAGGTGCCAAAGGTTATCTTCAAGAACTCGTTGCTTGATAGCAATTTGTGCATGTGAATTCAGGTGTTGCATTTTGCAACCACCACAGGCGCCTGAATGCATTCCAAAATAAACACACTGTGGTGTCACACGTTGAGACGACTCTTTGTGAAGCGTATTTAAAGTGCCCTGCTCCCAGTTGTTCTTTTTCCTGTGAACATTCACAGTCACCAATTCAAACGGAAGTGCCCCTTCAACAAAAACCACTTTCCCATCTGGTCGATGGGCAATTCCTTGGGCATCTAAGTCAAGTGACTCAATCAACAGCGGGGGTTTGGGTTCGCGCAGAGGGCCAGTTTGCAAATCTTCGGAAGCGGTAATTTGATTCATCAACAAGTTAACGATTGGGTAAAAATTTCAAAGGATCAACTGGCTTACCAAGACGTCTGAGTTCAAAATGCAACTTGACTTGCTCTGAATCAGAATTACCCATTTCAGCAATTTTTTGCCCGCGCTTTACTGATTGATCCTCTCTGACTAATAGGGTTTGGTTATGCGCATAAGCAGTTAAAAAGGTATTGTTGTGCTTAACAATGATGAGGTTTCCATAACCGCGAAGACCTGAACCCGAATAAACAACTTTGCCATCTGCCGCTGCCAATATAGGGTCCCCTGTTTTGCCGGAAATATCCAAACCTTTATTTTTAGAATCATCAAAGAGTGAATTTACAGCTCCCTGTGCTGGCCAAATCAACTGAAAAGATTCATCTGAACCTTCATTCCGAACTGCGCTAACTGCAGGTGATTCAATTTGTGGAGATGTATTTTTCTTCTCTTCAATGGCAATTGGAGCGCCTCCTATTTGGACAGGCTTGGCAACGGCTACTTCCTGATTGACATCGACCGCGGGAGGAGCTACGCGCAATATAAGCCCCACTTCAATCAAGTTGGGATTTTCAATACTGTTCCAGCGAATGATGTCTCGCCAATTTTGTCCTTGGTCTAAACCTATGCGTATGAGAGTGTCTCCCGGCTTGACTGTGTAGTAACCAGGACGGTTGTTGGGCTCCGAGGTTGCCACTGGTTTCCCCTGAACAGGTTGACTAGCAACCGACGCAGAACTTGCATGCGTAGGAGAAGCCGGCGTTGGTTTAGATTTGCCATATTGCCTCTCCTCAACGGGAGCAGGTACGCTACGCCCAAAACCTGCACACCCTGCAAGCAGTGCAAATGAAATAAAGCTTAGGCTGACACTCCATTTATGGGAAAGATTAAATTTACACATAGCTCTTAAGCAACTCCCGAAAGCAAAGGTACAAAATGAACCGGCTCTAGAAATGACTCTTTATAACCATTTTCCAATTTATCAATAACCACCAAAACCTGCGAGCCCTTTTCATTTACCAGGGGAGCCACCAAACGTCCGCCAACAGCCAACTGATCAAGCCAGGGAGTTGGAATTTGGTCTCCCCCTGCTGCAGAAATGATCGCCGCATATGGAGCGCCCTGCGCAAAGCCCAACATGCCGTCACCTAAGATTAAATGAATGTTCGGAAACTTCATGGGCCTCAAATTTTCTTTTGCCTTTTCAAAAAGCCCCTGAATTCGCTCAACGGAGTAAACCTCTTTCGAAACTTGACTTAGAAGTGCTGCTTGGTAGCCGCAACCTGTACCGATTTCAAGGACACGTCCAAGTTTCCCAGTGATCATCAAGTTTTTACCTTGGCGTAAAAGTTCAATCATTCGCGCAATAACATTGGGTTTAGAAATGGTTTGTCCAAATCCTATAGGCAAACTTGTGTCTTCGTAAGCTTGGTTAGCCAAAGCTGAATCTATGAATCTATGTCGGTCAATGGTGGAGAAGGCTCGCAACAACATTTCATCTTGTACACCTTGTTGCGCTAATTTTTGAACCATGCTTGCACGGACCTTCGTCGAATCTAGGCCTACGCCGGAAGCTTGCGTAGCAAAATTGTCGAGAGGGGTATTTTTATTGCCGACAGAAAACTTTGAAGAGCCTTTTACAAGCTGAGGCCTTTGCGGCGCGAGACCTTCAACCTTAGCTGGGAAGCTAGGCTTTTGCTTCATACCTCAAAATTCCAATTTCCAGAAATTGTTTTCCAGTTGTCCAATTGAGAGTGTTCTGTCAAATCGACCTGAAGAGGCGTGATGGCAACCGTACCCTGTGAGGAGGCAAAGAAGTCCGTGTCATGCGCTTCGTCTTTTGCCGGGCCAGCCGCGCCAATCCAATACATGGTTTCACCACGCGGGCTTTCTTGGGTAATAACGCGCTGAGCAGGATGACGACGACCTAGACGACATACTTTAGGGGCCCCTAATTTGTTGAGCGGCAAATTGGGAATGTTGACATTCAGTAGCCAAGGGGGAGAGTTTTCATTGTGTGAGGCCATCAACTCCAGAACCAATTTTTTTGCATAGGCTGCCGCATCCTCGATATGCAGCCACCCCCGGTCCACTTGAGAAAATGCAATGGCAGGAACGCCCATCAAATACCCCTCCATCGCAGCGCCAACCGTGCCGGAATAAATGGTGTCGTCACCCATATTGGCCCCGTTATTGATGCCCGAGACAATCAGATCTGGCTTATAGGCCAGTAAACCCGTTAAAGCTATGTGCACACAATCGGCTGGCGTACCAGTGACATATCTGTAGCCAGAGCTTGCTGTGTGTATGTAAATGGGGGAATGTAGGGTCAATGCATTGGATTTGGCACTGTTATTTTGTTCAGGTGCCACAACCTCTACTTGGGCAATATCTTTTAAGGCCTCATACAAAGCGATAATGCCAGGCGCTTGGTAACCGTCATCGTTGGAAATGAGTATTTTCATGGTGCACAGAATAAAAGTTCATTGTAAGGTTTGAACTCCTGCGACACGAAGTCAGTTCAAAAATGTTTTGGTACTACATTCAATCTATTTAGTTGAGATTTAAAGGACAAAAATGAAAGCTTGGCTATGTGAAGACCCCATCGGCGTGGATGCACTTAAATGGACAGAAATGCCCACGCCACAACCGGGTCCAGATGAAGTACTGATTGAAATCAAAGCTGCCAGTTTGAATTTCCCAGATATCTTGATTGTTCAAAACAAGTACCAAATAAAACCAAACCTGCCTTTTGTGCCAGGCTCAGAGTATGCAGGTGTTATCCAAGCAATGGGCGCGAATGTGAAGCATCTTTCCGTTGGTCAGTCCGTCGCCTGTTTGTCTGGAACAGGCGGGTTTGGAACCCACACCTTAGCTCCTGCGAGTCTTTGCGTAGCTCTACCAGATGGGTTTCCCATGGTTGACGCTGCCGCTTTCATCATGATTTATGCAACTTCCCATCACGCGCTGATAGACCGCGCGCAACTTCAGTCAGGGGAAACTGTTTTAGTGTTGGGTGCTGCCGGTGGAGTTGGCTCAGCTGCCATTCAAATTGCCAAAGCTGCAGGAGCCAAAGTGATTGCAGCAGCCTCTACTCAGGAGAAATGTGATCTGTGTAGGAAACTAGGCGCAGACGAAGTTATCAATTACAGCCAAGACAATTTACGTGATCAGATCAAGCTGTTGACACAGGGTAAAGGGCCCGACGTGATTTATGACCCTGTTGGCGGAGAATTTGCTGAACCAGCTTTTCGTTCAATTGCTTGGCGCGGAAGGTATTTGGTTGTGGGTTTTGCATCTGGCCCAATCCCTTCCCTGCCACTGAATTTGGCTTTGCTCAAAGGCGCATCCATCGTGGGGGTTTTTTGGGGAGACTTTGCCAAAAGAGAACCTAAAGCAAATTCTGACATGATGAAAACACTTCTTGATTGGTACCGTAACTCAAAAATTAAGCCGCAGATAGACTCACAAATACCTATGGAAAACCTTGCCCAAGCCTATGCTCGAATGGGTTCACGCCAAGTCATGGGTAAATTGGTTCTTGTAAATTAACTTGATCTTTGAAATCAATGGCAAAATCCAAATCTGATTTCACACCATGACACATGATGTGTTTTTCTTGTTCAACTTCAAAGGTGCTCAATGAGTCAAATTTTGCAATCCCTTTATAAAACTCTCCTTGCAGGATTGGTTTTATTGGTTTTGGTTCTTTTCATAACTACATCTGTTACTGGTCAAAGCATTCAGTTCAGCCATGCTTGGGGCGCATTTGTCATGAGATGGTTGCATGTCATCTGTGGAGTGATGTGGATTGGTCTGCTTTGGTATTTCAATTTTGTTCAAATCCCCTCCATGCCCAGCATTCCTGATGAGCAAAAACCAGCCATCAGCAAAGTCATTGCACCCACTGCATTATTTTGGTTTCGGTACGCAGCTTTGGCCACTGTCATTACGGGTCTGCTATTGGCTTGGATGCAAAACTACATAGTGCAGGCACTTACACTGCAACTTCCTTTTGCGGCTATTGGCATTGGCATGTGGATTGCCCTTGTTATGGCATTCAATGTTTGGTTCATTATTTGGCCCAATCAGAAAAAGGCCTTGGGGTTAGTAGTTGTTGAACCTGCCGAAAAAGCAAAAGCCGCAAGAACAGCGATGTTGACCTCTCGAATCAACACTTTGTTGTCCATCACCATGCTTTATATGATGGTTGCTCAACAAAATGGCGGCCTATAAACAAATCTAAGCTGTAAATAAAAACCGCGCAATGTCTTTGGACATTACGCGGTTTTTTATTTCTCATCGCCATTATTAGATTCGCGCCGTTCACGCTTGAGCTTTTCTTCCCTAAGCTCTTTCAACTGGAAATAAGCAAATATAAAAACAAAGGCAAATATGCCTAGTTCAATCCACATTCCCATCGTTGATCACAATCTTGATCAATTAAGCGGCAACAGCTTGCATTTCTGGAAAACCCAGTTTGGACAAGGCTGCTTCTAAGTGCGCAACGCTCCTGTCGATGTTGTGGAGCTTTTCAAGTCCGAACAAACCAATGCGAAAACTCATGAAGTCTGAACGTTCGTCGCATTGCAGAGGAACGCCCGCAGCAGTTTGAAGTCCTAAGGCAAGAAATTTCTTGCTGTTCTGAATGTCTTTATCGTCGGTGTAGCTCACCACAACACTCGGAGCCTTGAAACCGTCTGCAGCAACACTGACAATGCCACGGCTTTCTAAAAGATCACGTACACGCAAGCCTAAATCAATTTGCTCTTGCCGAACCTTGTCAAAACCATATGCACGTGTTTCTTGCATGACATCCCGCAAGCGGGTTAAGGCGTCGGTTGGCATGGTTGTATGGTAGGAATGGGTTCCATTTTCATAACCCTCCATGATTTGGAGCCATTTCTTTAAGTCACAGGCGAAACTAGAGCTTTGGGTTTGGTCAATGGCTTTTCTAGCACGCTCACTCAACATCACCATGGCACAACAGGGAGAACTGCTCCACCCCTTTTGGGGGGCGCTGATAAGGACATCCACACCAGTAGCTTCCATGTTGACCCACATTGCACCGGAGGCAATGCAATCCAAAACCATCAAACCACCCACTTTGTGAACCGCGTTAGAGATTGCAAGAAGGTAGTCATCCGACAAGATCATTCCTGCTGAGGTTTCAACGTGAGGGGCAAATACCACTGCTGGCTTGTGAAGCTCAATGGCTGCAATCACCTCCGCAACAGGTGCTGGTATCCAAGGCGATACAGCATCAGTAGGAGAAATTTGTCTGGCTTTCATGACAATGGTTTCTGAGGGAATATGTCCCATATCAAAAATTTGTGACCAGCGAAAACTGAACCAACCATTTCGAATGACCATAACTTTTTGCCCAGCAGCAAACTGTCTAGCCACCGATTCCATTCCAAAAGTACCACTGCCGGGAACCAACACACTTGAATGGGCGTGGTACACCTCTTTTAAAATGACGGAGATATCCCTCATCACACCTTGAAACTTTTGGGACATGTGGTTGAGGGCTCTGTCTGTGTAAACAACAGAAAACTCTAAGAGCCCATCAGGATCAATATCGGACAGTAAGCCAGCCATGAAATAGCTCCAAATCAGAAGTAGAAAAAATGGGGTGGCTGACGGGACTCGAACCCGCGACAACAGGAATCACAATCCTGGACTCTACCAGCTGAGCTACAGCCACCGTAAAACAGAATTATAGGACTTGACGCAGCAATTACAAAATCAAGGCTGTTTCAAAATATTGCCGGCAACAGGTTTTTCTACTTGGTATTGCACTTTTGAACGGCTCTTTAAAAAGTTGAAATAGGCAATGCTTTCGGCTGAAGTCCAAGCCTTGGCATATTTATCGACTGAATCTTTGCGGTCATTGATCGGCGCAGCCTTTGAGACACTGTTGATTTTGACCATACCAAAACCTTTCGCCCCCAAGTCAACGCCCACAAGCAAAGGGAGCTTCGATGCATCAGCGCGCATGGCCGCCTCAACCAAGGAAGCAGGGAGCTTTTGGTTTTGTTCGCGAGAGATAAGAACAGGCCCCTGCAATTTAGCCAAGGACAGGTCGCTTTGCCATAATTTAAGTTTTTCTTCACCCTCCCTCTTAGCCGCTTCTACAGATTTTTGGGATAAGACTGATTGAACTAAGGAGGGTTTGATGTCGTCAAGTTGAAGATTAGTTACAGGTTTGTGAGAAATCACACGAGCAGAAACCAGTTGATTGGTTGAGATTTCAACAGCTTCGGTATTTTGTTTTTTAGCAATAGCATCTGCGCTAAATATGGACTGAAGCAATTTGGGGTTGGACCAAAGAGCCTTTGAAGCGCTGGCAGTTTGTTTTGTTATGTCTCGGGCAACTTGAACTTCTAATTTAAATTTTTGAGAAACAGGTTTGAGGCTGTCAGATTGCTCATAAACCATGTTGGTAAATTGCTCTGCAAGTTCGGCAAATTTCTTCTTGGCCAAATCCTTCTTCATGTCCTGCTCAAGCGTACTTTTGGCATCTGCAAATGAAGAACCGCCAGCAGACTTGATGTCTGTTAAAAGAATGATGTGGTAACCAAACTCAGTCTCAACAATTTCGCTAATTTCGCCCTTCTTCAATGAAAAAGCGACTTCTTCGAAAGGCTTAACCATCGCGCCTCGAGCAAAAAAATCGAGATCACCTCCCTTGGTTGATGAACCAGGGTCTTGAGAGTTCTTTTTAGCTAAATCAGCAAATAACTGTGGGGATTTACGCAGAGTGACTAGGAGGTTTTGGGCTTTTTCAAGCGCAGATTTTTTTTCTGTGGAACTGGATTCTTTTGAAGAAGAAATCAAAATATGGCTAGCTCTACGTTCTTCCTTGGATTTGAGTAGGCTTTGATTTTGATCGAAATAAGTTTTTAATTCAGCCTCGCTGACCGTGATGCTTTTTTCAACTGCTGGAAGATCAAAGACAACGTATTCAATATCGACTGTTTCAGCAGTCTGGTAGTCCTGTGCATGGGCAAGAAAATAGCTCTTGACCTCTTCTTCAGTAGGCTTGGAAACGTCCAAATAATCTGAAGCCGAGAAAATGGCAACTTGAATTTCACGCTGCTGCAAAAAAGCATCCAAGCTGACAGTTGCCTGTGAAAGGGAGGCAAAACTGCTGGCGTTGACACCGCCTATAACCTGCCGGACAGCTAAATCTGATCTGACACGGGATTCGAAAATATCCGGTGTCATGCCTTGTGCACTTAAGAAAGATTTGTACTTCTCGATATCGAAGGAACCATCGGCTTTTTTCAATGCCGCAAGTGAATCAACTTCACCAATAGTTTTAGCTAGCTTCTGATCGGAAATTTTGATATTTAGTTTCGATGCACTGGACTCTAGTACTCTAGATCGAACAATTCGTTCGAGCGACATGAATTTTATGGCTGGCGTATCAAACATAGACACATCCATTCCAGGCATGGATGTGCGCATGCGCTCAACCTCGTTTTTTTGCGCCTGTTCCCACTCAGCAACAGAAATATCGCGGCCATCTATGCTGGCGGCCACAATGCTTTTGTCATTGAATCGCTTGTAGCCGTCAATACCAAACAGCACAAAGGACGGGAAAATCAAAATAATCAGCAAAATCTGCATGATTTTTTTGTTGCGCTGTATAAATTCAAACATAGTTGGACTCTAATGATAAGAAAGGCGAACAGAAGTTCGCCTTTAAAAAGATTGGTGGGTGCTGACGGGCTCGAACCGCCGACCTACGCCTTGTAAGGGCGCCGCTCTACCAACTGAGCTAAGCACCCCACCTTAACTCTTCAGTTCAAAGCATCCTTCAAAGCTTTTCCGGCTCTGAATTTAGGCGCCTTTGAGGCCTTGATGGTGATAGCCGCACCGGTAGCAGGATTGCGACCGCTGCGCTCTTCGCGGTGGGATACTTCAAAAGTACCAAAACCCACGAGGGAAACAGCATCGCCTTTTTTCAAAGCAGAAGTTATGTTTTCCAAAGCGGATTCCAAAGCGCGAGTTGCTGCTGCTTTGGAGATATCGGCATCCGCCGCAATGTGTTCAATCAGATCAGTTTTATTCACAAAAGTCCCCTTGACATCAGGTGTGATTTGTTAAGTTAAGTAAAGCAAGATGGTTGCATAAAAAAAACATGCATAAGCATTCTAGTAGGTTTTACTTGAGGAACTTTAAAAACGCCCCTAGTTCAACCCAATGTAGCTGGCAATAGCCATGCCAACATCTGAACATTTGGCTTTCCCGCCCAAATCAGGTGTTCGTGGGCCTTGATTCAGCGGATCCAAGCAGGCCTCGATTGCGTTCAAAATTTTGTCATGAGCTTCTTTGTGACCTAAAAAATCCAGCATCATCGCGGCGCTCCAAATTTGACCAATGGGATTGGCTATGCCCTTGCCGGCAATGTCAGGGGCAGAGCCGTGTACAGGCTCAAACAAGGAAGGAAAAGTTTTTGGGGGGTTGATATTGGCGCTTGGCGCAATCGCAACAGTGCCCGTACAAGCAGGACCCAAATCACTCAAAATATCGCCGAATAAGTTGCTTGCGACAACGACATCAAAGAAATCAGGTCGCTGAACAAAATGGGCTGTCAATATATCGATGTGGAATTTATCTAACCGCACCTCAGGAAAACCATGACTCATGGCAACGACACGCTCATCCCAATAAGGCATGGTGATTGCAATGCCATTGGATTTAGTTGCGCTGGTCAGGTGTCTTTTGGGTCGCGATTGGGCTAACTCAAACGCGTACTTCAATACACGATCAACGCCTATTCTGGTCATCACGGTTTCTTGCATGACAATTTCTCGCGACGTTCCCTCAAACATTCGCCCGCCGATACTCGAATACTCACCCTCAGTATTTTCACGAACAATGTACATATCAATTTCACCCGGCATACGAGGTGAACCATCTGGCCTTACGACAGGAGCTCTGACGCCGGGCATCAGTTTGGCGGGTCGAAGATTGATAAATTGATCAAACTCACGTCTAAAAAGAAGCAAAGAATTCCACAAAGAAATATGGTCAGGGATTTTTTCTGGCCAACCCACTGCACCAAAAAAAATAGCATCATGCCCGCTAAGCAAGTCACGCCAGTTGTCGGGCATCATTTTTCCGTGCCGCTCGAAATAGGGCCAACAAGCAAAGTCAAAAAAATCCAACTCTAAAGGTATGCCAAGTGCGCTTGTTGTTGCCTCAAGAACACGTAAACCTTCGGGCATGACTTCTTGCCCTATACCGTCTCCAGCAATGACAGCAATACGTTTTTTAGACATGCTTCAACCCCAATCGAAAGACTAACCTTCGCTTTACTCAATAGCAGCTCTGATATGCGGTACGGCTTTTTTTAAGTAATAAAGCATTGACCAAATTGTCATAAAAGCAGCCACCCAAATCAACACCCTTCCAGTAGCTCCAGTGTTGAGCCAACCCCACAAGACCCCATCGAATAAAAGAAAAGGGATGGCAACCATTTGAAGGGTTGTTTTAAGTTTGCCAAGTAAATTAACTGCCACACTTTTAGAGGCACCAATGATTGCCATCCACTCGCGAAGCGAAGAAATAGCAATTTCACGCCCAATAATTAGCAAAGCCACAATGACATCCACTCGTCCCAAATCAACCAAAACCAGTAAGCTGGCACAAACCAAAAATTTATCAGCTACGGGATCGAGGAAGGCGCCAAAAGCAGATGTTTGGTTCAGTTTTCTAGCCAAAAAACCGTCAAGCCAATCGGTTAAGGCAAATAAAACAAACATGACAGTTGCAACAAGATTTTTGGTTTCATTGACCAGTGGCGCATCAAAAATAAAAACAATAAATGGAATGGCCGCAATTCGGGTCCATGTCATCAAATTAGGAATGCTAAAAAACATATCTTTATTCGTAAGCAATGAATGCATTACCCCCAAGTGAAACTGTAGCCAAATTATCTAGCGATTCTTGCGTAGGCATAAAAATCACATCGTCGCCCAACACGATTTCTGCTTCGCAATGCTTCATTTGAAACAGCACCCTAACGCCAAGACCTTTCTCTTGCGTTGGAGTAACTGAGATTGCATTATCCCTTTGACTAAGCATATTTTGTAAGGGCGCAATTTCTTTTAAATTCATTTGGTCTTGTTGAAAAGTGAACTTGAGATATTTGCCGAAGCGACATCTGGCCTCAAATAAGTTGATGGATTGAACCAATGTCAGTCGCAATTGAGATGAATCTCTTCTGTCAGTTTGAACCTTGACTTGCGCTACAAGCAGCTGATCTTGTTGAATATGGTGTCTATTGGCATTGAAAATATTTTCGTCTGCAGTGATTTCAAGCATGGCGCTCTTGTCATCTAATTCAAATATATAAAGTTTTCCTCTTGCGGTGTTTATAAAACGATCGTTTTTGACGATGCCGGCAATCCATTGCGGCTCCTTCATATCAACCAAACCATTGAGTGAGGTTTTTACAAATTTTCTGACTTCTGAGGAATACTCTTCAAACAAATGACCTGAAAAATGAAATCCAATCGCTGCTTTTTCATGGGTCAGGCGCTCTCTGACTGACCAAGCACGCTCTTCATTCATGGGCGGTTCTTCAGAATGTGCGCCATGGGCGGCATCAAATAGCCCTGCTTGATTGAGATTGTTTGCTTGTGATTGCGCAAACTCCCAAGCTAAATCTACCGAAGAAAGCAAAGAAGATCGCTGCGAAGAAATGCTATCGAATGCACCTGCCTTTATGAGGGCCTCAACAGTTCGTTTATTGACTTTTGTTCGGTCAATGCGCGCACAAAAGTCAAATAGGCTTTTATAGTTTCCGCTGGTTTGGCGAACTTGAATGATCTCTGAAATAGCCAACTGTCCCGTACCTTTGATAGCACCCAAGCCGTAGCAAATGGAATTCATACCCACTGGCTTGAACACATACTCGCCGGTGTTGACGTCAGGATTTTCAAAATTTAATCCCAAAGAAACAGCGTCATCAAAAAGGATTTTGAGCTTGTCTGTGTCGCCCATTTCCACCGTCATGTTTGCACAAAAGAACTCTGCAGTGTGATGAACTTTAATCCAAGCCGTTTGATAGGCTAAAAGCGAATATGCTGCTGCATGCGATTTATTGAAACCATAGCCTGCAAATTCCTCCATCAAATCGAAAATAGCATCCGACTGATCAATTGAGATATTGTTAGCCTCAGCCCCTTTTCTGAAAATGGAACGATGCAAAGCCATTTCTTCAACTTTTTTCTTGCCCATCGCACGACGCAATAAATCTGCACCGCCTAAACTGTAGCCCCCCAAAATCTGAGCCGTTTGCATCACTTGCTCTTGGTAAACCATGATTCCATAGGTCTCTGCCAATACACCCTCTACCAAAGGGTGAGGGTAAATCACTGGCTCGCGACCATGCTTACGAGCGACAAAACTGGGAATGAGCGCCATCGGTCCTGGCCTAAAAAGTGCATTGAGCACAATCAAATCTTCCAGCCTGGAAGGCTTGGCATCTTTAAGCATGGCTTGCATGCCCCTACTTTCAAACTGAAATACAGCCTCCGTTTTTCCTTCTGAAAATAATTTATATGTCTGAGCGTCGTCAAGCGCAATATCATCTAACGACCAGTCAGCTTTGACATCTGGTTTTTTAAGAATCAGGTTCTTGGCATTTTCAAGAATAGTCAAAGTGGCCAAGCCTAAAAAGTCGAATTTAACCAGGCCAATCGCCTCCACATCGTCTTTGTCAAATTGACTCACCGATGCAGGGCTTCCGGACTGTTGATAAAGAGGGCAAAAGTCGGTCAATTTGCCCGGCGCAATAAGGACGCCGCCTGCATGCATTCCCACGTTACGTGTGAGACCCTCTAAGTTTTGCGCTAAGTTGAGGAGGATTTTGACTTCGTCTTCTCGTTCATAGCGCTGCGCAAGGAGTGGTTCTTGTTCAAGTGCCAAGGCGATAGTCATGTATTGACCTGGCTTGTTTGGAATGAGTTTTGAGAGGCCATCGCAAAAGGGATAACTCATGTCCAGCGTTCGTCCCACATCGCGAATAGCCGCTCTAGCCGCCATGGTTCCAAAAGTCACGATTTGACTGACTGCATCACGACCATATTTTTCTTTGACATAGTCAATGACGCGGTCTCTGTTGGTTTGACAAAAATCGATGTCAAAGTCAGGCATGGATACCCGCTCTGGGTTCAAAAATCGCTCGAACAATAAGCCGTACTTCAATGGGTCAAGATCTGTGATGTTGAGCGCAAAAGCCACCAATGAGCCGGCACCTGATCCGCGACCAGGGCCCACAGGGCAAGCATTATTTTTCGCCCAATTGATGAAATCGCTGACTATCAAAAAATAGCCTGGAAAGCCCATCTTCAAAATCGTTTGAATTTCAAATTCAAGCCTTGATTGGTAAGTGTTCTCCACTTCCAACCTGTCCTTAGGGTCAGGAAAGAGTTTGTTCAATCGCTCAACCAAGCCAACTTGCGAAACTTTTCGAAAATAAACATCGATGGGAACTTGAACGCCATCCTCCATCGGCGTTGGATACTCTGGAAGTTGAGGCTTACCAAGCGTAAGTTGCAAATGACAACGTTTAGCGATAGTGACTGTGTTACTGATTGCACTGGGAATATCGGCAAACAAGGCTTGCATCTCTGTAGAGTCTTTGAAATACTGCTCGCGAGTAAATAATTTTGAACGTTTGGGGTTTCCTAAAATTTCACCTTGGGAAATACAAACTCTGGCTTCATGCGCTTCGAAGTCTTTGGATTCTAGAAATTGAACCGGGTGCGTTGCGACAACAGGCAAATTCAATCTGGAAGCCAACGCCACCGCCAAGGCTATGTAGCGCTCTTCATCTGCTCGACCAGCCCTTTGCAGCTCCAAGTAAAAGCGATCAGGAAATATCTTTGCAAAATCAGCGCAGATTTTTACGGCTAACTTGTCGTTGTCTTGCAGCAGACTTTGGCCCACGTGACCAAGTTGTCCACCGGAAAGCAGTATCAAACCATCAGCAAAATTTTCTAACCAAGACCACTTGATCAAGGGTAGGTGTGATTTGCCATCTTGCAAAACCCATGATTGGGTGAGCAACTCGCACAAATTTAAATATCCAGTTTGAGATTGAGCTAACAGTAAGATTTTGGCAGTGGAAGGAGACCCTTCTATTTGATCAAGACTGAGGTTGACCTCTGCCCCAATGATGGGCTGCACCCCCGATTGGCGGCAAGCTGTGTAAAACTTGACTGCTCCAAATAAATTATGAATGTCTGTAATGGCAAGCGCCGGCTGAGAAAAATTAACTGCCCCTTGCACCACTTGATCAATTCGACAAGTTCCATCTGCAACAGAGTATTCAGTGTGAAGCCTTAGATGTACAAACATGGGTGTTATTCTAGGGATCAAATTATTGTGAAATGCCTAAACGGTGGGCAGTTTCAATTTATTCTAAAATTAGCCCACTTCTAAGGAAACATATGGCCAGCGAACTTATTCAGCATATTTCTGACTCTAGCTTCGAGTCCGTTGTTCTTCAGTCAGACAAACCGGTCTTAGTTGACTTTTGGGCTGAATGGTGTGGTCCTTGCAAAATGATCGCGCCGGCACTTGATGAAGCCGCAAATACATATAGCGGAAAGCTTCAAATTACCAAACTCAATGTTGATGAAAACAAGGATGTTCCAGCTAAGTTTGGAATACGCGGAATTCCTACTCTGATGATTTTCAAAAATGGACAGCTTGCTGCAACCAAAGTCGGTTCTTTAAGTAAAGCTCAATTAAACGAATTTATTGACCAACAAATAGCTTAAGTTCGAAATTACTGTCATAATACCCTCAGCAGCGACCAATTAACAAAGCCGCCTGTCTAATTCAAGACCATCTTCTGGACTGGTCATGATCCACCCCCCTCGATAGTTTCCATCACTCCCCTAATGGAGTAATCCTATGCATCTGAATGAGCTCAAGGCACTGCATGTGTCAGAAGTGTTAAAGCAAGCTGAAGAGCTTGAAATTGAAAATACTGGCCGGATGCGCAAACAAGAATTGATGTTTGCGATTATCAAAAAAAGAGCCCGCGCCGGCGAGCAAGTCTTTGCTGATGGGGTACTCGAAATACTGCCTGATGGTTTTGGTTTTCTTCGCAGTCCAGACACCAGTTACACAGCAAGCACCGATGATATCTATATCAGCCCCAGCCAAGTTAGACGCTTCAACCTTCATACAGGGGACATGATTGAAGGGGAAGTTCGCATCCCTAAAGATGGTGAGCGTTATTTTGCGCTGACCAAGCTTGATCAGGTGAATGGCGATTTACCTGAAAACAATAAACATAAAGTGATGTTTGAAAACTTGACGCCGCTGTTTCCTAAAGAACAAATGCGCTTGGAGCGTGACATCAAAGGTGAAGAAAATATCACGGGCCGAATCATTGACATCATTGCCCCTATCGGCAAAGGACAACGGGCTCTCCTGGTTGCACCTCCCAAAAGCGGCAAAACCGTGATGATGCAGCATATAGCTCACGCTATCACCGCGAATTACCCCGACAGTCATGTCATGGTCTTGCTGGTCGACGAACGGCCTGAAGAGGTGACTGAGATGCAACGCAGCGTCAAAGGTGAAGTTATCGCTTCAACCTTTGACGAACCCGCCGCGCGACATGTGCATGTGGCAGAAATGGTGATTGAGCGAGCCAAGCGACTGGTTGAATTGAAAAAAGACGTAGTGATCTTGCTTGACTCTATTACCCGACTGGCCAGGGCTTACAACAATGTTGTGCCAAGTTCTGGCAAGGTGCTCTCCGGAGGTGTCGATTCCAATGCTCTGCAGCGGCCAAAACGGTTTTTTGGGGCTGCGCGTAAAGTCGAAGAAGGCGGGTCATTAACCATCATTGCCACCGCCTTGATCGATACAGGCAGCCGAATGGACGAGGTCATCTTTGAAGAATTCAAAGGTACCGGAAACTGTGAAATTCATTTAGACCGACGTTTGTATGAAAAAAGGGTGTTTCCTGCCATTCAACTCAACCGCAGTGGCACACGCAAGGAAGAGTTATTGTTGTCTCCTGAAATTTTGCAAAAATCCAGAATATTGAGGCAATTTATCTACAATTTAGATGAAATTGAATCTATGGAATTGATGCTCAAAAATATGAAGTCCACCAAGACCAATGTTGATTTCTTCGACATGATGCGTCGGGGCGGTTAAAAAACTAAGTTAGAATTACGGTTTTTGCAAAAAGTGCACTGGAGTGGCTGGTGTGGCTGTCGCTACGATTAAAGGAATTTACATGAAACAAGGCATTCACCCCGAATACCGCGAAGTCTGCTTCGTAGACCTTTCTAATGGCTTCAAGTTCGTCACCCGTACCTGTGCGAACACCAAAGAAACCATCAAAATGGACGACGGTAAAGAATTACCTTTGTACAAACTTGATACTTCCAGCGAGTCTCACCCCTTCTACACTGGCACACAAAAATCAGTGGACACCATGGGCGGCCGTGTTGAACGATTCCGCAATAAATACGGCAAAACTGCTGCCAAATAATCATTGTTTCCAATACAAAAACAGCCTGATAAGGCTGTTTTTTTTTGTCTGAGTCATTAATTGCAAACACCTAACCCAGCCATCGTCACCCAACATGCCGTTCAGCGCTTACCCACATGGGCGATGGTTTGCATATGCTTGGTTTACGTTGTAACAGGACTCGTGAATAGAGATCCGTGGAAAACTCTGGATGTATCTTCTTTTGGTTATATGTGGGAGTTGTCCCAAGGGCATACCGAAATCTGGAACCCAAAGATAGGCGGATTGACACCAGATCTTCAGGGGCCTCTTGCTTATGCCCTAGGAGCTGGTGCGATTACCCTGCTCAGCCCTTGGATACCCTCTGATACAGCCGCACGGATTCCTTTTATCGCAAGTTTATTGATAACGCTTATCGCAACTTGGTATGCAATTTACTTCTTAGCCAAAAACCCACACGCCCAGCCAGTTAGTTTTGCGTTTGGAGGAGAAGCAAAACCAGAGGACTATGCCAGAGCTATCGCTGACGCAGGTCTACTGGCCTTGATTGCTTGTCTGGGTTTGGCACTGCCAAGCCATGAAACCACACCTACCGCAATTCAACTTTGCACCACCGCCCTGCTCTTTTGTGGTGCGTCATTGATTCGAACTCATGTTTTATTTGCCGTTTTGCTGATCGATATGTCTTTGCTGCTGCTAACACTCAGCGGCGCACCTTTTCTTGCATTATTTTTGGGTATTGGAATTGCTTTTTTACTCTTTAAACAAGGTAGTCAAGGTGTTAAATATGTATTGCTTTTAATTGTTGGCTGTCTTGGCGTGATTGCCCTGGGGACTTGGGCTGACTTATGGCAATGGCAGTTTGTAAGCACAGAGGATGTAAATTTCCAATGGAAAGGTTTGCTGCGTCTTGTGCTTTGGTTTACTTGGCCTCTGTGGCCTCTTGCGGCGTGGACGCTTTGGACATGGCGAAATCAATGGGGGCAACATATTTGGCAGCAACATTTGATCTTGCCTGTCTTTATGTGGCTCACAATCTTTTGTTTCAGTATTTCCTCAAAAAATCCTGAACGCACTCTTCTTCTGTCGCTTCCTTCATTGGCATGTTTAGCAGCATTTGCTTTACCCACACTCAAGCGAAGTTTTTCAGCATTGATAGATTGGTTCACTTTGCTTTTTTTCTCAGGTGGTGCTGTCACAATTTGGGTAGTTTGGTTATCCCTACAAACGGGCTGGCCAGCACAACCCGCCATCAATGTCAGCAGATTAGCGCCCGGTTATGTGTCTGAAATGGATTGGGGCCAGACAGCATTAGCTGTTTTAGTGACGTCATTTTGGTGCGTGTTGATACTTTGGCGAATTGGAAAGAATCCCCGATTTATTTGGAAGAGTCTAGTCTTGCCTGCCGCGGGTGCCATATTGTGCTGGGTGCTTTTAATGACACTTTGGATGCCGCTATTGAATTACGCCAGAAGCTATAAGCCTCTGGCCATTCAAGTCAAACGCTTGTTGAATAAAACACACTGTATCTACTCATTAGGCCTAAACCGATCTCAAATAGCAGGATTGAGTTTTCATGGAGATTTTAAATTCGAAGACTTTAAAACAAATACTCAACCAAATAAATGTGTTTGGCTGATAACTAATCCTGAAACTCTGGCTAAAACATCAACCGTTATCGATAGTGAATTATGGGAAAAATACAAAGTTATCAGAAGACCAGCTGACAAAAGGGAAGACATCGTTATTTTCAAAAAAATCACTGCTAATGAATGATTGGTGGGCGGTTTATAGCGGCTTCTTACGTAACCGTGAGTTTGGAAATACCAGGGAGAAAATTGAACCCGAATTCAATTTGCTTTCAATATGTAAGTGACCGTCATGCCGTTGAATGACATGCTTCACGATGGCCAAACCTAAACCTGTACCTCCCGTATCCCGCGAGCGACTTCGATCGACTCTGTAAAAACGTTCAGTGAGTCTTGTAAGGTGTTCTGGCGCGATTCCATCACCCGTATCAACAACTGAAAATTCAAAATCGTCTTCACGTTGCCGCCAAGAAACCCTTACTATGCCTCCACTGGGTGTGTATCTAAGCGCATTACTGACCAAATTTGAAAAAGCACTTCTGATTTCATCCAATGATCCGGCTATTTCATAGCCATTTAATTCCTCGTCAATAAAAAAACTCAGAAAGTGCTTAGTTCCATCTTTTTGGCTCAAGACCTTCATTAAGCCATTTGCCTCATCGATGCAATTCAACCAAAGCAAATCAAAATTGTGCCAATCAGAATGACTGGGTAATGGGCTTCCCTCTAAGTTCGAAAGAGTCAATAAATCCTGCACCAAGGTTTGCATCCTGAGTGCTTGCTGAGACATTAACTTCAAATAATTATTTGTTTCGGTTGTGCTGAGCGAAAGATTTAGCATGGTTTCAACAAAACCAACCAAAACAGTCAAGGGTGTCCGAATTTCATGTGAAACATTAGCTACAAAATCTCTTCGCATGACTTCGGCTTGCTCAAGCGAAGTTACGTCCCTAGATAAAAGTAATTTTTTACCATCTCCATAGGGAAAAACCTGCACTGCAATTTTTTGAGGATGATCAGTGCGATTTTCGCGGCCTTCAATGATGACTTCGTCCTCAAATGTATGAGAGCGCACATAAGCACTGAAAACAGGGTTTCTTAATAAAAAGCCAATCAACTGTTTGACATCCCTGTCAGGATCAATGCCCAAATGCCTTGAAGCCGTTTTATTGGACCAAATAATGTGCCATTCGTTGTCAAGCAACACCACGCCATTGGGGGACGCTTGGATAGCAGATAAAAATTGTCGCAAGCTCTCTTTGCTGGCAATTAATTCAACTTCCTTTTGTTTAAATATCCGCCTGACTTGGTAGGCTGACTCGCCCCATCTGCCAGATTGATCAGAGGAATTAAGAATATCTGCAGATTTAATCCATTGAAAAAATAAAATTTCACCTCTCGTCTGGATGAAAAAAAATAAAACTGATGAAACTAAAACACCTAGACATGCTCCGGGCCAAGCGCCTAGGCCGTGGGGAACAAAAAAACCTACAGAAAACCCTAGCAGGAGAATCAATAAAAGATTAAAAATGCGATAGATCATGGCAAATCTATCCTAGCACTGTGAACGCCTCAGAAAACTTAAGAAAAGATAAGAGTTAGGAAGAAGTCGATTCGAGGTGCACTTGACTGGTTAATCTGTAACCGGTTCCCCTGACAGTTTCTATCATCACACCCGCAACACCTAAGGCTTCTCGCAAGCGTTTGACGTGCACATCCACTGTACGCTCTTCAATAAAAACATGGTCTCCCCACACCTTGTCTAAAAGCTGTGAACGGGTATGAACACGTTCAGAATGATGCATCAAAAAATTTAATAATTTAAATTCTGTTGGACCAATCTTGATCGGAGCTTCCATGACAGTCACTCGGTGAGTAGAACCATCAAGGTTTATACAACCAATTTTGACGCTATCAATCGATTGCTCAGGAGTGCGTCTGCGCAGTACGGCACGGATTCGCGCAAGTAACTCTTGTGTAGAAAAAGGTTTGGTAATGTAGTCATCCGCGCCTGCATCTAAACCAGATACTTTGTCGCTTTCAGCGCTCTTTGCTGTGAGCATCAAAATAGGAACAGATTTGGTTCTTGGGTCATTTCGCCACTTACGTGCCCAAATAACGCCACTTTGCCCAGGCAACATCCAGTCGAGCAAAATCACATCAGGCAACACTGCATCAATCTCCCTTTGGGCACTTTCCCCATCTTCTGCCCAGATGGGTGTCATACCGTTGTGGCGAAGATTGACAGAAATCAATTCCGCAATTGATGACTCATCTTCAACAATCAAAACTTTGGGGAGATGACGCACGTTCATAGTGACTGGATAGTAGATTCAATGTGTTCAATAGAAGCGTGACGAATATCCTCGCCTTTGACAATATAAATAATCAGCTCTGCAATATTTTTCGCATGGTCACCAATGCGCTCGAGCGCTTTGGCTACGAAGAGCAGATCTAAACTTGTGCTGATGGTTCTTGGATCTTCCATCATGTAGGTGATGAGTTTTCGAACGAAGCCGTCAAATTCTTTATCGATCAAGTCATCTTCTTTTAATATGGATACAGCGGTGACGGTATCCAGTCGAGCAAATGCATCCAAGGATTTTCTGAGCAAATTGCTAGCTAGTTCTGTTGCCAGTCTTAATTCAGAAGATGGCAGTGCACGATATGCACCATGTGCCATGATAGATTTCACTATGCGCGCAATCTTCGCAGCCTCGTCCCCAGCTCTTTCCAAATTAGCAGTCGCTTTGGATATAGCCATCAGCAAGCGAAGATCGTTGGCCGTGGGTTGACGTCTGCCAATGATCGAGGTGAGTTCTCGGTCAATTTCAACTTCCAAGGCATTGACTTTGTGTTCGTTTTCGATCACACCGTCAGCCACATTTTCAACGAATAAAGAAAGGGAGTAAACCGCTTGTTGAATTTGTGATTCAACCAGCCCACCCATTTCCATCAGTCGAGAGGATACGTTATTGAGTTCATTGTCAAACTGAGATGAGAGATGTTTATCTGGCATAGGTGCTTTCAAAGGGTTCAACCAAAACGGCCGGTAATGTAATCTTCAGTTTCTTTTCTTTTGGGTTTGAAAAAGACCTGCTCAGTCACTCCAAACTCAACCAAATCGCCCAAGTACATATAGGCTGTGAAATCAGAAACACGTGCAGCTTGCTGCATATTGTGCGTAACGATCACTACCGTGTATTCAGACTTCAAAGTAGTTACCAATTCTTCTACCTTGCCAGTAGAAATAGGGTCAAGCGCAGAGGTAGGCTCATCCAATAACAAAATGGCTGGCTTTACCGCAATGCCTCTGGCAATGCACAGTCGTTGCTGTTGCCCACCAGAAAGCGACAAGCCGCTTTGTCCTAATTTATCTTTAACTTCATTCCAAATAGCGGCTTTTTGTAAAGCCCATTCAACCCTCTCATCCATTTCAGAACGCGACAAGTCTTCATACAAACGAACACCGAAAGCAATATTGTCGTAAATTGACATGGGAAAGGGCGTTGGCTTTTGAAAAACCATACCCACGCGAGCTCTGAGCAAATTCAAATCCTGCTTTGGGTTCAAAATATTTTCACCTTTGAACATGATTTCACCTTCGGCTCTTTGTCCGGGGTACAAGTCATACATGCGATTCAAGGTACGCAGCAACGTGGACTTGCCACAACCCGATGGACCAATAAACGCTGTGACCGTGTTTTCTTTGATATCTAAATTGATATTTTTAAGACTGTGAAATGATCCGTAGTAAAAATTCAAATTGCGAATTTCCAAAACATTTTGGGAAATAACTTCAGGAGAAAGTGTTGTTTGCATATTCAGCTTTGATTCAATGTTTGATTGAAAATTTTGAAGGGGGGGGTTAAACAGAAATTTTTTCTTTGAAATACGAACGGGCAAAAATATTTAAACCCAAGACCGATAAGGTAATAAGCAGGGCGCCACCCCAAGCCAAGTCCACCCAATTTTGATAAGGACTCATGGCGAATTGGAAAATAACAACAGGCAAATTTGCCATAGGTGCGTTCATATCGAAAGAGAAAAATGGATTGTTGAGCGCAGTAAAGAGTAAAGGTGCGGTTTCCCCGCTAACTCGTGCCAACGCAAGGAGAACGCCAGTCATCACGCCGCTCCTGGCCGCCTTCAAAACAATCGAAAGAGAGACTTTCCATTTGGGCGCACCCAACGCAAAAGCAGCTTCACGTAAGCTCACAGGCACCAAGCTCAGCATGTTCTCAGTGGTTCTAACCACCACAGGAATAGCAATTAGTGTTAAAGCCAAAGTACCCGCCCATCCAGAGAAATGCTTGGCGTTTACAACGACCAGTGCATATACAAACAGGCCAATCACAATTGAAGGTGCCGAAAGCATGATGTCGTTTAAAAAACGAGTGATTTCAGAAAATTTACTTTTTTGTCCATACTCGGACAAATAAATGCCGGCCATGACACCGATGGGTGTGCTGATCAAGGTGCAAGAAACCACAATCATCAAGCTTCCAATAATGGCATTGCCTAGGCCTCCATTCACTGAGTCTGGTCCAGGGGTTTTATTTAAGAATAAATCCAAACTGAATGCGGAAAATCCTTTATAGAAAAGAATCGACAAAATCCAAAGCAAGAAAACCAGACCCAAAGTCATGGCGCTCATGGATAAAAACAAGCCTATTAAATTGGTACGTTTACGCTTGGCATATATGGACATATTGATTGATTCTTGTATGGTCATCTTGCTCACATCCCCTTGGTGTGCGTCTTGATCAGTAGCGGAAATAGATGTAGATGAGTTCATGTCTTAAAGCCTTTTTTGTTTTCAGCCCTGATCAACATCCATTTGGCCAAAGACAGTACCACGAAGGTGATTAAAAACAGAGCTAAACCCAAAGCAAACAAGGACGAATAGTGCAAGCCAGGCTCAGCTTCGCCAAATTCATTGGCTAAAGTAGAAGCAATAGAGTTCCCAGGTGAAAAAAGTGAGGCTGAAATTTTGTGGGCATTGCCAATGACAAATGTAACGGCCATGGTTTCACCCAAAGCTCTTCCAAGCCCCAGCATCACGCCACCGACCACGCCACCCTTGGTGTAAGGTAGAACAATGTGCGTCACAACTTCCCATGTTGTACAACCCAAACCGTAGGCGGACTCTTTCAATATGGGTGGAACAATTTCAAAAACATCTCGCATCACAGAAGCGATAAAAGGCAAAATCATCATAGCCAATATCAATCCTGCGGCCAAAATACCTATGCCATTAAAAGCGCCTGTAAATAAATAACCAATGACGGGTAATTGCCCGAAGCTTGCGGCAAGTGCAGGTTGAATGTATTCAGCAAATAACGGGGCAAAAATAAACAGACCAAACATGCCATAAATGATGGATGGCACAGCAGCCAATAATTCAACGGCAGTACCCAAAGGTTTGCGCAGTTGCATAGGACAGGTTTCTGTCAAGAAAACAGCAATGCCAAAACTCAATGGAACAGCAAGCAAAATAGCAATGGTTGCAGTAACAACCGTTCCAAAAATAGCAATAAGGCCGCCAAACTCAGAGTTGACGATGTCCCATTCAACCGTATAAAAGAATGGAATACCAAATTGTTTAAGTGCAGGCCAAGCACTGACAAAAAGCGAAACAATGATTCCCAACAAAGCAACCAAAGTGGTTGCAGCAAAGATCATGGTCAGTTTTTCAAAACCAATGTCTTGCAGGTATTGCATTCTGATTTTTTTTGTATACACAGCGGGAACTTGGACTGAACTGGTATTCATTAAAGAAATACTCCACAAATAAAAAATACCCAAGGCGGTAAATCGCCTTGGGGACATAGCTTAAAAAATTATTTCAAATTAATGGTGGTCCAAACACTCTTGCGGATGAAGTCTGTGGCTGAATCAGGCATTGGCACGTAATCTAAATCGATAGCCATTTTTTTGCCATCTTTGAATGCAAAGTCAAAGAACTTCAAAACTTCAGCTGAAGCTGCTTTATTGGCGGGCTCTTTGTACATCAGAATGAAAGTAGCTGTCGTAATAGGCCAAGACTTAGCGCCAGCGGCATCTGTAAGAGACGCTGCCATACCAGCATATTTAGACCAGTCAACACCAGCGGCTGCGGCAGCAAAAGTCGGATCATCTGGCTCTACATACTGACCATCTTTGTTGCGCAAATTGACGTGCGACATCTTGTTTTTCTTGGCGTAAGCGTACTCAACATAGCCAATTGCATTTTTGATGCGTGACACATTGGCGGCAACACCTTCGTTACCCTTGCCACCGACCGAGCTCAATGCAGGCCATTTAACAGCAGCTGCAGCGCCTACTTTGTCTTTCCAAGTTGGGCTTACCTTAGACAAATATTCCGTAAAGGTGAAAGTTGTGCCAGAACCGTCGGCACGGTGAATCACGGTGATTTCAGCGTTAGGCAATTTCACATTGGGGTTGAGGTCTTTGATCTCTTTGTCTTGCCAATGGAAAATAGAACCCATGAAAATTTTGGCGAGAACGTCACCCGTCAATTTAATTTCACCTGGCTTGACACCATCAATGTTCACAATAGGAACTACGCCGCCAATGACAGCTGGGAACTGAATCAGGCCTTCTTTTTCGAGCTCTTCGCCTTTGAGAGGCGCATCGGTTGCACCGAAATCAACAGTTTTTGCCTTGATTTGCTTGATACCACCGGAAGAACCGATTGACTGGTAGTTGACACCAACGCCTGCTTTTTCTTTGTATGCTTCTGCCCATTTGCTGTAGATGGGGAAGGGAAAGGTGGCACCTGCGCCTGTGATGTCTGTGGCAAATGATGCAACTGAAACTGCAGAAATACCCAGAGCAACAAGCCATGATTTCATTTGGGACATTTTTTCTCCTAGAAAATATTTAACTACCTGACAAAACTAACTTTGGTCACTCTAGGAAAGTAATGTGACAGTATCGTGTCTAGTCTGAGCAGGTAATGAAGATTACAATGATAATAGGTACTTAGATAGTATTATTTTGAATTAACAATGATTATTAAATATCTGAAATAAGTCTAAATTAAAAAATGCTATTTTATTCGTCATTTATTCGTCATATTTTAGACACACAATAGACGCTTTAGCAAATAAAATGATAATACAAATATACTCATATTTTGCGTCACTTACTCTGCGTATCACAGTCAACCTATGAAAAACGGAACCATGTTGGCTGCTGTCGACCTTGGGTCAAACAGTTTTCGCCTAGAAATTTGTCGCTACAGCCATGGTCTTATTCAAAGATCAGAGTACATCAAGGAAGCCGTGCGACAAGGCAGCGGATTAGATGAGGAGCGCAATCTCAGCCTTGAGGCTATGGAACGCGGCTGGGAATGCTTGGCCCGATTTGCTGAGCGATTGGCTGGTTTTAGACTTAATGAAGTCAGGGCCGTGGCGACCCAAACATTGAGAGAAGCCAAGAATAGACATGTTTTTTTAGACAAAGCCCACGAGTTACTTGGCTTTCCCATCGAAGTCGTCTCAGGCAGAGAAGAAGCCAGGCTCATATACCAGGGCGTATCTCACTTCTTGCCACAAACGGACGAGCGCCGGTTGGTCATTGACATTGGTGGACGATCAACCGAATTTATATTGGGTGTCAAGCAAGACCCTTCTTTGCTTGAAAGCTACCGACTAGGAAGCGTGTCTTCCAGTCTTAAATATTTTCCCCAAGGTGAGCTAACACAAAGCGCTTTTCATAGGGCTGAAGTTGCAGCCAAAGCAGTTTTAGAAGAGGCTGTAGAAAAATTTCCGCACAAAGCATGGGATACAGCCTTTGGATCATCAGGTACGGTCAGTGCCGTAGCCGAAGTCTTGGGCGGTGCTGGATGGTCAGACAAAACCATCACACTCGAATCCTTGGAATGGCTCAAGCGCCACCTGATACGCATAGGCCATGTCGACAACTTGCGCATGGATGGATTGAAGGAAGATCGCAGAGCCGTCATAGGCGGCGGTTTGGCCATTTTGTATGCTGTATTGGAGTTGTTCCAAATCAAAGAGCTACAGGTCACACCCGGGGCGTTGCGACACGGTTTGCTCTATGACTTGATTGAGCGCGAAGACAACACCAAAGACACGCGTGCGATTACCGTTTTGGGATTGCAAAAAGAGTTTCAAGCCGACGCAGAGCAAGCCAAAAGAGTCAGCAAAGTCGCTTGTTATTTCTTGGCTCAATTACAAGCCTCCAAACAAATCGATCTTGACTGGAGCCGCTTATCTAAAAAACTCGATTGGGCAGCTCAATTGCATGAAATTGGAGCGCAAATATCGCATACAGATTCACACAAACACAGCGCTTATATTTTGGACAACACCGATGCGCCAGGATTTGCTCAGCATGAGTTGCACAGGCTAAGTTTGCTGGTGCTTGGACACAAAGGAAAATTGAAAAAATTAGAGACAGATTTCAGTGATGAAAGTTTTGCCTATCAACTGATGTGTCTGCGATTAGCGGTGATTATTTGCCATGCAAGGCGGGAACCAGACTATAAAAAACTTCAACTCCGCCTGTCAGACAAGCAAACAAACCGTTTTGAATTAAGGATAGAACCGCTGTGGCCACAACGGTTCCCCCAATCCCAACATCTCTTGCAACAAGAAGTCATAGCTTGGCAAAAGACTCACTGGGAACTTCAACTCAAGTAGTATCAGCGAACGATCTTGATCAACTCGCGTTTGCCAGCCTTGTAAGTGAACAAAGTCAAAGCGCCGTTTTTGATGTCGCCTTTTTCGTCAAAAGCGATATCGCCTGTGACACCTTTGTAGCCAGATGTTTTGGCCAACACGGGGAGATATTTAGCTGGATCAGATGAATTGGCTTTCACCATCGCATCAACCATCACATTAACAGCATCGTAAACGTAAGGTGCGTAAATCTGTACGTCAACATTGAAACGCTTCTTGAATTTCGTGTTGAATGCAGCGCTGGATTTTTCATCAATACCGCCCGCTTCAGCGCAAAACACTTGGTTGTCGCCTACAGCATCACCACCGAGTTTGATAATTTCGTTGGTACAAATACCATCGCCACCCACAAACTTGGCATTCAAACCCAGCGCTTTCATCTGCTTGATCATGGGTCCAGCGACCGCATCCATGCCACCGAAGAACACCACATCGGGTTTTTTGCCTTTGAGTGTGGTCAAGATAGCAGTGAAGTCTGTGGCTTTGTCGGTGGTGAACTCACGTCCCACCACAGTACCGCCGGCTGCTTTGGCGGCTTTTTCAAATTCATCCGCAACGCCTTGGCCGTAAGCCGTACGGTCATCGATCACAGCAATATTCTTGGCTTTGAGTTCACCAACAGCAAAGCGGCCTAGGGTGCCACCTAAATGCACATCGTCAGCCACCACGCGGAAGGTGGTTTTGTAACCTTGGCGTGTGAACTTGGGGTTGGTCGATGAAGGGGAAATTTGGGGAATACCTGCATCGCTGTAAATTTTGGATGCTGGAATGGATGTACCGGAATTGAGGTGGCCGACAACACCATTGACCTTGGAGTCAACCAATTTTTGCGCAGCAGCAGTGCCTTGTTTGGGATCGGCAGCATCGTCTTCAGCCACGAGTTCAAACTTGACTTTTTTCCCGCCGATAGACACGCCTTTGGCGTTGAGTTCTTCAATCGCCAAACGGGCACCGTATTCATTGTCTTTGCCCAAGTGGGCAATAGCGCCACTGAGTGGGGCAACGTGACCAATTTTGACGACTTCTTGAGCCATGCTCAAAGTGGAAACAATGCCTAAAGCCAAGGCAATAGTTAACTTAAGTTTCATAAGGAATCTCCTGTAAGTGATGAGCCCATAAGATAACCTAAAAGCATGAGCTTTGCGGCCAGCACGAAGAAAAGATTAAGGTAGTTTGGGGCTTTCGCCTAAATGCTCTCGAATCACATCATCAACCGACTGACGTAATAAATCGGGTATCAATTTTGCAAGTTGGTTTTCTACTCTCTCGATAACTTTTTGCGCCAAGACCTCTTGATCGGGAAGGTCCGCTGGAAGGCCAAGGTCTTTGCCAACGACCGGCAAGTTGGCCCAAGGTAAAACTGCTGGGCGCAAACTGCCGTTAACTTGCACGACCTCTGTGAGCATGGGAACGGGAGACTTAATGATGTCGGGGCGGTTCATGTGATGGCGCTATTAGGTTTGAGGTCATGTTTGACCAAGGTGTAGCCGCGCTTAGAGTAAGTTTTCCATCGCTCACGGGCATGAGTTTTATCTTCTTCACCTAGACCCACCACTTCAATCACCCTCTCGAAGGTCTCATAGCCTTGAGGCATGGAGGAGGTCAAATTGAGCAACACTTCATGGTGAGGCATAGCAGCTTGTGAAGTTGCGGCTTCATCCGCCTTCAGGATGACCAAGCTCAATTGGGTTTTCGTCAAATCATCTGTAGACCAGCAGTGGGCGATAAAAGACTGAGGTGAAAAAGTCCACAAAGCTTCGTCAAGGTTTTGTAATTCATCCGATGGACCCGTAACCACCACTCGCGCTTTGGCTTGGGCAGCTTTTCGCAACAGCCGGCAGATGTAGCTCATCTTGTCGGGCACATTGAAATGAAAAGCCACTTCAGTCATGGTTGGGCAAATTGCTCATCAAGCCTTGGCTGAACGCCTACGGGGTGTCACGCTACGTTGGGCAGGGCTTGCCGATGCAGCTTGTTGGCTTACCAAATAGGACAACAGCGCGGGCACGGGACGACCGGTGGCACCTTTTGCTGCGCCGCTCTTCCAAGCAGTACCGGCAATATCTAAATGTGCCCAAGGAAAATCCTTGGCAAAACGTTGTAAAAATTTAGCCGCTGTGACCGATCCCGCCGAGCGATCGGCAATATTGGCGACATCGGCAAAATTGGATTTCAAACCTTCGCCATACTCTTCATCCAAGGGCATGCGCCAGCATAAATCTAAAGTGCGTTCTCCCGCAGCAAGCAGTGCGCCAGCCAATTTTTCATCGCTTGCATACAAACCGCTTCGCAAATGGCCAAGTGCAATCACGCAAGCACCGGTCAAAGTGGCGATGTCGATGACTGCGCTTGGCTTGAAGCGCTTGGCATAGGTCAAGGCATCACACAAAACCAAACGGCCTTCGGCATCGGTGTTCAAAATCTCTATGGTTTGGCCGCTCATGCTGGTCACCACATCGCCAGGCTTCAAGGCCTTACCGCCGGGCATGTTTTCACAGGCGGCAATCAAACCAACCACATTGATAGCCGGCTGGAGCTGCGCTAAAGCTTCAAAAGTTCCCAACACACTGGCTGCGCCACACATGTCGAACTTCATCTCGTCCATGCCAGGGCCTGGCTTGAGGGAAATACCGCCGGTGTCAAAAGTGATTCCCTTGCCTACCAGCACGGTAGGCGCTTGCGAATCGGCAGCACCTTTGTATTTAAGAATAATAAAACGCAGAGGCTGGGCCGAAGCTTGTGCGACTGCAGCAAACGAGCCCATGCCCAGTTTGGTGACTTCTTTCAAGCCCAGCACTTCACAGGAGACCCTGGAATGCTTGGCAATTTGTTTGGCGACCTGCGCCAAATGGTCCGGGGTTGCATGGTTTGCCGGACGGTTGCCCCACTCGCGGGCCAAACTAACACCAGCTATTTGCGCTTTGGCCAATTCAAATGGCATTTTCAATGAAGCTGCGTGAGGCACACCCAAAATGATTTTTTTGAAACTCAGGGCCTTGGCGCTGGGCTTGGTGGCGGTGTAAACATAAGCAGCATCTGAAGCAGCTTGTGCGGCCAGCACCAAGTGATCGGTTTGGGCGGCTTGCATCAAAACAGTGACCGAGGTGGATTTGGATTTTTTCAAGGCGTTAAACCCAGCTGTCACACCTTGGCGGACATCTTGGGCTCGACCTTTGCCAATACCCACCAGTACCAAACGAAGTGCGGTCAAACCCGGTGGTTTCCACCAGAGCATGCACTGACCCACTGCCGAGCTGAAGTCGCCTGTTTTTTGAGCTTGGTCCAGCATACTGGAGAGCAGACCCGGCTCCTGTTTTTGATCTTCTGCTACCAAGACGACCAAGGCATCGGTCTTGAAAGTGGCAGCTTTTGCCCAAGAAATTGAGAGGAGTTCAAAGTTCATCATTCAGCCCTTACATTTAAGGCTTATGTTATTCCATTCCACATTCCGCTCAGAGCTGTCCCGCTATTTTTGGGCTACTTTGGTTGTTTTGGTCAGTATTGTCATGACAGTGCTGCTCATTCGTACTTTGGGACAGGCCTCGCGAGGCAATATCGATCCTGGTGAGGTGTCCTTGGTGTTGGGATACACCGTGCTGGGCAATATGCACACCATCATCACCTTGTCTTTGTACATCGCATCTGTGGCTACTTTATCAAGAATGTATGCTGACAGCGAGATTGTGATATGGCAGTCAAGCGGCAAAAGCTCGGTTAGCTTGGTCAAGCCATCGCTGATGTTTGCAGCACCCGTGTTGCTGTTGGTCGCTGGGCTGGCACTGGTCGTGTGGCCTTGGACCAATGCGCAAACCCATGAAATACGTGAGCGGTATGAAAAACGCGGCGATCTTGAGCGCGTCAAGCCTGGACAATTTCAAGAATCTGCCAGCGGTAACCGTGTCTTTTTCATCGATAAGGACAGCCTGTCCGATATCGAAGGAACCCATGTTTTCATTGCCTCTCAAGAAAAGGGACTGCAAACCATCACCAGTGCGCAAACCGGCAAAGTCGAGCTCAAAGGTGAAGACCGCTACTTGGTACTCAACGAGGGGCAACGCATTGAAATCAATCCTCTCAAAAATGAAATCAAGGTCATTGAGTTCAAACAACACGGTGCCAAGCTGGGTGATTCGCCTCTGGAATTGAGCGAACTCGAAGCGCAGTCGGCCATGCCTTGGGTTTTGATGAAAAACCCTGTTCCTGTTAATTTAGGTGAGCTGACGTGGCGCATCGGCTTGGTAATAGGCGCATTCAATCTTGTTTTGCTTGGCGTGGCCATTCCCTATGTCAATCCTCGTTCAGGGCGAACCGGTTCTTTGGTGATGGCCATGCTGACTTTTTTCATTTATTACAACCTCATCAATGTCAGCCGCAATGCAGTTGCTTCTGGCCAATGGGGCATGCCTGCCATGCTTTTTATTTTGCATGTACCTGTCACGGCTCTTGGCTTGATAGGTTTGTGGTGGCGCAGTGAGCAAATCAACTTGCTGCATCTCTTTCGCCAGATGTTCAATTTCAAAAGGGGTGCTGCTTGAACACCCTTCAACGCATGATTTATACCCAGGTCCTGGGTAAAGTCAGTTTTGCAACAGCAGGTTTCGTTGGATTGTTTTTCTTCTTTGACCTGGCTGATGAGTTGAAGTGGATTGGCAAAGGGCCAGGCGCTGGTTACTCTTTTGAACACGCCTTGGCGTATGTCTTGTTGATGGTGCCCGCGCATATTTATGAGCTGCTGCCCATCACGGTTTTAATTGGCACCATTTTTGTCATGTCCCAATTTGCACAAAGCTCAGAATTCACCATCATGCGGACCAGCGGCATGGGTCCCACGCTGGCTTTGAAAAATCTTCTCAGTTTGGGGCTTGCTTTTGTGGTTTTGACCTTTGTGATTGGCGACTACCTCTCCCCTCCGAGCAGCAGATTCGCTCAACTTCTTCGGACACGGTATTTGGGGGTTGCCTACACCCAAGGTGTTACGGGTGCATGGCTCAAAGAAAACCAAGGCAAAGGCCACAGCGTTGTAAATGTGTTGGCACTCAATCCCGCAACCGAGATGAAGCAAGTCAGGATTTTTGAATTTGACGCTGGGGGCCGTCTCAACACCATGCTTCGCGCCGAAAACGCCTTGTTTGAAGACTCAGGCAATGCTTGGTCACTGCAAAATGTATCGATTGACCACTTCAACTCCGCGCAAAGCGGCATGCAAGCCCTTAAACGCGAGCAAATACCCAGCTTGCGATGGCCAAGCGAAATGACCCAAGAAATGGTGTCTGTGGCTTTGCTCAAGCCCGAGCGCATGGCGACCCTAGATTTGTTTCGCTACATACAACATTTGAGCTCGAACAACCAATCCTCACAGCGCTATGAAATAGAGTTTTGGAAAAAGATTTTTTATCCTTTGAGCTGCCTGGTCATGGTCATTTTGGCTCTTCCATTTGCTTATTTGCATTTACGTAGCACGCCCATCACCAGCGTGGTGTTTTTGGGTATTTTGATCGGTATCAGTTTTTTCCTTATGAACAACGTCTTTGGTCATATAGGCAATTTAAATGCTTGGGCGCCTTGGCTGGCTGCGGCCACCCCGGGTATTATTTATATGTTGATTTCCCTGCTCGCTTTCAGTTGGTTGGTGTTGAGGCACTGATGCGTGCCATTGTTTTATTTGCCCATGGATCGAGAGACCCTCTTTGGCATCGTCCCATGCAATCTGTTGCGATGCGAGTCGAACGGCAGTTACCTAGCGCTCGTGTGACTTGTGCTTACCTGGAACTGAGCAACCCCAGCTTGGACGACGCAGTGCAACAACTTGTTGATGCAGGGTGTACCCAAGTACGCGTGGTACCCATGTTTTTGGGTGTGGGAAAGCATGTGCGGGAAGACCTCCCCAAAATGCTGCAATCTCTGATTGACCAACACCCCTTGATTGCATTCGAACCATTGCCCGCCGTCGGTGAGCATCCAGAGTTGCTGGATTTAATGGCACAAATAGCGGTCGAGGGTTGGTAAAACCGGCTTTTAACCCTGCGAATTGGCATAATAAAGGCTTTTGATATATCTAAAAAGCCATGAACCTACACCAATTCCGATTTGTACAAGAAACAGTCAGACGTAACCTCAACCTGACCGAAGTGGCCAAAGCTTTGCACACCTCCCAGCCCGGGGTGTCTAAGGCGATATTGGAATTGGAAGACGAGTTGGGGATTGAAATATTTGGTCGCCACGGAAAACGCTTAAAGCGCATCACTGAACCCGGGCAGCATGTGCTTAAAAGCATAGAAATTATTTTGCGTGAGGTAAGCAACCTCAAGCGCATTGGCGACCAATACAGCACGCAAGACTCTGGCACTTTGTCGATTGCCACCACACACACACAAGCGCGTTATGTGTTGCCCGTGCCCGTGGCCCAACTGCGTAAAACCTATCCCAAGGTGAATGTCAGCCTGCACCAAGGCGCGCCCGATCAAGTGGCTCGCATGGTGATGGATGAAACCGCTGAAATAGGTATTGCCACTGAATCATTGATCGATTATCCCGACCTCGTGACTCTGCCTTGTTACGAATGGCAACACGTGCTGGTTTTGCCTAAAGACCACCCTTTGGCAGGGGCGGAAGACCTGCAACTCACAGACTTAGCGACGGAGCCCATCATCACCTACCACCCGTCTTTCACAGGCCGCACGCGAATTGACAAAGCTTTTGCAGCGGCTCATTTGACCCCGCGCATTGCTTTGGAAGCGATTGACTCTGACGTGATCAAAACCTATGTGCGCTTGGGATTGGGTGTTGGCATCGTGGCCGAGATGGCAGTGCGCGACGTCTCAGACACGGATTTGGTGGTGAGGCCCGCAGGCAAATTGTTTGGTATCAATACCGCTAGGGTTGCCTTCAAGAAAAGCGCTTACTTACGCAACTTTGTTTATGAGTTTGCCCATCTGCTGAATCCCGATTTAACTGCGCAGCGTATTGCTGAGGCTATGGGAAACTGAACCTAGCTGTTAGCGAAGAGATGCGTAAATGGCTTGCGCCAGTTCGGGTGAAATGCCTTCAACGGTACACAAATCTTGCACGCTGGCGTCAGCCACACCCCGCACCCCACCAAACCGCTGCAACAACTTAGCTCGCTTTTTAGGACCAACACCAGCGATATCCTCTAAAGAACTGCCGCCCGTTCGTACTTTGGCTCTTTTTGCTCGCATGCCGGTGATGGCAAAACGGTGGGCCTCATCTCGAATTTGCGCCACCAGCATGAGAGCGGCTGAATCTGCATTGAGGCTGAGTTTGGGTCGCTCATCGGCAAACACCAACTCCTCCAAACCCACTTTGCGGCCCTCGCCTTTTTCAACACCCACCAAGCGCGACACATCCAAGTCCAGGTCCACAAACACCGAGCGCGCCATGCTGATTTGCCCTTTACCGCCATCGATCAGCACCAAGTCTGGAAAACGCGCTTCTCCCAAACGCACCGCCTCGGCAAGCTTGCTGTAGCGACGTGTGAGCACTTGGCGCATGGCGGCGTAATCGTCGCCGCCTGTGATGCCTTCTATGTTGTAGCGGCGGTATTCGCTGGACTGCATTTTGTGGTGGTGAAACACGACGCAAGAGGCTTGCGTCGCCTCACCCGCCGTATGGGAGATATCAAAGCATTCGATGCGCAAGCTGTCCAAGTCTTCCACGGCCATGTCCAACGCATCCACCAAAGAGCGCGTGCGCGACTGCTGAGAGCCCTCTTCAGCCAGCAGGCGAGCCAACTTCAAAGAAGCATTTTGTTGCGCCATCTCTAGCCACACTTTGCGCTGCTCACGCGGTTGGTGAATGACATGCAGCTTCACCCCTGTCTGGGCCGATAAAGCACTGACCAAGGCCTTGTCTACTGCGTGGTTGGTGATGAGTGTGGGGGGCAGTGGCACATCCAAATAATGCTGACTTAGAAAGGCCTCCAACACCTCAACCGGTTCTGCCCCATCTGCGTGGGTGGGGAAATAGGGGCTGTCACCCAAATGGCGGCCGCCGCGCACCATGGCCAAATTGACACAGGCTTTGCCGGCTTGCACCACCACAGCCAAGATATCCACGTCGCGGTCGTCCACCGTGTCCACTGCCTGCTGGTGCAAGACCTTGGACAAAGCACTGATTTGGTTGCGCACCTCAGCAGCTTGCTCAAACTCCAAGCGCTCTGCGTAGCCCATCATGCGTGTCTCTAAAGACTGCATCACGTCGTGGGTATGGCCTTGCAGCAAATCACAGGCACTTTTCACATCGCGTTGGTAATCTTCCAAACTGACCATACCCACACAAGGCGCTGAACAACGCTTGATCTGGTGCAGCAAGCACGGCCGATGTCGGTTGCGAAACACCGTGTCCTCGCAGGTGCGCAAGCGAAAGACTTTTTGAATCAGTTGAATGGCTTCACGAACCGCCCACACGCTGGGGTAAGGGCCAAAGTATTCATGGTGTTTGTCTACCGCCCCACGGTAATAAACCACCCTTGGCGCGGCTTTGGGATGGGGGTGACCCAAGGCATCCGCTGCGCCACTTTGGGCACGGGTGATCTTTAAATAGGGATAGCTTTTGTCGTCACGAAACAAAATGTTGTAGCGCGGCTTGAGGCTTTTGATAAGGTTGTTTTCCAACAGCAAGGCCTCTGCCTCAGAGCGCACCACGGTGGTCTCAAGGCTAGCAATCTTGCTCACCATGTGACCTATACGGGTGCCGCCATGGTTTTTTTGAAAGTAGCTGCTGACGCGCTTTTTTAAGTGGTTGGCTTTGCCCACGTAAAGCACTTGGCCATCAGCGTCAAAGTAACGGTAAACGCCTGGCAAAGGCGGCAAAGCGGCAACTTGCGACAGCAGTTGCGGGTCAAAAGGTTCTGTTGCGCTCACAGTGCTATGGCGACACCAACCTCACCCAAACCGGGGAACTGTGCCTTCAGTGTTTGACCTTCCTGCACGGGAACAGGAACCACACAAGTGCCCGTGATGACCACTTCACCAGCCTGCAAATGCAGGCCATGGCTGATGAGTTCGTTGGCTAACCAAGTCAGTGCCACACGCGGGTCACCCAGCGCATTGGCACCCAGGCCTTGGGCAATCACTTCCCCGCCAAGGCTGACTTGCACCACTTGTGTTGCAAGGTCTAGATGGCGCCATTCGGTGGTGATGGCCTCACCCAGCACCATGTGACTGGCACAGGCAAAGTCGGCAATCAACTGCGCCTCTCCAGCTTTGAGAAAGTTTTGGTAGCGGGAATTCGGAATTTCAATGGCCAAATGCAAATCGCCTACAAGCGCCATGACCTGCTCTACCGTCAGGGGACTTGAGCCTAGGGGCTTCACATCCGACGCCAAACGAAAGGCAAATTCGGCTTCTATCACCCTCATGACATTACCCTGCATGGAAACGGTAGCGCCATCGGGCAAGCACCTCGATGCCAGCAAGCGTCCAGCCATTGGACCGCTGACACCAATATGCTGTTGACCTGCGGTGCTGGTGGCGGCGATTTTCCAACCTATGGCTTGGTCGCCCGTTGCCGCAAACAAAGCTTGTTGTACTGCGTAAGCATCTGCGCGACTGTGCGGGCAGTGATCAAGGTCGAGGCCACTGATTTGCAGTGGGGCCACCCAAGCCGGCAAGAGTTGCCGTGCCGCGGCCTGTGCTGAGGCGTCTACCATTCGCCGGTGTTGGGCATGGATGCCCAAGGTTCTGCAGGGGGCAGTGGGGCGTGCGCTTGTAGCAACTCCACAGAGACGTTATCGGGGGACCTTACAAACGCCATAAAGCCATCACGTGGAGGGCGCAAAATGGTTACGCCGTGTTTTTGCAAACGCTCACAACTCGCGTAAATGTTTTCTACCGAATAAGCCAAATGGCCGAAATTGCGCCCACCTTGCAAGACCTCGGGGTCCCAGTTGTAGGTAAGTTCAACTTGTGCGCTGTGGTCGCCAGGGGCTGCCAAAAAAACCAAGGTGAAGCGCCCCGTGGGCACGTCTTTTTGGCGGACCACATCGAGTCCAAGGGCGTCACGGTAAAACTTAAGCGAGACTTCCAAATCGGTGACACGCACCATGGTGTGTAAATAACGCATATCAAGGAATCCTTGTCGACTGCCAAGAAACAAATTGCAAACCGTCATTGGTTTTTTGCCAAATACTGGTGAAGCGCAGAACAACGTTGATGTCGTTATCTTTGACCCGAACGTCGTAATCACCAACGCCGTTGATGATGGCGATACAACCGAAGTTACGCACCGTCACATCAGAACGACGCATGACCTTGTATTTCACAGCGCCAGAGTGCATGGACTCAATGTATGAGGCCTTGCTGTCCAACACCGAACTGGTGTGGATGTAAACCAATTCGGAAGAAAAAAGCTTTTCCAAGGCGGCGTAGTCGTTACCCATTTGCGCTGCATAACGGGCGTCTTCGGCCTTCAAAACCTCTTCCCGGTTGATGGGGCTGCAAGACCCGTCTGCCGCCTGCGCCAGGGGCAGGAAAGTTAAAGCCAGTAAAACCCAAATAGATTTCAAAAATAGCTGCATCTCAACCCCTTAAATAGTTTGGGTCTGATGATACGCCCGGCCTTAACGCTCAACAGACAAGGCCGCAGTCATGGCTTGCGACGCCACATCCTCCAGCCAAGCCAGGTCAAGGTGCTGATGCGCTTCGCAGAAAAACCATGGCTCTCTAGAGTCGGGTTCCAACATGACGCCGCGCTCAATCAACTCCCAACAAAACGCTTGGTACAAGGCGCTGTTGGTCTTGCGCCAGTCGCGGTAGGTCTGGGGCACGCTGGCGGTGAAGTGAATACCCAGCATGGCAGGCGGCCCAGCAAAGGTGTGTTCAATACCTGCTTGGGTAAAGACCCGCCCCAACACATCGCGTACTTGCTCGCCTGCACGGTTCACGGTCTGCAAGGCATCGGTGTTGGCCAAAATATCCAAGGTGCAATGCGCCGCGCTCAGACCCACCAAGTTGGCGGTATAGGTGCCGCCATGCACCACAGCGCCTGCATTCGCACCCACCACATCCATCACATCGGCTCTGCCACCGAACGCCGCCACTGGGTAACCATTGCCCATGGCCTTGGCATAGGTGGTTAAGTCCGCGTAAATGCCATACAAAGATTGAGCGCCGCCCTTGGCAACCCGAAATCCGGACTTCACTTCATCGATGATCAGCAAAGTGCCCTGAGACGTGCACAAGTCGCGTAAACGCTGCAACCATTCTTGGCTCGCCGCGATGCTGCCAGCGTTGCCAATGATGGGTTCAAGCACCACGCAAGCCAGCTGGCGGTCTCGGTGCACAAACAAGTCTTCCAGTGCCGCAAAGTCGTTTAAGCCAATGATGTCAACCAAGTCGTGTGCTTGGGCAGGTATGCCGCCCCCAAACGGAATGACCTTGGGTGCTAGGCCACTGTGGGCGTCCCAGTTCTCTATGTCGGACTTCCACATCAACTCGTCGGCCAAGCCGTGAAAACCGCCTTCCACGGTCGCCATGCGCTGCCTGCCGGTGAAGCCACGAGCCGTGCGTATTGCGCCCATCACTGCTTCTGTGCCGGAGTTGGCAAAGCGCATCTTGTCTATCTGCGGGCACATGGCCTTGATTTGCTGAACCACCGTGGTGTCGAGCTCAGTGGCAAAACCGGTTAAGGTGCCACCGCTTTGAATTTGGGCAATCACCGCACGGTCCACCCGCTCGTCGCCATAGCCCAAAATCACAGGGCCATAGCCCAAGCGAAAGTCGACATAGGTTTTGCCATCCACATCAAACAGCTCGCAGCCTTTGGCTCGCTGAATGAACACGGTGCGGTCAGGTCCCCAGTAGCGGTAGTTTTCCGCCACACCTTGGGGCATGTGACGCATCGCTTCGTTCAGCAGTTCAGACTGTCGGTTCATCTGTTCTCCCCAAAGTTCATGACGTAAGCAACTGACCGTGCGGTGGGCGCAGCAGCATGCCCACGCGTTCCTCTAACAGTTTGACCACATGGAGTTCTGCAGCATCGTCACCATAGCGAGCTCTGGCCTCCTCAAACAAGGCTTGGGCGTGAGCACCCATGGTGAGCGCATAACCCTGTGATTGGGCAATATTGTTGACCAGCCCCAAGTCTTTGCAACACAAAGCCAGCGAGAAACTGGGGTCATAGTGGCCGGCGAAGATGGAGGGAATATCGTGACGTGCAACCCAACTGTCTCCAGCGCTGGAGGTAATGGCCTCTTGCACCACCTCCAAGGGTACTCCGGCCTTGGCACCCAACATAAGTGCTTCGCCGATGGTGGCCGCGCTAACAAACCACAGTAAATTGGTCAGCAGTTTGACCGTGGCCGCGTTGCCCGGCTTGCCGCAATGAAAAATCTTCTCGCCGATGACATTGAACAAGGGCAAATGTTTTTCAAAGCAAGCTTTGTCTCCACCCACAAAGATGGACAAACGCCCCAAAGCCGCCATATCCACCGCATTGGTCACCGGTGCTTCCAAAAAATCCACGCCCCGCGCATGGGCAGTTTGCACCAAGGTCTGCACCAATTCGACTGAACTGGTGGATGTGTCTATCACCGTAGCACCCTCTTTCACCAAGGCCAAAACGCCTGTTTCTCCGAGCATCACCTGAGCAACTTGGGGTGGCCCAGGTAATGAAGTCATCACTACATCAGCCACGGTTACAGCCTCAGCTAACGATGATGCAGGTTTAGCCCCCAAAGACACCAAGTTTTGGGTTTTGGCCTGGACCGCATCAAAGACCGTGACCGCATAACCGGCTTGAATCAAGTTGGCCGCCATCGGGTTGCCCATGTTGCCGACACCGATAAAAGCCACGGTAGGTAAAAGACTCATGCTTTTCTGAAGCTTAAAAATTGCGGTTTGTCACCCGAGTAAGGCTGGTAGGTGAAACCAAAGCCTTGCAACATCTCCAAGGCATCGGCGAATGCATAAGTGCGGTATTCAATGGTTTGCGCCATCAAGGTTTTGTCCCCATCAGACAAATAGTAGTGCTTGGTGAAGCCATGCTCAGCAGGTTCAATTTTTTGCGAATACAGCATGCCATTGGAGATGGGACTGGCGTAATCGTGGTGTGGGCCTTGCACACCCAGCAGCAACTGCCCGCCGGCTTTGATGTGTTTGGCAACGCTTTCTAAACCTTGGCGGTTGGGTGCGTCTTGGGCAATGTGGCTGACCAAAAATGGTTCTTTGTCACCATCAATAACGAAATACCACACACCGCCATAGGAAAAAGCCAAGTCGTAGACAGTGGCTAAATTCAATTCGGTGACGTTTTGGTGCAGCAACTCAACTTGGGGATGGGTCTGCAATCGTTGCTGGGCAATGCTCAACATGGCTGGGGTCAAGTCCACGCCAGTGACAGCGACTTGGGGCAGGCGTTTGCTTAAAGTTTCCAGTATCAAACCAGTGCCGCAGCCGATTTCTAAGACGTTGGCGAAGGGTTGATGTTGAACAAGGTCATCGACAATTTTGTTGTAATCGTAGTAGCCAGAAGTCATTATTAAGTCGTAATAAGCCGACATATTTGTGTAATCACCCATTTGTTTTCCCTGGTAAACATCTGACCGAGAGTAGGGGCTAAAGCACAAGGCATTGCTCCCCAAAAATTTGGGGCAAGCATATCAGCACCCCAAAGCTTGCCCGCACATCCTAGAATGATCTTTTTTGAAGCTTGCTTCTCTTCTTGCTTATGCGCTGGTCATCCATCCTTAAAAAAAGTCTGCTGGTTATTTCATCTTTTTTGGTGGTTTTTATCTATATTCAAAGAGATTTGGTGTCGGCGGCTTTTCAAACCAATCCACACCAAGGCTTGACTGAATCGGTGATCAGAGGTGAGTTCCTTTGGACGCAAAATTGTGTCAGTTGCCACGGCCTGCAAGGAATGGGTGATGGACCGGCAAGCGCCTTACTGCCCAAGCGTCCCAAAGATCTAACCATGATTGCGCCCGCGCCTGTCTTTCCTGACGGCGTCATAGCTTTTCGAATTTCACATGGAAAGAACACCATGCCCGCTTGGCAAGACGCGCTCAGCCAAGATCAAATTTGGGACTTGGTGAGTTTTATTCGCTCCAAGTCGAGAAGATAAACATAAAGCGAGATAATGAATTATGGATAAACCGCCCGTTTGCACTTACTGCAGCTTGTCAGAGTCGCGCATCATTGACCACAGCCCTCTGACTTTGGTCATTCGCGATGTGTTTCCTGTTTCACCCGGACACACGCTCATCATTCCGCGCCGTCATGTGGAATCCTATTTCGATTTGACCGACCAAGAGCGTGAAGACATGATCTTCATGATGACGCGGGCCAAAGATTCACTGACAAAAGAGCTCACCCCCCAGGCTTTTAATATTGGCATCAACGAAGGTTTCGCTGCGGGTCAAACTGTGGCCCATATCAATATGCATTTGATACCACGCTTCAAAGGCGATGTGCCTGAGCCACGCGGTGGCATACGCTGGCTTTTCCCCGAAAAAGCTGTTTTTTGGGAAAAGAAGTCCCCCAATGTCACCACAACCACTGAGAAAAAATGAGCTTCAACTGCATCTTCAAACACTTAGCTTTGTGGATCGCGCTTACCTCGGTGGTTCACTCTTTGCATGCCGCCGAAACAGACAACACCGAGCGTATTTACCAAGCCACTTTTGGCGTTATCACGGCCTTTGGCTTTAAAAAACAAATTGATGCTGACCCGATTTGCCGAGGCAAAGCCTATCCTGACTTTGATCTGAACCAGTTTTTGGACGCCATACCCAAAGACTTCCTGACTCGCCCAGGTCAGCGCGAGGGCATTGTCAAACAGTTCCAAGGCTATTTTGAAAACTTAGATACTTTGCAACTCCCGACAGGGCAAACCATCCCCGTGGCCTATCAAGAATTGAAAAAAGGCACAGCTCTGCTTTTACGCAAAGAAACCGAAAGCAGCGATGTCGCCGACTTGTGTCAAAAGATGTATGCCAACTCAGAGCTCGTTTTCAAAACACAAATCGAGAGCATCAAATCTTTGGCTGTCAAAAAATAAGGTCCTCGCATGCAAACATTTCTGACTCAACGCACACTCGTTTCTAAATTAAGTGCCAGCCTGGTTCTTCTCGCTGTGCTTTGGCTGACGGGTTGCACCCAAGAGCAGCAAAATAAAATTGGCCGTGGAATCCAAAACTGGACGGGTACGGATGGCGTTTTGGAAATTTACGCTGGCGATAAATTGGTGCGGCGTTTTTTGAAGGTCGACAAAATCAGCACCGCCATGGGGACGGACGACAACAAAGCGCGTGAGTATCGTTATGGTTACGGTTTTTTAGACGAAAACCTGAACATGCTAGTCGACCCCAACGAAAAACGGGTCTACTTTGAGTTCAGCAATTATTCAACCATCGTGTTTTTTGAAAACCCCCATTAAAGCCTTGGGGTTGAGGCTTATTTTAAGAAGACCAGCTGGGTTTTCGTTTGTCTAAGAAAGCTTGAAAACCCTCTTGCGCGGTGTCGTCCATCATATTGCAAGCCATGGTTTGACCAGCCAACTGATAAGCGGCATTCACACCCATTTCCAACTGTTGGTAGAACAAGGCTTTGCCAAGGCGAACTGCGGGTTCTGGTTTGGCCGCAATTTTGGCGCACAGTTCCAAAACGGTCTCTTCCAATCGATCTGCATTGACGACTTGGTTGATCAAGCCCCTCTTTTGAGCTGTTTCTGCATCAATGAAGTCGCCGGTCAACAGCATTTCCATGGCCTGCTTGCGGTGCATATTGCGGCTCAAACCCACGCTGGGGGTTGAGCAAAACAAACCGTAGTTGATGCCAGACACGGCAAATCGGGCATCCTGGCTGGCCACCGCCAAATCACACATGCTGACCAACTGACAACCGGCCGCAGTGGCTATGCCTTGGACTTGCGCAATCACGGGTTGAGGCAAATTTTGAATGCGCAACATCATGCGGCTGCACTGGGCAAACAGCTGGGTATAAAAATCATGCTCGGGGTGGTTTCGCATTTCCCGCAAATCATGACCGGCGCTGAATGCTTTTCCCCCAGCCGCGATTACCACCACACGGCAAGCGGCATTTTCTGCCACAGATTGCAAAGCCAACTCTAAGGCACTCAGCATTTCGCTCGACAGGGCATTGAAGCTGTCAGGCCGGTTCAATACCAAGCGCGTGACGCCCGGTGCCGGCATTTCGATTAAAACCTCATCGTTCATGGTGTATCTTCTCCACTGAAATGAATGCTGATGCGCTTGACCATGGAAGCTGACCATCCGCCCTTGATTTACTTAGGGCCTGATGATCCCTTGCCCCCCGCTGAAGCCGCTTGGGATCACAACTGCGGCGTGCCAGGCTTGCTCGCCGCTGGCGGTGGTCTGTCAGTTGATCGGCTGCGAGAAGCTTACAGCAAAGGCTGCTTTCCTTGGTTCAGTTTGGGTCAGCCCGTTTTGTGGTGGAGTCCTGATCCCCGTATGGTCTTGCAGACTGCTAACTTTAAATTTCATCGCTCTTTACGTCAGTGGATGAAGTTCTACAAACCTCAAATTCGTATCGACACCGCGTTTGATGAAGTTATCGAGCACTGTGCCCGTGCCCCACGACCCGGCCAAAACGGTACGTGGATCGTTCCCGATATGGTTCATGCTTACAAGGCTTTGCATGCCGCTGGCTTGGCACACAGTGTGGAGACATGGATAGATGGAAGGCTTTGCGGCGGGCTTTACTGCGTCTGCTTGGGAAGGGCGGTATTTGGCGAATCGATGTTCAGCTTGGTGCCTAATGGCTCCAAAATCGCACTCGCGAGCTTGGTGGCTTTTTGTAAAGCTCACCACATCAGCGCTATCGACTGTCAACAAAATACCTCCCACTTGGCCTCAATGGGTGCGGGCGAGGTCAGCAGAGCTGATTTTCTTAGGCATATCAAAACTGTGCAGGCACTACCGCCGGTGCGTTGGGATTTTGACCCTTTATACTGGTCTGAACTTTCAACCTGAGCCTTTTTTAACGTGACCCATCTCAAGGATTTGCCGCTTCAATCGTTGCAGTTTTATGCAACTGCGCCCTACCCTTGCAGCTATTTGTCCGATCGGCAGGCCAGGTCCCAGGTGGCGACCCCCAGCCACCTCATTCACAACGATACATACTCTGAACTGGTTGCAAAAGGCTTTCGCCGAAGTGGCATGTTCACCTACAGACCCTACTGCGATGGTTGCCGTGCTTGCGTCCCCATCAGGGTCAAAGTCGACGCCTTCGACCCCACTCGCAGCCAGCGCAGGGCTTTTAAAGCGCACGCCTACTTAAAGTCGCGCATCTCTAAGTTGGTTTATGCGCCAGAGCACTACCAGCTCTATCTCAACTATCAAAATGGTCGCCACGCAGGCGGCGGCATGGACCAAGACAGCGTTGAGCAATACACCCAGTTTTTACTTCAAAGCAGAGTCAATTCGCGCTTGGTCGAGTTCAAAAATCCTGATGAAGCTGACGGTTCGCTGGGTGCTTTACGCATGGTGTCCATCCTTGATGTCCTCAACGATGGGCTGTCTGCTGTTTATACCTTCTACGATCCAATGGCTGCCAAAGGTTTAGGTACCTATTGCATTCTTTGGCAAATCAACCAAGCTCGCGAGTTGGGACTGCCTTATGTGTATTTGGGCTACTGGATAGAGCAAAGCGCCAAGATGAACTACAAGGCCCAGTTTGGTCCCCACGAGGTGCTGGTTGACGGCGAATGGACGGACGCTTGATATCGCTCTTGTAAGATATCGCTATGCGAAAAGTTATAGCTGGCCAAGCCCCCGCCCCATCCATACAAGTTTTAGAACGCATGTTTTCCCTGATAGATGTGCTGGCAGCCAAAGAAGGCTCGGCCACCTTGAAAGAAATCAGTGAGAAAACCGGGCTTCACCCGTCTACCACCCACCGTATTTTGAATGACTTGGTTTTAGGTCGTTATGTAGACCGGCCTGAATCTGGGCATTACCGCTTAGGCATGCGTTTACTGGAGCTAGGCAATTATGTGAAAGCCAGGCTCAATGTCAGAGATGCAGCACTGGAACCCATGCAAGAGCTGCATCAACTCACCCAGCAACCCGTCAACCTGAGTGTTCGCCAAGGTGACGAGATTGTCTATATTGAACGCGCTTACAGTGAGCGCTCTGGTATGCAAGTGGTCCGCGCCATAGGTGGCAGAGCGCCTTTGCATTTGACATCGGTTGGCAAATTGTTTTTGGCTGCTGACGAGAACGTTCGCGTTAGGGCTTATGCCAACCGAACGGGTTTGCCGGGTCACACCCGCAACAGCCTAACCCAATTGCTTTTGCTGGAAAAAGAAATCGCTAAATGTCGCCAGTCAGGGGTCGCAGCTGATAACGAAGAACTGGAACTGGGCGTGAGGTGCATGGCCGCAGGCATCTACGACGACCAAGGCAGCCTTGTTGCGGGTTTGTCTATTTCTGCGCCTGCAGACCGGCTTGATGAGGCTTGGTTGCCAAAATTACAAGCGACAGCTAGACAGATCTCGCTGCACCTGGGGTTTCAAGACGTCAAAGAGTGACGCGTCTCCACCCATTTACGCACCCGCTCTGCATCCGCAATACGGCTGAACTTACCCGCTGAGTCTAAAAAGATCATGATCAATTTACGACCAGCAACCTTGGCTTGCATCACCAAGCACTGGCCCGCTTCAGAAATGTAGCCAGTTTTTTGTAAATCTATGTCCCAGTTGGGGTTCGAGACCAAACGGTTGGTAGAACGGTATTTCAAGGTTTTGTGGCCCACTTCCACTTGAAACCCACTGGAGGTAGACAGCTCACGCAAGGTGGCGTCATTGGCAGCAAAAGCCACCAAAGTTGCCAAATCTTTCGCACTCGATTGGTTGCGACTTGACAAGCCTGTAGGCTCTGCGTAACGGGTGTCGCGCATACCCAATTGAGCCGCTTTGGCATTCATTTGATTGATAAAGGCATTCAAACCGGCTGGGTAGCTTCGTCCCAAGGCATGGGCTGCGCGGTTCTCGCTTGACATGAGCGCCAAATGCAGCAACTCGCCACGGGTCAAAACGGTACCGGGTCGTAATCTAGAGCTGCTGCCTTTTTCGGTGTCCACATCATCCGTTGAAATGGTGATGGGTTCATCCATGTCGAGATTGGCTTCACGTATGACCAAGGCGGTCATCAACTTGGTGATGGATGCAATTGGCAAAACCGCTTGGTCGTTTTTGCTGAGCAAGACTTCTTGCGTGTCTTGATCGATAACATAAGCCACGCTGGACTTAAGAGCAATTTGATCGTCACTGGCCGAATGCAGACCAGCAAGCGCACCAAAAGATGGACGAACGGGTATCGTGGCACGAACTCGCCCATGCTTTGTCTTGTTCACAGCGATGGATTTAGTGTGCAGTTTTTGCTTGGCAGTAAGTGCATATGAAGATGGAGCACCAGCCAATAAAACAGCCAAAGTTGCTGCAAGCCAAAAACGTGTGTTCATTCTTTTCAACATAATATCCCGATAGCTGCCTAAAGAGGCTTTTGATGCGCGAGTGTAGTGCGATTTAAAAATACACGCAAGATCAAAGACTTGCGCGAATTTATTCAGGTGAGAAAAAAATCACAGTCAGGCGCAAAACCACCACAAGTCTGATTTTCTAGCCCTGTGCGGCGACACGTTCTGATTTACTCTGCAACTTATTCAAAGCACTTAAGTACGCTTTTGCAGACGCCACCACGATGTCTGGGTCAGAACCCACTCCATTGACGATGCGGCCGTTGTTTTGGAGTCTCACAGTCACTTCGCCTTGGCTTTCTGTCGAGCCGCTGATGGCATTGACCGAATACAGCACCATCTCAGCGCCGCTTTGCACATGCTTTTCAATGGCTTTCAAAGACGCGTCAACGGGGCCATTACCATGGGCTTCGCAGGCAAATTCTTTGCCCCGATCGGTGATGACTATGGAGGCAAAAGGCATCTCACCGGTTTCGCTGTGTTGTGACAATTTCACAAAAGAAAACACATCGTTGTCGTGGGAAATACTTTCCTCGCTGACCAAGGCCAAGATGTCTTCGTCAAAGATTTCACTTTTGCGATCAGCCAATTCTTTGAACCGACCAAATGCGGCATTGGTTTCGGCTTCGCTGTCGAGCTCCACGCCCAAATCTTGCAAACGTTGCTTGAACGCGTTGCGACCGCTGAGCTTGCCCAAAACAATTTTGTTGGAACCCCAACCCACATCCTCGGCACGCATGATTTCATAGGTATCGCGGGCCTTCAAAACACCATCCTGATGGATACCCGATGCATGCGCAAAGGCATTTGCGCCCACCACAGCTTTATTGGGCTGAACCACAAAACCCGTGGTCTGACTGACCATGCGACTGGCCGCCAAAATATGTTTGGTGTCTATGCCCAGCTCTAAGCCAAAGTAATCTTTGCGGGTTTTCACGGCCATCACAATTTCTTCCAAGGAACAGTTGCCGGCCCGCTCACCCAAACCATTGATGGTGCACTCGACCTGCCTGGCACCCCCGATTTGCACACCGGCCAAGGAGTTGGCAACCGCCATGCCTAAATCGTTATGGCAATGCACCGACCAAATAGCCTTGTCAGAATTGGGAATGCGTTCTCGCAATGTTTTGATAAAAACGCCATACAACTCTGGAACAGCATAGCCAACGGTGTCGGGGACATTTATGGTGGTCGCGCCCTCATCAATCACTGCTTCCAAAATGCGACATAAAAAATCCATATCGCTTCGGTAGCCATCTTCAGGACTGAACTCGACGTCGGCAACCAAGTTGCGCGCAAACCGCACAGACTGCTTGGCTTGCTCGAACACCTGATCGGGCGTCATGCGAAGTTTCTTCTCCATGTGCAAAGCAGAGGTTGCAATGAAGGTATGTATGCGCGAATGTTTGGCGCCTTTTAAGGCCTCAGCAGCGCGTGAAATATCTCGGTCATTGGCACGTGACAAAGAGCACACAGTAGATTCGGTAATCGCATTGGCAATCGCTTTGACGGCTTCAAAATCGCCATCTGAGCTGGCAGCGAAACCCGCCTCAATGATGTCTACCCGCAAGCGCTCGAGTTGTCTGGCAATGCGCAGCTTTTCGTCCCGCGTCATAGATGCACCTGGTGACTGCTCACCATCGCGCAAAGTGGTGTCAAAAATAATTAATTTGTCAGCCATTCTTAAGCTCCTGAAAATTCAACCATCCGATGTCGAATGTAAAGCGTAATGAAAAAAGGCCTGTTGCAGAAAAAAATACAGCCTCAGTGCAAGCCTTTTTCATCGGGTTCTTCAGTCGATGTACTGATAACGCTGGTGGGTATGCCTTTGTAACGTCGCCAAACATAAACCACATAACCGCTGGTGCCATAAACCAAAAACAGGCTGAACAGTACCGTAGGTGGATGAATATTGATCAAGGCAATGATCAGCGCAAAAGAAACGATGACTGCAAAAGGAACGCTTTTGCGCATTTGGAAATCTTTGAAACTGTAAAAAGGCAAGTTGCTGACCATCGTCAAACCCGCATAAAGAATCACGCCAAACATGACCCAGCGGTTATCCGCGGGAGAAAAACCCACATCAGTCATGAGCCAAATAAAACCCAGCACCAAAGCCGCCGCCGCAGGAGATGGCAAACCTTGAAAAAAACGTTTGTCTACGGTGGTGGTATTCACATTGAATCTGGCCAAGCGCAAAGCCGCACACGAGCAATAAATAAAAGCGGCAAACCACCCCCAACGACCCAAGTCTTTCAGAGCCCATTCGTAAGCAATTAGCGCCGGTGCAGCACCAAAAGAGACCATATCGGCCAAGGAGTCCATTTGGGCACCGAACTCGGTTTGGGTATTGGTCATGCGGGCAACACGCCCGTCCAAACTGTCCAAAACAATGGAACAAAAAATACCAATCGCAGAAGCCTCGAACTGGTTGTTCATCGCCATCACAATGGCGTAAAACCCCCCAAACAAAGCTGCCAGCGTAAACAAATTGGGCAATACATAAATGCCCTTGCGCAAGCGGCTTTGAGGCTCTTCGTAAAGATCTTCTGAATCGGACATATTGATGGGTTTAGAGGGTTGCCAGCACGGTCGAGGTGGCGCTAACTTTGTCTCCTGGAGCCACCAAAGGCACAGCTGTCAAAGGCAAGTAAACATCCACCCTGGAACCAAACCGAATAAAACCATAGCGTTCACCCTTGCTCAAGACATGAGATGCATCCACATAGCAAAGAATGCGTCTGGCAATAAGGCCCGCCACCTGAACCAGTGTCACCACATGGGCTTGGCCATCCACGACCGCATCAATGACCACAGCGTTGCGCTCGTTTTCAGAGGAGGCTTTGTCTAAATCTGCGTTCACAAACAAGCCGGGAAAATACTGCACACTGCGTACCGTTCCGTTGACACTGGCGCGGTTGCTGTGCACATTGAACACGTTCATGAAAACACTGATGAGCAAGGCGTCTCTGTCAGCATAGGGGTCGCGGACCTTTTCAATTTTGACAATACGACCATCGGCTGGAGACAAAACTGCATTGCTTTGTTCTGGCACCAGACGAGGGGGGTCGCGAAAAAACTGAATGACAAAAACCAGAACCACATAAAAGGGGATGGCAATCGGAAAACCCCAAAGCATGGTCGCTAACAGGCTCAGCAAACATGCCAAGCCAATGAACGGCCATCCTTCACGCGCCAAAATCGGATGAGGGTAATGAGTCATCAGTTACGGGTTTGGTCAACCAATTTGTTTTTAGCAATCCAAGGCATCATGGCACGCAGTTGAGCGCCCACTTTTTCAATGGAATGGTCTGCGGTCAAACGCCTGCGCGCAGTCATGCTGGGGTAGCCAGTACGACCTTCCAAAATAAACATCTTGGCGTATTCACCAGTTTGAATACGCTTTAGAGCGTTGCGCATTGCCGCACGCGATTCTTCGTTGATCACTTCAGGGCCAGTCACGTATTCGCCGTACTCCGCATTGTTTGAAATCGAGTAGTTCATGTTCGCGATGCCGCCTTCGTAAATCAGGTCAACGATCAATTTCAATTCATGCAGGCACTCGAAGTAAGCCATTTCAGGGGCGTAACCTGCTTCGACCAATGTCTCATAACCCATCTTGATCAATTCAACCGCGCCACCGCACAACACGGTTTGCTCGCCAAACAAATCTGTTTCGGTTTCTTCACGGAAATTGGTCTCGATGATGCCGGCTTTGCCGCCACCATTGGCCATGGCGTAGCTCAATGCCAAGTCGCGGGCCTTGCCGCTTTTATCTTGGTGAATGGCGATCAAATGGGGAACACCACCGCCTTGGGTGTAGGTTGAGCGCACGGTGTGGCCAGGCGCTTTAGGCGCCACCATCCAAACATCGAGGTCTGCCCGTGGCACTACTTGGTTGTAATGCACATTGAAACCGTGTGCAAACGCCAATGAAGCTCCCTGCTTCATATGAGGTGCCACATTGTTGTTGTAGACCTCAGAAATTTGTTCATCGGGCAACAAAATCATCACCACATCAGCAGCCTTGACTGCATCATTGACTTCCATCACGTTCAAGCCAGCTTTGCCAACTTTGTCCCATGATGCGCCGCCTTTGCGCAGACCGACAACCACTTTAACGCCGCTGTCATTGAGGTTTTGGGCGTGTGCATGGCCTTGGGAACCATAACCAATGATGGCCACAGTTTTGCCCTTGATGAGGCTTAAATCACAGTCTTTGTCGTAATAGACTTTCATGGGTTTCTCCTTAAAAAATAATGGTTATTAAACTCGTAAAACGCGTTCGCCGCGTCCAATGCCGCAGGCGCCCGTGCGCACAGTTTCCAAAATAGCGCTGCGTTCGATGGCCTCTAAAAAGGCATCGTTTTTATCCACATCGCCAGTCAATTCAATGGTGTAACTTTTATCAGTCACATCAATCACACGGCCACGAAAAATATCGGCCATGCGTTTCATTTCTTCACGCTCTTTACCCACCGCTCGCACTTTGACCATCATCAATTCACGCTCGGTGTAAGCACCTTCGGTTAAGTCGACCACCTTGACCACTTCGATCAGTCGATTCAAGTGTTTGGTGATTTGCTCAATCACATCATCCGAGCCAGAAGTCTGCAAGGTGATGCGTGACAAACTGGGATCTTCTGTGGGGGCAACTGTCAGCGATTCAATGTTGTATCCCCGCGCAGAGAACAAGCCAACCACTCTTGACAATGCACCAGGTTCGTTTTCAATGAGTACAGCGATGATATGTTTCATAGGGGATCCCTCTTTTCGCAACCCTCCCCCACAGGCGGTAACCTGCAGGCTTGGTTGTCAATAGATTCGTCTAAAAGTTATTTACAAAAGTTAAAGGTCTTCGCTGCCCAAAAGCATTTCGGTAATGCCTTTGCCAGCTTGAACCATGGGGAAAACGTTTTCGGTCGGGTCGGTACGAAAATCCATGAAGACTGTTCTGTCCTTGAGCTTTCGAGCCTCACGCAATGCGGGCTCGACGTCTTCAGGTCTCTCAATGAGCATGCCCACATGTCCATAGGCCTCGGCCAGTTTCACAAAATCCGGCAAAGCATCCATGTAACTGTGGCTGTAGCGGCCAGAGTACTCAATCTCTTGCCACTGCCTGACCATACCCAAATAACGGTTGTTCAAGGCCACGATCTTGATGGGCGTGTTGTATTGCAGGCAAGTAGACAGCTCTTGAATACACATTTGCACAGAACCCTCACCGGTCACGCAATACACCTCGCTGTCGGGTTTGGCCAATTTGATTCCCATGGCATAAGGAATGCCTACGCCCATGGTTCCAAGGCCACCCGAGTTGATCCAGCGGCGCGGTTGATCGAAGCGGTAGTACTGCGCCGCCCACATTTGATGCTGCCCCACATCGGAGGTGATGTAAGCGTCGGCATCTTTGGTCATATTCCACAAAGTTTCAACCACATATTGCGGCTTGATAACGTCTGAGCTGCCAAGATCGTATTTCAAACAATCTCTGGAACGCCACGCTTCTATGGTTTCCCACCAAGCTGCCAAGCCTTTGGCATCCGGCTTGGCGGGCGACTCATTCAGCATTGACAACATTTCAGTCAAAACTTCCTTGACGTCGCCCACGATAGGAATATCGACTTTGACGCGTTTGGAAATACTTGAAGGATCAATATCGATATGAATAATCTTGCGTTCGTTTTGGGCGAAATGCTTGGGGTTGCCAATCACGCGATCATCGAAACGGGCACCAACGGCCAATAAAACGTCACAGTTTTGCATCGCATTATTGGCCTCTATGGTTCCATGCATGCCCAACATGCCTAAAAACTTTCTGTCGCTGGCAGGATAAGCACCCAGACCCATCAAAGTGTTGGTGCAGGGGTAGCCCAATCTGTCAACCAAGGCGCGCAATTCAGCCGAGGCCTCGCTCATCAAAACGCCACCACCGGTGTAAATGAACGGTCGTTTGGCAGCCACCAAGAGCTGCAAAGCTTTGCGAATTTGTCCGCTATGTCCTTTGCGAACAGGTATGTAGGAACGCATCTCCACTGATGTGGGGTAACCACTGTAAATGGTCTTTTTGAACGACACATCCTTAGGAATATCCACCACCACAGGCCCGGGTCGGCCTGTTCGTGCAATATGGAATGCCTTCTTCATGATCTCGGCCATATCGCGCACGTCTTTGACCAAAAAGTTGTGCTTAACGATGGGACGGGTAATACCCACGGTATCGCACTCTTGAAATGCATCCAGACCGATGGCGTGTGTGGGAACCTGACCCGTGATGATGACCATGGGGATGCTGTCCATATAGGCAGTCGCAATACCGGTGACCGCATTGGTCACACCGGGACCCGAGGTGACCAAAGCAACGCCTACTTCGCCTGTGGCACGGGCATAGCCGTCAGCAGCATGAACCGCTGCCTGCTCATGCCTTACCAGCACATGTTCAATGGTGTTTTGTTTGTAAAGCGCATCGTAAATATGCAAAACCGCGCCACCTGGATAGCCCCAAACAAACTGAACACCTTCAGCCTGAAGTGACTTGACCAAAATGTCAGATCCATTGATTTCGATGGGGGTTTGGCTCAGCGCATTGGCTTGAGCGGCGGACAGCAGTTCCGCTTTGGAGATTTCCATGATGTAACCTTTGTGAATTTCGTAACGAAAAAACTAGGGTGCCTTTTCGCATCTTCTTTTGGAAGAGCGTCAAGACTTTGGATTTCAAGCTACAGGCGTTTAACACCAAACTTGAACCCTTTTAGTTCGACAGCCAGGCATTATGACACTGAAACCTTCACTTTTTAACGGATTCGCCATTTGGAGGGTGAAATGCCATAATGAAAAAGAAGCAATTCCATTTTTCACAAACTTTTCCCGCGCACCTCGCGATCATTTTTCACATCACCCTTGGCTTCAGATAAAGAACTGTCAGATTTTCTGGTGGGCATTGAAAAACGCGCCTTCAAGCGCACTGTCTTTCATGTTCGGGATGACGAGTCCGCGCTCGATATCGTGCAAGACAGCATGATGAAGCTGGCGGAACATTACGGGGACAAACCCGCCAGCGAATTGCCGATGTTGTTTCAGCGGATCCTGTCCAATACAACCTTGGATTGGTTTAGGCGGCAAAAGACCCGAAAAGCACTTTTTTCCAATTTCAGTGATTTTGGAAGCGGTCAAGATGATGATGAATTCGATGTACTGGACGTCTTAACTTCACATTTAAGTACGGAAAGTGCTTTAGATGAATTCGTAAGAACTAAAACATTTGAGGAAATTGAAAAGGAAATACAAAATTTACCAGGACGTCAACGAGAAGCCTTCTTGCTGCGTTATTGGGAGGACTTGGATGTGGCTGAAACAGCAGCAGCCATGGGGTGTTCAGAGGGAAGTGTTAAAACACATTGCTCCAGAGCCATTCAGTCCTTGTTCAAAGCTTTGAGTTCCAAGGGAATACGACCATGAATAACTTATCAAATTCCACAGTGGTTCAAGACCAACTTGGGCGACGCTTTGCCCAAGTACTTGAGAAAAATTCGGAATTACCCTACGACATATCCGAACGCTTGCGCGCAGCCCGCACCCGCGCCTTGTCAGTTCGACGCGTCTCCCAAACCCAGCTGCAAACCGCACAAGAAATCCAGTCCCAAAATGGCCTTGCTTTGCTGAAGTTTCCTGCCCAATTCCATTCATTTTTACAAACCTTTGGCTCTATCCTGCCTTTGCTTGGTCTCATTGTGGGCTTGGTTTTTATCCACGACTTCCATAACAATCAAACTGCGCTTGAACTCGCTGAGGTAGATTCAGCCCTGTTGACAGATGATTTGCCCCCAAGCGCCTACACAGATGCCTCTTTTCTTGATTATTTAAAATACGAAGTCAATTCACCGCAAAACTGATTTCTGTTCATGCGCGCATTCCTTCTTTCAGATTCGGTTGTTGCCAAGATGGCTTGTACCCTCGGCTTAACGCTATTTCTGTGCACGCAAATTTTTTCATATGCGGCTGATGTTTCAGAAAACCCAGCCCACAAATTAACCGGTTTGGAAAGCGCACCCACTTGGGCCGATCTCAGCCTGGCACAAAAGAAAGCTTTGCTTCCTTTGGAAAATCTGTGGCCTTCTCTTGAAGTTAACCGCAAACGTAAATGGCTGGCAGTCGCGCAAAATTTTGTGAATATGAATGAGGCTTCCCAAGCACTGGCACAAGAACGCATGCGCGAATGGGCTGCTCTGAGCCCCCTTCAACGCACGCAAGCAAGGCTGAATTTCGCGCAAACAAAGCAACTCTCTGGCGATGAGAAATTGGCCAAATGGGAGGCTTACCAAGCGCTTAGTGAAGATGAAAAACAAAAGCTACCTTCGTCTCGTCAGACACCGCCCAAGGGCGCAGCGCCGACAGCCAAACCTGTTTCGCAAGACAAACTCACCAGCACGCCTGTCAAAAAAGACGGTCAAGGCACTTCTCCTCGCATAGACACGGGACAACTCAACCCATTCACTCTACTGCCGGCTAATCTTCAGGCTTCAAATCGGCCCTATGCGGTCCAATGAAGCCGTCATCTGAATCCCCCACCCCATTACCCATCACTGAACTGCCAACCGCTTCTGTGTTCAGACGCATGAGTTGTTGGCTGTACGAGGGCATGCTGTTGTTTGGCGTGATCTTCATAGCGGGTTATTTGTTTGGAACTCTGACCCAAACACGACATGCCATGAACAACCGTCTAGGACTTCAATTTTTTGTGTTTTTAGTGCTTGCGCTTTATTTCACTTTTTTTTGGCACAAAGGCCAAACGCTTGCCATGAAGACTTGGCACTTAAAAATCACGGCGCTTAACGGCCAAACTTTGACCCAAAAGCAAGCCCTCTTGCGGTACTTATTTGCTTGGGTGTGGTTTGTTCCGCCGCTGATATTGGTTGGTGCATTGGATGGGTCTAGTCTTCAAGGCATTGGGGCTGTGATGGTGTGGGTACCCCTATGGGCCGCCCTAAGCAAATTTCACTCTGACAAGCAGTTTTGGCACGACGATTGGGCGCGAAGTCGTGTGGTGGATACCCGTGGTGAAATTGAACCTTCGTCACCCTCAACACGTTCATGAAACCTGCTTTTTCTCTTTGCGTTTACTGCGGATCGCGCCAAGGCTCGCTGGCAATTTATGAACAAACAGCTAAAGCTGTGGGGCAGTGGATTGGTCGCCACCAAGGCCAGCTGGTTTATGGCGGCGGCAACAGCGGCTTGATGGGCATTGTTGCCCTGGCTACGCAACAAGCAGGCGGCAGGGTCGTGGGCATCATCCCTCATGCCTTGGCAGAAAAAGAGCTAGCCCGAGACGACTGCGACGAGTTTTATTTGGTCGACAACATGCATCAGCGCAAACACATGATGGCCGAGCGTGCCGATGCTTTTCTGGCCCTGCCGGGTGGCATTGGAACTTTTGAAGAGTTTTTTGAAGTATGGACATGGAAGCAACTGGGCTACCACAACAAACCGATTGGATTGCTCAATGTAGACGGTTATTACGATGGTCTATTGGCATTTATGCACAACACCGTTGATAAGGGCTTTGTGTCGGACTGGCAGATGGATTTGATACACCAGTCTGAAGATCTGGAAAAACTGCTTCCCTTGCTGGTGCAAGCAGCCGGCCTGTCTGAAGGACTTGGTTTGGACGCTATTTAAACAGCAGACTCGTCCGTCTCGCCGGTGCGAATACGAACAACTCGTTCAACTGAAGACACAAAAATTTTGCCATCGCCAATTTTGCCGGTGCGCGCCGCAGTCACGATAGCGTCAACACAGCGGTCTACATCATCGGACTTGACCACCACCTCGACCTTCACCTTGGGCAAAAAATCCACCACATATTCCGCGCCACGGTAGAGCTCGGTATGACCCTTTTGTCGACCAAAGCCCTTGACCTCGGTGACGGTCAGGCCAGTGACGCCGCATTCAGCTAAAGCTTCGCGAACTTCTTCAAGTTTGAATGGTTTGATAACTGCGGTGATTTGTTTCATGTTGAGCTTTCTTAGGTACACAGAATAAATCGATCAGGAGCGGAAATGACTGGTTATAGGATAACGCCAATCCTTGCCAAAGCCTCTGTGGGTGATACGGATACCGATGGGCGCCTGACGCCGCTTGTATTCATTGAGCCTAATTAAACGCGTGACTTTCTCCACATCCGCCAGTGCAAAACCAGCCTCGACAATTTCTTGCGCGCTTTGGTCTTGTTCCATGTAGCGCGACAAAATAGCGTCCAGCACTTCATAGGGCGGCAAACTGTCTTGGTCGGTTTGGTCTGGTCGCAATTCAGCGCTGGGTGCACGGGTGATGATGCGCTCTGGAATAGGCGAAGCACCTCGGCCATAGGGATCGTGCTGATTGCGCCAATTCGCGAGTTGATAAACCAAGGTTTTAGCCACGTCCTTGATGACAGCAAAACCGCCCGCCATGTCACCGTACAAAGTGCAATACCCAGTGGCCATTTCGCTTTTGTTGCCGGTTGTCAACACCATGGCACCGTGTTTGTTGGACAAGGCCATCAACAATGTTCCACGAATACGCGCTTGAATATTTTCTTCAGTGGCATCTTGGGGCTTGCCTAGAAAATCAGCTTGCAGGGTTTGCAAGAAAGCATCGAACATGGGCACAATAGATTTTTCGTCATAGCGAACCCCCATTCTTTGCGCCATGTCTTGCGCATCCACAAGACTGATATTGGCGGTGTAGGGAGACGGCATCATGACGCATCGAACATTCTCTGGGCCTATGGCATCTACGGCAATTGCCAGCACCAAAGCCGAGTCGATGCCGCCAGACAAACCAATCAGGGCTCCTGGAAAACGGTTCTTGCCAAGGTAATCGCGCACGCCCAACACCAGCGCATCCCATACTTCAGCCAAGTCAGTAGGCAAAGGCGCAATGGAAGATTGCAACAAGTATTGGCCTTGATGTGAATGAAGCGATACCTGCAGGTCATCTTCCACAAAGCCCTTGGCGCGACCGGCCATGGCGCCATTGGCCTGCAGTGCAAACGAGCGGCCCTCAAACACCACCTCGTCTTGCCCACCCACCAAATGCGCGTACACCAAAGGCAAGTTTGTTGCCAAGCAACGTTCTCGCATTTTGTCTTCTCGCTCTTGTGCTTTACCCCTGTGAAAGGGGGATGCATTGATGACGGCCAACACCTGTGCACCGGCAGCCTTGACCTCTTGTGCAGGTTGCTCAAACCAAGCATCCTCACAAATCAACAAACCCACTTTGATGCCTTGCACCTCAAACACACAAGGCACAGAGCCCGGCTTGAAATAGCGGCGCTCGTCAAAGACTTGGTAATTGGGCAATTCGCGTTTGGCGTAACTGGCCACCACCTTGCCTTCGCACAACACCGAGGCCATGTTGAAGCGCAAACTGACTGCCACCGAACGGGTGCGCTCATCATGACCACTGGGGTGTCCAACCACCACGTGCATGCCTGGCAAATCGGCTAACTCTTGCCGGACAACCTCAAGCGCTTGATCACAGGCCGCAATGAATGAAGCGCGTAAAAACAAATCTTCGGCTGCATAGCCGCAAATAGACAGTTCGGGGGTAAGCAACAACCGCACACCTCGTGCATAAGCAGTGCGAGCAGCATCAATGATTTTGCGGGCATTACCCGCCATATCACCTACGGTGAAATTAAGCTGGGCTACACTGAGTTCAAGCGTCATGGGTCATATGCAAAAAGAGCTTCACGATTATGGCATCCGGGTGCATACGCATCCCGCTGAGATAGCCTCCACCGACTGGGACAATTTGCTGGACCTACAGCAAAACCCCACCCCGTTCATGCAACATGCTTATCTGTTGGCTATGCACGAGAGCCGCAGCGCCTTCGCAGCCACCGGTTGGCAAGCGCGTTTCATCAGTTTATGGCTGGGCGATGAGTTGCAAGCTGCTTGTCCCATGTATTTGAAAGACCACTCTTACGGCGAGTATGTGTTTGACTGGGCTTGGGCCAATGCCTATCACCAACATGGCCTCAACTACTATCCCAAAGCCTTGATTGCCGTGCCATTCACGCCGGTTCCCGGAACTCGGCTTTTGGCGCGCAACCCAGAAGCCCGACGAAGCTTGTTGCAAGCAGCTGTTGACTGGTGTCAAAAAGAAAAGCTCTCTTCGCTGCATCTTTTGTTTGGCAGCGATGAAGACATAGCTGCCAGTCAAAGCCTGGGTTTGCTGCAAAGGCAAACGGTTCAATTTCATTGGCAAAACCAAAACTGGACTGACTTTGAAGATTTTTTAGCAAGTCTGACCCAAGAAAAGCGAAAAAAAATCCGCCAAGAACGCCGACGCGTAACAGAGGCAGGTGTAGTTTTCCGCTGGGCCTTGGGCGCAGATATCAGCGCACAAGACTGGGCCTTTTTTTACAGTTGCTATGAACGTACTTACCTAGAGCATGGCAATGCGCCCTATCTGACCCCCGATTTTTTTCAGCGCATGCAAAGCACATGCGCAGATAACTGGTTGCTGTTCATTGCCGAACGAGACGGCCAAGCCATCGCCAGCAGTTTGATAGGCATACAAGATTTGAGCAGTGGCCAAGGGGTGGCTTACGGACGCTATTGGGGAGCGCTTGAGCGTGTCGACTGCCTGCACTTTGAAGCTTGTTATTACCAACCTTTGCAATGGTGCATTGACCACCAAGTGCAACGATTTGAAGGCGGCGCACAAGGTGAACACAAAATGGCCAGAGCTTTGATGCCAGTGAGCACCCACAGTGCCCACTGGTTGGCAGATTCACGCTTTGCCAACGCGGTTGAAAATTTTTTGGAGCGCGAAGGTGCGGGGGTAGACAACTATTTGGCTCACCTTGGGGAGCGCAATCCTTTTAAGCGTGAGCTTTGAGGTAGTTGTCCAAGCCCTCAAGAATTTCTTGCATAGCGGCCTGTGGGCCTTCCCAGCCTAACACCTTGACCCACTTGCCTTCTTCCAAATCTTTGTAATGCTCAAAGAAATGGGCAATGGTTTTCAAGCGCATGGGGTTCAAGTCTTCGGGCTTTTGCCACTGGGTGTAAATGGACAAAATTTTGTCTGTGGGCACCGCCAGCACCTTGCCGTCCATGCCGGCTTCGTCTTCCATTTTCAAAATACCAATGGGTCGGCATGGCACCACAACGCCAGGGATTAAAGGTACGGGCGTGATAACCAACACATCCACTGGGTCGCCGTCGCCACTGATGGTTTTAGGCACATAGCCATAGTTGGTGGGGTAATGCATGGCCGTGCTCATGAAGCGGTCTACAAAGATGGCACCGGTTTCTTTGTCCACCTCGTATTTGATGGGGTCAGCGTTCATCGGGATTTCGATGATCACGTTGAATTCATGGGGGACGTTCTTGCCTGCGGTAACGTTATCGAGTGACATATGGATCTGTAAGAGTTAAAAAAAATGTTTTGAATTAAGTGTTAACCCTAAGTTTAACCTGCTCTCTTTAGAAAACCTACATCTGAATCACTTACATTCGCGGGGTTGGCCAATCACTGGGCTGTGAGTAGCAAGTGAGGAAGCAACGCGATGGTGGTGTGCAAGCAAACCAATGGCGTGGCACCACCTTTCATGCGAAACAACTCAAGGAGAATTTATGTCAGCCAATTCAGCGCTTTTATTCGCGCTAGCCTGCGGCCTCATCGCAGTGATTTACGGTGTTTGGGCACGCAGCTGGATTCTTTCCCAAGATGCAGGTAACGCCCGTATGCAAGAAATTGCAGCCGCCATTCAAACCGGTGCAGCGGCCTATTTATCGCGGCAATACAAAACCATCGCCATGGTTGGCGTGGTCTTAGCCATACTTATTGCCTTGGTCTTAGACCCCTCTAGCGCCGTTGGCTTTGTGCTCGGCGCTGTTCTCTCAGGTGCTTGCGGTTTTATCGGCATGAATGTATCGGTGCGCGCCAATGTGCGTACCGCGCAAGCTGCAACAAAAGGCATTGGCCCTGCACTGGATGTCGCTTTTCGTGGCGGCGCCATCACCGGCATGCTGGTGGTCGGCCTTGGCCTCTTGGGTGTCACAGGTTTTTACTGGTACCTCACCTCCGCTGGCATGCCCGCGGACGGTAAAGCGCTGGCCGGCATGCTCAATCCCTTGATTGGCTTTGCTTTTGGCTCATCGCTGATCTCCATCTTCGCCCGTTTGGGTGGCGGCATTTTCACCAAGGGCGCTGACGTAGGTGCCGACTTGGTGGGCAAAGTTGAAGCGGGTATTCCAGAAGACGACCCACGCAACCCTGCGGTGATCGCCGACAACGTGGGTGACAACGTCGGTGACTGCGCTGGCATGGCTGCTGATTTATTTGAGACCTATGCGGTGACTTTGATCGCCACCATGGTGCTGGGTGCGTTGCTGGCTGGTACGGCTGGCCCCAATATGGTGCTCTACCCGCTTGTTCTGGGCGGCGTGTCTATCTTGGCGTCCATCATCGGCTGCTTCTTTGTCAAAGCCAGCCCTGGCATGACCAATGTGATGCCCGCGCTTTACAAAGGCTTGGCCGTGGCTGGTGTGCTGTCACTGATTGCGTTTTACTTTGTGACCCAGTCGCTGTTTCCTGCGCCCATTGCATTGCCTGATGGCACTGCGCTGAGTGCCAGTGGACTGTTTGGAGCCTGTGCCATTGGCTTGATTCTGACGGGCGCATTGGTCTGGATCACCGAGTACTACACCGGCACCCAGTACGCGCCCGTGCAGCATATTGCGCAAGCATCGACCACCGGTCACGGTACCAACATCATTGCCGGCTTGGGCGTGTCTATGCGCTCTACCGCTTGGCCTGTGCTGTTTGTGTGTGCCGCCATTTACAGCGCCTTTAACTTGGGTGGCCTGTATGGCATTGCCATCGCCGCCACCTCCATGCTCAGCATGGCCGGTATCGTGGTCGCTTTGGACGCTTATGGCCCCATCACCGACAACGCCGGTGGCATTGCCGAAATGGCTGAATTGCCTGCCAGCGTTCGCGATATCACCGACCCGCTGGACGCGGTGGGTAACACCACCAAAGCCGTCACCAAAGGCTACGCCATCGGCTCTGCTGGCTTGGCCGCATTGGTGCTGTTCGCCGACTACACCCACAAACTTGAGGGCTTGGGCGCACACATCACCTTTGACTTGAGCGACCCTAAAGTCATCATTGGTTTGTTCATCGGTGGCTTGATTCCCTATTTGTTTGGCGCGATGGCGATGGAGGCCGTGGGCCGCGCCGCCGGTGCCGTGGTGGTGGAAGTACGCCGCCAGTTCAAGGAAATCAAAGGCATCATGGACGGTACCGGCAAGCCCGAGTACGACACGGCAGTAGACATGTTGACCACGGCGGCCATCAAAGAAATGATGATCCCCAGCTTGTTGCCTGTGGTCGCACCCATTGTGGTGGGCTTGGTTCTCGGCCCCGCCGCTTTGGGCGGTTTGCTGATGGGCACCATCGTCACCGGTTTGTTTGTAGCGATTTCTATGTGTACCGGCGGCGGTGCCTGGGACAACGCCAAGAAATACATCGAAGACGGACACCATGGCGGCAAAGGTTCTGAAACCCATAAAGCTGCGGTAACTGGCGACACCGTGGGCGACCCTTACAAGGACACCGCTGGTCCTGCGGTCAACCCCTTGATCAAGATCATCAACATCGTGGCGCTGCTGATCGTGCCGGTGATGATGCATTTCCACAGCTAAGTCGTGCTGCTCTGATAAGACCCGCTTCGGCGGGTTTTTTTACGCCTGCTTGGATGGGTTTGAATTGACGCGTTAGCCGCCCGCCATGGGGACGCATTTTGCTGCTCTTTCGCTCACAAAATGGTCCCCAGGCCGTGCGGCTCTGAAGGTATTTCGCTGACTTGCCAAACAGGCGTGAATTAATTGGGATCTGACCCCAATTAACCATCAGGCAAAATACTTGCATGACAGAACGTGTGATCCCCCTGCTCGACCAACGCAACCGCCCTGCCCTTGTTCCTGCCAAAGCCATAGCTCCTAACGGTCTGCTTGGCGACAAGCTTGGTCGTCCGCTGCGCGACCTGCGCATCAGCGTCACCGATCGCTGCAACTTCCGCTGCAACTATTGCATGCCCAAGGAAGTGTTCGACAGCAATTACAAATACCTGCCGCACTCCTCGCTTTTAAGCTTTGAGGAAATCACCCGCATCGCCCGCTTGTTTGTGGCGCACGGAGTGCAAAAGCTTCGCCTGACCGGAGGCGAGCCACTCTTGCGCAAAAACTTGGAAGTGCTGATCGAGCAACTCGCTGTGCTGCGCACGCCCGAGGGCAAGCCCCTTGACTTGACCCTCACCACCAACGGTTCGCTGCTGCGTCGCAAGGCCGTTGGTTTGAAGGCCGCAGGCTTGCAACGTGTGACCATCAGTTTGGACGGTTTGAATGACGCCATTTTTCGCGCCATGAACGATGTGGACTTCCCCGTGGCCGATGTGCTTGACGGCATTGAAGCCGCCAAAGAAGCGGGTTTGGGCCAAGACGACAAGGGCGGCTTCAGCGGTCTGAAGATCAATATGGTGGTGAAGAAAAGCACCAACTTGGGCGAGATCATCCCCATGGCGCGGCATTTCCGTGGCAGCGGCATCACCTTGCGATTTATTGAGTACATGGATGTGGGTGAGACCAACGGCTGGCAAATGGACGAGGTGCTGCCCTCAGCCGACCTCATCAAGTTGCTGCAAACCGAGTTCCCGCTGGTGCCACTCGAAGCCTCTGCACTGGGCGAGACTGCGCAGCGCTGGGGCTATGCCAACGACCAAGGTGTTTTCGATCCCCGCTTGGGCGAGGTGGGCGTGATCAGCAGCGTCACCCAAGCGTTTTGCGGCGACTGCAACCGTGCTCGCTTGTCTACCGAAGGCCAGTTGTACCTTTGCCTGTTTGCCGCGCAAGGCCACGACTTGCGCAGCCTTTTGCGCAACGGCGCGTCTGATGCCGACATCGCCTCAGCCATTGGGCTTATTTGGAACCAGCGTGAAGACCGCTACTCGGAGTTGCGTGGGCAAAACCTGCAACCACCTCCCGTGCCTGGGCAAAAACGCGTCGAGATGAGCTACATAGGCGGCTGAGCCTTAAGCTTGATGTTGCGCAGTCACCCCACCAAGAAAGACATTACTGGCTGGGTCTTGGCTGGCGGACGAGGCCAGCGCATGGACGGCGCGGACAAAGGCTTGCAAATGTTTCAAGGCCAAGCTTTGGCCTTGAGAGCAGCCCAACGCTTAGCACCCCAAGTTCATGTGGTCAAACTCAATGCCAACCGACATCTCCCCGACTATGCAAGCTGGGGCTACGAAGTTCATGCCGATAGCGTGGCTGGGTTTGCGGGGCCCTTGGCAGGCATGCTGACAGGCTTGCAACACTGCGACACCGAATGGCTGCTGAGTGTGCCTTGCGACAGTCCTTTTTTCCCCTCCGATTTGGCTCAGCGTTTGAGCATGGCCGTGGGCGCTCAACAGGCCCACATTGCCACGGCATGGGGCGCAGACTTCTCATCAACAGGTGAAACCGTGTGCAGGCCACAACCGGTGTTTTGCTTGATGCATGTTTGCTTGCTGCAAAGTCTGCAAGATTTTTTGCGCTCAGGCGGGCGCAAGATTGACAGTTGGACTTCTCAACATGCCAACGCCCGCATGGACTTCAACCTGCCCCACGACCACCGCCATGCGTTTGCCAACGCCAACACATGGCAGGAGTTGAAAGACTTAGAGCATTAAGCTGTTTTTGCTTCTAGGGCGTCTTCTTCAAAGACCGTCTGAATAGGACCGGGCGTCCCCTTGCGGGCAAACAAAGAGTACATGGTTGGCACCACAAAAATGGTGAGCAAGGTGCCCAAAGACATGCCCCCCACAATCACCCAACCGATTTGCTGGCGGCTTTCAGAACCCGCGCCAGTCGCTAATGCCAAGGGAATGGCACCCAGCACCATGGCACCGGTGGTCATCAAAATGGGGCGCAAGCGCAAAGTGGCGGATTGGTGAACAGCATCAACAGCGCTCATGCCGGTCATGCGCAATTGGTTGGCAAATTCGACAATCAAAATACCGTGCTTGGTAATCAACCCCACCAAGGTGATGAGGCCAATTTGGCTGTAAACATTCAAAGTGCTTCCCGTGAATTGCAACGCCAATAACGCACCGACCATAGACAAAGGCACGGACAGCAAAATCACAAAGGGGTCGACAAAACTTTCGAACTGCGCCGCCAAGACCAAAAAGATAAACACCAAGGCCAGCACAAACACGCCAGTCAGCGATCCGGTTGACTGAACGAATTCCCGCGAATTGCCATTCACATCGGTGGTGTAACCGGACTTGAGCACTTTGCCAGTGACGCCTTTCATGAAGGTCAAAGCCTGACCCAATGAATAGCTAGGCGCCAGATTGGCGGTGAAGGTGACGCTGCGGCGTTGGGCGAAGTGGTTCAACTCACGCGGCACCACCACCTCTTTCATCTTCACCAAGGCGGACAAAGGCACCATGGTGTCGGCGCGACCACGAACGAAAATTTTCTCGACATCCATGGGGGTATTGCGGTTCTTGGCTTCGGTTTGCACCACCACGTCGTATTGCTCGCCACCCCGCTTGTACTGGGTAACGCTGCGCCCGCCCATGGCAGTTTCTACCGCTCGGGCGATGGTTTCAACGGCAATACCCAAATCGGCTGCGCGTTCGCGGTCTACCTCCAAGCTGATCTCGGGTTTGTTCAAGCGCAAGTCCACATCCATGCTGACAATGCCGGGGTTTTTGGCGACTTCATCTTGAATGGTCTTGGTGACTTTGGCCAAGTTTTCATAGCTGTCGTTGGTCAGCACCACGAAGTTGAAAGGTCGCTCGCGAAAGGCTTGACCCAAAGACGGCGGGGTGATGGGAAAAGCCATCACACCCGACAGGCCACCCATGGCGGGCATCATTTCACGCGCCATGTCCAAGGTGCTGCGTTTACGCTGGTCCCATGGCAAAGCGCCTAGAAAAACTGCGCCTTGCGCCACCGTGGGGTTGCCCACCACAGCAAAGAATTGATCGAACTCTTTGTATTTGCGCCCGATTTTCTCCAGCATATTGACGTACTTGGAGGTGTAGTCAAGGGTCGCGCCATCGGGCCCGTTGATGATGACCAAAATCACGCCTCGGTCTTCCATGGGCGAGAGCTCACTTTTGGCATTGATGAACAACTGGTAAGAGCCCCAAGCTGCTAACAGCATGACACCCACCACCAACCAACGACGCGACAGTTGCACGCCACCGAAGCGCCACGCAGTAAGGGTCCAGCGCAATAAACGCCCATAACCAGCGGTCAAACCTTCCAGCAACTGCCCCATGCCTCGGTCGAAAAAAGAGGGCTTGGCGTTGTGCTTCAAGAGCAGGGAACACATCATGGGCGAGAGTGACAAAGCCACCACGCCCGACACCATCACAGACCCAGCCAAGGCCAAGGCAAATTCGGCAAACAGCCGCCCCGTGCGCCCTGGCGTGAACGCCAGTGGGGCAAACACTGCAACCAGCGTCAAAGTCATGGCGACCACGGCAAAACCAATTTCTCTCACCCCCTTGATGGCCGCAGCAAACGGTTCCATACCCAATTCGATGTAACGGTAAATGTTCTCCAGCACCACAATCGAGTCGTCGACCACCAAGCCAATCGCCAAGACCAAGGCCAGCAAGGTGAGTGAATTGATGGAGAAGCCAAACAAGGCCATCAGCGCAAACGTCCCTACCAGGGACACCGGAATGGTGATGAGCGGAATGATGGAAGCGCGAAAGGTGCGCAAGAACACAAAAATCACCAAAGATACCAAGGCTGCAGCTTCAAAAATGGTTTGAAAAACAGCTTCGATAGATTTTTCGATGAACACCGATGAATCGTTGGCCACTTCAATGTTCACCCCGGGCGGCAAGTTTTCCTTGATGCGCGGCATCATGGCCGTGATGGCTTTGCTGAGCTCCAAAGGATTGGCGGTGGAGTTACGCAGCACGCCCAAAGCAATGGCTTCATTGCCGTTGTAACGAACGGAAAAACGCTCGGCCAAAGGGCCTTGCTCGATACGCGCCACGTCGCGCAGCCTGATAGACATGCCGTTGACATTGCGAATAACGATATCGCCAAATTCCTCAGGCTTGCGTAAATCGGTGGCGGTGGTGATGTTGAACTCACGCATCTGGCTCTCTACCCTGCCAGCAGGCACCTCCACATTGGACTTGCGCAAAGCGTCTTCAATGTCTTGACTGGTTAAGCGATAGGCCGCGAGTCGGTCGGTGTCTAGCCAAACCCGCATGGCGTATTTGCGTTCACCAAAAACACGCACATCGGCCACACCTGGGGCGGTTTGCATCATCGGCTTGGCAATGCGGTTGGCCAAATCGGTGAGTTGCAAAGTGTTCATGGTGTCCGAACTGAAGGACAACCAAATCACGGGAAACGCATCAGCCTCCACCTTGGCAATCACCGGTTCATCAATGCCCACGGGCAGGCGTTGGCGTACACGCGAGACTTTGTCGCGTACATCCGAGGCGGCAGCGTCAGGGTCGCGGGTGAGTAAAAATTTCACGGTGATCTGGCTTTGCTCTTGACGGCTGATGGAGGTGATGACATCCAAGCCCTCCACACCAGAGAGTGAGTCTTCCAAGACCTTGCTGACCTGCGACTCCACCACTGCGCTGGAAGCGCCCACATAGCGGGTTTCCACCGTGACCGTGGGGTTGTCTATCTTGGGGTACTCACGAATCACCAATCGGTTGAAGGACACTACCCCGACCAACACAATCAGCATTGACAAGACGGTGGCAAAAACCGGTCGACGTATCGACAACTCAGGCAATTGCATATCAGTTACTAGACTCGGTGACACGCAAGGCCGTGCCGTCTTTTTGCAAGCGATGTTGACCTGCGACCACCACCGTATCTTCAGCACTCAGACCCGACAAAATTTCCACCCGTCCCGGGCTACGCATGCCCAGTTTGACCTCGGTGCGCAAAGACACCAACTTGGTGTCTGGCGGCAAAGGACCGGCGCCGGCAACCGCCTCGGGGGCAACAGCTCTGATGACGAACTGTTTTTGACCCATGGGCACAATGGCTTCTTCAGGAATGGACAAGGCCGCGCTTTTCAGCGCAAACAAAGCATTGACTCGCGCAAACATGCCTGGACGCAAAGGACCTGGGGGCGTGAATTTATCGGCGATCAAAGCAGGCTTGGGCTGACACGCTGAATCGGGTGGCACGGGGCTTGGCGTGGCCACCGCAGGTTCCAAGGGCTTAAGGGCAGGGGCACCTTTTTTGGCCGACACTTCGGATGCGCCATCATTACGCAACACCGCTCTGACGCTGATCGAGCGACCATTCGCATCAATCAGTGGGTCAATCGCTTCAATTCGGGCTTGGTAGTTGTTGCCAGGCATGGCGTCGATCAAAACTTCCACTGTCTGCTTGGCCGACAGTTTGTTTTGATAACGCTCGGGCAGGCGGAAGTCAACATACAACTGGGTGAGGTCTTCCAAATTGACCATGTCCGCACCGTCTTTGACAAAGTCCCCTATGTTGATGGTGCGCAAACCCACCGTGCCGCTGAACGGAGCCACGATGCGCATACGCTCCCAACGGGCACAGCTGAGTGCCACTTGGGCCTGCGCTACTTGCAAACTGGCTTGGCTTTCATCGAGCGAGCGCTGAGCGATAAAACCTTGCGACACCAAGTCTTGGTTGCGTTTGTGGTTGGCTTGCGCAATAGACATTTGGGCTTGCGCTTGTTGTATTTCAGCGCGTTGCAAGCTGTCATCGAGTTGCACCAACATTTGGCCTTTTCTTACCTGACTGCCATCGGCAAAGCCCAAGGCCACCACACGACCTGCTACTTCGGGGCGCAGCATGATGTTTTGGCGTGACTTGAGGGTCCCCACGGTTTGCGCGTCGTCGCGTAAGGGGGATGTCTCGACCTTGGCCACTTCCACGCCCATGGCGCGAGGAGGACCGGCAGGCGCAGCACCGGGAGCAGCAGCACCGGGAGCAGCAGGAGCGCCAGCAACTGGAGCGGCCACGCTGGCAGTTGATGCGGGTTTGTTTTGATACCACCAACCGCCTGCAGCAGCCAGAGCGATACCTACAAGAGCGATACCTACAACCGCTACAGCGGTGACCGTGTTTTTAGAAGCCATGGTTGTTAAAAGCCTGAGAATTGAATGAAGTCATTATGAACCCGTTTGTACAGTCAAAACCCCTTGGTTAGCCAGCGCATCGGCACGGTCGTTGCCGGGGTCGCCCGAGTGGCCTTTGACCCAACGCCACTCAATATGGTGTCCGCTTTGAGACACCACTTCGTCCAAGGTTTGCCATAAATCAGCATTTTTCACGACTTGCTTGGAAGCGGTTCGCCATCCCCTTGCTTTCCAACCGGGCAACCACTCGGTGATGCCTTTTCGAACATATTCACTGTCTAAGTAAAGATGCACCTGACAGGGGTGCTTCAATGCTTTCAAAGCTTGAATGACCGCCATCAGCTCCATGCGGTTGTTGGTAGTTTGAAGTTCGCCACCAAACAAATCACGTTCGGTGTCTGCGTAGCTCAAATAAGCACCCCAGCCGCCAGGCCCTGGATTGCCTTTGCAAGCGCCGTCGGTATAAATCGTCACCAGCTTCATGGGAGGGGCTTGCTAGAGTTGACCGTGGGTACTGCAGTGGCCAAGGGTTTGCGTGTCACTTTTTTCCACCTCGGGCTGATCAGGTGCATTCCCCGCACTCTTTTGATGGCAACCAAGAAATACACCGAACCCAGTATGGGCCACCAGCGGTCGCCCGCCTTGTCCATCCAAGCAAAGCGATCGAGCCACTTGTCCGATTGAACCGAAGGCCGGTAAGCACCAAAACAACCGCCTTCAATATCAAAGCTTAGCAAGCGCAACCAGTCACGCAGCCGCCAATACGCAATGAAGTCTGTTTGAGAGGGCAAAAAATAATCGTTTATGCCTATGCGAGCATAGAATTTGGCGCGTTGCTGGCGCAGTCCCCAAAGACCTAAAGGATTGAAGCCGCAAATCACCACGCGACCATCGGGGACCAACACACGCTCGACCTCGCGCAAACAACTGTGGGGATCCCGACTGAACTCCAAGGTGTGCGGCATGACCACCAAATCGAGGCTTTGATCGGCAAACGGCAAGGCCACATCTTCGGCGAGCAAACTGGGGGTGGCAACCGAAGTGGGCTGGTTTTCACTGACCCAACAATGCCGGATGCGGCTGCTTTGTAAGGCTGACATATTGGATAAACCCAGCTGCAAAGCGTGGTAGCCAAAGATGTCGGCAATGACGCGGTCGAACTGCTTAGACTCCCATTCACGCAGGTAGGAACCGGCGGGTGTCAAAAGCCAATCATTCAAATCTAAAGAGGTTTCTATAATTTGATGATCCATGAAAACCTGTTACCCCAGACAAAGCTTGCGCGATTCGTGTTTATTGCCCATTCTATTCAGCCTTTTCTTGCTCGCACCCCTTGCGGCCAGATCAGAATCCAGCGAAAGCTCTGCGCCTTTAGAAACCACCGAACTGCAAGCCCTGCCCGACTCGTCAGCGCGAAGCAACAAGGTCGCCGAGGTAGAAATTCCCGCCGATTTGTGGACACGCATACGCCTTGGCTTTGCCATGCCCGACCTGCAAGTCGATTTGGTGCAAGAGCGCGAACAGTGGTATGCGAATCGCCCTGATTACATCGAACGCATGACGGCAAGGTCGAGCAAATACCTCTATCACATCGTCGAAGAATTAGAACGCCGTGGCATGCCAACCGAGCTGGCTTTGTTGCCCTTTATCGAGAGCGCCTTCAATCCCCAAGCCGTGTCTTCTGCGCGAGCCAGTGGCATGTGGCAATTCATGCCGCGAACGGGTAAAGACTTCGACTTAAAGCAAAACGCTTTTCGCGATGACCGCCGTGATGTGCTGGCCTCTACCCGCGCCGCACTGGATTATTTGCAACGCCTGCACCGCATGTTTGGCGACTGGCACTTGGCTTTGGCTGCCTACAACTGGGGCGAAGGCAATGTGGGCAAAGCCATCAGTCGCAATCAACGGGCGGGTCAAGCCTTGGCCTACAACGATTTGCATATGCCGGCAGAAACTCGTCTTTATGTGCCCAAGCTTCAAGCCATGAAAAACTTGGTGGCTGACCCACAAGGCAAGGGTATTTATCTGCCGCCCATTCCCAATCACCCCTATTTCCAAACTGTTCCTTTGCCTCGGGACATGGATGTGGCTTTGGTTGCACGTTTGGCAGAAGTGCCCTTGGAAGATTTCAAGGCGCTCAACCCCTCGGCGCACCGTCCTGTTTTGCTGGCGGGTGGCACATCGCAAATTCTTTTGCCTTGGGACAACGCCGAAATTTTCGAACGCAACCAAACAGCCTATGGCGGACGCCTGGCCACTTGGACCGTTTGGGTGGCACCGCAAAACATGAAGGTGATCGATGCGGCCAAAAAAGTGGGCATGAGCGAAGACGATATGCGCAGCGTCAACAAAATACCGCCGCGCATGCTCATCAAAGCCGGTTCAGCCTTGCTGGTGCCACGCCCTAGCAAACAAGAAAAAGACGTGACTACCAAAGTCGCGGACAACGGTCAATTGAATCTCGCGCCTGAAATTACTTTGCGCAAGCAAATCATCAAAGCGCGTAAAAAAGACAGCTTGGCCAGTGTGGCGCAGCGCTATAAAGTGAGTGTCGATGATGTGGCCAAGTGGAACAAGCTCTCAGTGGGCAGTCCGCTTAAAACTGGCCAAAAATTGATGCTGATGCTGCCCAAAGGCAATTCAAAGGCAAAGAAAACGCGCAAGGCTTAGCTAGGGCTAAGGCTACATGCGAAAACGCTGTTTAGCGATTTTTACAAAATCGTTGTTTACCGTGCTTTGCCATGCAACAGAACGTGAACTGTAAGCGGGATCTAAAACCTCAAGCATTCGAATGCTCACCTGTTGAGCCTCGGCACTCAGCCAGCCATCACGCGAAAAACTTTCTCGCAAGTTTTCAACCGCGTTCAAGTAGACCAAGCGATCTGGGATCACCGGGTTGTCAACCAAGTGCTGCAGTAAATCGGAGGGGCCGGCGGTACGCAACCATTTGAGAGAGCGCATCAACGCGGCTACCAGTGATTGAAACACTTTCGGGTTTTTTTCTACCAAGGCCCGAGACACAATCAAACCGTTACCAGGCAAAAGTCCACCAAAAACCCGCTGGGTTTGTTGGAGGGTTCGGAAATTTTGGAGGACAGTGACATCGTCTTTTTTTTCCAAGGCGGTCATCAAGGGGTCTGAGGCAAACAACGCGTCTATAGACCCTTCGCGCATGGCCACCAAGGCGTGGACTGAAGAGTTGAGATAGACGCAATTGACCTCATTGGCCTGCATGCCCGAGCGCAGCAACATCAGCGACAAGCAGCGATGCGCACTGCCTTCTGAATCGATCAAGCCTATACGCTTACCGCGCAGACTAGCGAGAGTTTTCAATTTGGGTACATGTTTATTGGATACGCCCAAAACCCATTGGGGCGTTCGGGCCATTTGCACAATCGACACCGCGTCAAACCCTCGGTGCTGAAGCAACAAAGCGCTTTCATAAGGCGCGCACAGCACGTCTATGGAGCCATGGGTCAAGCCCGCCATGGCTTGGCTTTGACTGGGCTGCTCCACCCATTCAAGCTCCAAGCCCTCGTTAGCAAAAAAGCCCAATTGCTCAGCCAATAACAATGGCAAATGGGATAAAGATGCTTTGTCGTCCAAAGCCAAACTTAAGTGAAATTTGTCGCCTGCCGCCCTGACTTGCCCAGGGGCCAAGACCATGCAGGCAGCCCATAGGGAACAACTGGCCAACCATTGACGGCGAGCAAGTGCTGCATAAGAAAAGGGGTGAGGCGCGGACATGGTCATCAGCATAGTCAACAACGCGGTTGCCCGCATCAGGAACACCCCTGTTGGTGAAAACCTTAGGTGCTGCGCCTGTCCATCAAGGCGTGGGCTATGGTTCCCAGGTCCACATACTCCAGCTCGCTGCCGACTGGCACGCCTCTGGCCAAGCGCGTCACCACCAAACCCTTGCGACGAAAAACCTCACTCAGAACATGGGCAGTGGCCTCGCCTTCAGCCGTGAAATTGGTGGCCAAAATAATTTCTTGCACCAAGCCGTCGTCCACGCGTTGAATGAGTTTTTGCATGCCAATGTCGTTCGGGCCCACCCCTTCTATGGGACTGAGTTTGCCCATCAACACAAAATACAAACCGTTGTAAGCCAAAGTGCGCTCAAGCGCTGATTGGTCGGAGGGTGTCTCCACCACACACAATCGGGTGGCATCGCGTTGGCTGTCTTGGCAGGTACCGCAAATCTCAAATTCGGTGAGTGTGTGGCAACGTTGGCAATGCTTGACCGCTTGCACCGCATTGAGCAAACTGCGGGCGAGCAATTGCGCACCCTCAGGGTCATGCTGCAACAAGTGATAGGCCATGCGTGAAGCCGAGCGCTGCCCCACCCCTGGCAAGCGCCTAAGTGACTGAACCAAGGCCTCTAAGGCGCTGTTGTCGCGCATTAAAACGGCAGCTTCATACCGCCGGGCAAACCGGGCATGCCGCCCGTCAATTTGCCCATCTTGGCCTCGGTGGTTTCTTCCACCTTACGCGCACCATCGTTGAATGCCGCAGCAATCAAGTCTTCGAGCATGTCTTTGTCGTCGCCCATCAAGCTCGCGTCAATGGTGACGCGCTTGACTTGGTGTTTGCAGGTCATGAGGATTTGCACCATGCCCGAACCGGCTTCACCGGTGACTTCAATGAAAGCCAATTCATCCTGGGCTTTCTTCAAGTTTTCTTGCATGGCTTGGGCTTGTTTCATCAAGCCGGCGAGTTGTCCTTTGTTGAACATGGTGGTCTTTCAGTGGTCTAGAAGTCTGAGGGTGCCAGGAACAATCTTGGCGTCGTAGTGTTTGATTAAGTGTTGCACGCTGGGGTGGTTGAGGATGTCGCTCTCTGCCTGCGCCATGCGTTGCTGCTGCTGCAAAGTGATGCGCCGCGCTGGCGAGTCCTGAACGGGCCCCTGCTGTACCTGCACCTGCACTGCATGACCCAGCGACTGCAAAGCCAGTTCAAGTCGCTCTCGGTTGCTGGCGTTATTGAGAGTAGCACTCTCAATTTGCAAGTGCCATACGCCATCAGCTTGGTCAATTAACTGCGACTGCATCGCCAATTCGCGGGTCATGGCTTGTATCAACTGTGCTTTCACCAAGTCTTGAACAACAGACAACCAGAGCTCACCCAAGACATCTGTTTCTGGCGAGGAGTTTGCAACGACGGGCTGGGCTGGTGCCGGTGGTGGGGGCGCAGCAACACGGGCTAGCGGCTCAAGCGCTGATTTCAGGCTTTTTTTTTCCGTCTCTGCCGCCGGTTTGAAAGCCAGCAAGCGCAGCAAGACCATGGTGAGCGCGGCGTATTCGTCTGGCGCCAAGCCCAAATCGCCACGTCCATGCAGGCAAATGCTGTAGAGCAACTGCGTTTCGTCAGCCGGCATCACTTTGGCTAAATCAGCGATGCGCTGCATATCCGGGTCGGGATCATCGTTGGTGGTTGTTGGGCCTGTGGCTTGGTGCACCGCCATGCGCTGCAACACCATGGACATTTCTTCAAGCAAAGAACTGGCAGACAAACCCAAATGCCGCAATGACTCACAGGTGTGCACCACCAAAGCGCCGTCACCATGCGCCAATGCCTCGATCAGGGTGAACACATGGCTGCGGTCCACGCTGCCCAACATATCGCGCACCACCGCTTCGGCCAAAGTGCCATTGCCAAAGGCAATCGCTTGGTCGGTCAGTGACAAAGCGTCGCGCATAGAACCTCTGGCAGCGCGAGCAAGCAATCGCAGGGATTGCACATCATTGGCGACATGCTCGTCGGCCAAGACCTGTGTCAGGTGCTCGACGATGGTCTCGGGCGCCATGGGGCGCAAATTGAATTGCAGACAACGCGACAACACGGTGACCGGCACTTTGTGCGGGTCGGTGGTGGCCAAAACAAACTTTAGGTACTCGGGCGGCTCTTCCAAGGTTTTGAGCATGGCGTTGAACGCGGTGTTGCTCAGCATATGCACCTCGTCAATCATGAAGACTTTGAAGCGGCCTTGCACCGGCTTGTAGGCGGCTTGCTCTAACAACTGCTGAATCTCATCAACGCCGCGGTTGGAGGCCGCGTCGAGTTCTGTGTAATCGACAAAACGGCCCGCATCAATATCCACACAAGCCGAGCAAACACCGCAAGGCTCGTCAGTGATGCCGGTTTCACAGTTCAGTGATTTGGCCAAAATACGCGACACCGTGGTCTTGCCCACCCCCCGCGTGCCGGTGAACAAATAGGCGTGGTGCAGGCGTTGCGAGCGCAAAGCATTGGTGAGGGCTTGCACGACATGCGACTGACCGACCAATTGGCTAAAGGTCTTGGGACGGTATTTGCGAGCGAGCACCAGATAGGACATAGCTTGATTCTACGGGGCGTACAATTTGCATCGACGGGCCTTCCCGCATGGTCAAGCGGCCAACCGAGTCAGGTGGGGAACCAAGCAGCTCTAACTGTGGAGCCAGTGCCGGGGTCAAGGCTCGTCACCTTTAGCTGCCCGGGCCTTCAAAAACAAGCACTTACGTTGTTTTGAATGCAAGTCAAGCGCTTTTGTATCACCTAGGTGTGTCACGTAACCTCAACGTGGAGCATTTATGGCTGGACTCACAGGACTATTTCGCCGGGGATCGACGTACTACATGCGTATCGTTCTGCCCCTTGACCACCCACTTCGAGCAGAACGTCCAAGTGGGCGCATCGTCATCTCTCTTGGTTCAAGTAATTACCGTGAAGCACTGTCCAAGGGATATGCCAAACGGGCTGAAATCCTTACGGGGGTCAGCTATCAAACTGTGCCGACTGCGTCATCACTGGCGCCCCGTATTCACAACCTTGTCAGCCCTGCCCTCACCCTACAGGAACTGCATCTGCGCTGGCAAGCGGCAAACCATACATCCGATGATTCATCCCGTTCCTGCCTGCGAGCTATCCATCTGTTTGAGGAGTTTTCTGGCAAGGTCAAGTTAGCCCAAATCAATCGTGACATGGGCGACAAATTTCGTTCATGGCTTCAGCAGCAACCCACCTCATCAAAGACGGCACGCGACCGCTTGGTTTGGGTCAAAAGCCTACTGAACTTTGCCTGCCAAGATCTTGAACTGATACCTAAAAATCCTTGGCGTGGTTTGAACATAACGGCACACACTGAAGCACCTCGACAGCCGTGGTCGGATGAGTCACTGACAAAACTCTTCAACCATCCTATTTGGAAAGAAGGACTGATCCCAAATGAAACTAAGGCTGGTGGATCGGCTGCGTATTGGATACCCATAATGGCTTTGTACTCAGGGGCCAGATGCTCTGAACTTTGCCAACTGCGAACGGATGACATCAAAAAAGAGTCTGGTGTGTGGATGATGCAAATCCATGATGGTGACCCCACCCAGCGAATCAAAACCAACGCTGCAAGAAGAAGCATCCCCCTCCATGATGAACTCTTGAGACTTGGATTTATCCAATACAGCGAATCAATCACACAGGGTAGCCTTTGGCCTAATCTGCCGAAACGAAAAGGCAAAGCTGGGGGCTATTTCAGCCAGTAC